>WNFZ01008467.1_pt1 | contig 10772 bp, 10 predicted proteins | sample 5400081 | NCBI WGS metagenome assembly WNFZ01 (sample SAMN13153365, study PRJNA577476) | soil metagenome | isolation source: 80 cm soil or saprolite under grassland replicate 1 | place: USA:California | collected 2016-06-15
GCGCCGGCGCTGGCGGTTTGATGCCTTCCTCGGCTGCGACTTCCAACGCTCCTTCGAGCGCCAGCTGGATTTGACGCGCTGCTTCCTCACGGGTGGCTCCGTGCGCCATGATCCCGGGCCATTCAACGACTTGGGCGATGAAGCATTCGTCGCCTTTCTCCGCCGAATACCAAATGCGGATTTCATAATCTCGGGGATCAGGTTGCATCGGTGTTTTCATCATGGTTTGAGATTCAATTTTTGCAACTCTTCCCGCACTTGGCGCACTTGATACACCTTGGCTTTTCCGCCGGTGCTTGGCTGCAAGTTCAGAAAACTCGGTCCGCGCTGAAATATTATATGGCTGCCTTTCATTTTCCGTGCGGTGTAGCCGAGCTTGGTAAGTAGCGTGCAGAGGTCATCAAAGGAAAAATTCGCGTCGTTTCGACCAGCCGTCAGCTTGTCGAACAATTTCTCCGCCCTGCTCATGCGCCGCGAATTGTAGCGGTCCTCGCGCTAGTGAGAACAGGAATTTCAGATTTGCCGCTGACACAGCCGCCGCTACAGCAAAAGATGGCGCCCGTCAGCAAAATTAGAAGTCAGAAGTAGGAAGTAAAAATGAAGAAGTAAAATCGCGCTCGAAGCGAGCCTATCGTCGCAGGTATGATCGCGGCCCATGGACAAAGTAGTTTACTTTTGCTCTCGCACCGTGATGGGAACGGTCTTCGTGGCTTGCGCACTTGGTTGCCTCTTCGGATGTGGACCGAAAAAAGGGGCGGCGGAAAACACGGCCTCTGCCGAAGCGATCAAAACGCCGGCTACAGTCGAACAAGCGGCCCAGATCCTCGATCTCTCAACGTTCCCGCTCATGGACGGTGCGACGCCCCCCGGGTCGCGCCAGATGGCGCACCTTTTCTATGTCGCAACCGGCGATGTGAAGATGGGCTTCGAATTCCACCGCAAGGCACTCGTCGCGCAAGGCTGGAAAGAATTGCCGAACAGCTCCGTTACCGAACAGTCGGCCAGCGCGATGTTCTCGCGTGACGGGTTCGTCGTCTCTCTCTCGGTCTCTCCCATTGGTGAGCCCGGCGGCCTGATGGTGATGCTGCAAAATCTCGGCAACGTGAAACCCGGCCAGCTCCCGGTTCCTCCGGGGACAAAGCCTGTCTATGTTGGCGACTCCACCGCGATGTATGCCACTGGGGCCGCCGTCCCCGCGACCGCCGACGCCTGCCGCAATCTTTTCCTCGCGCAAGGCTGGGTGCCCTACGGCGACGCCGGTGGGGGGATACCGTCTTCTTCAAAAAGAATGCAATCCTTGTCACCGCGACTGTCTCGTCCGCACCCGCGCAGGGCGGGAAGACCGTGATCCAGTATTCGAACCAGCTAATTTCGGCTGACATTCCCGCGCCGCCGAATGTCGAGGATTTGCGTTACGTCGACGAGCCCCCGGAATTAACTTTCGGAACCGCAGAGAACCAGCAGGATGCCATCGTCGATTTCTACCGAAAGACTCTGGCCGCCACGGGCTGGAAATCCACGCTCGATCACATGGTCGCGGTCGATGACAAGCCGACCATGATCTTTCGCAATCCCGCGAAGGATATGCTCACGCTTTCGATCCCCGGTGTGCTTCGCGGCAAGCTTCTCTTCTCGGTTCGTTTTCAAAGCGCGGCGGAAATCGCCGAGCGCGATCGCAGAATAAAAGAGCAGGCTCCCAAGCTCCGGGCCGCCGCCGAAGCGGAAGCAGCGAAGGAAGCCGCCGAGTTGGCCGAAAGGAACAGGGTGCCGAAAGTCGCCGTCACCCTGCCAGCGGATGCGAAAGACGTGAAGCAGACCAAGGACCAGATCAAGTTCACTGTCGGCAAAGGGAAAGCCAAAGCGGCCGTTGAATCCTTTCGAACACAGTTTCGCGAGGCGGGCTGGAAAGAAAACTTCGCTTCAGTGACAGGCATGAGCGGCGCAGTCTCTTTCTCAAAAGGAGACGGGCAGAGTGTTAGCCTCACCTACACCGACACCGGTTTCCTGCCGACTGAGGTCAGTCTATCGGCGATGCGCGCCGAACTGGAACGGCGTTAGAAGCAATCGCGAAGAAATTATGAAGTAGAAAGTTTAAGGGAAAGCGGATTTTCATTCGGTCGAAGTCTCTGCAGACGGTTGGTCCGCCTTCGACGGGCTCCGGGGCGACCCGCCTTCACTTCGGTTTCGGCGTGGCAAGCAGGTGGTTGAGAGAACTCACGCTTTCGCTTCCAACGGAATGTGGTTCGTGACGAGTTCTCGCAAATCGAGCTTGCGGCTGGCGTGATCGATATCGATTCCGACCAAATTGCCTTCGTCGTCGTAATCCAGAACGAAGCCTTCGGAAACTTCCTGGCTCTCGACGCTGGGCCGGTGGGACAGATCGATATAGAGGGAATCGGTGTCTGGAAAGTAATTCAGTTTCATGGCCGGAAACGGCGCCTTCATTCCGTGGAAACAATCACTTTGGCGCGGTAGCTGGGGGAAGTTGATAGTTAAGAGCTGATTGTTGAGAGTTTGGGCAGCTATGCGTAGGCGAGTTTGCCGCGAGGTTCGGGAATGGGGCGGCCGAGTTTGCGCGCGGTTTCGATCCATTCGTCGATCACTACTTCGGCGTTCGCGACTGCTTCAGCGTACGTTTGGCCGTCAGCCATGCAGCCCGGGAGTTCTGGGACTTCGACGACAAAACTGTCGTCGTCTTTGCTCCAGTAGATGATCAGCTCGTAGCGCGTCGTCATTCGATGTCGATCTTATACTTTAAAAGCAGTTCACGCACCTGTTTTACTTGATACGGCTTCGCTTTCCCGTTGCGTAGCTGCACGTTGACAATCTCAACGACTCCTTCTTTGTAGTAAATCCGATGGCTTCCTCTTCCCGAGCGCAATTGAAAGCTGCTCGTTCCAAAACGTAGCAAAGGTCGTCGAAAAGTGAAATTCTTGTCTGATCTGCCGTTGAGAATTTTCGCGGCGAGTTTTTCTGCTCTGCCCATGCGCGAGTTTAAGCGCGCTTGTTTCGTCAATGCAAAGCGTGTGAGCGAAAAGTTCGTCTCGGCGCGACACCGAGACCAGGTCGCCGCGGCGACCGCTCCCCAGACAACGCGAGACGCGTTGTCATTTCATTCGGTCGAATGTTTTCTGCAAGAGCTGTAAGTCCGAAGCGTTGCCTGTCTTCTCCCGACTACTCTCGATCCATTTTTTCTCGAGAGAATTCTTTGTCGGTCTGTCGTTCTGGTAAAAGACGCCGAAGACGCCGGGGAACGGTAATTGCGCCAGTTTGTAGGCGGCGAGCTCGTCGGTGACGTCGTGGCGCAGCTCGTCCTCGGGGGTGTTGTCCCATTTCTTTTCCTGGATCACTTCGAAGCTGCCGCCCTTTTTCGGATCGGCCGGATCGAACACGTCCGGGAAAAATTCGACGCACTCAGACAAACATTCGATGACGGAGAAGCCCTGGTGATCAAACGCGCGCTCGATCATTTCCATCATGTGTTTGACCTGCGTAGCGTGGGTGCGCGCGATGAATGTGGCCCCGGCGGATATCAGCTTTTTCATCGGATTGACCGGCTGATCGATCGCGCCGGTCGGGTCGGTCTTACTCTTGAAACCGATGGGCGACGTCGGTGAGGTCTGTTTTTTGGTCAGGCCATAGACGAAGTTGTCCATGATGAAATAGGTCATGTTGATGTTCTTGCGCGCGCCGTGATCGAGATGGTTGCCGCCGATGGAGAACCCGTCGCCGTCGCCGCCAAAGAGGAAGACGTGCAGGTCGGGCCGGGCCAGGCTGATGCCACTCGCGAGCGGGACGGCGCGGCCGTGAATGTAATGCGCGCCGTGGCCGTTGACGAAATAGGGAAAGCGCGATGAGCAACCGATCCCGGCGAGAGTGACGATCTTTTCGTGATCGAGCTGGCGTTTCTCGAGCACTTTGTAGAAGGAGGCGAGCACGGCGAAATCGCCGCAACCGGGACACCAGGTGGGGTGATCGGCGGTGATGGCTTTTTTGGTGAGCTTGTCGCGTGGCGGGTCCGTAACCGGACTGGCGATTGTTGTTGGCGGTGCAGTTGTGGTGGCTTCGCTCATAAGGTCGATTGTAACACAGGCATCTTGCCGGTATGGAGGAAAGGCTTCCAGCCTTTCGTTATCAAACACCAGGCTGGAAGCCTGTTTGCCGCACAGACTGGAAGTCTATGTTCCAATTTCATTATCCAACTCCTTGAGCGATAGACTCGGTGCGGGCAACCTCGACATCTTGTTCGCCGTTCCCGGAAACGGGACGGTTCGGTGAATAGCCCCTGGCTGAGACGAACTCGCCGGGAAAAACGCCTTGAAGAATTTCTTTCACGCGGAAGGTGAGACCGTCGGTCTTGGTGACGCTCTGGATTTTCGGTTCGCAATAGCGCGCTCGCAAAATGGTGGCCAGCTGCCCAAACCCGTAAAGACCTTGATCGTTCATCTCGACCGTGACGATGCGTTTGAAGTTGGCGAAGATTTTTTCGAGCCCGTTCGGCAACGGATGAACGTGGCGCAAATGTATGGCCCCGATTTTTTCGCCGTGCTCGCGCCCCATCTTCACCGCGTCGTGGATCGGCCCATAGGTTGATCCCCAGCCGACGAGCAGCGTGTCGCCTTCCTGGTCGCCGTAAACTTCCGGCACGGGAATTTCTTCGGCGAGCTTCCTCAATTTGTTGCGGCGCTTTGCCGTCATCGCCATGTGCAGTTTCGGGCTGCCGGTGGGGTGTCCCATCTCGTCGTGTTCGAGTCCGCCGATGAGCGGATATTTCCCATCAAGGATCCGCGTGCCGGGCGGGATGTGCTGCGTGATACGCTCAAGATCGTACGGCTTGAACCCGCCCTCGCGCGGTGTGAGATCGGGTTTCGGATCAACCATCAATTTCGCAAGATCGGGTTCATCGAATGCTTCGATGCGCGTGGCGAGCGAGGTGTCGCTCAAAATGAAAACCGGCGTGCTGTATTTGCGCGCGATCCGCGCCGCTTCAATCGCGATGTAGAAACAATCTTCCACTGTCGACGCTGCGAGCACGACGCGCGGACTGTCACCGTGGCTGCCGAAGATTGCCTGGTGCAAATCGCTTTGTTCAACATTGGTCGGCAGGCCGGTGCTCGGGCCGCCGCGTTGAATATTGCAAACGATGAGCGGGATCTCCGCCATTGACGCCCAGCCGATTGCTTCGGCTTTGAGGGAAATGCCCGGCCCCGCGCTGCCGGTGACTGCGAGATATCCCGAATACGAAAATCCGAGCGCGAGCGATACCGCGCCGAGCTCGTCTTCCGCCTGGACAAATATTCCGCCGTATTTCGGCAACTCGCGCCGGAGCGTTTCCATGATCGACGACCACGGCGTGATCGGATAACCCGCGCCGTACCGCACACCAGCGGCGATCAAGCCGTAAGCGAGGGCCTGATTCCCGTCCATCGTGACCTGCGCGCGTCCGCCAGGTTTGGGAATGTGATCAAATCGATAGTGTTTCGTCAGTACGTTCCCGACCGGATAAGCGTAGCCTGCCTGGAACGCCATTAGCGCGGTGTTGACGATGCTCTCGTCTTTGCCGGCGAATTTTTCGGTGATCAGTTTTTTCAGTTTGTCGGCATCGAGATTGAAAATTTTCGCGATCAGACCGAGCACGAAAATGTTTTTGCCCTTGTCTTTGGCGGTGCCGCCGAGCGCTTCGATCGTCAATCCGGTGATCGGCACGCCGACGTAAACGAAACGTTTGTCGTCGAGGTTCGGCTCGACGTTGTCGGAATCGTAAACCAACACACCGCCCTCTTTTAGAAAATCGATGTGGTCCTGATAACTGTGTTGATAAAACGCGACGAGAAAATCGGCTTCGTCGCCCGCCGATAACACTTCGCCCGTGCCCATGCGGACCTGAAAGATCGATGGTCCACCGGAGATCGTGGACGGGATCGTCATGTAAGTCATGACGTCGTGATCGCTGCGCCCGGCCAGGCGTGCGAGAAAAGCGCCGGCGGTCTGAATTCCGTCTTGCGAATTGCCCGCGAGACGAATTACGGCGTCATTGATGTTTTCAGGACGCAAATCGGCCCGGGCCGGCGCGCCGGTTGGAGCGCTGTTCGCAGCATCGGTCTCTGGCAAAACTGGAGTTGAAGTATTTTCTGGCAAGATTCGAAATCCTCGCGGTCAGCAATCTCAGGCCATCTCGCCGATTTTTCCAGAGGAAAGTCCGAGCCACCATGGGACGAGTCCATCCATTCCGCGGACCGGAGGGGCGGTAAGATCGACGAATTAATTGGTGTTCTCGATGAATAAGACGAGAATGGTTGTCTGGACGCTCTCAAAAAACGTATTCAAGAACGTCTTCGTCGTAAGAGGTCTTGCACGGTTTTTGAACACGATTTGGCCGTTATCTGGCCGCGAGACGAACGAGATCAACTGAAACGCGAAAAGGAAATCCACGCCTTCGCAGCCACCCACGGTTGGCTTGCCACAATCCTGGACCCGGGCATTCGGGTCACGTTCAGGAAAGTCGGCGTTTAGACTCTGCCAGTACCCTCGGCTTCGCTGACATCGAGGGGGGATCGCCGCTGTAGTGGCGGGTGTGCCGCCCGCAATTGTGTTGGTTCTGCAGCCGACACCCGTTCGGCTTCGCTCAGGCAGGCTTATCCATCGCTACAGTGGAGCTAGCGAGTTGAGGATTGAGATCCGATATGGGAATCGTCGGCTCCCGGAGGGCGATCGAGGCCCCGGCGTTTTAGCAACGGCTCGATGTAGGGATCGCGTCCGACGAAATTTTTGAACAAGCCCAGGGCATCGGCGGATCCGCCGCGCGAGAGCAAAGTTGCGCGAAAGCGATCGCCGTTTTCCCGCTTCAATCCGCCGTGCTCTTTCATCCATTCCACGCTGTCGGCATCAAGCACTTCGCTCCAGATGTAGGAATAATAACCCGCAGAATATCCGCCGGCGAAAGCGTGCGAAAAATATGGACTGCGGTAGCGCGGCGGAACGGGCGGAAAATCCACACCAGCCTTGTGCAAGGCACCCGCTTCGAAAGCCATCGCATCTTTCGGCACGTCGCTAGGGTTTAACTGATGCCAGGCTTGATCGAGGAGCGTTGCCGAAAGGTATTCGGTCGTCTTGAAACCTTGGTTGAACTTTTCCGCGGCAACGACTTTATCGAGTAGCGCCTGCGGAATGGGTTCGCCGGTCTTGTAATGTTTCGCGTAATTTTTCAGCACTTCCGGCCAGGTCGCCCACATCTCGTTCACCTGCGACGGGTACTCCACGAAGTCGCGCGGCACGCTCGTTCCGCTGAATCGCGGATATCTTACGTTCGAAAACATTCCGTGGAGCGCGTGACCGAACTCATGAAAGGCAGTGCGCACTTCATCATGAGTGAGCAGGGTCGGTTCACCTGGCGGCGGTTTCGGGATGTTCAGGTGATTGGCAACGACCGGTTTGGTGCCGAACAACTCGCTTTGTTGAACGTAGGCATTCATCCATGCACCTCCGCGTTTCGAAGGTCGGGCGTAATAATCGGCGAAAAATATCGCGAGTGGTTTGCCGTCGGCATCGTAGACTTCGAACACGCGCACATCGGGCTGGTACACCGGGAGATCGTGCCGCTCCTTGAAGGTGAGGCCGTAGAGTTTTCCCGCGGCGAAGAAAACGCCATCGAGCAGGACGTGATTCAACTCGTAGTACGGTCGCAGCTCCGATTCGTCGAAGGCATAGCGCGCTTTGCGCACTTTCTCCGAATAAAAATTCCAATCCCAGGGAGCGATTTGGAATCCTCCTTTTTCTTGATCGACAACTTTTTGCATGTCGGCGACTTCACGACGTGCGTTTGCGACTGCCGCTGGCGCGAGGTCGGCTAGAAGTTTGTTCACTGTAGGAATATTCGCAGCTGTCTGATCTTCGAGCTGATAGGCTGCGTGATTTTCGTAGCCGAGAAGTTTGGCGCGCTCCGCGCGAAGCTGTGCCGTGCGAATGACTATTTCCCGGGTGTCGAACGGCCCGCCTTTGCTGTTGCGAGAGAGCGATGCCTGCATGATGCGCTCGCGAATTTCTCTGTTTTGCAACGAGGCAAGCGCGGGCTGCCCCGTGGTGTTTTGAAGGCGCAACACAAACTTGCTGTCCTTGTGCTCGTCTTTGGCGGCGGCGACGGCCGCGGCGATTTGGTTGTCGGAAAGACCGGCCAGGTCTTCTCGACGATCGACAACCACGGAGGAAGCGTTCTTTTCCTTTAGAACATTCTGCTCGAACTTCGTCTGCAGGGTCGCAAGCTCGGCATTGATCGCTTTGAGCTTCGTCTTATCGGGTTCGGAAAGTTTCGCGCCTGCCCGCACGAAATCTTTGTAATAGCGTTCGAGCAGATAACCCGATTCCGGATCGAGGCCGAGGTTATCGCGATTGGAGTAAAGCTCCTGAATTCGCGCGAAAAGTTTACCGTTGAGATGAATCGTGTCGCGATGAGCCGAGAGCTTCGGCGCAATTTCGGTGTCGATTTTCTGGCGCGTCGGATTCGTGTCGGCGGCGTTAAGATTTGAGAAAGTCCGCTCAGCGCGATCGAGGAGCCGGCCCGTTCGCTCCAGCGTGACGATGGTGTTTTCGAACGTAGGTTTTTCCGAGCTCCCGGCGATCACGTCAATTTCTTTGAGCTGTTCGCGCATGCCCGCGTCGATCGCCGGGACGAAATGTTCGTCTTTGATTTTATCGAACGGCGGTGCGTGATACGGAAGAGTGCTCTCCACCAGAAGTGGATTGTCGCCGGCAGGTGGTGAGGACGGCGTGCTTTTCACAGGCGGTTTCTCGGCGTTGAGAGAGGCAGAGGTTATTTGCATGGCGGCGAGAATTGCTAAGATGCGGAACAGCTGAGCGACGACGAGAGACTGATGCATAGTGAATGTCACTTGTGCACGCGACATTGATTGGACGCAACTACGGGAACGAAGCGGTCAACGACGATCCCCACGAGCAGCCGGTCCAGCGGCAGTTACGATTGGGAATTGCTGTCCCTATCCGGTCGGAAACCAGGCGTGTTCTTGCCAGAAGAGTTGTAACGCGGCGACACTTTTTGGAAAAGCAGAGCGCGGAAGATCGCATTTACCATCTCCGGTGTATTGCCAGAGATGCCATTGATCCCACGGGGCGGTGTTGCGCGGTTGGAAATGATAATTCGCGATCCAGAGCCAGCAGTTGGTGAGCGCCCGCTGCTGTGCCGCTGTCACGCCCGGACCGTAAAGCATCTGCCGGAGACGATATTCGCTGCAATACAAACCGGGATACTTGCCAGTGCGTTCACGGATTCGCTCCACGAAAGCCACCGCGTGAGCGACCGTCATGGTGCCACCCGGATAGTGGCCGTTCTTTTCGAAATCGAGCACCAGCAATACTCCGGGGCGGCGTTTTTCCGGATTGCGCGGCGCGATCGGCGCCGGCACTGACGTCGCGACAGCACTGAGGAAATGATCGGCCTGCCGGATCGGACTTGTTGCGTCACCGAAATGATACGCGCCCCAGAGCAAGCCGGCTTGCATCGCCGCTACCTGCCGTTCGCGATATCTGGCGTCACGTTCGAGTCGTGGATAGGTGGCTTCATGAATTACGGCAACGATCCCTTCATTCTTCATCCCGACGAAATCAGGCCGCATCAAATCGTAGTGCGACAGGTTCACGACAGCATTGCCGGCAAATGCACACGCTGGCAGCGCAAAAACGAAAACCGCACCACGCAAGATCGACAATTTCATCCCCAAAGAAATGGCTGTGCAGATATCGAGCAATGACGGCGCACGTGCAAGAGGAGTTTTCAGTTGTGCAACGTCCGGAGGTAGCTCGTCAGTGCGCGAATGTCGCTATGACTGCAGTGCCGGGATTACGGAGCGGATCTCTGGTGGCTTGTTGTGTCCAGTAGTTTTGGCTGGGCTACTTCACTAGGGCGGGACTGAGTTAATTCGTTCTCGATCTCATCTCGCGCGGCGCTGAACTCCTTTACTGCCCTGCCCAATACCCCGAGCGAGCTCAGGCAGTTTCTTCGCGCCGAACAGGAGGAATACGATGAGAAGGATTATCATCATGTCCGGCCCGGCAAAATTAAGGATACCGGCGATCATTGGAGTCATAAGCGTGTTGGTTAACGGCAAATTGTTCTTCACTTACTCAACCAATTTTTTGGATTTATATTCCCGGAGCGTCATATGCGGCGTCGTTTGGGCCGCCGATATCTGTGAGATGGCCGCCTTTCCGCAGGTTTTTTTTGCGAGAATGGAATAAAACGGGGCTGTGCCAGTCTTATTAGACACATGGCAACCCACCTGAACGTGCCGTGCCGGGCCGAGATATGACGCCTCGAAAATCGCTATGGCTTTACTGTTGAAAGAGGAAGATGCTTCCGAACCGGAAGGTTTCGAATCGGCTCCGAAGATTGTGAAGTTCGTCGTAGTTAAGAAACGCGAAGAGGATCACGCTCAGCCAGCGGCGTTAACATCTTTTGAAGAAGTGATGCTGCCCCATCTTGATGCGGCCCACAACTTAGCCAGGTGGTTGCTTCGTAACGAACAGGATGCGCAGGATGTGGTGCAAGAGGCGTATTTGCGAGCTTTCAAATCTTTCGCCGGGTTCCACGGTTCTAATGGCCGCGCCTGGTTGCTCACGATTGTCCGAAATACCTCCTACACCTTGCTAAAGAAGAACCGCGCGGTTGATCTGACCATAACTTTTGATGAAGAAATACATGCGCCTGGCTACGAGTCTGTCAGTCCCGCGACGATTCTCGAGCATAGTGAAGACGCGGAACT
>WNFZ01025771.1_pt1 | contig 10768 bp, 7 predicted proteins | sample 5400081 | NCBI WGS metagenome assembly WNFZ01 (sample SAMN13153365, study PRJNA577476) | soil metagenome | isolation source: 80 cm soil or saprolite under grassland replicate 1 | place: USA:California | collected 2016-06-15
ACTCGGCATTGTTGCGCACCTCTGGCGGCAGAATTTTGATGGCGACGCGATCGCCCAGCAGTATGTGCCGCGCAAGATACACCGCTCCCATCCCGCCTTTGCCCAGCAGAGATTCAATCTTGTATTGGCCATCGAGCACCGTACCAACGATAGATGAGGGATCATCCTCAAGAACCTCGCCGTCTGTGGCGCAGAAGCTCACACTATCGTCGTATTTTGCTTTGCAAACAGTGCAGTATTTCATGCAGGTCTAAATACGAAATGACACATTGAGATGAAAGTCTTACGCGGATTTCCCCCGGTGCAAGTTGTTGCGTTTCGCTTTTTTCGCAGTAGCTCCACCCGTTCCAGGGAATGGCGAAGTCCGTTAGTTTAACATAGGAGCGCAGGCATTGATTATTCCGGCGAGGCGGCGAGCACTGATGCAGTTTGACTAGCAGCACGATTAGCGAACGCTGATCATCGTTCGTCGCAGTGACATGAGGTCAGTACCACCTCGCGGTAGCGGGTGGGTTCCGCCTGCCAGCAGGCGATTTCACGGCCGCAATGCTCGATATCGAGCAGTACTTGGGCTTAGTAATTTTCTATGCTGGCGGAAAAGCTTGATTGTCTAACCACAAAGAAGTTTCGCATTGAAGCGGGAGGAAAACAAATTACCCAACTTTGCTTGTGATTTCTGCCGAAGACACCGATACATTTGAAGATCTTCTTGATTAGTTTCACTGCTCTTCCGAATAAATCCGACGAGCGTACTCCTCAACCATTCTATCGCTATTGAACGCTGGAACGAGAGTAGCGATCGAGCTCTTCATCATCGATATCCATTTACGGGGCAGACCTTCGTTATCACGTTCGTAGTAAAGCGGCACCACCTGCTGCTCAAGCACGCGGTAAAGTGACTCGGCATCGCTTGCGTCGACGTCTGTCTCAGCCATGCTCGCCGCCTCCTCGCCAATCGCAAATCCGTTTGTACCGTCATAACCCTCCAGCCACCAACCATCCAGCACTGATAGATTCAGTCCGCCGTTCATCGCTACTTTTTCTCCGCTGGTGCCGGAAGCCTCAAGCGGCCGCCGGGGAACGTTCAGCCAAACATCAACTGATTGAACTAACTGCCGGGCAATTTCATGATCGTAATTTTGCAGAAACACTGAACGCTCGCCCACCCCGGCGCTGGTTTCCCAGCGAGCCACTTCTTGCAGGATGAGTTTCGCGCCCTGGTCCTGCGGATGAGCCTTTCCGGCAAACACAAATTGAACCGGCCGACCAGCATTGTTGATAATTTTCAGCAGGCGCTGCGGATCTTTCAGCAATAAGTTCCAACGTTTGTAGCCGGCTACTCGCCGCGCAAAACCAATTGTCAGCGCGCGCGGTTCAAACATATTTCGCGCGGCTTCCGTGTACTGCTGCGTCTCGCTGCGATTCGCCCGCACCAGAAATGATCGTTGACGAATAAAAGCGATCAGACGCTCCTTCAACAGTAAATGCGTGTGCCATAATTCTTCGTCAGGGATTCGCGCAACGGCTGCCGCCCAGCTCTCGCTGTCGTGTAAGTGCGCTCCCCAATCACGGCCGATATGCTTCTCGTAGAGAGACCTGATTAAGGGCGCGATCCAGGTTGGCGCGTGGACGCCGTTAGTAACATGCGTAATCGGGACCTGCGCGATCGTGTCTTCAGACCACAGCTTTTGCCAAAGCGCGCGCGAAACCTCGCCATGCTTGCGGCTGACTCCGTTAGTCGAGCGGCACATGCGAATAGCCAAAGGCGTCAAACCATAAGGCTCGCCTGGGTTTTTGCGATCAGTGCGCCCCAGGGCCACAAACTCTTCATGGGTTAGGCCAAGTTCCTTTTCGTAGGTTGGGCCAAACGACCGCGTCAACAGGTCAACTTCGAATTCGTCATTTCCCGCCGCGATCGGCGTATGCGTAGTAAACACGCAATGCTGACGCACAAGTTTCGCCGCGTCGCCAAAACTCAACCCCTGCGATTGAATCAACTCGCGCGCCAATTCCAGTGTTAGAAAGGCGCTATGACCCTCATTCAGATGATAGACAGCAGGTTGGATACCGAGCTTTCGTAGTAACCGCACGCCTCCGATTCCCAATAACATCTCCTGGACAATACGCGTCTCGCGATCGCCGCCGTAAAGGTGACCAGTCACCCAGCGATCCGTTTCCTCGTTCGCGGCGATGTTTGTGTCGAGTAGAAATAGCGGCACACGACCAATGTCGGCGCGCCAGACCTGGGCGCGCACCGTGCGCTCACGAATCAATACTTCCACTAACAATGGCGTCCCGTCTTCGGTCTTGATCTCATGAAGCGGCAACTGCGCGGGATCAGTTTCGCCATAAAATTCTTCCTGCCAGCCTTCGCGATTCAGCCGTTGACGGAAATATCCGTAATGATAGAGAAGACCGACGGCCACCAGCGGCAAGCCCAGATCACTGGCCGACTTGAGATGATCGCCGGCGAGCACTCCCAGACCGCCCGAGTAGAGCGGCAGCGAATTATGTACTCCATACTCGGCACAAAAATAAGCTACCGGGTGTTCTGCCGTAATTGCTGATCTGCCGGGCATATTGGACCACCTTGCCGCTACACCTGGACCAGCGGCCATGTAACGGTCAAACTGCTCCGCCAGATTGCGCACGCGTTCCAGGTAAACAGGGTCAGTGGCCATCTCCGCCAGACGATATTCGGAAACTCTTTCCAGGAGCAGGCGAGGGTTGTGTTCACACTCATCCCAGATCTCGGTATCCAGATCACGGAAGACGCCTGCACCTTCGGCGGACCAACTCCACCAGTAATTTGAATAGAGTCGCTGCAGAGCTCGCAGCGGAGGGGGTAACGAAGGAGTTTCAGGCAAGTTGGTTGTGTTCAGTTGTTCGATAGTTTCAATCATTGAATGAGAATAAGCGATTGGAGCAAGCACCAAAGCTCTTGAATGACAGGCAGAAATGCGTCGCCCTTGCCATCGAAGTAGAGAACGAAGCGGTTCTTATAGCACAAATGGGCCGTTATCTGAATTTATGATGCTTGAGAAAACTGTTGGCGTGACCAGGCTGAAAGAAAAGCAGGCGCACTTCCTGCACGGTTTGCATTTCGTCGCTCGCCAGAAACTCTTTGATTGCTTCGGAGGAAACGCCTGCCGCCTCGGATTGGGGGTAGCCGAAGGCGCCCGTTGAGATCGCCGGGAATGCTATTGATGATAAAGAATTGTTGGCAGCCAGGCGCAATGAATTCTTGTAACAATTCGCCAGGAGCTGTGCCTCGCGCCCGTCGTGGCGGCCGTACACTGGCCCAACAGTGTGAATCACATAACGCGCAGGCAGATTTCCAGCGGTCGTAATCACTGATTCGCCCGTGGGGAGTCCCTTCGGATATTGTGTTCTGCGGATCTCCTCACAGGCTGCAAGAATCGCTGGCCCGCCGGCGCGATGAATCGCACCATCGACACCGCCACCACCCAGCAAGGTCCAATTTGCGGCGTTTACTATTGCGTCGGTGTCCTGGCGTGTGATGTCACCAATAACCACCACCACGCGTCCATCCTGAAATGTTTGTTTGGGTTCAAAGTTCAAGCTTTAGCTTGCGTGCTTTCCTAACTCAAGCAATCTGAAGGTTGAACTCTAAACTTCTTCGTCGCGCGAAATTTCTTCGTCGCGGGGCTTAATGTTTATCTCATCAAACATATCCTGCCGTCGCAGAGCTTCAGCAACTCCCTTGGCTTTCAGCTCCGATAAAGGATGGTCTGCGTCAGCACTGGCGATCTCAAACAGGCGATCGTCGAGCATCACCACGCCGAGTGAGCCAAGCGTTACGCCCGGGGTAATTTGTATTTCATCCATATTGTGGATTTTGAAGTGTCCGGTTTGTTCGACCCAGTCCTCGATGAATGGATCACGCAGGGCATGTTCGGCTTCGGATTCCGAAAGATATGCCCCCTCGACGATAAGACAGTATTCGAACTCTATCACCGTGCTTCTTCACAAACCAAGCAGAAAATGACATGTCCCGGACGGTTAGTTTGCGACCGCGAATAAATCGACAAATTCGATCAGAAACGGACGGTATCGACTGACTTCAAAACGGTGCGTGGGGTGAGCGCTCGCTCGCTCTCAACCAGTCTCGAAACGGCCTGGCTCGCCTGAAGAAGCTATCCGATACTATGATTCGATTCTGATGCTGAGTGCAGAAAGCGCAAACTGATAGTTTGTCTGACAAGGAAAAAGACGCCGCCTGAGGTCATTTCGCAGCGGCGCCTTTTAGTTTTGTAGAACGTAATTGTTCTGACTCCCATTACGAAGCTTCGTTGAGGCTTCGTCTGAGGCGTTCGAAGTAGGAATCGAAGCTTACAAACCCCGTCGTTCCCTGAAAGAACGCCTTGCCACCCGTGTCATTGGCCAAACGATTCAGAGAATTTTGACCATAACTGGCAGCAAGCCGGCTTCGGCTCGTCAATCCAACCGCCGGCGCATAGAACGCATAGATCGCCACGTTGCGATCATTGGCCTGCTTGATTGCGCCCTCAAGATCGAGCGTGTGACCCGAACTCGTGACATCGAACCCGCGCGACGTATCGAGTCCATCAGAGATAAGCAGAATTGCATTCCTACCTTTCTCGCTTGCATTGAAACTACGCAGAGCTTCGATCACCTCAACGTAAGGGTTGTAGGGCGAGGCCGCCGTGCTCGACAGAGGCATTCGCAAGGAGCGCGCAGCCTTGTCGAGGTCGTTCGTAAATGGCTGCCTCACTTGAAGCGTTCCAGTGGTGATGTAACCGACCATTACGCGCGACCCGGTTGGAAGCGAGCGTATGAAGTCTCGCGTAACGCCGAGTTCATTGGAGACCTGAGAGATAAGATCATCCTGCACAAGAATGGCAAGGTTAAGCGGTTCTGAAACCTGCACCTTCCTTTGCTTTGTGTTCCTTTGATCCGTGGGGAATACCCCATTCGAGCCCGTCGCAAAGGCTGTTGCCGTCACTGTAACAGTCAGGGCGAGCGCACCGAAAAACGAAACTAATCTTCCGTAAAACATGGTTCCTTCTCCAATTTAATTTTTCCCGTCGCAGTTTCGATGCAAAATTCTCAGCAAGAGATTGCTGTAATCACCGATACCAGCTGCTTTCTTTTTCACCCTATCAGCCAGCTCTCGCTAGTAACTGCGAGAGGGGTTTTCTTATAATTTGCGGAACCATGAACTCCACCAAGAAATCGACTACAGACCAAAAAGGCAGGCTTGAATCATTCGTAACCTCACGACGGAAATTCTTTTACAGCCATATAGTCAGCGAGGTCTCTTTTTGGCTTGCCCTGATTGTTGCCTTTGTCAGTGGTAGGTCTATCATTTCGAGGGCCACTTCAGAGTTTTACTCAGCGATCCTCTCCGTTTCCCTCACAGTTGGAGGCATACTAGTTTTTGCTTTTTGGACTTTGAGGGAACGCTCCATTCGGCGAAGAGAAGTATTCAAGTTGCTGAAAACACGCCACACGGATTTCTTCGATTGGGTGAAATCTGACGTTGCTCGCTTGATTGAAAAAGGTAGAACTGATGAAGGGCTCCTCACTGGCAGCGCTAAATAAAGAACTTCACCCTCACGCTGAACAAGTAGCCAAAGATTACGTGGACGAATTTGCTGCGTCATTGCTTTTGCAGGCTAAAGCTAGCCTTCCAAGAAAACGCTGACTTGGTATTGAGTAACCACATAGAGGAAGCTCGACAGGTTATAAAGCGAGAACGAGAGAAGCGCTGGTCGCGAGAACTCTTGATTGTTTTAGGAAGCACTCTGTTTGGCGCCTTTATTCCGGGCTTCATCACAGAGTTGTCCGCGGGACATCAACTGCTAATTGCTATCTACACGGGCATGGGCTTCCTCGGTATGATATTGGTGTTTATCGGGCTAAGACGTTAGTTTCAGACCGGCTTGCGTTTCACCTTCCCGCTCAGATAAATTACTTCTCACCGAACGTGTAGAAGTGCAGGTCTTCCTGCCTGACAATATTCAGAGCGACAGACAGGAATGTCTGTCCTACCTAAAATCCGCTCTCTGAAAGGACTTATCTTTATGAAAGCCTACGCCACGGAGTTTATTCGCAATCTTGCGGTCATCGGACACGGCGACGTAGGGAAGACGCAACTGATTAGTTCGCTTCTCTACGTCGCCGGAGCCACACCGCGCTGGGGTAAAGTCGAAGAAGGCACTACCGTTACGGATTACGAAGAAGATTCCATTGCCCGCAAGATCACCCTCAATACCGCAATCGCTCATTTAGAACATCGGGATACCAAAATAAATTTTATTGACACGCCCGGCTACGCTGCCTTCATAGCCCACGCGCGGCCTGCGTTGCGCGTGGCAGACTGTGCACTTGCCGTTGTGGATGCCGTCAAAGGAGTTGAAGTTCAGACTGAAAAAGCGTGGGGATTTGCGAATGAGTTTATCGTGCCACGAATTATGGCAATTACAAAACTCGATAAAGAGCATGCGGATTTTGGCGCAGCGGTAGAGAGCGCGCAGAAAACTTTTAGCCGGGCTATCATCCCATTCACATTGCCAATCGGAAAAGAAAAAGACTTTCGCGGCGTGGTTGATGTAGTCCATATGAAGGCCTACGAGTTGGGGGCTGATGGGCAAGCTAAAGAGATTGAAATTCCCAGCGAGGGTCGGGAATATGTCGATAAGACACGCGAGCGATTGGTGGAGCTCGTGGCAGAATCTGATGATGCCTTGATGGAGAAGTATTTCGAAAAGGGGACGCTCGATGAGGCCGATATACTCCCGAATATTAACAAAGCGATTGCCAATAGCAAGCTCTGTCCGGTGTTCGCCGTTTCTGGCGGCACACTTGTGGGGTTGCGGGCTTTGCTGAATGCGATTGTTGATTACGCTCCGGATCCGGCACATCACAATGCTGAATATGGTCTGGCGGTCGATGCGGCTCCGGATGCTGAAAAGATTGCGCGCAAGTATGACGATAGCGAACCATTTTCCGCTTACTGTTTCCGCACCGTTGCCGACCCTTTCGCTGGCCGAATAAACGTGATGAAGATCATTAGTGGCAAGCTGCAGACCGACGCGAACGTACTCAACTCTTCACGAGGAGCGATGGAGCGTCTGGGCATGTTGCATTCGATCCAGGGGAAGCAACTCGATAAGGTTCCCGAAGCTCACGCTGGCGACATCGTCGCCTGTGTAAAACTGAAAGAGACACAAACCGGAGATACACTTTGCGACAAACAAGCGCCTATCGTCTACGATCCGGTCGTCTATCCGGAAGCGGCAATCGCGTTTGCGATCGAGCCGAAGTCGCGACAGGACGAGGAGAAGATTAGCGTCGCGCTACACAAAATTCTGGAAGAAGATCCCGCGATTCATTTCACGCGGGATGCGCAAACGAAGGAATTCCTGCTTTCCGGTTCCGGACAACTTCACGTCGAGACGGTGGTGGAGAAACTGAAGAAGCGTTACAGCGTGGAGGTAACCTTGCATCCGCCTAAGGTTCCCTACAAAGAAACCATCACGCAGCGCGCCGAAGTACAGGGCCGTCACAAGAAACAGACCGGCGGCCGCGGTCAGTTTGGCGACTGCAAGGTGATCTTTGAACCCTTGCCTCGAGGTGGAGGCTTTGTTTTTGAGGACAAGATTTTTGGTGGCGCAGTGCCCCAACAATTCCGGCCGGCGATTGAGAAAGGCATTATCGAGGCTGCGAAGTCGGGGGCCATCGCGGGCTATCCGCTGGTGGATTTCAAGGTCCAATTGATCGATGGTTCGTATCACAACGTCGACTCTGACGAGCATTCATTCCGCGCTGCCGGCCGGAAGGCCTTTCGCGCGGCTATGGAAAAGGTTAAGCCGTCGATACTGGAGCCGATCATGGATGTGGAGATCAATGCGCCCCAGGAACATAGCGGCGATATCATGGGCGATCTGAACTCGAGGCGCGGTCGCGTGCAGGGCATGGAAACGAGTGGCAAGAATCAGGTAATCAAAGCACAGGTGCCGATGTCGGAGATGCTCAACTATCAGTCAACGCTCAATTCGATAACGGCGGCACGTGGATCATTCCATATGCAGTTTTCACATTACGATCCTGTCCCCGGTAACCTGGCCCAAAAGGTCATTGACCAATCAAGAGCGGAAGGAAGAATTCGCGGCGGCGAAGAGGAAGACTAGATCTGCTACAAATGGTTCCGTGATTAGTGTTGCGAAACCGGCGGGGGCAAGCCCGCCTTCCCGACCTGAGAGATATTCTCACTACTCCGGTTAATTCCGCCTTGAATGCCTTTCGGCGAAGAATGTACTTGGCAAATTCAGTTCTTCTCCTTCACCGGGGGGGCCGGCTCGCCCGAGAAGGTATATATCAAAACGCCCTGAACTTTCACTGGCTGCCCGGACAGCTTGGTGGGCGAAAATTTTGCGTTACGCGCGGCCGCCACCGAGGCGGCTTGCAAGAGTGGATGTCCAGAGACCGCCCTTGCCGCAACCACATTGCCATCTTCATCGAGCGTGACCTCGACCGTGACCTTTCCACTTGCGTGAGCCGCTCTTGCCATTGGGGGATAGGGTGGGATCGGTAAACTTGTCGCCCTGCTATTTAACACCCCACCAGAAATCACTCCCGTAGCGCGATAGGTAGCCGTGCCGCTTCCGCCTTCAACGCCGCCGCCAAAACTTACTCCCACGCCATTTCCGGGCATGAACGGTGCTGACTTTAGAATGTAATCCGCTGGAACCTCGAACAGCGACCTTGCCGGTTCGCTACGATCAATGTTCGTCAGCCGATAGCTGGATTCACCAAAACGCGGATCGCTGTGACGAGTCATCACGAGAGTTTGTAACTCGGGCGAATACCAGCTTTCATTGATGATGTCGATAGGACGTTCATTTCCGATCTCGCCCGCTGGAATTGTCACTGTGCTCCGTGTGCCTTCGGCTTCAACTCCCTCAACATTCTGTTTTCCAAGGGACTCCTTGTTCGCAACATGATTGCCCCATCCCGAAATGAAATGATCTGGCGCCATCTTTGCACCCATCTCGGTATGCCTCATTTCAACCCTTCTCTGTTCGATTGGCTCCGCTGGCGCGGCATCAGGCAGAGGACCAGACTGGTCTGCGGAAGGCGGAGGCACCTTGAATTGGAACTTAAAATTCATTGGCGGCATCTTCTGAGCAGTATGCGTGCGAGGATCCAGCAGATAACTCGTACCCGCAACCGCATCACTTATGAAAATTGTTTGTGGCGGCTCACCACCATTCGCAAAAGCAGCGATCGCTCTTAGAGTTTGCTCGCGCCGTGTACGACCCTCACTGTCCCGGTAAATTGCAGCCGTCGACTTGTTGACGATACGGTTTCCGTCGCTCAGAGTCTGGACACTTTCGGTTACTGCTTGTCCTGAATACGGTGCGCCTTTGACCAGCTTGCCGCCAAAACTCATTTCAGTGGCGAGGAATACAAAATCACCTGGCATTCCCGGCGGCAGGGGGCCGTCTGGGCCCTGCATTTCACTTTCGATTTCAAAACGGACGTCACCATCCGGTGCCGCTTGCCGCTCTATTGTCCTTTCGCGCTCAATGCGCTCGCGATCAGGCGGCGGCGACTGCTTTTGCTGGGCCAAGGACCACGTTGCGCTGACACCTACTAAAATGGCTAAAGCGATTACCACCAATCCTAATTCTTTTTTCATAACTCTTTCCTTTCACCGGACTCTCCCTCCGGTTTTCCTTAACGTCATATGCTTATCGCGGGCTACTGCACGAAACGTATCGCGCGAGCTAGGCCATCGGCACCTAGTAAAACGTCCGCCTTCACTCTTTCACCGTAGCGGTCCATATTCACCGGCAAGCCCATGCTCCACATAGCCGAGCGCGGCAGCTCAACCCTAACGAGCTGTCCACCGTCCTGAAGGTTGATCGGGCCGGTATACCCGAGCGGCATGAACTGAGTAGCAACCTCACTAGCAGTTTCGTTAGCAATTGGGCTTGCTGTAGTTGCTAAAACCTCGCTACCTTTATCGAACGAGCGCTTCCCCCGGTGAGGACTTGTTCGTCTTACGGATTCCGGCAACTTCTTATTTGGTTTAGTCGGCGATTTGGTCGTTCCAACGTCGACGGTAGGCAGTGATGCTTTTGGAGAATCTTGTGCTATGAGGTTCTCCGACCCGCTGTTTCGAGGCGGCGCATGTCTACCTACATACAGACGTAAACCGGCTATTCCTAATACGATGAACAGAATTGCAGCAGCCGCCATGATCCAACGGTTCCAGTGGCCGATTCGATCCATTGGGCCAATCGTTGCCTGATTCATTGCGCGCACTGGCGACGAAACCGGAGCAGAAAATCTTTGACGGAAAAATGCCACCAACTGCTCTTCGACTCGGGCCGGCGCCGTCGACGATTTCATTTCTCTCGCCATTTCATCCAGACGACGTGTGAGGGCTCGTTCATCCCGCAATCGCAGAACACAGGCAGCACATTCGTCCAGGTGGATGAGAGCGTGCTTGTGCAGACGTGCCATCGTTTGATCCGGGACATGGTCGCGTGCCAGTTCATCAATGATTTCTTCAATGCCTTGACAATTCATGCAAAACACCTCGCCGGTTTCGTTGCCGCCGGAGCTGTCTCTTCTTCATGCGCAGGCCGCAACTTTTCAATCAAGAGAGCGCGGCCGCGATGCAGTCGTGAGCGAACCGTACCAACAGCACAACCGAGTATCTCTGCTGCTTCCAGGTAACTGAGCTCCTCCAGATCGCAAAGCACCACAGCCT
>WNFZ01006297.1_pt1 | contig 10767 bp, 7 predicted proteins | sample 5400081 | NCBI WGS metagenome assembly WNFZ01 (sample SAMN13153365, study PRJNA577476) | soil metagenome | isolation source: 80 cm soil or saprolite under grassland replicate 1 | place: USA:California | collected 2016-06-15
GGCGACCGCACTGAGGACGACGTCGTAGCCGGCGTCCTCGGCGGCGGCGTAGATACCTTCGACAAGATCGGCGTGGAAGGGTTGCTGCACCCCGAACATGACGCCGAGCAAATGCGACCGTCCCTGCCTCAGGACCCGGGCACGCGAGTCCGGCACGTATCCCAGCTCGCTCGCAACCCGCAGGACCTTCTGCCTGTTCGCGGGGCTGGCCCCGGAAGCTCCGCGCATGACGATGGAGACCAGGGCCGTGGAAACCCCCGCCGCCCTGGCCACATCCGCCAGAGTGACTCGCCGCGCCAGGCCGGGACCTCCCCGCTCGTCGATGCTCACGCTGAATCCTCCCAAAGAGTCGCACCGGGATCCTCCCAGATCCCGCTCCAACACATCGTGAGCAGGCTGGTTCAAGGCTTGACGTTCCCGACTGCCGCGTAGCATAGTTCACGAACTTAGAACGTTCTAGGGACGCGTGGTCGATCACCGCCCCGCCTGCGTTGGCCGGTCCAACGCACGGTTCGGCTGGGCCCGCACCACGTCAACACAAGGAGGTGTCCGTGGTCATCGGTGCGGCGTTCGATCTCGTCACCATGGGTCGGGTCGGTGTGGACATCTACCCGCGGCAGGTGGGGACCGGACTGGCGGACGTCGAGTCGTTCGGCAAGTTCTTGGGCGGGAGCCCGACGAACGTCGCGGTGGCGGCAGCGCGCTACGGGCGCGGTTCCGCAGTGATCACGAAGACTGGTGCGGATCCGTTCGGTGAGTTCGTGCGTCGGGCGTTGCGTGGTTACGGGGTGGACGACCGGTTCGTTGGCACGAGTCATCAGCTGCCGACTCCGGTGACGTTCTGCGAGATCTTCCCGCCGGATGATTTCCCGTTGTACTTCTACCGTTTTCCGAAGGCGCCCGATATGGACATCGCCGTCGAGGAGTTGGACTTGGCGGCGATCCGGTCCGCACGGGTGTTCTGGGTGACGGTGACGGGTTTGTCGGAGGAGCCGAGCCGTTCGGCGACGCTGGCCGCGTTGGCAGCCCGTGGTCGCAGGGGGATCACGGTGTTGGACCTGGACTACCGGCCGATGTTCTGGGAGTCGCGCGAGCACGCTCGGAAATGGGCGAGCAAGGCTCTGGACCACGTGACGGTGGCGGTCGGCAACCTTGATGAGTGCGAGACCGCCGTCGGGACGCGGGAACCGCGTGACGCGGCGGAGGCATTGCGTGATCGGGGGATCTCGTTGGCGGTGGTGAAGCAGGGACCGAAGGGAGTGCTGGCAGTGGACGACACCGATGAGGTGGAGGTGCCGCCGGTGTCGGTGGAGGTGTTGAACGGGCTCGGCGCGGGGGACGCGTTCGGCGGGGCGTTGGTGCACGGACTGCTGTCTGGATGGGACACCGAGCGGGTCACGCGGTTCGCCAACGCCGCCGGTGCCCATGTCGCGGGCGAGTTGGCGTGCTCGGACGCGATGCCCACCGAGGCCCAGGTGCTGGCCAGGCTGGCGGAGGTCGAGAGTGTCTGAACGGAGCTTGCGGAGTGAACATCGTTCTGAACGGAGCTTGCGGAGTGAACATCGTTCTGACACGGTGCGGCGGATCGTGGAGCGGCGGGTTCACCATCCGGAGGCGATCGTCGAAGCCGCGGCGAACAGGAAGCGGCCGATGTCGCTGTGGGGCGACCGCGGCAAGGCGATGATCATCGCCGCGGACCATCCCGCCCGCGGGGCGCTGAAGGTCGGCGGTGGTCCGCTGGCGATGGCGGATCGGGGTGAGCTGCTCGATCGGCTGTGTGTGGCGTTGACGCGGCCCGGGGTCACCGGGGTGCTCGGGACCGCGGACATTCTCGAGGACTTGTTGCTGCTGGGGATGTTGGACGGCAAGTCGGTGTTCGGGTCGATGAACCGCACCGGCCTGGCCGGGTCGGTGTTCGAGGTCGACGACCGGTTCGCCTGCTACGACGCCGCCATGATCGCTGGAATGGGCTTCCAGGGCGGCAAGACCCTGACCCGCATCGCCCTGGACGATCCGAACACCCCGGGCGTGCTGGAGAACACTGCCCGAGCCGTGAACGAGTTGGCGACCCGGAAGCTGATCGCGATGGTGGAGCCTTTCCTGTCGAGCTGGGTCGATGGGCGGCTCGTCAACGACCTCACCCCCACCGCGGTGATCAGGTCCATCGCGATCGCGTCCGGGTTGGGCCGTACGTCGGGTTATACCTGGTTGAAGCTGCCGGTGGTCGAGGACATGGAACGCGTGCTCACCTCATCAACGCTGCCGGCGGTCCTGTTGGGCGGCGAGGTTGCCGACCCGGACGCGGCGTTCGCCGCCTGGCAGAAGGCACTCGCCCTGCCGACCGCGCAGGGCTTGGTCGTCGGCCGGTCGCTGCTGTACCCGCATGACGATGATGTGGCGAAGGCTGTGGACACGGCGGTGGGGTTGCTGTGAACATCACTCCGGAGTCGGCGGGCTGGACCTATTCGGGGCTGCGGGTCCTGGAACTGGACGGCGCCGAGACGATCACCACCGGCGGCGCCGAGACGCTCGTACTCCCCCTGGCAGGCGCTTGTGTGGTCACTGTGGACGGCGAGAAGTTCGAGCTTGCCGGCCGTAGTGGGGTGTTCGAGGGCGTCACTGATTTCGCTTACCTGCCCAGGGATGCCGAAGCCACGCTGACCGGACGGGGCAGGATCGCGCTGCCGTCGGCCAGAACGGAACAACGGCTGCCGGCCCGGTACGGCCCCGCCGACGGGGTTCCGGTGGAGTTCCGCGGTGCGGGGAACTGCTCACGGCAGGTGCACAACTACTGCCTGCCCGGCACCTTCGACGCGGACAAACTGCTGGTGTGCGAGGTGCTCACACCCGGTGGGAACTGGTCGTCCTATCCCCCGCACAAGCACGACGAAGCGTCCGATGGGGAGAGTGTGCTGGAGGAGATCTACTACTTCGAGGTCTCCGGCAGCGGCATGGGTTACCAGCGGGTCTACGGAACCACGGATGTGCTGGCCGAGGTCCGCAGCGGCGATGTGGTGCTGATCCCGCACGGCTGGCACGGCCCGTCGATGGCCGCCCCCGGCTACGACCTCTACTACCTCAACGTCATGGCCGGCCCCGAACGCACCTGGCTGATCTCCGACGACCCCGGCCACGCCTGGATCCGCGACACCTGGCGCTCCCAGGACATCGACCCCCGCCTACCGTTCGGAGGCCAGCGATGAGACTGACCGTGGCACAGGCCCTGGTGACGTTCCTGGCGAACCAGTACTCCGAACGGGACGGTGTCGAGCAGCGGCTCGTCCCCGGCATGTGGGGCATCTTCGGGCACGGCAACGTCGCCGGCCTCGGCCAAGCACTCCTCCAGGCCACCGCCGATATGCCCTACTACCTGGCCCGCAACGAACAAGCGATGGTGCACGCCTCGACGGCGTTCGCCAAGATGCGCAACCGGCTCCAAACCTTCGCCTGCACTGCCTCCACCGGCCCCGGCTCCACCAACATGATCACCGGCGCCGCACTCGCCACCACCAACCGCCTCCCCGTCCTACTGCTCCCGAGCGACATGTTCGCCACCCGCTCCCCCGACCCCGTCCTCCAACAACTCGAGGACACCCGCGCCGGCGACGTCACCGTCAACGACGCCTTCCGTCCCGTGTCGAAGTACTTCGACCGCGTCACCCGCCCCGAACAGCTCGTCCCGGCCGCGCTGGCGGCGATGCGGGTGCTCACCGACCCGGTGGAGACCGGCGCGGTCACCCTCTGCCTGCCCCAGGATGTGCAAGCCGAGGCGTATGACTGGCCGGACGAGTTCTTCCGGCGCCGGGTGTGGCGGGTGAGCCGCCCATTGCCGGAACCCCACGCCGTCGATCGCGCCGCCGCGCTGCTGCGCACCGCTCGCCGGCCGCTGATCGTGGCCGGCGGCGGAGTCGTCTACGCCGAGGCCGAACGCGAGCTGCGGGCGCTCGCCGACGTCACGGGCGTCCCGGTCGCCGACACCCACGCCGGCAAGGGCGCGATCCCGTGGGACCATCCGTGCGCTGTCGGGGGCATCGGCTCCACCGGCACATCCGCCGCGAACGCTGTGGCCGCAGGCGCCGATGTGGTGCTCGGGATCGGCACCCGCTACAGCGATTTCACCACCGCCAGCCACACCGTGTTCGCGAACCCCGACGTGCGGTTCGTGAACCTCAACGTGGCCAGGCTCGATGCCGCCAAGCACTCCGCCGAGATGCTGCTCGCTGACGCCAGACTGGGTATCCAGGCACTCACCGAAGCCCTGGCCGGATGGCACGTCGGCTCGGATCACGCAACGCGGGTTCGTGATCTGGCTGAGCAGTGGCACCGCAGCACCGATGAGTGTTACCACCCTGCCGACCGCCACGGGCCGCTCCCGGCGCAGACCGAGATCCTCGGCGCCCTCAACGAGACCCTCGACGACCGGGACGTGATCATCAACGCCGCCGGGTCCATGCCCGGGGATCTGCAGATGTTGTGGCGGGCGAGGGATCCGAAGGCTTACCACGTCGAGTACGCCTACTCCTGCATGGGCTACGAGATCGCCGCCGGACTCGGCGTGAAGATGGCTGCCCCCGACCGCGAGGTCGTCGTGCTCGTCGGCGACGGCTCCTATCTGATGATGGCCCAGGAGATCGCCACCATGGTCGCCGAACGCCTCAAGGTGATCATCGTGTTGGTGCAGAACCACGGGTTCGCCTCCATCGGCTCCCTCTCGGAATCCCTGGGCTCCCAGCGGTTCGGTACCCAGTACCGCTACCGCGACACCGAAACCGGCCTGCTCGACGGCGGCACGCTTCCGGTCGATCTCGCCGCCAACGCCGCCAGCCTCGGTGCCGACGTCATCCGGGCGTCCACGGTGGATGAGTTCCGAGCCGCGATCGGGAAGGCGAAGGTAGCCGAGCACACCACCGTCGTCCATGTGGAGACCGACCTCCACGGGCCCAACCCACCCGGCTCGGCGTGGTGGGACGTACCGGTCAGCGAAGTGTCCGAACTGAACTCCACCCGCAAGGCATACGGGTCCTACACCGCGATCAAGCAGAACCAACGGCACTACCTGTGAGGACAACGGTGAAGACCATCCAACACTGGATCAACGGATCCTCCACTCCCGCCGGGTCGAGCCGCACCGCACCCGTCTACAACCCCGCCACCGGCCATCAGCAAGCCGCAGTGCTCCTCGCCGAACCCTCCGATGTGGACACAGCCGTCGCCGCAGCGGGCAAGGCGTTCGAAACGTGGGGAAACTCGTCGCTCTCCCAGCGGATGCGGGTCATGTTCGCCTTCCGCGAACTGCTCATGCGACACGAGGACGAACTGGCGCGGATCATCTCCAGCGAACACGGCAAGGTCATTGACGACGCCCGCGGCGAGATCGTGCGTGGGCGCGAAGTCGTCGAGTATGCGTGCGGCATCGCCGAGGTACTCAAGGGCAGCTTCTCCGACCAGGTCTCCCGCGACGTCGACGTCCACAACTTCCGCCAACCCCTCGGCGTCTGCGCCGGCATCACGCCGTTCAACTTTCCCATCATGGTCCCGCTCTGGATGCATCCCATCGCCATCGCCACCGGCAACACCTTCATCCTCAAACCCAGCGAACGCGACCCCTCCGCCTCCAACCTCGTCGCTGAACTCTATGCCGAAGCCGGGCTGCCCGAGGGAGTGTTCAACGTCGTCCACGGCGACAAAACCGCCGTCGACGCGATCCTGCACCACCCCGACATCGCGGCCGTCTCCTTCGTCGGCTCCACCCCCATCGCCAAACACGTCCACGAGCGCGCTACCGCGGCCGGCAAACGCGTCCAAGCCCTCGGCGGGGCGAAGAACCACGCCGTGGTACTCCCCGACGCGGACCTGGAGTTCGCCGCCAACCACCTCACCGCCGCCGCGTTCGGCTCCGCCGGTCAACGCTGCATGGCCATCTCCGTCGCCGTCGCCGTCGGCAAAGCCGGCGACGCACTGGTCGACGCGCTGCGACGCAAAGCAGAAGCGGTGAAAGTCGGCCCTGGAGACCAACCCGACAGCGAGATGGGTCCACTGGTCACCCGGGCCGCCCAGGAACGCGTGGAAACCGCCATCGCCACCGGCGCCGCCCAGGGTGCCACCGTCGTGGTCGACGGCCGCGGCCTCACCGTCGATGGCCACGAGGGCGGCTTCTTCGTCGGACCGTCCATCCTGGACAACGTCACCCCCGAGATGAACGCCTACCGCGAAGAGATCTTCGGCCCCGTCCTCGACATCATCCGTTGCGACACCGCCGACGAGGCCATCGCCGTCATCAACGCCAACCCCTACGGCAACGGCACCGCCATCTTCACCGGCAGCGGCGAGGCGGCACGGAAGTTCCAGCGCGGGGTCAAGGTCGGCATGATCGGCGTCAACGTCCCCATCCCGGTCCCGATGTCCTACTACTCCTTCGGCGGCTGGAAAGACTCACTCATCGGCGACTCCCCCATCCACGGCCCCGACGGCGTCCGCTTCTACACCAGGCAGAAAGTCGTCACCAGCCGCTGGCCACACCAGGAGCACGCCAAGGCCGCCATGCACTTTCCAACATCCAACTAGGAGAGACACCATGACACTACCTGTGTCATCCCGGGGAGGCGGAACAGTCATCGGCAACCTGTGCCTCGGGTCCGCACCCGACTCGTGGGGCGTGTGGTTCCCCGAGGACGAGCACCAGGTGCCCTACACCCGCTTCCTCGATGAACTGGCCGAGGCCGGATACCACTGGCTGGAGCTGGGCCCGTTCGGCTACCTGCCCACTGACCCGCGGCAACTCGCCGACGAACTCGGCACACGCGACCTCCAGGTGTCGGGCGGCACCACGTTCGGCGCGCTGCACCGCCCGCACGAGTGGGACGACATGGTCGCCACGACGCGCAAGGTCGCCGAGCTGACCACGGCGACCGGCGCGCACCACCTCGTGTTCATCCCCGTCATGTACCGGGACGAGAAGACCGGCCAGTTCACCGAGTCACCCTCCCTCACCGCCGAGCAGTGGGCCACCCTCGGCCATCGTGCAAGCGAACTCGGCAAGATCCTGCTCGACGAGTACGACGTCCACCTCGTCCTGCACCCGCACGCCGACAGCCACATCCAATCCCAGGCCGAGATCGAGCGCTACCTCAACGAAAGCGACCCCCGCTACGCCAACCTCTGCCTCGACACCGGCCACGTCGCCTACGGCCGCGGCGACGCCGTCGACCTCATCCGCCGCTACGCCGAACGCATCGGCTACGTCCACATCAAACAGATGAACCAGGACATCATCAACCAGGTCTATGCGGAAAACCTCAGCTTCAGCGAGGCCGTCAGACGCGGCGTCTGTGTCGAACCACCCGCCGGCGTGCCCAACCCAGCCGACGTCATCGAGGCACTGGCCGAACTGGACACCGAGATCTTCGTCATCGTCGAACAGGACCTCTACCCCTGCGCACCCGACGTCCCCCTTCCCATCGCCATCCGCACCCGCGAATACCTCAACAGCCGCGGGCTCGCTCCCTCGGTGGGCAATCTGCCACGAGGCTGATGCAGCAGTGCTTCCGATGCTGTGGGGGTGGAAGAAGTGCATGCCGAGGAACCGCGTCGGGTTCCGCAGCGCCGCGGCGAGGTCGCCGATGGACAGGGAACTGGTGTTCCCGGCTCGGCGTTCGCGGTACGCGGACAGCTGGTCCCGCTCGACATGGCTCTGACCAGATCTGCTGCGCAACGCCTTCGCCCGCAACACGCCAAAATCCAGGAGTCCGTCCTCAGGTTCAGTCCCCTATCTGGCCGCCACGCCGCGCCAGGCCCTCAGTCCGACACGCCCCTGCCGCTGTCCCCAGCCCGGTCAGTTCCCGTAGGCCAGCCAGGGCACCGACGGCTGCCGGTCGGCTCCGGGCTTGCGGAAGTCGCACACTCCATGCGGGAACGCTTCCCGGAGCCTCGTCCACTGGTCGGGGGTGAAGGCGACGTTGTAGTCGCGCTGGTTGAGCGGTGTGAGTCGACACTTGAGCATGTCGTTGGAGAGCGGTGCACCGGCCGCGATTCGTGGGTTGCCGTAGAACGGGAACGTCGTCCGGCAGACGTTGGGGTCGGTCACCTTGACGCCGTCGACGAAGCAGGCGTCGACCGCGTCGGCTGGTTTGTGTCGGCGGATCTTGACGCTGCGTGGGGCGGCGCTCGGATCGGCCTCGACGGCGGCCAGCCACCGGTCCATGAGCAGGAACGCCTGGTCCGCGATCGGGGCCGGCGGTGCGAGGCCGGGTCCGGGGAAGGTCCAGATGATCTGGTTGTCGGCGTGTCCGTTCGCGTTGCGTAGCCGCTCCCGCATCGCGTAGCTGTGGAAGGCGGTGTGGATGTCGTTGAGGTTGTTGTTGGCGCGCAGGTCGATGATGGCGACGTTGTCGAGCTGGCGGGCATCCTCGGTGACGCTGCTGCGGTACGCCGACTGGACCGCGCCCGGGTCGGCGACGCTGCGGCGTGGCACGAAGTTGTGGTCGATGTCGAGCCCGCCGATGTTCTCGTTGAGGTCGACGAACTGTTCCGGCGTGATCGTCCCCGCCATCAAGGCCCGTAGCCCGTACTGCACGCCGACGTTGTCGAAGGGCAGCTTGGCGAAGCCGAATCCGGCGGCGCGCTCGGCCGGGCTCCACAGTCTGGGGGGTCGCTGGCCGAAGACCGCGACCAGGAAGTCCTGGTAAGTGCTTCGGCACCCGGCCGGGTTGGTGACAGGGTTGTAGAGCTGTGCCTGTTGTTCGGCGCTGAGTGGTGTCGGGAAGCAGGACTGGAGGAACGGCGGAAGCGGAGACCCGGGCGGTGGTTGGGTGAAGGCCGGGTTCTGGAAGTCGCCGAAGGACGAGTCCCAGGCTTCGCAGGGTGTCCGGTCGGTCGTGGCGACGGGCGCCGCGTTGCCCTGCGCCGCGGCGCGTTGTGCCGGGTCGGTCCACAGGGTGGGCGAGACCGTGCTGAAGACCCGGCGCATGAGGTGACAGTCCTCGACCTCGACCAGGGCGCCCGACCACATGTCCTCGTAGCTGGCGTTCGGCTGGATGCCGTCCAGCAGGCCGGGGTAGGCGTTGGCGATCTCGTGCTGCTGGATCGACCCGCCGGACAGCCCCTGCGCGAAGGTGTACCGGATCTCGCCGTAGCGCTCGACGATGTGTTCCTTGAGCATCATCACCGACTCCGCGGAGACGATCGAGTTGCAGTTGCCGCCGAGGACGTTCAACGACGAGGTCGCGACCATGAACCCGCGTGAGAGGGCCCGGTCGATCTGCACATCCTGCGCGAGGCCCTGGTTGTGGTAGGTGTTGCAGTTGGCTCCGAACGGATAGAACACCTTGTGGTTCCAGCCGTTCTGGGTGTCCCAGGCGGTCCATGGCCGGGCTGGGTCGAACAGGACCGCTGTGCGGTAGATGCCGCGGTTCTGCGTTCCGGTCTCCTGCCGGAACACGTACGGGACGGTGACTCCCTGGTCGGTGGTTGTCGTGGCAGTGTCCGTCGGTGGTGGGGCGGCCGGGTCGTAGGGGGCGAATGCGCCGCTGGTCCGCCGGTAGAAGAACTGATAGGTGGGCTGGGCGTTGCACTGCGGGTCCAGCGCGGGTCCGAGGCCGTTGGCGTCCGTTGTGCAGACCCACGGCGCGACCTGCGGTCCGGAGAAGACCGGACCGCCGTTCGGGTGGTTGGTGATCGTGATCCGGTCCGCTGCGGAGCCGTGCTGCGGAGCGGCGACCTTGGCGCTGAGCAGGCTCCGGCCGACCGGTAGCTCCTCCAGTAGCCCCAGGATGCGGCCGTTGGCACGTCGTGCGAAGGCCTCGCTCACGTCTCGCGAGCCTTGATCGGTGGTGAGCACCATCCGCAGCCGCGACGGGTCGGCACCGGGCGGCAGCAGCACCTCGACCAGCGCATCGCCGCCCGAGATCAGGTCGGCGCGGTTGCCGAGCACCAGGATGTCGAGGTGCTGGAAAGCACCCGTAGCCGTGCCGGGCGTGGTTGCGGCGGCAGTCGGGGTCAACGCAATGACCGCGCACGTCGCCGCGGCTACCAGGGCGGTGAGGGAGGACTTCATCGGGTTCTCCTCCTCGGAGTTCGGCACCCACACGGGCAGGCGGCCGACGGTGTCCACGGCCGGCATCGTCTCCAGCCGGCGCGGATGTTTGGGGCCGGTCTGCTCGATGCCCTTGACCATCGCGTGCATCGTGTACCAGCCCTGGACGAAGTGCAGGCCCTTGGCGTCGATGTCGATGCCCTTGCCCTCGCAGTACTCGCGGATCAATCACCGCATGGGTCTCACCCTGCCGCACGGTCAGTCCGACCCCGTCAAGGGCCCGTACCCCGCCGAAGCTCAGACCCACGTCGGACATCGTCAGTACCGGTTCACCCGCCGGCACCGTGCTGCCGTTGAGCGGGAACCGGTACTCGCGAGTGATCATGGACGGCTCCTGCCGGAGGTCGTGCCCACCGTGAACAGTTCCTGCTCTCCTCACGCGTTCTGGACGTTCTCGGCGTCCAGCAGGCCGACGGCCTGTTCGCGCATCTCGACCTTGCGGATCTTGCCGGTGACGGTCATCGGGAACCCGTCGACCACATGGACGTACCGGGGGATCTTGTAGTGCGCCAGGCGGCCCGCGCAGAACTCCTGGACCTGCTCGGCGCTGAGTGGTTCGGCGCCGGGGCGGGGCACGATCCAGGCCATCAGCTCCTCGCCGTACTTCCGGTCGGGGACGCCGATCACCTGGACGTCGGCGATGTCGGGGTGGGTGTGGAGGTACTCCTCGATCTCCC
>WNFZ01011458.1_pt1 | contig 10765 bp, 10 predicted proteins | sample 5400081 | NCBI WGS metagenome assembly WNFZ01 (sample SAMN13153365, study PRJNA577476) | soil metagenome | isolation source: 80 cm soil or saprolite under grassland replicate 1 | place: USA:California | collected 2016-06-15
GCTGGGCTACCCACTTCCCCGCTGGATGCGATGTCACCCCGAGCACGTGGACCCGGCGGGTCGCCACCTCGATCACAAACAGCACATACAGCCGCTTGAGCAACACGGTGCCTACGGTGAAGAAGTCCATCGCCAGCACCTCGTGGCGCAACACCAGCAGCTCGGCATCCTTGGCCGCCGAACTCCTCGCCAGCAGCGCAAGCCACCGCACCACTGGCAGAACAACAGATAGAGCAGTCGCAGAGCCATGCACAGATCATGGTGACCAGGTGACCACCCTAACGAACTCGCAGCTCAGCACCCACAACCGATTTCCGGCACCCACAGGCTGCGCCATAGGTTGAGTCTGTGCCGGATCTGGGCGGCGGTCATCGTCATCGACTGGTCGTGGTCCTCTCTCGCCCTCCACTCACCTATTCCAGCAAGACAAGCGCCTCACAAGAGGTTGAGTCAGAGGGTCCACGTTCCGTCCCAACAGCCAGACCACACCCTGGACATCAGGGCGCTGGTGCGCCACCCCGCAGACTATGCGCGTGGGCGGTACGCCTCGCTGGCGGGTCCAGCCACCCCCGTGGTGCCGGTCCACGCCCGCGCAGACCGGTAGGACCTGGCGGACCGCGTCGAAACGCGCGAGTTCTCCCCACTGGACCGGCTGACCGACCGGGAACGCCAGGTGCTGTCGCTGATGACCGAGGGCCGATCCAACGGCGCGATCGCGCGTCGACTGGTCGTCAGCGAAGCTGCCGTCGTCAAGCACATCGGCTCGATCCTCATCAAGCTCGACCTGCCTCCGGCGCCCGATGATCACCGCCGTGTCCTCGCCGTCCTGACCCACCTCCGGGCCTGAACCGGGCGGAAGTCCACATCGAAGCTGTTGGTGACCCATCACCGGCTCCTCACACACCTCACCGAGGAGCCGATCCTCACCCGCCACCCTCAGACCCACGCCAACTTCGCAGCTCACCCAGTCCCTGCAACGGAGCCACACCCAAGCATCTTTTCGATCACAACGGATCGGGTATCCCGAGCCCCAACTGCCCCATCTGCGTGTGCGCGGGTCCGGCGATGTGGCGGGTCGGCGCTCACGGCAGCGTGAACGGGGGCAGAAGTCCCCGCTGCACGAGAACACGGTTGACGTCGTGAAGACTCTCCATGGCCGACACGGCGAGACCTGGCCCCATCAGAGACTTGGGCGCGAAGCGATCCCGCAGCAAGGCCAGAGTGAGCGCGTAGATCCGGTCGCTGACGTCGAGGAGGCGCCGCTCGAAGCTGTCGAGCGCCCCCTGACGAGTGGCACGCAAGTAGTCATGGGGCGAGAGATCCCCCAAGGAGTCCCGCAGGGCCACGACGGCGGCGGCGTGCGTCGCGGCGCCGTCCACGACGGCACGCACCTCGTCGACGACCTGACCGTCGAGGTCCGTCACGGAGGTCAACCCTCGGCTCAGCTGCATGTAGAGCGCATCAACCGCCGAGGCGATCCGTTCCTCGCGTTCGAGCACGTGCTGGAGCTGAGTCGCCGTGGGCGGCGCCAACGGGATGTCGGCTGAGCCGCTCGGGATACTGGTGGCTCGTCCCAGCTCCGCGGATCGTCCGGCCGCGACGAGTACCGTGCTGATCTGCTTCAGATGGAGCATGTCGCCCACGGCAAGGGCCGAGGCGGCGTTTGCCGTATCGCGCCCTTGTGATGTCGTCGCACCGCCTTCCCCGGCTTCCAGGTCGTGGCCGAGCGCGTAGCACACGGACAGGTACTCCACTACGAGCGCATGCTCGACCGTCGCCAGGCGTTCCAGCCCGTCAAGAGTCTGCGCGCCGGTGAGAAGCTCGGTTGCCATTTCCATCCTCGCGTTCTGGCAGTCCGCCCCTGGAGTTGAGACGTGATGGGCTAACCGTGCTTGCCCCGGAATGCGGCGGTGGGCTTTCTCGTGCCCCCCAACCCAGCGGACCGGCGAGCAACAGCACGGAAGGCACCATGCCGGGTTCGGCCAGTCGCAGGAGGCCGTGTCCGATTCCGGCGAGCCCGGTCATCAGGCCGGGCGACTCGACCTCGAGCGGAATGCCACACACCCAGCCCTCGCGGTCGATCTCACTCAGGACCCGAGCAGAAGCGCGATCCACCTGGGACAGCAGCGAGGGCTCGCGCAGAACCTCGGCAGCGCACCGCAAGAGCTCGGCGTTGCCCAGGTCGCCATGGCAGAGGGAGTGGTTGTGGCCGAAGCCGTGAGCCGTTGTCGTGGCTACGGCGATGTCCACCTCCGCGCGGAGAGCGGGATCGGGCATGTCGCGCAGCATCGCGAGGCGCCCCAGGCCGATACCCGCGGCGCCGTGGCACCAGGCCGTCATGGCGTTCGTGTCGCTGCGGTCGGCCAGGGTGCGAAGATCGGGCCAGTTCGCCTCTATCGGGTCGAACAGTCCTCGCTCATAGGCCAGCGCCTCCCGGGCCGCCGCCGGGAATCGCTCGTGTCCGCTCAGGGTCCCCAGCTCTAGCAGTGCCCACGCAATGCCGGCGGCCCCGTGGGAGAAACCGGTGAGCGGCCGTTCGCTCAGTGCTGGATTGGGCCAGGCCCTCCCCCCGCCCGCCGGGCGGGAGCGAAGCAGCAGATGGTCGCCGCACGCGATGGCGGCCGAAAGGGTTGCCGCGGAGGGCCGGACCTGGTGCAGGCGCGCCAGGGCGGCCACGCAGCCGGCTGCCCCACTGATGACGTCGTGGTGATCGTCCAGCTCGATCAGCGGCACGAGGAGACGGGCCAGATCCTCGGCGCGGTCGAGGAGAGCTGGATCCGACCACAGCACGCCCAGGTGTGTCAGCGCGTAGATGCTTCCGCCCCAGCCGGTGAACCCGCCGATGCGACTGAGACTGCCCCGCTCGTGATCGATCTGGCGCTTCAGTGTCCTTGTAGCAGCACGGGCGAGGTCGGAGTACTTCTCGACAGAGGTCACCGCGCCGAGCTGGCCGAGAAACAGCGCGATGCCTGCCGTTCCGTCGTACAGGTCGTGGCCGAGGGTCGTGATCGCCCAGCGGTCCGGGCGGATGAGCGACATCCCGACCCAGGCGGCCTCGCCGTCGCTCCACAGGGCCAGAGCCCCGAGTCGGTCGCCGACCGCGCGGGCAGCCGAGAGGAGGCGCTCGGGACGGACCGGGTCGGCCCCATGGATCGGGCGCGGATTCCGGCGCAGGCCGTCGTGGCGCGACTCCAGCATCGCGATGGACGCCTTGATGAACCACAGCTGCCGTTGCAGATCATCGCGGTCGAGCCGACGGACCCGGCGCCGGACTCCGTCGAGCCCGGACTCGGGAAAGAAATCGTCAATCCGTTCGCCCGTGCCCGTCCAGAGATCGCGGGAGTCAGCGCGCGTGGTGAAGATCGGGAGGTCCCCGTTCCACAGCTGCTCGCGTTCATGCTCCACCACGGTCGCCAGATACGGCCGGCGCGGTACCTCGATCGCGAGCCGGGTGAACAACAGGTCACGGTCCAGCCCGTCCCGCAATAGGCTCGGATGCAGGCTCTCGAACTGGAGTTCTCCATACGTCCGGGTTTCCCGTAGGATGACGCGCAGCTCATCGCCAGCGAATCTGCTGATCGGCCCGTGCGCGGCCAGGAGCTCCTCACGGTGCTCGAGCAGCAGTTCATAGACGTGTGTGAACCCGCAGGCGATCTCGTCGAGGTTGTCCAGCAACTCCACGTCCCGGCCAAGCAATGTGGGCCGGTTGCGAGCCCTCGGCATGGGCAGGGACTTGCGCAAGACGCGCATCCGATCAGTTCCGGCGTCTTCGCAGTACGGAACCCGATACGGCGTGAGCTGCCCGTCGGCCGCCCCGATACCACTGATGTCGACACCGGGAGAATCCGCGGTGGCCCAGTTTCGTCCGGGCAGCAGGCCGACGCGCAGGACGGAGCCCATGAGGAACTCCGCAGCCGCTTGGTGAGCATGGAGGTCGTCGCGGCGACGGAACACCGGGTGCAGAAGTGCTTCCAGATCCAGCAGGACGGGGTGTTCACCGACCGCGAGCACGTTTTCGGCGTGGAAGTCGGTGGCCTCCAAAGCGTAGAGCAGGCAGAGATATCCACCTTGCCGCCGGTAGAACCGCCGGATCTCCTCTCGGGAGTCGCACGGAGCAGCGTCGACGAACTCCATCCACCCGTACGAGGTTCTGCTGATGACCCGCAGAGCCCGGAAGGGCGGTTCGGCACCGTGATCGTTCAACCATGACAGAAGTGCGTTGAAATGCACGTCCGCCGCGAGTGAGCGGGGTTTGTAGACGACTCGCAGTCCCGAGGCGAATGTCGCGATGAGGACGGAGCGGCCCTGCCGGTGGCCGTCACCCACCAATCCATCCACATCGACCAAGCTGCCTGGGTCCGCGTCCCGGCTGAATGTGCGACGCAGGTCCTCCCAGTCGTCGCTGAGATGCCGCAGGAACTCGAGGCCGGACTCCAGCCAGTATCGAGTACGGAGGGTGAGCTGGCGCGCGAGGACGGGATAGGACTCCAGGACTTCGAGTGCCCTGCGTTTGTCCCGCAAGATCTCCACGAAGGAGTCGAACCGGGCCTCGGCGGTGTCGCCCTCCAACTCCCCGTGCAAGCCGGCGAGGTGCAACTCGAGCACGAGCGTGCGGTTGACCATCCGCAAGAGGTCGGGCAGAAGATTGGCCGTCAGCAATTCGTGGACCTGATCAGGGTCGAAACAGGCGACGCCGGCCTGACGCGCCATGGCGCCCGCCTGCGCTCTGAGTCGCTGCTGCGCCTGCGCGATGAGCGGCCCGACGATGTGCAGAAAGCCCCGTTGCCGCTGACCCCAACCCAGCCTCAACTCCTGCTGAGCCATGTGATCGTCATCGGCGTCGGAATGCGCGTACGCCTGCCTCAGCTCACGCAACCATCGCGGTGGGTCCCCCTGTGCTCCCACGACTTCCGGGAGGTCATCCAGGACGCGACGGAACTCCTCCTCACTCACGCCCGCATGCACGAGCCACTGATGAAGGCCGTCCTTCGTTGCGAACTGGGGTTCCGACTGCCACCGCGCGAGCCGCACCTGCTGGTACCGCAACTGCGACTCAGCGACCTGGTGGGGCACTCGGGCGCCGGCGTCGGCGCGCAGGAGGGCGACACGTTCCTTGAGCGACAACGCACCGGTCCAGCCGGCGGCGACCCGCGCGCCTACGCCGCGCAAATACAGCCTCCCGACGAGCGGCAGGTGAAGCCGATCCTCGTGGTCTCGCAGTACTCGCTGCAGATGCCGGAACTGCAGCAGATCTCGCCCGACACGGTGGAAGTACCCTCCGCGAACGCCTCCATGACCGTGACGTCGCGGACCGCCCGGAAGTTCAGTTCCGGGCTCTCGAGTTCGATGTCTCCCGCCGGGTTGGGCGGCAGGATGTCGCGCTCGGCTACTTCAAGGCTGAACAGGTAGGCCTGATCGAGCCACGCCCGAGCCACATCGATGCCGACCTCGAGATCCTGCAGTGCTCGCGCCCAGTTGTACGCACTTTCGACCGCAGCGTCCAACTGACCATCGTCCTCCTCCGAGCCAAGAGCCAAGGAGATGGCGTCGGCGCCATGGCGAGCGATGCGCTGAATCGTGGACAATTTGTACTCGGCCAGCGGACGGCGAGCGGGCGGCCGGATCGTCGGCCTGTTGATGGTGCCATACAGGAGGGCCAGGTCAGGATTGAGCAATGGCTCGAAACCGGTCCTGCCGTCAGCCCGCGCGGACGGAAGGCCATTGGCGTCGTATATCGCCTGGCTGGAGAGAACTGCTGCCGCCTGCCCAGATATGGCGCCGAGCCGACGCTCCGCCATCGCGGTGACCGCCCCTTCGACCCTCCCGCCGGAGACCCGCAGAACCTGGGCGGCTTCCTGCACGGCACGGCGCAAACGGGGCTCAGCCGAACCGGCACCTCGCTCCACGAATACGATAGCCGCCTTCCTGAGCCCGGCCATTGCGATGGCCAGTCCGTCCAGAACACTCCCTGACAGCGCGACCCGCTGGGGCGCGTCGGGCCAGTCCGGGTCGCGTCCGAGTAGGTGCTTGAATCTGGACATGGTTTCCGCGAGCTGCTCGTCGACCGAGAGGTACTGGGTCGGCTGGCGGTCGAAGTTGTGAGCAACGGCAACCGCCAGGTCGATCAACGTGTCGAGGTTCCGGCGGGCATATATGGCCCCGATCGGGTGCCATACCCGTTCTGAGGCGTCTACGGCGCCTGCCTGCTCAGTCATGTCGCACGCTCCTGGAGGGCGACAGTGATGTAGTACAGATCGCGCGGAGCCTCCTCGGCGTTACAACTGCAGTAACGACGCAACTGGGGAGAGGACATGGAACCTGGCGCATTCTCACCGACTCTTCTCGCGTCTCGGCACGCTCGCAACACTCCACCTCGATCTAAAATGCTTCCTGGGAGTTCATGCTGCATGGTTGAGTTCCTCCCTCAGGACCGGCTGCTGGTGGGGTGCGAACGGGCTGCCGATCTGCGACAGCACCTTGGCCGCAGGGATCGTTTGCGCCCACCAGTCGGCGTCGGCTGCCAGGTCTTGGAGGCGCTGACGCTGGTGGGTGTGGGTGACCGTGCGGCGCAGGGCCCGCCACAGCCACTCGATGCGGTTGGCGTCGGGGTCGTAGGCGGGGGTGTAGACCAGCACCAACTGCTCCCCGAGCTCCTCGAGCAGGGCGCGCAGCAGCCGCGACCGCTTGGGCGTGTGGACGCCCAGGTTGTCCAAGATCACCATGGCGATCTTGCCGCGAGCCTGGGAGCGGGCCACCGCGCGGCGCAACTGGGCGACCAGCGGCGCCGCGCGGCGCCCATCAGCCAACTGGAAGTCCAGCCACCCCTCGCGCCAGTCAACCAGCCCAAAGCCACACCGCTTGTAGTTCTTGCCGGGCGCCTGGACCCGCCGCTGGCCGGCCCGCCCGGCGCGGGACCACACCCTGGTCAAGGTCGGGTGCAGGGCGACCTCGACCTCCTCTTGCATGTACAGGTCCCCCGGCCAAGCAGCCCCAGCAGCCGGGGCAGGTCCTCCGGAAACAACTCGTCGGTCAGGGTGGCATCGGGAACCAGGTCGGCGGCGGGTGGAGGCAGCGGTGACGCCGCGGCGGCCAGGAGCGCCTCCACCCTCAGGCGTTTTTTGCCCACCCCCGGCTGGGCCTGGGCCTTGCGCGAAAGCACCCAGCGGGGCGGCTTGCACACATACCCGGCCCGGTGCAGGGCGATCCCGATCGGGCATCTGCCGGCCGCCGCCCGACGGCGACCCGCCCTCACGCGAAACGTCCGCCATCCGCCCCCTCCACCCGATCCACGTAAGCTGCGCAAGCAAACCACGTTTCGCCATGGTCGTCCATAGCCAGCTCGCTAGCTACTTGCTCATGAAGAACTCGGCGTTGAAGTAGCTGCTGAGCTGCGGGAATACGATTTGCACGGACGGGGTTGTGGTCGAATGACACCGTTGTCGCTGTTATGGGAGATCACGCTGCTTCGCACCACCACCCCGCCGCTTGCCACCTGGGATGACCTGCTCCCCGACCAGGCCAAACGCCTGCCCGACGAGCTCGCCCTCAAGCACCGCTACGGCCTGGGCTACGAGAGCCTGTGTAAGGAGGTCTCAGACTCGATCTCGTGGCGCAGGTTTTGCCGTATCCCCTTGGACCGGCCCGTCCCCCACCCCACCACCCTGAGCAAGCTGGTCCGCCGCGCCGGCCCGAGCGTGATCGACCAGCTCAACACCGCGCTGCTGGGAAAGCTCGCCGCCGACAAGCTGCTGCGCGGCCGCAAACTGCGGGTGGACACCACGGTCGTGGAGGCCGACATCGACTACCCGACCGACGCTGACCTGCTGGAGCAGGCCGTGCGCAAGCTGGGTCGGCTGGTACGCCGCAGCAAGGCCCACGGGGCAGCCACCCGGACCACGTTCCAGGACCGGAGCCGGGCGGCCGGGCGACGCCTGAAGCAACTGTCCCACGCCCTGCGCCGCCGCGGTGGCCAGGCGATGGCCCAGGTGGACCGGCTGACCGCCGAGATCGCCACCCTGGCCAGACAGACGCTGCGACAGGTCGAGGCGGTGCGCCGCAACGCCCGCCGGACGCTGGCTGGTCGGCCAGGCGATGGGCGGCTTGGGCGCCTGGTCGGCGAACTGGAGCAGACGATGGTCGCCACCCAGCGGCTGCTGTGGCAGACCGACCAGCGGCTTGCCGGCAACCGGGTGATCCCCGATCGGCTGGTGTCGCTGGCCGACCCCGACGCCCGCCCGATCCGCAAAGGCAAGCCGCAGCGTCCCACCGAGTTCGGCTACACCCTGCTGCTGGCCGAAGACGAACACGGCTTTGTCGCCGACCACCAGCCGCAGCAAGGCAACCCACCGGACGCGCCACAGCTGCTCCCGGCAGTGGAGCGGGTGGCCCAGCGCACCGGTCGCCTGGCCGCCACGGTGGTCGCCGACCGCGGGTTCGGCACCGCCGCCAACGACCGAGCGCTGGCCGAGCTTGGCGTCACGCGGGTCGGGGTGCAGCGCAAGGGCAGGTTGAGCGCGACCCGTGCCCAGCTGGAGCGGACCAGGGCGTTCCGGCGGCTGCGCAACTGGCGGGTCGGGATCGAGGCGCGGATCAGCCACCTCAAGCGCTCGTTCGGGCTGCGGCGCACCCGCCTGCGACGCCTTGCTGGCGCCACGATCTGGGTCGGGCTGGGGGTGCTCGCCTACAACCTGCAGCGCATGACCGTGGTGACCAGGTAAATCAAGCCAGTCGGACGGTGCGACGAACCAGTCCCTGCAAACTCATGCCGCCGACCCTGCTGAGCTGGACTTTTTCATGGGGAAGTAGCTACTCACGGTTGGTCCTCGACGTTGCTCCAGTACACGACGTGGGCGTCGGGTCCTGGCTCCGGGCCAACGTCCTCGACGGGCCCGTCGGTCCAGCGGGTGTTCACCGGATCGTCCAGGCGTCGGCCGGACACCGTCACCGCACCCACGTCGAGGACGGCCACGAACGGCACGATCGCGGGATCCTCGGCGAGCGCGGCGCGCACGACCGCCTCGATGCGTTCGGCGTCCTCGGCGAGTGGGTCCGAACCGATCCGCCAGCGGTCCCGTCGCCCGTCCTAGGACGCCCACACCTCGACCCCGTACCGGTCGCCCGGGCCGGCGACGAACCGGTGCACCACATGGGCACGCGACCGCGGCCGGGCGGCGAACGCCCGCAGCGGGATCGGCTGCCTGGGCTGGCAGGCGCGCACCGCCCCCCAGCCCACCAGGTCGATGTCCACCAGCGCGTCGACCGTGTGGGCGCGGTATAGCGGCACATTCACCCAGCGGCGCCGGCTGACCTGGGACTCTACCCACGTGGTCGGGCGGAGCCAGCCGGCGACCTTGCAGTAGTCGAAGTCGGTCCGGCGGGAAGCGCGCGAGTTCCCGGATTCCTGAGCACTTCGGCCGGTGAACCTGTGCCTATTGCCGCCTTGACGGGCGGGGCGGTGCGAGTTCGCTCAGGTTGTCTCAGGATGGTCGGCCCAGGAAGGCGACCGGCGGCTGGTCGCGACGGTTGCCTGGTGGCGGCGCTGGAGCGCGCAGGCCCGCGTCGAGCCGGTGGCCGGCCCACACCGCGAGCGGCTGCTGCGCTCGGCGATCGTCCTCAGAGCGCTCATCAACCCCCGCACCGGCGCCATCGCGGCCGCCCCGACCACGTCGCTGCCCGAGCAGGTCCGCGGCGCACCTGAGACTACCGGTTCAACTGGCTCCGCGACGCCGCGCTGACCTGCGCCCCCTGCACCCGCTCGGCTTCACCCGCGAGGCTGAGGGATTCGCCCGCTTCGTCAAGGGCAGCGACGCCGGCCGCGCCGGCGACCCGCAGCAGCTGCCGCAACAACTGCCGGCCGTCGACTTGCAGTCGTGCCTCCACTCCGAGTGGGTCAGAGCTGCCGCCTCGTCGCCGTTCAGCCAGGACACCATCGTCTCGAAGCGGCCATGCGACCCGGTGAACCCGCCGTGCGGCATCTCCAACGCATACGCTCCTATTGGGGCTTCTTCTTCACGTTCTCGGCAGACAACCAGAAATGTAGCGGAAAGAGCCTTTCGCGCTCGGTACCACCAACCCCCTGTGCCCAGCGCTTTCAGCCACCCTTAGAAGCGCTGGACCCTATTGAGTTTGACGGGAGGGAGCCCCGACGCAGCGATGCGCCGGGGTCCCAGGTATGTCGCCTGCCGACTTCAGTGGGTCACTGCTTGGTCAGGCTGCCGATGCTGAGTAGAAACTTTCCGCCGCTTTCATCGACACCGGCGATGACCGATGCTTGATGCTTCCCGTCGCTTGCGGTCGCCCAGAACCTGACCGTGATGGTCCCCCGCGGGGTCTGGCAGGTCTGGAGGGCGGGTTCGAGCTCGGCCGTATTTCCGCGCGCGGCGAGCATCCAGCTGCAGCCGTCCTGGGTCTGAGCCGTCATCGTCTGTTCGGGGCCGCTGGTGAGCGTGACGAGACCCCGCTGTGGTGACTGAACGACCTGCACCTGGCCATCCGGGCCGGTGTAGCGGGTGACGAGAATGTTCAGGCGGGACTGCGGGTCGGGTGCGTCGTACCGCCAGGTTCCCGGAAAGACGCTCCTGGCTTGAGGCCAGTTGTGGCCCACCACCTTGGTGCGGCTGCCGTTCTCCAGACGAAACTGGTAGTCGCCGGTCGGTTGGTGGCTGATGGCCTGGATGGTCTCCCGCTCACGGTGCCCCGACAGGGTGACCGACCATTTGGTGATGGTGTATGAGGAGTCGATGACGTGGTTGAAGCAGTACTGGGA
>WNFZ01006300.1_pt1 | contig 10764 bp, 10 predicted proteins | sample 5400081 | NCBI WGS metagenome assembly WNFZ01 (sample SAMN13153365, study PRJNA577476) | soil metagenome | isolation source: 80 cm soil or saprolite under grassland replicate 1 | place: USA:California | collected 2016-06-15
TATGTCAAGGAGTGCCCGGGCGGCTGGCAACAGGTCGCGCCACAGCCTCCTCAGCCTCCCCGCTGAGGGGCTCCCGGCAACCAAGCGAGGACCCGAGACATGTCCAAGCGCTGGATCGGGCTGCTGATCGTCGTGCCGTTGCTCGGCGCCTGTGCGACGGTGCCGACGGGCCCGAGCGTGATGGTCCTGCCGGGCAGCGCGAAGTCCTTTGAGGAGTTCCAGGCCGATGACGCGGTATGCAGGCAGTTTGCGTACCAGCAGACGGGGACGACCCCAGGCGAAGCGGCCAGCGGGAGTGGTATCGCCAGCGCGGCGGTCGGCACAGCTCTCGGGGCCGCAGCAGGCGCGGCGATCGGCGCCGCGGCGGGCAGTCCCGGCATCGGGGCCGCCGCCGGCGCCGGAGGCGGCCTCCTGTTCGGTTCGGCGGTCGGGGCCAGTGGCGCGCAATACTCGAGTAGCCAGGTGCAGCGACGCTATGATATCGCCTACCAGCAATGCATGTACGCGAAGGGAAATCAGATCCCGGGGGTGGAGCGCAGCTACCGGAGAGGAACGCCGCCGCCACCGCCGCCACCGCCTCCGCCACCTTCCGAAGGCGCGCCGCCGCCCCCGCCGCCACCTCCCCCTCGCTAGCGACGGCATGAGAAGATGAAGCGGTCGCCAGGAGCGCGTCCTTGCGGGAGTGCTACGACCCAGGGTCGCTGGCTCGCTGATGGGGCAGGGCGGGGCTCGCGGGAACACATGACCCGAGCGCCGATAACCGGCAGGAATGCGAGGAGCCACCGATGCGCGCGTACTACGACATCCACCTGCATGACCGCGCGATCGCCAAGCGGGAGCTCGAGGGCGAGGCGATCGTCAAGGCCGGCCGTTACCTGATCGCCAAGACGCTGCTCGACCTCGGCGCGGCCACCGTCGACCCCCTGTCCACGCGCAACCCGCTCATCTTCTCGGCCGGCCCCTTCGCCGGCTCGAGCTTCTCCAACGCCAACCGGACGAGCGTCGGGTGCAAGAGCCCGCTCACCGGCGGTGTCAAGGAGGCCAACGGCGGCGGCAGCTTCAGCTACGGCCTGGGCCAGCTGAAGATCGCCGGCTTCACCCTCCACGAGGCCTCGCCCGAGTGGGTGGTGATCCACTTCAGGAAGGACGGTGGACTCGACTTCGACGATGCCGCGCCCTACCTGGGCAAGGGAAACTTCGAGGCCCAGAACCTGCTGCACGCCCGGTACGGCAAGAAGGTGACCATCGCCCTCTGCGGTCCCGTGGGCGAGTACCTGGGCCTCATCGCGGGCATCGCCTTCAGCGACAAGGACGGCCGGCCAGCGCGGCTGTCGGCGCGCGGCGGCGTGGGGGCGGTGATGGGGTCGAAGCGGGTCAAGGCCATCGTGGTCGATCTCGATCGCATCCCGCCATTCCACGAGGCCAAGAAGGTCAACGCGTCGATCAAGGACTACGCCAAGATGCTCCAGGCGGACTCCATGGTCCAGAACTTCTACGCCAAGATCGGCACCATGGGCATGGCCGATCTGCAGAACACCCTCGGCGGCCTCCCGGTGCGCAACTTCAGCGCCGGCCAGCTCGTCAACGTCGCCACGGGCGAGAAGTTCAAGATGGGCGGCGACTACATCAGCCAGCTCAACATCTCGCGGGGGGGCGAGCACACCCACGCCTGCATGCCCGGCTGCGTGATCCAGTGCAGCAACGTGTATCACGACGCCAGCGGGAAGGAAGTGGTCTCGCCCGTGGAGTACGAGACGCTGGGCCTCTTGGGCACGAATTGCGGCATCGGCGACCCGGATGATCTCGCGCAGCTCAACTTCATCGCGAACGATCTCGGCGTGGATACGATCGAGACCGGCGCCATGCTGGCCGTGCTCATGGAGGCCGGCCTCGGCGCCTTCGGCGACGTGAAGTTCATGGCCGACTGCCTGGCCGAGATCCGCCAGGGCACGGAGACGGGCCGCCTCTGGGCGCAGGGCACGGCGCGGGTCGGCGAGCACTACAACGTGCGCCGGGTGCCGGTCATCAAGAAGCAGGCGATCAGCGCCTACGATCCGCGCGTGGTCGAGGCCACCGGCATCGCCATGATGGCCACCGCGCAAGGCGCCGACCACACGGCCGGCAACTTGCCGCGCCTGAAGACGCGGGAGATGGATACGGCGGCGATCATCGAGCAGAGCCTGGCCCACCAGGCGCGCGTGGCCGCCAACGACTCGCTCGGCCTGTGCATCTTCGGCATGAGCGTCACCAACCCGAACACCGAGTTCATCGCCAACGCCATCAACGCCGCCCACGGTACGAGCCTGACCAAGGACTTCTTCGAGCCCCTCGGGCGCGAGACGCTGCGCCTGGAGTGGGAGTTCAACCGGCGGGCCGGCTTCACCGAAACGGACGACGAGCTGCCCGAGTTCTTCTACACGGAGCCGCTGCCGCCGACCAACCATGTGGCGCGGTTCCACGCGGCCGACGTGCAGGGCATGTACGAGCGCCTGCCGGGATGAGATGAGTCCGGCGATTCCCGCGGGGACGGCGCGGCGAGGAGTACCGCCGGATGCAGGTCAGGCGGCGCGGCATGATCGACGACGCCGGCACGATCGCTCCCATCGAGGAGTCGCCGGACGCGGTCAGGGCCATCGTCCGCGGCGGAGGGGGTAAGCACCCGAGCGGGCAGCCCGCGTTCGGGCGTCAGGCCCGTCGGGTCACGCGCCTGATCGGCCGCCGCGACGGCGCGTGGTCAACCTGAGCGAGCCCACTGACCCGCCTACGGCGTCCCGGCGGAGCGTGCGACCGGCCCGCGCGCCGGTTGCTCTTCTCGGGCCCCGGTCTCGGTCCAGCATGCAGACGCGAGCGAGCATCGCATCGGCCGGCGTCATCGGTGGTTTGTGCCTGTCCGTCGGCCTGGCCGGCTGCGGCTGGCTCCCCGCGTCTCTCGGTGGGTCGGACGGCGCCGTTCGCGAGGTGCAGCTCGCGGCGTCGCCGAGGCCGGGAATGCGGCTGTCGTACCGCGTGCGAACCGTCGCCACCGTCTCGGGGGCGGGCGTCCGCTCGCTGGCCGAGTCTCAGAAGTCCGCGAGCGTCTCGCAGCGATACGTCTTGGAGGTGACGGCGGTCGAGAACGATTCCTTCGACGTGCGAATCACCGGGGACAACCTCCAGGGAGCCGTCATCGCGCGGTTCGGGCGGGACTGGACCGCTCTGAAGTTCGGCGTCGAGACCGAGGGCGGCTATGCCGATGCCGATCTCCCCGCTTTCCCGATCCTGGGCGAGGCATTCGAGATGGCGCGGGATCTCTCCGGTCGCTGGACGGTGGGGGGGACGCGACCGTGGGAACGGTCGGTGAACGTGCCGCCCCTGCTGAGGGTCCGGATGCAGGGAACGGCGACGCTCAAGCGAATCACGAGGCTCGATGGCCGTCGCGCCGCGGAATTCCATTATGGCGCGACGGGCGAGGGTGAATACGGGGGATCGCGCCTCCGAATGAGCCTCAGCGGCCGGTCCTGGGTGGATCTCGCGACCGGGTTCATGCTCGAGGCCAAGACCAGCGCACCCGGACAGTTCACCCAGGCGGGCGAGGCGGTCCTCATGGAGCTCAAGGAGGAGCGGACACTGAATCGGCAGGACAGCGCCGGTCTCTGATCCGGCGTCAGAAGGAGGACAGGGTCATCACCACGAGCACAACCGCCCCGCCCTCTCCCCCGCCGAGGGGGAGAGGGCGGGGCGAGATGCACGGCGCGCCCCTTACACGCTAACCCTGGCGATACCAGTAGGCGATGCGGCCGAAGATGGAGTCCCAGCCGTTGATCTCGATGCCGCCGAGGGTATTGGCGGCGGCGTGGAGCACGTTGCGCCACGTGACGGGGACCACCACCGCGCTCTGGACGACGATGTCGTTCATCTTGATGAAGAGAGCGGCGCGCTTGACCGGATCCATCTCCACCTCGGCCTGCCGCCAGAGCTGGTCGAACGTGGTGTTGCGCCACCGCGCGATGTTGCGGCCCGTCCAGTTGTTCTCGCGGGAGGGAAGCTCCCAGGACACGAACTGGGCCATGAAGAACTGGGGATCGAGGCCGGTGAAGGTCGTGTAGGTCTGCAGATCCGCCAGGAAGCGCACGTTGGTGTCCAGATTGCTCACGTCCGACGAGAAGAACACCGACGCCGGGATCGCCTTGATCTCGATCTCGATGCCGGCGCGGGCCGCGGCCTGCTTGACCACGGCCTGAACCTTCTGGACGGTCGAGTTGGCGGCAGCCTGGAAGACGATCTTGAGCCGCTTCGTGTCCTTGGCGCGTATCCCGTCGGCCCCGCGGACCCAGCCCGCCTGGTCGAGAATCTGGTTCGCCTTGTCGATGCTGAACTCCCACGACGTGTTCGGTGAGCGGAAGCGGTCCGGGGCGTTGAGAAAGTTCGCCGTGATCCGGCCGGTGCGGCCGAGGACGTGCTCGTGGATCGACACGCGGTCGACGAGGAGGCTCACGGCCGTGCGCACCGCCTGGTCAGAGAGGAAGGGGTGCGACGACTTGGGACTGCAGCGCTCGCCGTCCACCGCGCTCCAGGGGTCGCTCTGGTTGCATTGGATGAAGCTCACGGCGGGTGAGGGGATGGAGAGGACGCGGCCCTTGCCGCCCTGCTCGATGCGCCGCAGCACCTCCTCCTCCACCAGCACGTAGTAGGCGAAGTCGTACTCCCCCGTCTGCAGCACCGCGCGCGTGGCACCGGCCGAGTCGCCGCCGCACTTGACCTCGATGCGGTCGAAAAAGGGGCGGTTGGCGACGTGGTACCCGGGGTTGATCTCGGCCCGGATGAGATCGCCGGGCTTGAACTCCACGAGCTTGTAGGGCCCGGTGCCGACCGGCTTGACCATGCCGACGGCCTCGCGCGCGCCGGCGCCCTTGAGCGGCTCGAAGACATGGCGGGGGAGCAGCCCGTCGCCGGTGAAGACGACCGCCCAGAAGGGCTGCGGCTTCTTGTAGACGACCTTGACGGTGTGGCTGTCGAGCTTGTCGACGCGCGCCACCTCCTCGAACCCGGCGCGCGAGCTGGTGGCGTTGGCGGGATCGACGGCGAACTGCCAGTTGAAGATCACGTCGTCGGCCGTGAAGGGCGCGCCGTCGTGCCAGGTGACGTTGCGCTTGAGCCGCCAGGTGACCGACTGGCCGTCCCGTGAGAGGCCGCCGTTCTTCCGGGTCGGGATCTCGTCGGCCAGTACGGCGGCGAAGGTGCCGTCGGGCGCGGCGGCGGCGAGGGGCTCGTAGAAGAGGCGGGACGCGGTGACGTCCCGGAGGCCGCGCCCGAAGTGGGGATGGAGCAAGGTCGGCGCGTCCCACATCAGCACGCGGAGGTCGCCCCCGCCACCGCGCCTCGCCGGGGTGAAAGCGGACTCGCGGGGCTGGGCCGCCGCCACACCCGCCGAGCCCAGCAACGCCGTGGCCATGGGCGCGGCGAGTCCGAGCCCGACCAGGGTCTGCACGAAGCGCCGGCGGCTCAGACGGCCCCGCTCGACCTGCTCGACCAACTCGCGAAGGGCTCGCTCGTCCATTCGGCCTCTCCTCCCGCGCTCGGGCGTGAAGGCGCACACATGGAGCCGGGTCACGACCCACGGCGGGCTCGGTCCAACTCGAATAGCGCGAAGCGGCCACCGAGTCAAGAGGAATCGGTTCACACCAAAGACGCGTTGCCTGTCGAGTCGGATCTCAGTCGAGGGAGCCGCGCCAGCCCTGATCGGTCGGGGGAGGAACACGACGGACTCAGCGGTCCGCGACCCGCCAGGCGTCGATGAGGGACCAGAGCCAGATGGCCAGCAGGACGCATGCGAAAACGATCAAGTTGGCCGGGGGGGCCTGGACGGCCGACAGATCACTCGGAGCCGCTCGAAGAAAGAGCCAGCTGAGGACGACGCCTGCCACCACGAACGCGGCGCCCTTGGCAGGCTGGCGGTTGTAGAGCTGTCCGAGACCGGGAAAGATCCCGGAGAGAATGAAGGCGACGATCTTTCGCCGCGGGGTGGGTTCGTTCACGGGATCACCGCTCGGCCGGTGGCCGGCCCGGCACGTTCCATGGCCCATTCATCTTACCCGAGCCGCTGGCAGCACGGCTAGCAGGCTGTCGGCAAAACGCTCTGGCTAGAGACGCCCGCGCGGCAGCGCCGCGGCGCCGGCGGCGATGAGGGCGCAGGCGGCGCAGACGATCCCGAGCGCCACAGGAAGGCTGGTCCCCTCGGCGGCGAGTCCGATCAGGGGCGGGCCGACGAGATAGCCGCCATACCCGGTCGTGGCCACCGCGGCCATCGCCGTGCCGCGTGGAGTACCCTGAACCCGGCCGGCCGCGCTGAACAACACCGGGATGACGTTCGCGATGCCGAGGCCGACGAGACCGAACCCGACGATGGCCGCGGGTGTCCGGCCGAGGAGCAGCGCCCCGCCGAGCCCGGCGGCGGCGACGGCCGCCGAGGTGCGCAGAAGGAGCCGCGGCCCGAGCCATCGCGCCAGGGCGTCGCCGCCGAAGCGGCCGGCCGCCATCGCGAGCGAGAACGCGGCAAAGCCGGTGGCGGCCGTCGCGGGTGGCGCGCCGAGCGCGTCGTGAAGGTAGACCGCGCTCCAGTCCGCCATCGCCCCCTCCGTGAGCAAGCCGCAGAACGTGAGCAGGCCGAGGCCGACGAGCGCCGCCGGGGGCCTCACGAAGACCGGGTCCGGGCGCCCGCGTCCCTTCGACGAGAGGAGATCTCCGGCGACACGGGCGACGACGGCGACGGCCACGGCCGCGACCCCGAGAACATGCCACACGGGTCTGATCCCCAGCGCCATCGCCCCCGAGGCCAGGCTCGCGCCCGCGACCCCGCCCACGCTGAACAGCCCGTGGAACGAGGAGAGGATCGGACGACGATAGCCTTCCTCGATGGCGACCGCCTGCGTGTTCATGGACACGTCCAGCAGGGCGTTGCAGGCCCCGAGGAGCGCCAGCGTCAGGACGGCCAGCGAGACGGTCGGGCTGATGACGGGCAGCGGGAGCGCCAGGGAGAAGGCGAGGGCGGCCGCCGTGGTCATGACGCCGCTGCCCCGGCGGGCGATCAGCCAGCCCGCGATCGGAAGGGTCAGCACCGAGCCGAGGGCCATCGACAGCAGCACCAGCCCGAGCCCGCCGTCGCCGATCCCGTGCTCGGCCTTGACCGCGGGGATGTGGGCGACCCAGCTCGCCAGCACCGCCCCGTTGATGAAGAAGATGGCGGAGACGGCCCGTCGGGCCCGCGCCGCCGCCACCATCGCGGTCTGCATATCCGTTCGACACGGGGCGGGGCCCGCAGATTCGCCACGAGCCCGCGAACCCGGACACCGGCATCGGGAGTCTAAGGTATCATCCCTCTAGCGCTCAGGAGGCAGTCATGGCACGCACTGGACCCACGCGCATCCTTATCCTCGGTGGCGGCTTCGGCGGTGTCTACACCGCGCTGACGCTCGAGAAGCTGCTCAAGCGTGAGCTCGACCGGGGCGAGGTGGAGCTCGGGCTCGTCAGCCGGGACAACTACATCGTCTTCCAGCCGATGCTCCCCGAGGTGATCTCGGGCAGCATCGGGATCGTGGACACGATCACCCCGATCCGCCGGCTCTGCCCCCGGACCAACCTCTACACGCGCACCATCGAGAGCATCGACCTCAAGCGCCGCCGGGTGACGGCAGCGACCGGATTCGGGTCGCAGCAGCTGCACCTCGAATACGACCACCTCGTGATCGCGCTCGGCAACGTGACCAGCTTCGCCGGCCAGCCGGGTCTGGCCGAGCACGCGCTCCCGTTCAAGTACCTGGGCGACGCTCTGGCCCTGAGAAACCACGCGATCCACGTCCTCGAGGAAGCCGACATCGAGCGGGACCCGGAGATGCGGCGGTGCCTGCTGACGTTCGTGGTGGCCGGCGGCGGGTTCTCCGGCGTCGAAGCCGTGGCCGAGCTCAACGACTTCGTGCGGGCCGCGGCGAAGAGTTTCCGCAACATCAGATCCGAGGAGATCAGGGTCGTTCTGCTCCACGCGGGCGGGCTCATCCTGCCGGAGCTGCCGGAAAGCCTGGCCGGCTTCGCTCAGCGGCTCCTGATGAAGCGGGGCGTGGAGATCCGCCTCAACACGCGCCTCGGCGGCGCCACCGGCGACGCGGCGCTCCTGGACGGCGGCGAGCGGATTGCCACCCGTACCCTGGTCAGCACGGTTCCCTCGGGGCCCAATCCCCTTGTCGCCATGCTGCCGAGCCGGAAGGAGCGCGGCCGCCTCGTAACGGATGCGCACCTCGGGGTGGCCGAGTGCCCTGGCGTCTGGGCGGTGGGCGACTGCGCCCTGATCATCGACGGGCGGACCGGCCAGCCGAGTCCACCGACGGCGCAGCACGCCATCCGGGAGGCCCGCTGCGTGGCGGACAATATCGCGGCCAGCCTCCGCGGGTCACCCGAGCGCACCTTCGCGTTCAAGGCCCTGGGCAAGATGGGGTCCCTCGGCCATCGGTCCGCGGTCGCCGAGGTGTTCGGGGTGAAGCTCTCCGGATTCCTCGCCTGGTTTCTCTGGCGGACCATCTACCTGATGAAGCTGCCGGGGCTCGACCGGAAGATCCGCGTGGCCGTGGACTGGACCCTGGATCTCCTGCTGCCGCCCGACATCTCCCAGCTGAGGACCGAGCGCTCCTTCGGCATCAGGCGGGAGCACTTCGAGCCCGGGGAGGTGATCTTCCAGGAGGGCGGCCACGGCGACTGGCTCTACATCATCGTGGACGGCGAGGTCGACGTGCTCAAGCAGGTGCCCGGACAGGGCGAGGTGCCGTTGCGGCGGCTCATGCCCGGCCAGTGCTTCGGCGAGATCGCGCTCCTGGGAGATCACGTCAGGACCGCCACCACGAAGAGCGTGACCGCCGTCAACCTGGTGGCGGTGGACCGGGACGCGTTCCAGGCGCTCTTCTCCACCCTCCCGCCCCTGCGCGAGTTCTTCGAACGGCTCATCGAGGACCGCATGGCCCCTCGATCGCCCTCGGGGGACGAGCCCGCCGACGATCGCCGGGCGTCGGCGCCGTCGCTGGTATGAGTCGCGCCGGCTGGTGCTTCTCGATCGAGGACGCCGTGCTGCTCGGGGCGGCGGTCTGGTCGACGGGAAAGTCGCTGGCGCGCCCGCGCTGTCGCTCGGCTCGGTCCGGTCGGTGGCGTCGAACCCCTCGCGCGGCGACGCGCATCCAATCCATGGAACTCGAGCCGGTCCGCGACCGGGCCGGATCAGGGTAGCCAGCTTACTCCCAGGAGGGAGCCTGTCATGAAAGCCATCGCGGTGGTGCCCGGAAAGCCCGACAGCGTCCATCTCGCCGACCTCGCGAAGCCCGCGGTCGACGACGTCCCCGGCGGGCGAGGCGTCCTCGTCAAGATCCTGCGCGTCGGCGTCGACGGCACGGACAAGGAGATCAACGCGGCAGAGTACGGGGCCGCGCCGCCCGGCCACGCCTTCCTGGTCATCGGGCACGAAGGCTTCGGCCAGGTCGAGGCCGTTGGGCCCAACGTGAGCGCGGTCAAGCCGGGGGACTATGTCGTCGCCACCGTCCGCCGGCCGGGGAGCAGCCTCTACGACCTCATCGGCACCAACGACATGACCACCGACGACACTTACTTCGAGCGGGGCATCAACCTGCGCCACGGCTTTCTCACGGAATACTACGTCGACGACGCCGAGTTCATCGTGAAGGTCCCGCAGGGCCTGCGCGAGGTCGGGGTCCTCCTCGAGCCGCTCACGGTCGTCGAGAAGGGCATCGCCCAGGCCTACGAGATCCAGCGGCGCCTGCGCGTATGGCGGCCGCGGCGAGCCGCCGTCATGGGCGCGGGGACCATCGGCATCCTCGCGACCCTCGTCCTCCGGCTGCGAGGGCTCGACGTCACGACCTTCGGTCTCACGCGCAAGCCCTATCTCAACTCGGACCTGATCGAGGCCCTCGGCGCGCGGTACGAGTCCACGGCCGACCTGCCCATCCTCGATGGCGCCCGCAAGCACGGGCCGTTCGACCTGATCTTCGAGGCGACGGGCTACTCGCCGGTCGTGTTCGACAGCATGCAGGCCCTGGCCAAGAACGGCGTGCTGGTGCTCTCCAGCGTGACGGGTGGGGATCGCAAGGTGGAGGTGCCGGCCGACAAGATCAACCTCGAGTTCGTGCTCGGCAACAAGGTCATGGTCGGCACCGTCAATGCCAACCGCGAGTACTTCGAGCTGGGCGTGCGCGACATGGCGCAGGCGGAGTCCGCGTATCCCGGCTGGCTCGGGCGTCTGCTGACCCATCCGGTGAAGGGGCTCGAGAACTACCGGGAGCTGCTCGACACGCTCACGACGGCCAGGGGGGCGATCAAGGTGTTCTGCGAGGTCGCCGAGCTCGGCGGCGGGTAGTTCTCGGTTTGTCGCAGCGACGACTCGGGCGAGCGAATCGTCGCCCGCCTGGATCGCGGACCGGACGGCCGGAGGGTGATACCCCACGCCTTCTCTACTTCGGCGGCGCGAGCCCCGCGCGCCTGCATCGCTGGTACTACGGACACGATCCCGCCTCCTGAGCATCGCCTCTGACGCTCGCTCAGGGGCGGGCGCCGGTAATGCCCAGCCGGATCCGGTAGAGCCCGGTCTGCGCCGCCAGGTAGAGCGCCTTCCCGTCGTCGTCGCCCCACGCCATGTTGTGCGGGTGCTCGGGCCCCTACGGCCCTGGGGGGCGAACCCTTCGAGCGCCCGCGCGCGTCCAATTGGTGTGAAGCATCGCAGCAACCTGATCCCGCCCT
>WNFZ01024803.1_pt1 | contig 10764 bp, 10 predicted proteins | sample 5400081 | NCBI WGS metagenome assembly WNFZ01 (sample SAMN13153365, study PRJNA577476) | soil metagenome | isolation source: 80 cm soil or saprolite under grassland replicate 1 | place: USA:California | collected 2016-06-15
GTTCGGGCCGACGTCGCCGCGCGCGATGATGTGGTCGAAATAATCCTTGTGGCCTTCGGGCACCTCGCCGCTCCCGGCGATCACGAACGAGGGTGGCGCATCGGCTGCCGGTACCGTGTACGCGAAGGCGTGAAGCGAAGGCTCCGGCGGCGGATCGATTTGCGGACAGACATTGCTGCGCGCCACCGGATTGGTCTCGTTCTCGAACAGGCCCCATTCGGCGAGCGTGCCGACGTAGACCTTGTTGAAGGCGCGGAATCCCGCTTCGGTGAACGGCGCGGGCGAGCGCAGCTCGCAGGCGCACAGCGCGGTGAGCGGCTGTCCCCTCGCGGCCAGAATCTTGCGGATTTTCGCGAAGCCCTCGGCGAGCGGCACCGGCGCGTGGAACCGCACCCGTTCGATTGCGTGGCCGGGCAGCGCCGCCACTCCGCCCGAATAGGGAAACACGCCCGGAATGAACCGATAGCCGCCCGGCGCGAACTCATGGGTTGCGGTCATGCGGACCTCTCCGGAGTTGTAGCGCGGACAAAGGCCTCAATCGACCGTCGTCCCGGCCAAGCGAGCGCAGCGGCTCACGCGTTCCCCGGACCGCGCGGCGCGACGCGCCGTCGCGTGATCCGGGGTCCGGCAATAATTCGCGAAGCGGCCTCAAGTATCGTCAGCTGCAAGAAAATGGACGCTTCGCGAACTCACTCCTGGGTCCCGGATCTTCGCTCGCCGCGAGCCGCTCGCTCGTCGGGACACGAGGCGTCGCAGTTTCGGGTTCCGGCTCTCGCTGCGCTCGGCCGGAATGACGGCGCAATGCCTACGATTTACCTCCGGGCGCTTTCCCGGTCTAATGCGCGCAAAGAAGCCGTAGGGAGGAACCCATGCGCGGATTGATGATGGACCGGCCGCTGCTGATCTCGTCGCTGATCCGGTACGCCGCTCAATATCATGCCGCAGCCGAGATCGTCTCGCGCTCGCCCGAAGATGGGTTGCATCGCTACACCTACCGCGATCTCGAAGCCCGCTCGAAACGGCTCGGCAAGGCGCTGGAGCGCCTGGGCGTGCGCATCGGCGACCGCATCGCCACGCTCGCCTGGAACGGCTTTCGGCATCTCGAGCTCTACTACGGCGTCTCGGGAATCGGCGCGGTCTGTCACACCGTCAATCCGCGGCTGTTCCAGGACCAGATCCGCTACATCGTCAATCACGCCGCCGACCGCGTGCTGTTTCTCGATCCGGGGTTCGTGCCGCTGGCCGAAGAGCTCGCGCCGCATTGCCCCGAGGTGGAGCATTACGTGATCATGACCGAGGCCGCGAAGATGCCGCGGACCAAGCTCCAGAACGCGCTCTGCTACGAGGATCTGCTCGCGCCCGAGCGCGCGGACTACGAATGGCCGGAGTTCGACGAGAATACCGCGTCATCGCTGTGCTACACCTCCGGCACGACCGGCCGGCCCAAGGGCGTGCTCTACAGCCATCGCTCCACCGTGCTGCACAGCATGGCGGTGAGCATGCGCGACACGCTCGACTATTCGATGCACGACTCGATCTGTCTGATCGCGCCGATGTTTCACGCCAACGGCTGGGCCTGTCCCTACGCGGCGACGCTGGTCGGGGCGAAGCTGGTGCTGCCGGGGCAGCAGCTCGACGGCGCGAGCCTGCACGCGCTGTTCGAGGACGAGAAGGTGACCTTCAGCCTCGCCGTGCCGACGGTCTGGCTCGGAATGCTCGATTACCTGCGCAAGAGATCTGGGGCGTCGATCTCAAGCTCGCCGGCCCGGACGGGAGCGAGCTGCCGCGCGACGGCAAGGCGAGCGGCGAGCTGCTCGTTCGCGGCTCCTGGGTCGCGGCCGGCTATTTCAACGACGAGGAGGCGACCGCCGCGGTGCTCGCCGACGGCTGGTTCCGCACCGGGGACGTGTCCACCCTCGATCCGGACGGCTTCATGACCATCGTCGATCGCAGCAAGGACGTCATCAAGTCCGGGGGCGAGTGGATCAGCTCGATCGATCTCGAGAATGCGATCATGGGACACCCGGACGTGCAGGAGGCGGCCGTGATCGGGGTGCGCCACGCCAAATGGGACGAGCGGCCGCTGCTCATCGTGGTGCCCAAGGAGGGTCGCCGCCCGGACAAACAGCAGCTGCTGGATCTGCTGGCGCAGAAATTCGCCAAATGGCAGCTGCCGGACGACGTGCTTCTGATCGCCGAGCTGCCACATACGGCGACCGGCAAGGTGAACAAGCTCGCCCTGCGCGACCGTTACCGCGACCATCTCTTGCGCAGCGCGTGAGCGGCGTTGCAGTGGGGCAGGCAAATATGACCAACCAAGCCGCGCCGACGGAATCGCGCGCGACGAGCGGCCCGCTCGTCGGCTTGCGCATCGTGGAGTTTGCCGGAATCGGCCCGGGGCCGTTCGCGGCCATGCTGCTCGCCGACATGGGTGCCGACGTGGCGCGCATCGACCGGCCCGGTGCCGCGGAGCGCGACAAGCGCGACGTGATCGGCCGCGGCCGGCGCAATCTTGTGCTCGACCTCAAGCAGCGGGATGGCTTGGAGGTGGCATTACAGCTGCTCGACGCCGCCGACGCATTGATCGAGGGGTTTCGGCCGGGCGTGATGGAGCGCCTGGGCCTTGGCCCGGAGGCGGTGCTGGCGCGCAACCCGCGGCTCGTTTACGGCCGGGTGACGGGCTGGGGCCAATCCGGCCCGCTCGCCCAGGCGGCGGGGCACGACATCAATTACATCGCGCTCGCCGGCGCGCTGGGCGCGATCGGACCCGAGGAAAAACCCGTCCCGCCGCTCAATCTCGTCGGCGACTACGGCGGCGGGGCACTCTATCTCCTGGTCGGCATGCTCGCCGGCATCATCGAGGCGAAGCGTTCCGGCCGCGGCCAAGTGGTCGATTGCGCGATGTGCGACGGCGCGGCGAGCCTGCTCTCGATCTTCTTCACGCTGCTCGCCCGCGGGCAATGGGAGGAGCGCCGCGGCTCGAACCTGCTCGACGGCGGCGCGCCGTTCTACGGGACCTACGAATGCGCCGATGGCGGATTCATCGCGCTGGGAGCGCTCGAGCCGCAGTTCTACGAGACGCTGTGCCGCCTCGCGGGGCTCGAGGCTCCGGAGTTCCGCGAGCGTAGCGATCGCAAGCGCTGGCCGCACCTGCGGCAAAAAATGCAAGCCGTGTTCAAGACGCGCACGCGCACGGAATGGTGCGCGATCCTCGAAGGCAGCGATGCGTGCTTCGCGCCGGTGCTGGGCTTGCGCGAGGCGAGCACGCATCCGCACATGGCGCATCGCAACAGCTTCGTCGTATGCGACGGCGTGCTGCAGCCCGCACCGGCTCCACGGTTCTCGCGCACGCCCTCGGCCATTCAACCGTCGAGCATGAGCTCGCCGGCCGAGATCCTGGCGCTCTGGCGGGCACGCCGACCGCGCGATTGATCGAGCGACACGGGGGGAGAACGATCCATGGGATGTCTCGAAGGCAAGGTCATGCTGGTGACGGGCGCCGGGCGCGGCATCGGCCGCGACATCGCGCGGCTCGCCGCGAAGGAAGGCGCCGCGGTCGTGGTCAACGATCTGGGCGGCTCGACCGAAGGCGAGGGCGCCGATGCCGGGCCGGCCGAAGCGGCGGTCGGCGAGATCCGCGCGGCGGGCGGGCGCGCGGTCGCCAATACCGACAGCGTCGTCGATCCGGCCGGCGCCGAGCGCATGGTCAAAGCCGCAATCGAGCAGTTCGGCCGCATCGATTGCGTCGTCAACAATGCCGGCATCCTGCGCGACCGCATCTTCCATCGCATGTCGCATGTCGACTGGAAGATGGTGATCGACGTGCACCTGATGGGGAGCTTCAACGTGGCGCGCGCCGCGGCCGAGCACTTCCGCCAGCAGCAGAGCGGCAGCTACGTGCATTTCACCTCGACGTCGGGGCTCGTCGGCAATTTCGGCCAGGCCAATTACGCCGCCGCCAAGCTGGGCATCGTCGGCCTGTCGAAATCGATCGCGCTCGACATGGCGCGTTTCAACGTTCGCTCCAATTGCATCTCGCCGTTCGCCTGGAGCCGAATGATCGGCACGATTCCGACCGAGACGGCGGAAGAGAAAGCCCGGGTCGAGCGCGTCAAGACCATGAGCACCGAGAAGATCGCGCCGATGGCGGTATTTCTCGCCAGCGACCTCTCGGCCGGGGTGTCCGGGCAGATTTTCGCCGTGCGCCGCAACGAGATCTTGCTCATGAGCCAGCCGCGGCCGCTGCGGAGCGTTCATCGCGGCGAGGGTTGGACCCCGCAGACGATCGCCGAGCACGCGATCCCGGCGCTCAAGGGCTCGTTCTACCCGCTGGAGCGCTCCGGCGACGTGTTCTCCTGGGACCCGATCTGAGTTTGTCGCGAGGCTAGGCAGCTCTCCACGCATAACCATCTGCTTTGCGCGGCGGCAACCTTGCGACCCTTTGGGTATTGATATTTATAATATTTATAGGGCAAGGCTGCCGGACCGAAAGGGGATCGAGCATGCTGAAATGGTTTCAAGCATTGCTGCCGAGGGAGGAGCGCTTCTTCGACTTGTTCGCGCAGCATTCCAAGATCCTGGTCGCCGGCGCCGATGCCCTGCGTTCGATGCTCGACGGCGGAAACGCGGTTGCCAACTATTACCAGACCGTCATGGACCGCGAGCAGGACGCCGACAACATCACCCGCGACGTGCTCATCGCGGTCCGCAGCACCTTCATCACCCCGTTCGATCGCGGCAACATCAGGGACCTCATCACCTCGATGGACAATGCCATCGACCAGATGCAGAAGACCGCGAAATCCGTCATGATCTTCGATCTGCGGTCGTTCACGCCGCAGATGCAGGCCATGGGCGACGCCATCAAGAAATGCGCGGTGCTCGTGGACGAGGCGATGCCGTGCATGCGCTCGATCTCCGCGAGGGCCGCGCATCTGAGCAAGATCACCGAGGAAATCGGCCGGATCGAGGGGCAGGCCGATGAGCTCCACGATCGCGGGCTCAAGGAGCTCTACCAGCAGCACGCCAGCTCCAATCCGATGGCTTTCTTCGCCGGCAACGAGGTGTACGACCACCTCGAGAAGGTCGTCGACCGCTTCGACGACGTCGGCAACGTGATCCACGGCACCGTCATCGAGCACGTCTAGAGCTCCGAAAGCCGACCATGGACGCCGCTGAAGTCAGCCTTCCGGTGCTGATTGGGCTCGTCGTCATCGCGCTGGCGTTCGATTTCCTCAACGGGTTCCACGACGCGGCGAATTCGGTTGCCACCATCGTGTCGACGCGCGTGCTGAGGCCGCAGCATGCCGTCGCCTGGGCGGCGTTCTTCAACTTCATCGCCTTCCTGGTGTTCGGCCTGCACGTGGCGCAGACACTCGGCACCGGCATCGTCGAAGCGCAGATCGTCGACGCGCGCGTCGTGTTCGGCGCGCTGACCGGCTCGATCATCTGGAACCTGGTGACCTGGTTCTTCGGCATTCCCTCGAGCAGCTCCCACGCGCTGATCGGCGGCCTGCTCGGCGCCGGCCTCGCCAAGGGCGGGCTCGGCATCGTGGTCTGGAGCGGCCTGTCGAAGACCGCGGCCGCGATCGTGCTCTCGCCGCTGCTCGGCTTCCTTCTGGCGCTGGCGCTGGTGCTTGCGGTCTCCTGGCTGTTCGTCCGGCGCACGCCGTTCGCGGTCGACCTGTGGTTCCGGATCTTTCAGTTCGTCTCCGCCTCGCTCTATTCCCTCGGACACGGCGGCAACGACGCCCAGAAGACCATGGGGATCATCGCCGTGCTGCTCTATTCCCAGGGGCTGCTCGGCGGCGAGTTCCACGTGCCCTTGTGGGTGGTGCTGACTTGTCAGGCCGCGATGGGGCTCGGAACCTTCGCGGGCGGCTGGCGCATCGTGAAAACCATGGGGATGAGCATCACCCGGCTCACCCCGGTCCAGGGCTTTTGCGCCGAGACCGGCGGCGCCGCGACGCTGTTCCTGGCGACCTACCTGGGCGTTCCGGTCTCGACCACCCACACCATCACCGGGGCGATCGTCGGCGCCGGCTCGACCCGGCGAGGTCGCCAACCGCATCGTGGTCGCCTGGATCCTCACGATCCCGGCCGCGGCCCTGATGGGAGCTGCGGCGTTCGCGCTGGTCGGCCTGTTTACCTGAGAAACAGCTCTGGGCGGCGCAGGCGGAGCGTCTGCAGCAGCACCAGCGTCTTGATGTCGACGAGCTTGCCGGTGTCGGCGAGCCGCGCGAGCTCGCTCAAGCCCAATTCGACGGCGGTGATGTCCTCGTCCTCGTCGACCCCGCCGCGGCCCTCGCGCACGCGGCCGCGATAAATGGCGAGGTACAGGTGCATGCGCTCGGTGGAGACGCCCGGCATGGTCCAGCCCTGCGCGACCGCCTCGAGCGCGTCGAGCCCGAGCCCGGCCTCCTCGTGCGCCTCGCGCCGGGCGGTCTCGGCCGGATCGGCTTCATCGACGATGCCGGCGATCGCCTCGAGCGTGTGCGGCTCGCGCGCCGCGTAATAGACCGGAACGCGGAACTGGCGCACCAGCACCGCCGTCCGCCGCTCGGGGTCGTAGGGCAGCACGCAGGCCGCGGCGCCGTGATCCTCGATCTCGCGGCGGAAGGTGCGGCCGTCCGCGAGGCGGACCGTCGCGATCAGATACTTGGCCCAGCCGGAATGCACGGTTTCGATGTGGGTGATTTCCATGGCGCCAGAAGCCGTTCGAGTGCCAAAGCCGTGCGACCACAAAGGTTCCTGCGCTCTAGCCTCTCGGGCGGCGGCTCGCACCAGCAGCGGCGGCTCGTGGAGATACAGGGTCGCCTTGCGCTTTGGCGGCGATATCGCGCCACACGAGCTCGTTTACGTTAACGTTCCTCAAGCGAACCTGTCGCCGATCAGCCGCGTCCATGCCTCGCCGGCGAGGCCGGTCAAGAGCGCATCGCCCGAATGAATGGCGTGGAGCAGCTCGGCATCGGCACTGTGCACGATGGTCGAAGAGCGGTGGAAGAACATGGAGCCGCGGCGCAGCAGGGCGTTCATGAGGCGCGGGTGAGACCGGCCGCGCACCGCGACGCTGCCGTTGCGGAACGCATTTGCCAGCAAGCTGTCGAGCACCGCGTCGATGCACTCCGGCAGCGCCAGGATCTGCAGCACCCAGGCGATGCCGCGTGGTCTGCCGTAATAGACATAACAGCCGATGGGCTCCTGGTTTTTTCCGTACACCATCCGGCGGCATACCGGCCCCCGTCGCGCCTTGGTTTGCGTGTGGCCGAGCACCCACTGCAGGCTCGGATGATCCCAGTCGGGACGGATCGGATAGCTCGCCGCAAGTCGGGGAATTTCGTCGAGCAGCTGCTCATCGCTCGCGTCGGTATCGTATTCGTAGCCGACCGGGCCGGCCGGGAATGCGAAGGGATTGCCGCTGGTTCGTCGCGCCACCCGATCGATCATCGACGCGATGGGTTGCAGCAGCAGGGCGGGCGCGAACCATTCGCGGGCGAACGCCAAGGCTACGCCCGCCGGACGCAGCACGCGCAGCCATTCCAGGCTCTCGAACGGCACGGTGCGACCGCCGAGTTTCTGCCACATGTTCTCCGATACGCGATTGGCGTTTTCGCTGATGGACAGCTCCTGCGGGCCGTTCGCAAAGGCTCGCAGCAATCTCGCGCCTGCGAGCGGATTTTCCTCGGGCCTGTCGACCATCAGCGATCCGGCGATCGCGCCGCGGATCTTCCTGCCGCGAAAGCACATGCGCAGCGGCAGCACGCCGATGAAGCCGCGTACCGCTCCGTCGGGCGAGACATAGACGCGGGATGCGAGCTCGGGATCGTGCCAGGGATGATGCAGGAACAGCTCGGCGAGGTAGCTCTTGAGCGAGTCGGGCGCGGGCTTGCGCCGGTCGAGGAAGGTTCTTTGGAACAGCCCGGCAACCGCCGGCACGTCTTCCGGACTGCAGGCGCGAATGAGGCTCATCGCATGGATCGTGAATGGTTCGCCGGCGCCCCGCCGATTCGACCTAGAAAATAGCCGCCATTGTTTCACAAGTGATTTACGGTGTGCGCACGTCCGTGACGTTCATCGGCTCGGGCCCGGTCGGGCATTAATGCTTCGGTAGTCATAGTTCTTGACCGAACATTCATCATAAAACAACCGCTCGAGATTGTTTCAGAAAGAATTCAACGCTGCGGAGCGAGGTTGAGCAACGATAAGCAAATAACTGGCGTTTCGAGAGTAGGGCCGTGCGTACCAGTACCATTGTCATGGTCGCCTTCGCGGTCGTGTTCGGCCTCCTGGCGGTGTTCGTCGCGCAGTCTTGGCTCAATCGGCAAGCCGAGCTTCGGCTCAAGCACATGGAGGCCGCGCAGAAACCCCTGCCGGGGCGCACCGTCGTGGTCGCGGCGGCACCGCTGCGGTTCGGGATGGCGCTCTCGCCGCAGAATTTGCGCGAGGTGTCCTGGCCGCAGGAAGCCATTCCGGCGGCCACCTTCGGCTCGATTCCGCAGTTGATGGTCGGCGGCAAGCGGATCGTGCTGGCCTCGATCGAGGCGAACGAGCCGGTTCTCGCCTCCAAGGTCACCGGTCCCGGACAGCGCGCCACCCTGTCGGCGGTGATCGGGGCGGGCATGCGCGCCATCACCATTCGCGTCAACGACGTGGAAGGCGTGGCGGGTTTCGTCCTGCCCGGCGATCACGTCGACGTGCTGCTCACTCGGCAGCCCGACAAGCACAGCGGCAATACCGACGTCGTGCTGCAAAATGCCAAGGTTCTGGCGATCGACCAACTGGCCGACGACAGCTCGGAGAAGCCCGCCGTCGTCAAGGCGGTGACTCTCGAGGTCGAGACCGTGTCCGCCCAGAAACTGTCGCTTGCCGCCTCGCTCGGCACGCTTTCGCTGGTGCTGCGCAAGGCCGGCGAGGCGAGCGTGGAAGGTACCCGGCGCATTTCGGTCGGGGATCTCGTCAATGACGCTCCGGCGCGCGCCGGAGACGCGAGCCGTTACGCCAAGGTGGTGATCACCCGCGCTTCCAAGCGCGAGGAATACAGCGTGCCGGCGGAGGACGCCGACTGGCGGGAGGCCAATCCGCGCTGACGATCATCGCTGAAATCGGGAATGTATGGGGAGAATTCATTGAGACGCCTGCAAGCTCCGTTTGCCGGAAAACGCGCATGCCGCGGCGCCGGGATACTGGGCGCCTTCATCGCCGCGATTGCGATCGCCGCCGCAGCCATGCTCTGGCCGATCGCCTCTGCACACGCGGCGGATTCGCCGGTCGTGCTCGGTTCCGGCAAGCGCACCGAATCCATCGTGGTCACGACCGGCAAGTCGCAGAACATCCGTACCGACACCAATTTCGTCGACATCGTGGTTGGCGACCCGGAGATCGCCGACGTGGTGCCGCTGACCGATCATTCGCTCTCGGTCCTCGGCAAGAAAATCGGCACGACCCGGGTCTCGGTCTATGCCGAAGGCAAGAAGCTGGCCGGCGTGTTCGACATCGAAGTCTCCTACGACGTTCCCCGGCTCGCGGCGGAGCTCAGGCAACGCTTCCCCCAGGCGCATTTCCGCGTCTCCTCCGTCAACGGACGGATCATGCTCTCGGGCACCTGTGCGGACGGACCGACGCTCGACAAGGCGGTGACCATTGCGCGCCAGTTCGGCCCGGACGTCATCAATTCGGTGCAGGTTCTGCAGTCCCAGCAGGTCCTGCTCGAGGTTCGCTTCGTCGAGATTCAGCGCCGTGCTGCGCGCGAGATCGGCATCCAGTGGGACCTGGTGACCAAGAACGTGGTCGCCGCGGTCGGCCAGGCGGGGCTGATCTCGAGTAATCCGCCGTTCGGGAGCGTGGCCGTGATCGGCGGCTTGCTCGCGCGCGGCATCCACGTCGACGCCGTTATCAACGCGCTCGAGGAGCGCGACGTGGCGCGACGGCTCGCCGAGCCGAATCTCGTGGCGCTCTCAGGCGACACGGCCAGCTTTCTGGCCGGCGGCGAATTCCCGTTCCCGGTGTCGAGCTCGCTCGGCCAGATCACGATCGAGTTCAAGCGGTTCGGCGTCGGCCTCGCGTTCACGCCGACCGTGCTGAGCAATGGCGTCATCAATCTGAAGATCGAGCCGGAGGTCAGCCAGCTCGATCCTACCAATATCATCCAGGTCAACGGCACCACCATCCCGAGCCTCATCGTGCGGCGCGCCAACACCACGGTCGAATTGCGCGACGGCCAGAGCTTCGCGATCGGCGGCCTGCTGCAGAACAATCTCGACGTGCAGCAGAAGCAGCTGCCGTGGCTCGGAAGCGTGCCGGTGCTGGGCGCGTTGTTCCGCAGCGCGCTCTATCAGAAGAAGGAGACGGACCTCGTCATCATCGTGACGCCGCGCATCGTGCAGCCGATGCGGCCGGGCGAGATCGCCCGGGTGCCGACCGACGACGCGCAGCCCGCGAACGACGCCGATCTGTTCCTGCTGGGAGAGGCCGAGATCACGCCAACGATCAAGCGCCGGCTCGCGGACGTCCAGCCGCCGCCTGTGGGCCACATCCTCGACCTCGGCGGGAGGCCGGTTCATGCCGCGCCATGATCGATCGTTTCGCCGGCCGATGCTCGCGCCGGCGCTGCTGGCGGCGGCCCTGCTGGGGGCCTGCTCGGATATCTATTACGACCGCCGCGAGGGCGTGAGCTTTCAGGCCGGCAATGCCGTCGCTTCGAACGTGGCGATCGAGACCATCGATCCGTGGCCGGCGGTCGCCGCGAACCGTGAGATCGCCGCCAAC
>WNFZ01013647.1_pt1 | contig 10763 bp, 13 predicted proteins | sample 5400081 | NCBI WGS metagenome assembly WNFZ01 (sample SAMN13153365, study PRJNA577476) | soil metagenome | isolation source: 80 cm soil or saprolite under grassland replicate 1 | place: USA:California | collected 2016-06-15
AAGGGCTTCGAGAAGCGGCTCACGCTGGTCGGGGTCGGCTATCGCGCCCAGGCGCAAGGGGACAAGCTGAACCTCACGCTCGGCTTCTCGCATCCGGTGGTGCACCCGATGCCTAAAGGAATCAAGGTCGAGACGCCTACGCAGACCGAAATCGTGATCAAGGGACTGGACAAGCAGCTCGTCGGGCAGGTCGCCGCCGAGGTGCGCGCGTACCGGTCGCCGGAGCCTTACAAAGGCAAGGGCGTGCGCTACGCCAACGAGCGGGTGATCTTGAAAGAAACGAAGAAGAAGTAGGAGCTGGCGATGATCGACAAAAAGACGGCAAGGCTCAGGCGCGCATCGCAGACGCGCCGCAAAATCCGCGAGCTGGCCGCGGTGCGGCTGGCCGTGCATCGCACCAACACCCATATCTACGCCCAGCTGTGCGCGGCGGACGGCAAGGTGCTGACATCGGCTTCCACGGTGGAGAAAGAGGTGCGCGCCAAAGTTTCGAAAGGCGGCAACAAAGCGGCCGCTGCGGCGGTAGGCCGGCGCATCGCCGAAAAGGCGAAGGGTCTGGGCATCCAGGCCGCTGCGTTCGACCGTTCGGGCTACAAGTACCACGGCAGGGTCAAGGCGCTGGCGGATGCCGCGCGCGAGGCCGGCCTCAAACTATAACGAGAGGGCCACGATGGCGAGAATGCAACCCAGGATGCAAGGCGGCAGCGAGCGCATGGACGGCCTGAAGGAGAAGATGGTCTCCGTGAACCGCGTCACCAAAGTCGTGAAGGGCGGCCGGATCCTCGGCTTTGCCGCGCTCACCGTGGTCGGAGACGGCGACGGAGCGGTCGGAATGGGCAAAGGCAAGGCGCGCGAAGTGCCGGTGGCCGTGCAGAAGGCGCTCGAAGAGGCGCGCCGCAGGATGTTCCGCGTTACCCTGAAGAACGGCACGCTGCAGCATGCCGTCACCGGAAAGCACGGCTCCTCCAAAGTGATCATGCTGCCCGCGCATGAAGGCACCGGGATCATCGCCGGAGGTCCCATGCGCGCGGTATTCGAGGTGATGGGCGTCACCAACGTGCTCGCCAAGTGCATCGGCTCGACCAATCCCTACAACGTGGTGCGGGCGACGCTGGACGGCCTGAAGAAAATGAATACCCCCGCGCAGATCGCGGCCAAGCGCGGCAAATCGATCGAAGAGATCACCGCCTGAACACGCACATGGCAGACAAGAAAATCCGCGTGACGCTCGTCAAGAGCACCAACGGTTGTAAGGCGGCGCATCGCGCCACGGTGCGCGGCCTGGGATTGCGGCGGATGCATCAGACCGTCGAGCTCAAGGACACGCCGCAGGTGCGCGGCATGATCAACAGCGTGATTTACCTGGTGCGCTTCGAGGGATAAATGGAACTCAATACGCTGAAACCCGCCCCCGGCTCCAAGCGCGCGCGCAAGCGAGTCTGCCGCGGCATCGGCTCGGGGACGGGCAAAACGGGAGGCCGCGGGCACAAAGGCCAGAGGGCGCGCTCGGGCGGCTTTCACAAAGTCGGATTCGAGGGCGGCCAGATGCCGCTGCAGCGCCGGCTGCCCAAACGCGGCTTCAACTCGCCGACCCGGGAGGACACCGCCGAAGTGCGGCTTTCGGACCTCGAGCGCCTCAGGGCCGAGAAAATCGACCTCGCCGCGCTGAAAGAGGCGGGCGTGGTGCCGGCTTTTTCAAACGCAGCCAAGGTGATCGTCTCGGGCAAGCTCACGCGCAAGGTGGCCCTCGCCGGAATCGCGGTGAGCAAGGGCGCGCGCGCCGCGATCGAAGCGGCGGGCGGCAGCACCGACGCGCCCATTCCTCAGCCCAAGCCGAAGCCCGAGCCGAAATGGGTTGCTGCGCCCCAGCCCGAGGCCCAGGCGAAACCGGGCAAGGACGAGGCCAAGGCCAAGGCCAAGGCGGACAAGAGCGAGGCCAAAGCCAAGGGTGAAGCCAAGAAGGCCGAAGCCCGGCCGGACGCGAAACCCGAGGGCAAAAAGGGAAAGAAAGGCGAGTAGCGTTCGATGGCCACGCAAATCCCTCAGCTCGGCAAGACCGGCAAGTACGGCGACCTGAAGAAGCGGCTGCTCTTTCTGCTCGGAGCCCTGGTCGTTTTCCGCATCGGCGCGCACATCCCGGTTCCGGGAATCGATCCGATCCGGCTCGCCGAGCTTTTCCAGTCGCAGCAAGGCGGGATCCTGGGCCTGTTCAACATGTTCTCCGGCGGAGCGCTCTCGCGCTTCACGATTTTCGCGCTCGGCATCATGCCCTACATCTCGTCCTCGATCATCATGCAGCTCATGACCGCGGTGTCCCCGCAGCTCGAGCAGCTGAAAAAAGAGGGCCAGGCCGGCCAGCGCAAGATCACCCAGTACACGCGCTACGGCACGGTGTTTCTCGCGCTTTTCCAGGCGACCGGCATCTCGATCGCGCTCGAGTCGCAGGCGGGGCTGGTGATCGACCCGGGGCTGATGTTCCGCTTCACCACCGTCGTGACCCTGGTGACCGGCACGATGTTCCTGATGTGGCTGGGCGAGCAGGTGACCGAGCGGGGCTTGGGCAACGGCATCTCGATCATCATCTTCGCCGGCATCGCCGCGGGGCTGCCCAATGCGATCGGCGGGCTGCTCGAGCTGGTCCGCACGGGCGCGATGCATCCGCTCACGGCGCTGCTGATAACCGCCGCGGTAGTGGTCGTGACCTGGGGCGTGTGCTTCATCGAGCGCGGCCAGAGGAAGATTCTGGTCAACTACGCCAAGCGCCAGATCGGCAACAAGATCTACGGCGGACAGGCCTCGCATCTGCCGTTCAAGCTCAACATGTCCGGCGTGATCCCGCCGATCTTCGCCTCCTCGATCATCCTGTTTCCGGCGACCCTTGCCGGCTGGTTCACCAGCGGCGTTGCGGGTGGGAGCGCATGGGAGCTCCTGAAGCAGTGGCAAATCGGCGCTGCATTCAGCCTGACGATCCGCGACATCGCGTCCACGATGTCGCCGGGCCAGCCCATTTACGTGATCCTGTACGCGAGCGCGATCGTGTTCTTCTGCTTTTTCTACACGGCGCTGCAATACAATCCCAAGGAAACGGCGGACAACCTGAAGAAATCGGGCGCTTTCGTCCCCGGGATCCGGCCCGGCGAACAGACCGCGAAGTACCTAGAGAAGATCCTCTTGAGATTGACCCTGGCGGGCGCCATCTACGTCACCCTGGTGTGTCTCCTGCCCGAGTTCCTGATCCTCAGGTGGAACGTGCCGTTCTACTTCGGCGGGACCTCGCTCCTGATCATCGTCGTCGTGACCATGGACTTCATGGCGCAGGTGCAGGCCTACATCATGACGCACCAGTACGAGAGCCTGCTGAAGAAAGCCAATTTCAAGGGAGCGGGATTCCCGACCCGGTGACGATCGGGAGAGCAAGGGGGCACTCACCCCTGTTGATCCTCAGAGGGAAGAGCGACAGCAGCGAACATGGCCAAAGAGGACGTGATCCAGATGCAGGGCGAAATCATGGAGACCCTGCCCAACGCGACCTTCCGCGTGAAACTGGAGAACGGACACCTCATCCTGGGACATATCTCCGGCAAGATGCGCATGCACTACATCCGCATCCTCCCGGGGGACAAGGTGACCGTCGAGCTGACGCCGTACGACCTCACGCGCGGGCGCATCATATTCCGCGCGAAGTGAACTGATGGAAAGGAAACACCCGTGAAGGTGCTGACCTCGGTCAAGAAAATCTGCCGCAACTGCAAGATCGTGCGCCGCAGGGGCGTGGTGCGCGTCATCTGCAAGAATCCCCGCCACAAGCAGCGGCAGGGATAGCAATCGCTAGGTAACGGACGGATTTCACGTTATAATTTCAGGTTTCGTCCGTACGGCGAATAAACAACGGAGCAGCGCATGGCCCGCATAGCGGGAGTCAACATTCCGAACCACCAGCACGCCGAGATCGCGCTGCAGGCGATTTTCGGTGTCGGGCGCGCGCGCGCGCAGGCGATCTGCGCCGCGGCAAAGGTCAATAAAGTATCCAAGATCAAAGACTTGTCTGAGTCCGACATGGAGCGTCTGCGCGAACAGGTCGCAAAATTTGCCGTCGAGGGCGACCTGCGCCGCGAGGTGTCGATGAACATCAAGCGACTGATGGACCTCGGCTGCTACCGCGGCACGCGTCACCGCAAGGGATTGCCGGTTCGCGGGCAGCGCACCCGCACCAACGCGCGCACCCGCAAGGGGCCGCGCAAGGCCGCAGTCAAGATTACCGCCGCGGCGCCGAAAGCCGGCTAAGAATCTCAGAGGACAGCGACCATGGCAAAACCGCCCGCCGCACCGACCGCCGCGGCACGCGTTCGCAAGAAGGTCAAGAAAAACGTGGCCGAGGGCATCGCCCACGTCCATGCTTCGTTCAACAACACCATCGTGACCATTACCGATCGCCAGGGCAACACGCTGGCGTGGGCCACCTCCGGGGCCGCCGGCTTCAAGGGCTCGAGGAAATCGACGCCGTTCGCCGCGCAGGTGGCGGCCGAGCAGGCCGGCCGCGCCGCGCAGGAGTGCGGAGTAAAGAACATCGAGGTGCGCATCAAGGGCCCGGGCCCCGGGCGCGAGTCGGCGGTGCGCGCGCTCAACGCCCTCGGACTCAAAATCGGCAGCATCGCCGATGTGACGCCCGTGCCCCACAACGGTTGCCGGCCGCCGAAACGGCGCCGCATATAGGGATTACAGATGGCCCGAGACCTGGACGCCAAGTGCCGCCAGTGCCGCCGCGAGGGAGAGAAGCTCTTCCTCAAGGGCGAGAAGTGCTTCACCGACAAATGCGCGATCGAGCGGCGCAGCTACGCGCCGGGACAGCACGGCCAGAAGAGCGGCGGCCGCATGTCCGATTTCGGCAAGCAATTGCGCGAGAAGCAGAAGCTGCGCCGCATCTACGGGCTGCTCGAGCGCCAGTTCCGCAAGACCTACGCGGAGGCCGCGCGCAGCAAGGGCATCACGGGCGAGCGCCTTCTGCAGCTGCTCGAGTCGCGTCTCGACACGGTGTCCTACCGCATGGGCTTCGGCTCGAGCCGCACCGAGGCGCGCCAGATCGTGCGCCACAACGGCATCCTGGTGAACGGCAAGCGCGTCAACATGCCCTCCTACCTGGTGCGTCCGGGCGACACCGTCGAAGTCGCGGCGAAGGCGAAAGAGCAGCTTCGCGTGAAGGGTGCGGTCGCGGCGGCGGAAACGCGCGGCTTCCCGGAGTGGATCGAGGTCGATTCCAAGGAAATGAAGGGCAAGTTCAAGGCGCTTCCGGCGCGCTCGGAGCTGCCCTCCACCATCAACGAAAGCCTGGTGGTCGAGCTGTATTCGAAGTAGCGCCGCGTTCGCAAACCGGCGCCGGCGGATTATCGTATCGAGGGCCTTACATGCAAACCAGTGGATTTCTCAAACCGCGCATCATCGACGTCCAGGGGATCGCCCCCAATCACGCGAAAGTCGTGATGGAGCCGTTCGAGCGCGGCTACGGCCATACGCTCGGCAACGCGCTGCGCCGCGTCCTGCTTTCGTCGATGCCCGGTTTCGCGGCGACCGAGGTGCAGATCACCGGCGTCCTGCACGAGTATTCCACGATCGAGGGCGTGCAGGAGGACGTCGTCGATATCCTGCTCAACCTCAAGGGCGTGGTGCTCAAGCTCCACAACCGCGAGGACGCGCTGCTCAATCTGAAGAAGAAGGGCGAAGGGCCGGTGACCGCGGGCGACATCGAGGCCACCCACGACGTCGAGATCGTCAACCCGGAGCACGTGATCGCGCACCTGTCTCCCGGGGGCAAGCTCGAGATGCAGATCAAGGTCGAATCCGGCCGCGGCTACGTTCCCGGCAACCTGCGCGTGATCCCCGAGGAGTCCAAGGGAATCGGCAAGATCATCCTCGACGCGTCGTTCTCGCCCGTGAGGCGCGTGGCCTATTCGGTGGAATCCGCCCGCGTGGAGCAACGTACCGATTTGGACAAGCTTATCATCGACATCGAGACCAACGGCGTGATCGAGCCCGAGGAGGCGATCCGTTACGCAGCGAGGATCCTGGTGGACCAGCTTTCCGTGTTCGCGGCGCTGGAAGGCACGGCTCCGGCGATCGAGGAGAGGAAAGCCCCGCAGGTCGACCCGATCCTGCTCAGGCCCGTGGACGATCTGGAGCTCACCGTGCGCTCGGCCAACTGCCTCAAGGCGGAAAACATCTACTACATCGGCGACCTGATCCAGCGCACCGAGACCGAGCTTCTCAAGACGCCCAATCTGGGGCGCAAATCGCTCAACGAGATCAAGGAAGTGCTCGCCTCGCGCGGACTCACGCTGGGGATGAAGCTGGAGAACTGGCCGCCGGCGGGCATGGAAACGGCGCGCAGCAGCTGAAGCCTCTTTCTTTCCCCTCTCCCTCTGGGAGAGGGCTAGGGTGAGGGAAAGATCAAGCACCGGACAAAACAATGCGCCACCGCCACGGACTGAGGAAGCTCAACCGCACCAGCAGCCATCGCCTCGCGATGCTGCGCAACATGACCGTGTCGCTGCTCAAGCACGAAGTCATCCAGACCACCCTCCCGAGGGCGAAGGAGCTGAGGCGCGTGGTCGAGCCGATGATCACCCTCGGAAAGAGACCCACGCTCGCCAACCGGCGCCTCGCGTTCGACCGCCTGCGCGATCGGGGCTTGGTGACCAAGCTCTTCGCCGAGCTCGGCCCGCGCTATTCAAAGCGCAACGGCGGCTACCTGCGGATCCTGAAGTACGGGTTCAGGAAGGGGGACAATGCGCCGATGGCGCTGTCGTCCCTGATAGTTCTCAAAAGAAAAAGGCCGGATTGCTCCGGCCTTTTTTCATGATGCTTATGCGAGACTAGGCTGCAAGCGCCAACCTGGGACGAACGGAGGTGTTGAGCTTGTCATAGGCGGGTTTGCTTACCCCGCAGAGGGCGCTATCGGCTTTCTTTGCAACGCCACAGAGAGCGCTGACGTTCGCCGGTTTGGCGACGCCACAAAGCGCAGGTTTGCTTACCCCGCAGAGGGCACTGTCGGCTTTCTTTGCAACGCCACAGAGAGCGCTGACATTCGCCGGTTTGGCGACGCCACAAAGCGCAGGCTGGCTTACGCCGCAGAGGGCACTGTCGGCTTTCTTTGCCACACCACAGAGAGCGCTGACGTTCGCCGGTTTGGCGACGCCACAAAGCGCAGGCTTGCTTACGCCGCAGAGGGCACTGTCGGCTTTCTTTGCCACGCCACAGAGAGCGCTGACGTTCGCCGGTTTGGCGACGCCACAAAGCGCAGGCTTGCTTACGCCGCAGAGAGCACTGTCGGTTTTCCTTGCAACGCCACAGAGAGCGCTGTCAGAGGAGCGACTGGGGAGGGCTTCCCCAAATTCCTGCTCATAAAGGCGATTCGTCGTCCTTCCGGCTTCCGCGAGATTCGCCGCATCTTCCTCTCCGCGCATCCCGAAGTAGGGGAAGTGGTGCACGAAGTAGCCGAACACATTCTGGCAATCCTCGGCGTACTTCATGGTGTCGAGGATATGGCCGTGCCAGAACTTGTCCACGTCCTTGCTCGGTGCGATTGTTTCTTCCGGATACTTGACGGACAGCGTCAGAAAACGCCTGTACGCGATCTCCATCTGATCGACGTATTCGCGGGACCAGCCTTGGCCTTCCTCGGTGTCCATCAGCTTGACCTTGATCGGTTCGAGGTCGAGGGCTTGAATCGCCCCAACGATTTGTTCGACGGGCTTGCTTTCAGATTGCATTTGCACGAACTGCTCCTTTTTCATGGTTGAAAATCCGCGGCGCAGGGCTCTGGCGTGATGCTTTCGCTGGGCTTAAGCCGTTTTCCGCGTGTCTACGACTGTCAAACGGGGTTTCTGCACGTGATTTTTCAGTAGTGTTGTTACCTCCTCCGCCGGAAGCGGCTTGCTGAATAAGAAGCCCTGCATTTCGTCGCAGTCATTGGCCTGCAGGAACTCTTGCTGCTCCTTTGTTTCGACACCTTCGGCGACGACCTTCAGCCGCAAGCTGTGGCCGAGGGCGATCACGCCCTTGGTGATCGCCATGTCGTCGGCGTCGACGGGAATGTCCTTGATGAAGGAGCGGTCCACCTTTATGCAGTCGATGGGGAAGCGCTTCAGGTACGCGAGCGAGGAGTAGCCGGTGCCGAAGTCGTCGATCGAGAGGCTCACGCCCATTGCTTTCAGTTTTTCAAGGGTTTCCCTGGCGTGCTCGGCGTTCTGCATCACCATGCTTTCGGTGATTTCCAGCTCGAGGGATTCGGGCGTCAGTCCGCTCTCGGCGATGATTCTGGCGACGTCCTGCAGGAGGCTCTTTTGCGCGAATTGGCGGGCCGAGAGGTTGACCGCGACGCGCACGCCGGGAATGCCCTGGTCGCGCCACTGCCTGCTCTGCTCGCAGGTCGTTTTCAGGACCCATTCCCCGATCTGCACGATCAGGCCGGTTTCCTCCGCAAGCGGGATGAATTGTGCCGGAGAGACCATGCCCCAGTCGGGATGCTTCCAGCGCACCAGCGCTTCCACGCCAGCGATGGCGCCGGTGCGCAGGTCGAGCTTGGGCTGGTAGTGCAGCAGGAACTCGCTGCGCTCCACGGCGCGGCGCAGGCTCGATTCCATCGCCAGGCGCTCGAAGGTGTGCTTGTTCATCTGCGCCGAATAGAACTGGTAGTTGTTGCGCCCTTGGTCTTTGGCGCGGTACATTGCAATGTCGGCGTTTTTCACGAGCGTCTCCACGTCCGCGCCGTCATCCGGGAAGGTGCTGATCCCGATGCTCGCCGACATGAGGAACTCCTGGCCGTCCACGAAGAACGGCTTCGCCAGGCCGTGGAGGATCTTCTGCGCGACGGCGATCGCGTCCCTGGGTCCGGTGAAGTTCTCGATCATCACCACGAATTCGTCCCCGCCGAGGCGCGCGACGATGTCGCTCTCGCGCAGGCATTCGGTCAGCCGCTTTGCGCAGGTCTGCAGGAGGCGGTCGCCGGCACCGTGTCCGAGAGAGTCGTTGACCACTTTAAAGCGGTCGATATCGATGAACATGACCGCCAGGCCGCGGTTGTAACGCACGCCCTGGTGGAGGGCGTGGCGCAGCCGCTCGTTGAACATGGCGCGGTTGGGAAGCTCGGTCAGCGGATCGTGAGTGGCTATGAAACGGAGTTGATCCTCCGCGAGCCTGCGCTGGAAGCACTGCCCGATCTGTGCGCTGAGGGATTTCAGCAGCTGCGAGAGGGCTTCGTCAGGCTGAACGGGTTCGGCGCTGAATAACTCGATCACCCCGAAGACCCTGCCCCCGGCGATGATGGGAAGCGCAAGCGCACCGTGCAGGCCGGCCTGCTGGGCTGCCGCGGTCCGACTGAACCCCTGTTCGGATGCGACGTCCTTGACGAAAAGCAGTTCGCGATTCGCCCACGCACGGCCGGGCAGATCGACGCCGTTCGGGGCGGACATCTTCTTCGTGAGGGCGAGGAATTCCCAGATCGCAGGCGCCTTTTCCCCCCAGCTCGTGGAGCACCGGAGAAGCGCCCCGTCCTTGTCGAGGCTCCAGTGCGAGCCGCATTCCCAGCCGAAACCTGTGCAAATTGTTTCGATGATCTGGGGCATCGCCTGGTCAGGATCTTCGGTGGAGGCGACCAACTGCGCGACTCGATGCTCGACCTGGAGGCGCAGCGCGGCGAGCTTGGACTCGGTGATATCCATGACGGTGCCGCGCACCACCGCTTGCCGAGCGTTCTGAGCAGGCTGTGCGATGGTCTGCACCCAGCGCGTGATGCCGTTTTTCAGGACAATCCGATGCTCGATCTTGCAGTCCTGTGAAGCCCGGAGGGCTTCCTGCAACGCTTCATTGAACGACGCCCGGTCCTTGGCGTGGATGTGCCGCAGGAAATCTTCGTACGGCGGCGGCGGAAAGGCCGGATTGAACCCGAAGATACGGTACATCTCCGCCGACCAGTCCATGGTCCCGTTGGCGAGATCAAACGACCAGTTGCCGAGGCGCGCCATGTGCTGCGCTTGCGCAAGACTTGCCTCGCTTTCGCGCAGGTCCTTGGTGATGACCTTGGCGATTTGAAGCGCGCGGCGGTCGATGATCGCGTTCTTCTTCGCGCTGAAGCGCACTTCCCAGATCCGCCCGCCCACTTCCGTCGGCAGGCTGGTCGCGAACAACGCGTCTGGATCACCGCCGTCGCCGTTAAAGACCTTTAGCGAGGCGTCGAGCAGATCGTCACTGTCGAAGAGCAGCCGATCCTCGCGAACGGCGGCCGAAGGCGTTTTGTCTTTTGCGGGTCCGGCGTCGTAGAGTCTGAACCGCAGGTGTTGCAGCTTGGATTTATCCAGAACGCCCTGGATCAACTCGCGCACGCGGAAGCCAGCACCGACGGAGCCGAGATAGGCTGCGCGGCGCTGCTCTACGGTCTGTACAGGCGCACCCGGCCGGTACACCGGCAGCCGCATGGCAAGGAATACGAAGCGGCTACGGCCGGCGTCGTGCAAACGCCCAGAGGAAGTCAGTTTCCCATTGTCGCGGGCAGCTGCCAGGGCTGAGGCCACGGGAGGATTGTTGGCAATGTCCAATCCGAAGGCCAATTCGTTGCCCGCCAGCGGCTCGAGGTAGTTCAGCACAAAATACTCGGGCCGATCTCCGGCGGGCTTAATGGCGAAGTTGGGGAACCCCCTCGGGTCAAGGCTGGTGTCACGCCTTACCCGAGCCTCGAATCTGGCCTTGGCTTCGTGCGGAACGTATTCGGCGTA
>WNFZ01008132.1_pt1 | contig 10762 bp, 9 predicted proteins | sample 5400081 | NCBI WGS metagenome assembly WNFZ01 (sample SAMN13153365, study PRJNA577476) | soil metagenome | isolation source: 80 cm soil or saprolite under grassland replicate 1 | place: USA:California | collected 2016-06-15
ACGGCATCAGCGGCATGCGGGAGCGGGCCCTGGCACTGTCTGGACAGTTCACCGCCGGCCCGCACCCCGACGGCGGCTTCCAGGTGCGGTGCGCGCTACCCACCCCAGACCAGGCATGATGACGACATGCGCCCGCCAATGACCTGCCATTCTGCACCCTGGAGGACCAGGACGAGCAGGGACCGACGACCACCGACATCACCCGGCGGTGGGGCATGACCGAACCGATCCGGGTCCTCATCGCCGACGACGAGACGTTGATCCGCGCCGGGTTCCGAGCCCTCATCGACGCCGAGCCAGGGATGATCGTGGTGGGCGAGGCCGCCGACGGTGCCGCAGCCGTTGACCTGGCACGACAAACCCACCCCGACGTCGTCTTGATGGACATCCGCATGCCAGGCGTCGATGGGCTGGACGCCACCCGCCAGATCGCAGAGGCTTCTGACCTTGCGCACGTACACGTGCTGATCCTCACGACGTTCGATCACGACGAGTACGTCATCGAGGCGCTGGGCGCCGGCGCCAGCGGTTTTGTGATCAAGAACACCGATCCCGGCCAACTGCTGCACGGCATCCGGGTGGTGGCGGGCGGTGAGGCTCTGCTGTCGCCCGGCCTGACCCGCCGGCTGATTGCCCGGCTTGTCGACCGGGGCCCAAACCGTCAGGTCAACGCTGGGGCGCTGGCCCAGCTCACCGAGCGGGAGCGAGAGGTCGCCGGGCTGGCGGCGTATGGCATGAGCAACCATGAAATCGCCGAGCACCTGGTGATCAGCCCCGCCACCGCCAAGACCCACGTCAGCCGGGCAATGGTCAAACTCGGCGCCCGCGACCGCGCACAGCTGGTCGCGCTGGCCTATCAGCACCGCCTGGTCGACCCGCCTGACCCGACGTCACCGACTGCTCCATAACCGCTGACGTGCCCGGCGCAGGCTGCCGGGATTCCTGGAGACAATTCCAACGACAGCGTCGTAATCGAGGGGCTGCTGGACGACATCCCGCCGGCCCGCACGCCAGCGGGTCAGCGTCGCTGCCGCCCCGAGAAGGTCCACTCGGACAAGGCCGGGCGCCACGAGGCGCTGGTCGGACTGGCTCGACCTGCGCTACGCGATCGTCTACGCCACCCCGGAGCCGGAGGGGGAGCTGCCACGACCGGCGGTGCTGGGCGGCTGCGAGGTGTCGGATCGGGCCGGCACCGCCTACACCTCCCGGCATAGCTCCTCCCCCATCTACGGGATGGTGCGCGTGACGCAGCGCGTCTTCGTGCCCTCGCCGCCGGCCGGCACCGAGCAGCTGGAACTGCGGTTCCGCGCGCCCAGCAGGTCCGAGGGGGAGGGGCAGTTCGTCACCACTGTCGACCTGCGGTAGGCACGGCCAAGCGAGCAGCCTCGACGCCACCTGATCAGGGCAGCCATCAGGTTCCGGAATGTCCTTTAAGCTTGCGTTTTAACCACGTAGCATATTCGTAATAGTCGACTTGTTCGTGATGGGGTGGTTCGAAGGCGGCGCGATCATGGCCGAACTGTGTCCGCTCTGGACGGCTCCGCAGGCTCCGCTGCTCATCCCAGCGGGCCATCCGGCTGCAGCCACAAGGTAAGACGAGACTTCACTGGGTGAGCTTGCGGCAGGCGTTGCGGTCGTAGGGGAGCCCGACACGGTGGAAGGCCCACTCGGCGTTGCCGCTCCGGGTCTCCCATAGCTCGGCGTTGTCGATCAGCGCCTGCAGGTAGGTGCGTTGTGCCAGGGTCAGCACAGCGGGCGGTCGGGGCGGGCTGCCAGGATCGGGGAACGCTGCTTGGAGCAGCGGCCCCCAGTCAGCGTCGGCGGTGTAGGAGCTGGCGAGGGCCGCGATGGCCACCGCCGCCGGCAGCAGTGGCTCCAATTCGTCGACGCGTGCCAGGGCGGCCTCCAGCAGGGTGAAGCGGACCCGGCCCCAAAACTGCGGTGGTCGGTCGACAAACCAGGTATCGAGGGCGGCAGGGTCGGCGAGAGCGGCGAGCAGCTGCGCGGTGGCGGCCGAGTCCTGGCCGAGCGCCGGGGCGAGCGCCGCGCAAGTCCGCACCGCGACATCAGGGTCGGTCAGGAACTGGCGCGGCGCAGCACCCAGTGTCCCCAGTGCCAGCACCAGCGCGGCCTTCTCGTCGCGCTGGCCGGCCAGGTGGGCGGCTGCCTCAAACTGAACGGCTAGCGGCGCGCGGCGGTCTGCCAGTTGGGGGAGTGCGGCCAGCAGGCTGGCGGCGTGCGCGGCGCGCACCCGGACGCGGGGGTGGCCGTCGGTGAGGCAGGATGTAACCGCGTTGAGCAGCGCTGGTGCGGCAGCGCGCAGGTCGAGGATCACTCGATTCTGTAGCGCCTCAATCAGCTCGTTGATCTGCTGCTCGGTCTCCTGCGTATCGGCATAGAGGCCGTCCAGTGTTGCCTGTGTCGCCGCAGTACGGCCCGGCGGGCAGGCGGTGGCGGCAAGCTCGTCCTCAGCGAGGTCGGGTCGTGTGGCCTCGGCCACCGCGGCGAGGAAGCTCAGCAGCACCGCCCGCAGCGGGAGCGGCGGCCAGCCGGTGGCCGCGCTGATGGAGTCGGCTACCGGGCGCGAGAGTGCCGGATCAGGCAACAAGCCAGCCACGACCAGCGCGGCAACCGGCGTGACTGTCCACGGCGTGCCCTGGTGGATGACGGCTGCCCCCAGGTGATCCAACGCCGCCTGCTGCGTGACGGTGCCGCCACTGACCAGCGCGCGCAGATGCGCTGGCGTGTCGGTGGCGGCACCGTAGGCGTGCGACAGGCGCGACCAGTCGATGTCTGCCGCGGCGTCCCATCCGACCGTCATGTCAGTCATTGTGGTGCCACCCACTGACAGCCTTGGAACCGATTTGGGCGATCAGCTTAGCTTGTGATTTGACTCGTCGGGGCTGTTTGCACAGCTCAGCTTGCCTGTGGATGCTCCGTTCGGTCAGGCTGCGCGGTCATGCCGATGCCAACTCCCCCTCGCGCGGCTCGGCCAGTTCCGGACCGAGCTGCACGCCTGCTTTGCCCGCCGCGCCGACGCGCTACTGGAGCTGGGCGACGCGCTGCTGTGCGCCCCCGGCGATCCCATCGGTGGCCCACCTCAGCCTGGAGCCGACCGACCGGCGCGGCTGGGGCAGCACCTACGACGCGCTGGCCAGCGGGCGCATCGACCCCGATCGGCTGCGTGAGCTGCTGGCTGCCTGCCTGCAACCCACCGACCCGCTGGTGTTCGCCGTCGATGTGACCACCTGGCCGCGCTGCGACGCCGAGTGCTCACCTGCGCGCGGCCGTTACTACCATCCCTCCCGCCACTCGGCTGGCCAGCCGATCATCGCCGGCTGGGCCTACCAGTGGGTCTGCCAGCTCAGCTTCGACCGTGACTCGTGGACCGCCCCAGTCGACGCGGCCAGGCTGCATCCCTTGGACGACACTGACCAGAGCGCCGCCGTGCAGGTCCGCGCGCTGCTGAGGCGGGCTATCGCCCTATCGGGTGCGGCGCGGATTTCCGCGGTTGCTGGCCGCGCTGGGCTCGCCGGCCACCGCGCCAAAACCCTCTGGCTGCTCTCCGGGCCGGCCCAAGGGCAGCCGATCCGGGGCCGCCATCCGCTACCCGGCCATCAAGAAGCCCACCACCAAGCCCAGGACCATGGCCGCCAGGACCGCCAAGGCCGCCTGACCGGCCGCCACCAGACCACACGACCGCCGATGAAGTCAGCGGCCAGCCCGACACGCCGCCGGGTTAAATCACAAGCTAAGCACCCGACCATGACGAGGAAAAAGCTGCGCCAACGCCACCTTGCTGGATGGTGCCGGCACAGGATGAGACGATGCTGGTCGACCCGACACGGATGCAGGTCACCCACTATCGCTTCCCAGGCGACCACACCCCTCGTCATGACCTGGACGGAGCGGATGCAACCGACGGTCACACAGCCCAGCGGCATGGACTCGTGGAGAGCCGGATGCGCGGCAACGCGGTCACCCGCCAACTCGACCAGCTCACCGAACAGCTCCTGGGCCGGGGATGGCCGCCGGCGCCGGACCGAGCGATGCCGCGATGACCATCGACCTTGACCCCACCAGCTGCCAGGCGCACGGCCACCACAAGCAGGTGCCACGCCTTTGTCGACGACCGGGTCGGCACGACCGTCGAGCTGGAACACTGCTGCCTGGTCTGGCGGGCCTGGCAGTACGCCGCCTTTGTGGGCGCGCATGAGCGCCGCTGGTCATCAGAACTGCATCGCGGCGTTGACGGTGTAGCCGGCGGGCGCCTCGCGCGGCGGCTCGCGGCGCGCCAACGCCGCCGCGACCGCGCCGGCCAGCCGTTCCGACTTGGCACGGTCTTGCTCCTCGGCGTTCTCGGCGAACTCCGGCATGACCTCGGCGGCGAACAGCTCAAGCGACTCGCAGATGTGCTCGTGGCGGGTACGGCCGGCCTGGCTGACGAAGACAAGCTGGTCCACCCCTGCCGCCTGGTAGCCGCGGATCAGCTCGCGCAGCTGCGCCGGTGTGCCGATCGCGCCCCGCAGGCTCCCGAGTCCTTCCTGGAGGAGCTGCGCGCCCAGCTCCACCCCCGTCTGCGCCGCGATCTCGCGGTCGAAGCCAAACTGCGAGCGGTTGGCCTGGAACTCCTCCCAGATATCGGTCCGGCCCGGTCGGTGGGTGCCGAACACGTAGTAGTGCGCCAGCGCGTAGCCGAAGAAATGCGCCCCATCAAGGCCCCGCTCGATCGCGGTCTCCTCATCGCTGTGGCACAGCATCGGCAGCACGCAGGCGACCTGCGGGTTGACCGCGAACCCCGCCGGCACACACGCCTCCGACGCGACCGTGGCGTAGTAGTCGTCCACCCATTCCTTGGCGCGGTCGGGCTCGATGAACGAAAACGACAGCGCCCCGATGCCCTTGGTCGCGGCCAGATGGATGGTGTCGCGCCGCGAGCACGCCACCCACAGGGGAGGATGTGGCCGCTGCAAGGGCTTGGGGACCACGTTGCGGGGCGGAACGTCGATGAACTTGCCCTGGTGGCCGGCGAAGGGATCCTCCACCAGCATCCTGCAGACGACGTCCAGCGCCTCCTCCCACTGGGCGCGCTTGTCCTCGCGGGCGACCCGGAAGCCCCCCAGCTCGGTCTCCGAGGAGGACTCGCCGGTGCCGAACTCCACCCGCCCACCCGAGATCAGGTCCAGGGTGGCGATCCGCTCGGCGACGCGGGCGGGGTGATTGTAGGCGGGCGGCAGCTGCACGATCCCGTGACCGAGCCGGATCCGGCTGGTGCGCTGACTGGCGGCGCCCAGAAACACTTCGGGCGCGGAAGAATGCGAATATTCTTCCAAAAAATGATGTTCCACAAGCCAGAGGTAGTCAATTCCAAGCTGGTCGGCCAGCTCGACCTGCTCGAGCGCGTCCTTGAGCAGCCGGTGCTCGTCGTCGGCCCCCCAGGGCCGCGGGAGCTGGTGCTCGTAGAAGACGCCGAATCGCATGGTGGCCGTAGTCTGCGCTGTTACCGAGGGTGACAGCAAGACACGTCCCGGCCTGCCCACTCACCGCGCCGGCCGGTCACGCGGCTGCGGGGGCGGCCTGATCGTGGGCCGGCTAGACTCCCCGCATGGACGAACTCGGCCCCCAAGACCTCCGCCAGGCCGTCATCGCGGCCGCCGACACCCTGGCGCCGCACACCGCCGCTGACTGGTCGGCCATGGCCGGGGACCTGGAATGGTCATGCAAGCGCACGCTGGACCACACAATCGACGCGGTCGTGTGGTACGCGGGCAACCTCGCGATGCTCGCCACCCGGCGGCGCGCCCACGTCCGCGACGGGAACCCGAACGCGTCCATCGAGCGCCTGCTGGAGGTGCTGGTCTCGTCGGGCCACATCCTCGCGCGGGTCGCGGAGGCGACCCCGCCCGGCGGTCGCGGCTACCACAGTCTGGGGATGGCGGATGCGTCCGGCTTTGTGGCGATGGGCTGCGACGAGACCCTGGTGCACACAGCCGACATCTGCGGCGGGCTGGGCGCGCGGTTCCAGCCGCCTGGTGACCTCTGCGCCCGCGTCGTCGCCCGGCTGTTCCCGTGGGCGCCCGATCACGACGATCCCTGGGAGCGCCTCCTGTGGTGCAACGGCCGCATCGCGCTGCCCGGCCACGAGCGGCTCGGGCCGCAATGGGGCTGGTGGTGCGCCCCGCTGGAGGAGTGGGACGGGGTCGCCTACACCGACGCCATGCCCAGCAACCGATGACCACGCCACTGTTGGTCGCGGTGCTGTGGGAGGCAATCACCACTACGGCAAATGGTGCTCGACCTCCCAGAGGTAGTCGATGCCGAGCCGGTCGGCCAGCTCCACCTGCTCCACGGCGTCGGTGAGCGATTGCGCCGTCAGCTCAGCTCATGACCGGTTGTGCTGTCCACGTGGCCCGGGATCTCTCCCTCATGGCGGTCCCCGGTGGTCGAGGTTCCCGACGGCTCGAACATCAGGATCGCCCCGCCTGGCGACGACGGCTTGTGCTCGGTGCCCTTGGGGACGACGAACGCATCGCCCGTCCTGAGCCCCACGGTGGTCTCGCCGCCGTCGGCGTCGCGGATGGCGATGTCGAAGCGGCCGTCGAGGACCAGGAAGAACTCGTCGGTGTCATCGTGGACGTGCCAGACGTGCTCCCCTCTGGCGTGGGCGATCCGCACGTCGTAGTCGTTCATGCGGGCCACGATCCGGGGGCTGTAGACGTCGTCAAACGACGCCAGTGCCTCGGCCAGGTTGACAGGTTTCGTATCCATGCCACTGAGTCTCCCCCGCCGCGCCAAATGAAACCCGATCGGCAGCCGCACCAGCCACGGCTCGCGGCCGACCGCCTTGGCGACCAGGCGGTCCGCCTGGTCGAAGCCCAGCTCGGTTGGCCCACCAGCGCCACCGTCCGGTGCGCCAGCCGGGCCCGCAAGTAGCTCAGCAGCGCCAACCGGCGCACCCCGGCCCGCTCGGCGGCACCGACGACCCTGGCGGTGCAGTCCGGCGGCCTTCGGGGCGCCTTCTTGTCACGCCGGCCTGGTAGGTTTCGCCCATGTCTGGGATGGCGCATTCTTACACATACCGGGCGCGGTCGGCGGCGGACCCGGCGACCGGTCGGGTCGGGCTGGAGACCTCCGGCGGGTTGACCACCACTGGGCGGGTGGCGCACCCGCGGTTCTTCACCGGATTCCTTGCCGCGGCCGAGCAGGCCGCGACCGGGCTGCTGGCCGTCGCCAACGTCGCCCAGGCCCGCTACTACAACCCACAGCTCACCGCGCTGCGCGACCCGGTTGTCACCTGCGGTGGGGACCGTCTCCGGTTCGAGTCGTTTTCTGGCTGCTGCGGCGTCTACGCCCGCATGGACGTGCTGTCCGGCGCGCTCGACGGCGAGGTCATCGACCGTGGCACCACCAACGTGGACGTCAACGGCGCCCTGCGCGAGGCGCTGGCCAGGGTCGGCGGCGGTGACCCGCTGCGGCTCAGCGTCGGCCCGGACCAGCTGGCGGTGACGACCCTCGACGGCCCGGTGATCGAGAAGAAGGTCCCGCTCCCCGAACGCTGGCTGCGCGGCTTCACCGAGGTACAGGTGATCACGGCGGCGTTCGACCCGCGTGCGGAGCTGCCCGCGACCGAGGCGGTCCGGTTCCTGCGTTCCCTGCCACGGTCACGCGGCCGCTCCGGCGGGGGCGTCGCGCTGTGGGCGGTGCCCGCCGGTCGCTCGCTGCGGCTCGTCTCCCGCCCGGCGCCCGGGGCGGTGTGCCTGCCCGGCCCGGAGCGGCTGGAGGCGCTGTGGCCGCTGCTGCGCTTCGCCCGGTCGCTGCGGGCGTACGGGCCGGTCGCAGCGACCGGCAGCCCGCCGATGGCCAGCGCGTGGGAGCTGGAACTGCCGGCGATGCGGCTGGTGCTGACCCTGTCACCCGAGCCGCGGCGCGGGTTCTCCGGGGAGGGCGCGGTCCTGCATGCGCTGGCCGACGAGGACACCGCCGCCGACGCTGACCTGGTCGGAGCGCTCTTGGCGTTCGAGCCGCGGGTCGAGGTCGACCTGCTCGCCGAGCGTGCCGGGCTGCCCGCCGATCGCGTTCGGGCCGCGCTGGCGCAGCTCGGCACTGCCGGCCGGGTTGGCTTCGACGTCGCAGAGGCCGCCTATTTCCATCGCGAGCTGCCCTACGATCCCGACCGCGTCGAGCGCATGAACCCGCGGTTGCGCAACGCCCGCGCTCTGGTCGAGGCGGGCGCGGTGCGCCTCCACGACGATCTCGCAACGGTCACCCTGGACGACCATGCCCAACAGGTCCGTTTCACCCCCGACGGTGCCGCCTCGTGCACCTGCCCGTGGTGGGCGAAGTATCGGGGCAGCCGTGGCCCCTGCAAGCATGCGCTCGCCGCCGGAATCGCGCGATGGGAGGCCCGGTCGGCCATCGGCCCATCGGGTTCCGTCACAGGCGGTCGCTGATGAAGCTCTGGATGGCCACTGTCCATGGCGGTTCCGCGCGCCGTGACTGGCCGGCGCTGCGGCGGCTCCTGCTCCTCGAAGACAGCGGCTTCACCCGTGCCGTGGACGCTGTGCACACCGCCGAGCGGGCACTCCATCACGACCCGCTCGGGGACCCGGCGGGGATGGCTCGCTGGGACCAGGCCAGGAGAGCGCACCTGGCGGCTCGGGAGCGGCTGGCTGATGCTGTCCGCGCGTCGAGGCTCGCCGTAGTGGCGTTCGTGCGCAAGCTGCAGGACAACGAGCGGCGGGAGCTGGCCGGCCCGATCCGGGCCTATGCGCGGGAGCTGGTTGGCCGGCGGGCCTTCTCGGACGGTTCGGCCACCCTGTTCGAGGTGCGCCGCGCCAGAGCCTACGTGCTGCGCGTCGCTGGGGCGGGCTGCTTCACCGGCGCCGACGCGACGGCCGCATGGCTGGCCCGCCGCGACCTCCAGGGCTGGGGCTTCCAGTTCGGCCCTGACGGGCAGACGGCGGCGGTCCTCGAGGTGCTGCGGGACCGTGATCCCCGGTGGCTCGCGGACGTCGCCCGCCGACTGGCTGGCCGGCTGCGCTCGGGCGACAGGCAGGAGACCGGCAGGATCCTCTGGGCGACCACGGCGGCGCTCGTCCGGCACGCCGGGATCGACCCGCCCACGACCGACGGGTTCGTCTCCGGCTGGATGCTGGCGCACGCGACGTCGTGGCCGAGGACTGCCGGCGACCATGACCACCGGCCGCTGGTCGACCGGCTCCGCGACGACTCCTTCCTCGACGCGCTCAGCCCTCACCTGTTCGAGGTCGAACAGGGCGGCGCTGCTCGACCGCTGCCTCGGCCGGCTCCTGCGCGGCGGGCGGTCGGGTGCGCTGGGCGGGTTCGTCGCGCTGCACGAGGCGCTCGACCCCGACCTTGACGAGCTGGCCGCGAGGACGCGGGACTATCACCGACTGCTCCCTGACGCCCAACCCGCCGTGGCCGAGCTCGCGCAGCGGGCCCTGCGCCGGCTCGACGACGCCGGCCGGCTGGACCGGTCGGTGCTCCTGGAGGCGAGTCGGGCAGTGCTGTTCCGCACCGAGCGCAAGCTCGTCCGCGCCCAGCTCACCTGGCTGGACGCGGCCGCCCGCCGCCGCCGCGGCCGGCCCGACGAGCTCGGCGAGCTGCTGGGCGCCGTCGCTGCCGCGTTCGGACAGGATGCTGCCCACCTGCAGGAACGCGCGCTCTCCCTGGTGCGCAGGCACGCTCGCCACGCGAGCCCGACTGGCCGCGTCGCGCTGCTCCACGCTACCGAGGGGCTCCCAGACGACCTGCGGCGCCGACTCGCCGAAGCCCTCGGCGCTGCCGCGCCGGCCGCGCGGGGCGCGGCGCTCGCGTCAGGGCCGTCCTGGCCGCCGCCGGCGCCTCGGGCGCTGCCACCCCCGATCGGCACGCCGGCCGAGCTGGCCGAGGAGCTTGCCGCGCTGTTCCACGCCGCCACGGTCGACCGAGTGATCGACGAGACGCTCGATCCGGTCGCGCTCGAGCGAGCCCTCGCGGCGCTCGTCACCTTCGCCCACGCCGACCGTGCCGCCTTGCACGAGGCCATCGCACCGGTGCTGCTCCGCTACAACATCTGCCCCCCAGGCGACATCCCTCAGCGAGCCTCGTGGGAAGGGTGGGCAGCATGGCTGCGATCGGATGACCACTGGTACTGGTACGGCGCGCGCATGGCGGTGGGCCTGATCGCGGCCGCCGCCGCGATGTCGCCGGCTGGTGCCGGCACCAGCGGCGCGGCATCACCGCGCAACGCATGGGTGCGCCTGGTCGCGTCGGTGCCCGGGGCCGGCAGACATCCGCGGCGTTCACGCCCGCGGCAGGCCATCGTCTACCGGCTGCGGGAGATCGGCACCGGCCTGCTCTACGAACCGGTTCCCACGCTGCTGGCCACCCCGGCCACCGCCGCCGGGCACGTCGACCCGGCCGTGCTGCTCGACAAGCTCGCCCGCGCCGAGCGCGAGGGCTGGCAGCCCTGGGAGCTCGACCTGCAGCAGGCGCTGCTGCGGCTGCCACGCGAGACCGACCCCGCCGTCCTGGATCGCGCCCGGCGGCTGCGCTCGCCCGCCGGGCAGCGGCTCGCCGGCCGGCTGGAGACCGGCGGCCCACCCGATCCAACTCTGGATCGCCTCGTGGGCACCCACCCAAGGGACGATTGGAGCTGGCCGCCGTCGCTCACCGACCTCCTCTTCGGCCTCGACCCGTCCGAGCGCCTCGTGCCCGGACGCTGGTGGGACGCCAGGGGGGATGAGCACGCGGCGAGGCT
>WNFZ01006306.1_pt1 | contig 10759 bp, 6 predicted proteins | sample 5400081 | NCBI WGS metagenome assembly WNFZ01 (sample SAMN13153365, study PRJNA577476) | soil metagenome | isolation source: 80 cm soil or saprolite under grassland replicate 1 | place: USA:California | collected 2016-06-15
TCGCCAACACGCCGCGAAACCGTCGACGTTCCTTTCCTGGCGAATGCACATTCGCGCGCCAACCTCGTTGCCGTCAGAACATCGCGGCGCAAGCATCGCGTTGTCGCGCACGCGTTCCTAGAAGCGCGGCTGCTCACCAGAAATAGATTTGCAGCGAGCTCTCCCGCGCTTTCGGCGGTATGTCCATCAGCGCCTCTTTCTGGTTCCTGAAATTCTGCACGCTGCGTTGCAGAAGGTTGTCGATCTCCGCAATGCTGTATCGGCTCTCGTTCGCGTTGGGAGGACGCAGGTCGCTCTGGTTGGGAAAGATGCCCATGCCCGACATGATGCAATACCAGGAAAAGATCGGATAACCCTTGCCGATGGTTTGCCGCCCGACGTCCGGGGCGATGCTTTTGCCCGCCATCCACAGTGCGTAGAGCTGGAGAAGCGAGTCCGACAAGTTCTTGTTCGCAGCGTTCGCCCGCCAATAGTCCGTGTCCGTCCGCGTGTTCGTCTTGTAGTGCGTCACGATGTAGTCGCGCGTACCTTCGAAGTGATCGTTGATCCGGCGATTGAGCTTGTCCCGAGCGGCTTCATCCATGTCCCCTGCCTCGAGAAGCTCCACGAAACTGGTGACCGTCCGTTGGATGAACAGCAGCGCGGTGGCTTCGAGCGGCTCGATGAAGCCCTGAGACAGCCCGACCGCCAGACAATTCTTGTTCAAGTGCTTCGTGACCCGCCCGATCTTCATCTTCAAGTGCCGTGCGGGCGTCGGCGAATCCAGCAATCCAAGCCCTTCGCGCAGCTCGTGTTCCGCTTCGTCGGCCGAGCAGAATGCGGAGCTGTAGACATAGCCGTTGCCGTAACGGCTGGTCAGCGGGATCCGCCAGCGCCATCCGTGCTTCAGCGCCGTCGATATCGTCTGGGACGGTATGACATCGTCGATCGGCGAGGGCAGCGCGATGGCCGCGTCGTTGAACAGGTTGTTCGAGAAGCTGACGAACGGCGTGTCGAGCGCCTTCTGGATGAGCAGCCCTGCGAATCCGGTGCAATCGACGAAGAAGTCTGCGCGGATCGGTTCGCCTTCCTGCGTCGATAGCGATGCGATCTCGCCTCGCTCGTTCAGCTGGACGCCGGTTACGTGGCAACTGCGGTGCTTGACGCCGCGCTGCAGTGCCTTTTTGTGCAGGTACTGGCCGAGCAGCACGGAGTCGAAGTGATAGCCGTACCAGACGTCGAACGGAAAGCTGCGGACCGGTTTCGGTGCCATATGTCGGTCGGCCAGATACGACGAAATGAAGAACCGGTTGGGGTGCGCCGGCACGTCGGCCCCATTCACCCTCGCCTCCGCGTTGTGGACGAACTGCGCCATCGTGAGGTTGTCGAGCATCGAGGCGAACGGATGGAAGTAGCTCTCGAAGCCGGGTTTGGTCGACCACTTGTCGAATGTGATGCCGCATTTGTAGGTCGCGTTGCACTCGGGCATCCACTCGGATTCCTCGATGCCCAGACTGTCGAAGAAACCTCTGAGCCAGGGCGTCGAACCCTCACCCACGCCAATGATCCCCACCACGGGCGACTCGATCACCTCGATCTCGACGCCTTTCTTGATCAGCGCGTTCGCCAGGATCATCGCCGTCATCCAGCCTGCCGATCCACCGCCGACGATCACGATCTTCCTGATCGCCGGCGGGATGCTCGTATTCTTCGGCGTCTCCGTGAAGGCGTACGAGTAATTGAACAGCGTGGCGGTCGGCATTTCGGTGTGTGTGGTCATGATTCACCATCGCGGAAGAGAGAATGCATGCAGCCCCAAGCCACTACGCTACCGTGATGCCTGCGCCATTGTCTGGCGCGTCGGCAAGTCGAATTATCGAATACTCGGGGCGACGCCGGCAGGCTTTCGCCCACCGCGTGCGCCCGAGCGATAATCGCCGCACGACGGCGCCTGCCGTCCGCCTGCCGAGCCCGGCTGGCCGACCTCGTTTCGATTGGGAGCCCCATGATGCCCGGTCACCCCGTGATTGCTGGAAGCTCGGTCCTTGTCGTCGTCGGGCTCCTGTTCGCACTCGGCGGCTGCTCGACGACGCCGGCCGACGACGCGCGCATCGCTCCCGTGCATAGCCAACACGTCATCGAGAGCCCGATCCGGACGGACCAGGACCGGCGCATGGACGCGGCGCGACATCCCGCCGAGTTCCTGCCGTTCACGCAGATGAAACCGGGCATGCAGGTGCTCGACGTTTCGGCGGGCGCGGGGTACACATCGCAACTGCTCGCGCTCGCCGTCGGTCCGACTGGCCGGGTGTGGGCGCAGCGCGAACAGCCCGGCGCGGCGCTGACCAAGCGGCTCGCCGACCATCCGCAGGCCAATCTCGTCGTGGTGATCCGTCCGTTCGAGGATCCGGTGCCCGATCAGGCGCCGAAGCTCGATCTGATCACACTCATCCTCAACTACCACGACATCACTTATCTGCCGGTCGATCGCGCCAAGATGAATCAACGATTGTTCGCAGCATTGAAGCCCGGCGGGCATTTCGTCGTGATCGATCATTCCGCCAAAGCTGGCGCCGACATCACGGTCGGGAAAACGCTGCATCGCATCGACCAAGCCATCGTCCTCGATGAAGTGCGCAAGGCGGGCTTCGTCCTCGAAGCCGAGAGCGACTTCCTGCGCGACCCCGCCGATTCGCGCGAGGAGTCCTCCGGCGACGTCAAGATTCCCACCGACAAGTTCGCGCTTCGATTCGTCAAGCCGTAGAGAGGGCCGCGATCCGACGATTCCGTCACCGGTGAAAGGCCGTGCGCTCGCATCTTGCCGCAGCCCTCGTTGCGCTTGCCGCTATTGCAATGTTGGCAATGAGGCCGGTGTGCGCTGCGCCGGAGGACGAAATCAAGGCCGCATTCGGCGCGTTCGTCGCCGCACAGAATACGCACGATCTCAAAGCCGTCGGCGAGCTTCTCAGTGACTCTCCCGATTTTCTTTGGATCGACCCCGGCTCTGTCGTGCGGACACGCGATGAAGCGCTGAAGCGTTTCGCGGAGCTGTTTCAAAACAAGTGGCGCGTCGATCCTGCCTGGCTGACGCTCCAGGTCGTGATGCTCGACGTTTCCACGGCGGAGGTCATCGTGTACGTCACGATCAACAACGGCCCGGCGACCCAATTGACACGGATGAATCAGGTCATGGTCAACACGGCGCGCGGCTGGCGCGTGTTGACCATTCTCGCCGACAGGCCGCAGCGTTGACCGGGTCAAGCCAAGGTCTTGAGCAACACCCGCTTCGCGAACCCCGGAACGTAGTCGGGAACTTCGGCGATCAGCCGATACCCGAGCGCCGAATACAAGCGCGCCGCCGAATCGCTCAGCGTTTCGAGCAGCACATCGCGGCAACCTCTTTCGCTCGCCACGCGTTCCATGCACTGCAGCAGCGATGATCCCAGGCCGCGGTTGCGTTGCGTCTCCTCCACCCAAAGCAAATCGACGAACAGACGCTGCTTGATCACGCGGCCCACGATGCCGCCGACCACCACTCCACTCTCTCGAGCGAAGCAGGCGATGGGTGGCGATTCATCCCCTTCGATCTGCGAAAGCGCGTGACGTCGCATGCCCTGCGCAACGGCGGCGATATCCTCGGAGTTGGGCGATTCGTCAACAACGACGGGGAGCGCCGACATCGTGGCCCTGACTCGAATTCGATGGCGCAAAGGATCGGGCGACGTTGCATACCCGGACAGCGTAGGCCGAAATGCGTCGCGCGCCGACAGATTATGACCCTTGCTGACGACGCGCAGGTTGCCCACCGACGGGCCCGCACGGCATCTTCATACGTCCTGCGGGCTCGGCCAAGTCGTCGCCGTCGAGCGGTCGCCATTGCCATTCGAGGACTCTCCCGCGGCGCGGCGTTAGCCGGCGCAGGCGAGTGGCGCGATAATCGCCGCACGACGGCGCCTGCCGTCAGCTCACGGAGGAAATCGCCTTGGAATCGCCGACCCGGATGCGCGGCGTGCTCGCGCCCGTCATCACCCCGTTCGACAGCGAGCTGCGCCCCGACGCCGCGCGGCTCGCGAAGCACTGCCGCTGGCTGCTCGACAACGACGTCGGGCTCGCCGTCTTCGGCACCAATTCGGAAGCGAACTCGATGTCGGTCGGCGAGAAGGTCGCGCTGCTCGACGCGCTCGTCGAAGCCGGCCTGCCGCCCGCGCGCATGATGCCGGGCACCGGCTGCTGCGCGCTGACCGACACTGTCGAGCTTACGCGCCACGCGATGCGCCACCGCTGCGGCGGCGTGCTGATGCTGCCGCCGTTCTATTACAAGGGCGTCTCGGACGATGGTCTCTTCGCGAGCTACAGCGAGGTGATCCAGCGCGTGGGTGACGCGCGGCTGCGCATTTATCTCTATCACATCCCGCCGGTGTCGCAGATCGCGATCAGCCACGCGCTGATCGAGCGGCTGCTCGACGCTCACCCCGAGCAGATCGCCGGCATCAAGGACAGCTCGAACGACTGGAACAACATGAAAGCGATGCTCGAGCGCTTCCAGCCGCGCGGGTTCAATGTGTTCGCCGGCAACGAGCATTTCCTGCTCGACACGATGCGCATGGGCGGGGCTGGTTGCATCTCTGCTTTGGCAAACGTCAATGGGGGAGCGATCGCGCGGCTGTATCGCGAGTGGAAGTCGGAGGACGCGAAGTCGCAGCAGGCTTCGTTGGATGAAGTGCGGAACGCCTTCGCAAAGTTTCCGATGATTCCGGCGTTGAAGGCGGCGGTGGCGGCGTTTGGGAAAGACCCGGTGTGGGCGACGATGAGGCCGCCGTTAGTGGCGTTAACTTTGCAGCAACGAGACGCCTTAACCGGGGCAGTTGGCGGGATGCTTCGCGGGATCCCGACGGCCTAAGCCATTTGGACGATTTACGACGGTGGGGCAATTCGGACAATAGCGAACGACCCCGTATGACGCAGTTGTGATCGCGACGCGGAGCAAGTCCGCGCTGGTGAATACCGAGGTCAAGATGAAGCGAACGACAATCGTTGCGGCGGTCGCCATCGCGTTGTTGAGCCTCGGCGCGGTCGCTGCGACGTGGCTTGGTGCGACTCGCGGTGTGACAAGGCAGGAAGGCGGGAAATCCTTTGGCTATGCGGTGAAACAAGCACCCGGCTATTTCTCCGAAGGAGTCGGATCGAAGCCAAAGCTCTATTGGGTGGACGATCAGCGAGTGTTGTTCTTGGGCCTATCCGAGGAGGACCACAAGCGCACTCCCAGAGAAAACCCCACGTACGCGATTCGACTATGGAATACGGCAATGGGAACGGTGGAAGAACTCGGCCAGGCAAGGGGTGAACTTTGCCTTTTCCAGGGCCATCTCTCTTACTTGGTCTTTTTTGATTCCGTGCAATCAATCTGGCGGAAGGGAACATTGACGGAGACCGTGGAAATCGTTCGCCCAAAGCAAGAGGATGCATTCAATTTACGAGTCGCTCGTGGTGAGCGTGAGCATCCGTTCAACTGCGAACGCTACAACGTGCGCACGCTGGGTGAAGAGGGCGAATGTAGGACGCCATTAGTGGATGACGACGGGCTGATTGATGCAAGCGGCCGGCGCTGCAGCGAAGATGCCCGTAGCGGTCACTTGGCAATCCTTTATTCGGCAAAAGCCGCCCAAGAGAAGTATGCACTGAACCGCGACTTGGAGTATCAAATCGCTAACCGACCTGTCCTGTACTTTCGTTCGCCCGATGCGGCGCCGGTCGAGTTGGCCATAAAAAGTCGCGAGCTCTATCCGATCGGGGAGAGCCTAACGTACGCACCTTGGTCACGCGCCTACACCATGATCGCCAAAGCGTCGCGCGCGGAGTATTGGAGAGGTAACTGGCCGAGGGGCGCGCCTTTCGTTGTCTACACCGTCTATCCAGGCGGAAAGCTCGACACTTTCGAGATCCCATGGAGCGATGAAATCCGCCGAATCCCACTGAAGGCGGCGTTAACGAAGAAAGGCTTGGTACTCGTCAACAAGGACCGCACAACGCAACAGGAGCGCGGACCTTCTGGCTTGTATCTCCTGAGCGACGATGCGCTCCGTCATGTGTACGCAGGCGATGTAACGGAACTGGCGGTATCGCCAAATGGTTGCAAAGCGGCGTTTGACGTCCGCGTTGAAATGAAACATAGCGACCACCCCTTTGTGAAATATGTCCGAACGCTAGATCTCTGCGAAGAGCGGTAGCCAGATATGGCGATAAGCGCACAATTGAATCGCTGGGCGGTATTGGGCCTGGTCGCATGCGATGATTCGTATCGACCGGCGCTCATTCCCGAAGGTCCCTTGCGCACCTACCTGGACAGCGATCCGGAAATCGATCTTCTCGATCCTCAGTTGCTGGCACGCAGCGGTATTGCCAGCCGGCCGGGTTCGAACAACGAGATGATCATCGACGGATGGGAAATCGTCGATAGTTTTGATGACGGCCGCACGGGATTTGGCGCGGTCATCTTTCGGAATGACAATGAAAACCGCGCGATCGTCACTTTTAGGGGGACAAACGGGCTTGACTGGCAGGATTGGTGGACCAACGTAAATCTGGGCGGTCAGCAGTGGACTAATAATCGTGATCGAATAACCAATGCCCTCAAAGGCCTGACCGACGCTCATGGCGCCCCCTTTCAAGGGGAGATTCTGTTCACCGGCCAAAGCCTCGGCGGTGCACTGGCGCAGTACGCGCTTGAAGATTACGCGATAGCGAAAGGTGACGATTTCGACCCGTCGAAAACGAGGCTGATTACGTACAACGGTCTTGGCGCGCTCGACGGAAGACGTGATTTCTTTGGTGCAAGCGCCGTCGATCCACGCCTCGCATCGGTCGAGACCGCACACTTCTACATCACGAACGACCTCGTCAGCCGACTCGGGGGCGGTGACATCAACGGCGATACTTCTTCGTACAACCTGCCCTTCTACGACTTCGTAAACGATATCGAAGCCCGCGATGTAGAAACAGGGCTGCCGTATACAATTCCCGGCGGCACACCTGCATTGGACATCGCGGATGCACACCGAATCGAGAGCGGCTTTTACCGAGGATTCCGGATCTTCGGCGGCGACTTTCGCGATGCGGGTGATCCTGAGCCGATTGACTACATCGACGCCGAATCTGTGCGGGACGCCGGCGCCGCCTTCGCTGGGCTGTTCGCTAAAAAGTCCGCCTATTCGCCAGAGGCGTACCTGCGAACGGCCGGTGCGGCGCTCGCAATGGTTGCTCTCGCGCCCGCGGACAAAACCGCTCAACTGATGCGTGATGTGAGCGGCCATTTGCGCGCATCGAGCGTCACGCCGGATGCGGCGATCTGGCGTGTGGTAGACAACGCCGCATTTGCGCTCGAGCATTCACGACTATTGGCCGCGTCCACGAAGTCGGCGGCGCTTGCGGCAGCCACTGTGGCCACCAGCGCCGCTGTGCTTCTCCATCGCGACGACTCAATCGCCGCGGAGATGCAGGCGCACGTGCGCGCGGTCGATTTCCCTGCCGGCAGCCTCGACGACAACATGCTTCAGGCGCTGACAGGGACCGGCAACGACGAGGAAATCGTCGCCAAGACCGCCACCGCGATCGCGCTCATGGCTGACGACTTTCCCGGCCAGACGTTCGACATCCTCGCGCAGGCCGCCGAACCAACAGTGCTTGTCAATGCTCTCGCTCGCGACGATTGGCAAGCTGGAATCCTCGAGTTGGGCGCCGAGCAAGCGCAAGCGGCGAATGCCGATTTCGGCAAGATGATGGCCGAACTGGTGATCGGCATTGATTCAGTTTCTTCGCCAGTCGTCGAGGAGTTCGGACAGGCGTCGAGTGCCTCCCGATTCAAATCTGAGCTCGCGAACGCCGCTTCAAGTACGGCCAAGGGTATCGCCAACGCTTTCTCGGAGCTCACCCAAAAGTTCGCGGATACCGCGTTTGATTTGGGCAGCAGTCTTTCATTTGTCAATCTTCAACGAATCATTCGAGGATTGGATGGGGCATTGAGTCCGATTGGGTCGGCAGGCGCCGCTCCGCTTCCTGAAATGCTGAAGTCGGCATCGGCCGGCGCGATAAAGGATCTTCAAGACGCGCTCGGCACTCTTGAGCAAGCTGGGCAGATGATCGTGGTTCGTCCTGGCCGCGGCACCAACCCGTTCGATGATCCAGCATTCATCCAGGAAAACGCGGTTGCTTCAGACGGCCTAAAGGAAGGACAGGTCCGGACTTTTACGGCATACCTGCCCTACGACGCAGCAGCCGGCGGTCAGCACATCTCCTTCCAGCTTACCGGTTCGGCGGCAAGCAAGCTTGAGGTGCTGATCGACGCTGATCCGCTCGTTGTCGGCCCGGACAACGAATTCGATCTTCTCGTCCCCGAAAGCAGCCGCCAAATCACGTTCGGCCTGAGAACCGCACAGGATGTCGACGTTGACGAAACGCTCGGCATCTCCGCGCAGCTCGTCGACAGCTCCGGAAATGCAACCCATCAATCGCATCTCGAGCTCAACCTCGCCCTCGACGCAACGGTTGAGAGCTCCACGACGCCAACCAACGTCATCGCCGGCACGACTCTTGACGATAACCGGCTGAGCACCGGAGGGCGCCACCCGCTCGTCGGCACGTCAGCCGCCGACCGGTTGCAGGCGCTCGCCGGACGCGACGAGCTCTCCGGCAACGGCGGCGACGATGTTCTCGAGGGCGGTGGAGGCAACGACATCGCGGATGGCGGTGACGGCGACGACCACGTGTTCGCCAATGCGATGCTCGACGAGCCATCGATGCGTAACTACATCGATACCACAGCGGCTATCGTCGACCCGACGCATCCGACGTCAACGTTGACCATCGCGAATGGTGCATGGCTACGCGGCGGCATGGGAGACGACGCCGTAGTCGGCGATGCGACTGACGACATGTTGTTCGGCGGCGGCGGCTCGGATCTGATCGTCGGAGGTGCCGGGCACGACATCATCGACGGTGACGATGATTACGAGGTCAGCACGATCAGCAGCGGAACCGTCATTCGCGACTACAGTGGCTTTCCGTTCGACATCTATTTCTCGCCGGCCGTCTACGTGCACAACTACGCGGGAGACGTGGGCGCAGGAGATGAAATTCATGCGGGCGCCGGCGACGACGTCGTGCTGTCATCCTTCGGCGACGATACCGTTTTCGGGGACAACGGCGACGACACGATATCTGGCAATGGGGGGAACGACTCGCTATTCGGCGGAGTGGGCAACGACCGGATGGCGGGCGACTCCTACGATTACGTGTATGCAGGCGAAACAACAACTGACCTCGGCGACGACTACGTCGATGGCGGCGACGGCGACGATGTCCTGTATGGCGACGGTGGTGCCGATGTTCTTATGGGCGGAAGTGGCGACGACGTCATTCGGGGTAACAATGATCTCAAGGGCACCAATGCGCTCAGCGCGAGCGCTGCCCAAGACGGCGACGATTACTTAAGCGGCGGCGCAGGACGCGACACGTTAATCGGCGACGCCGCAAACGACACGCTGATCGGCGGCGATAGCGATGACAGCCTCTTCGGCGATTCCGATCAGACCCCGATTGCACTCTTCGGAAACGATTATCTCGACGGCGGCGCTGGCAGCGACTATTTGCGCGGCTACGGCGGCGACGACGAACTGATCGGAGGCGAGGGAGCCGACCAACTGCTCGGCGAAGCCGGCAACGATCGTCTCGACGGCGGTGTCGACGACGATGTGCTGAGCGGCGGCGACGGCGATGACGTGCTGATCGGTGGCGGCGGCTACGATGAACTTCTGGGCGGCTACGGCAACGACCGCCTCGAGGGCTGGCATAGCTGGGGCGAAGCGGGCAACGACACGCTCGTCGGCGGCGAGTACCTCGATGGTGGCGACGGCGATGACACCCTGCTCGGGGGCGCCGGCGTGAACATGTTGGTCGGCGGTGCCGGCCGCGATGTTCTCGACGGCGGCGCCGAATACGACACGCTGCTCGGGGGCGTCGACGACGACATGCTGCACGGCGGCGACGATGTCGACTCGCTAAGGGGCGAAGCGGGCAACGACACCGTCTACGGCGACGCCGGAGACGACATGCTCGATGGCGGCGACGGCAACGATGTGCTTGATGGCGGCGACGGCAACGACACTGTGTTCGGCGGCGCCGGCGATGACACGCTGACCGGAGGCGCCGGACGCGACATGCTCGCCGGCGGCGCGGGTAACGACCTCTACATCATCGGAGCGACTACAACAGACACTCTCATCATCGACGACGAAGGTCAGAACACCATTCGTTTCGCCGACGATATCGATCCCGATACGCTGCGCTTTCGCAATGGCACGGATCAATTCGGCAATGGTCGCTATCTCGTGATCGAAGGTGCGCCCGGCCGTGTAGTCGTCAGCGGTGGCCTGGACGGCGCCGTGCAAGCCTTAGAGTTCGCGGATGGAACGGTCTTGACGCACGCCGACATCATGGCGCGCATGGCGGCGCAAGCCGATCCGTCGCACAAGCAGATCGAAGCGCCAGCGGGCAGCCGCAGCCGCTCCGGCACCGACAGCGTGGACACGATGGTCGCGCTTCCGGGCGGCGAGACGCTCTTCGGGCTCGGCGGCAATGACACGCTCACTGGCGGCATGGGGTACGACACGCTGGACGGCGGCGACGGCGACGACCGCATCGTCGGTGGAACGGGCACCGACGCGCTGATTGGCGGGACCGGTCGCGATACCTACGTCTTCGGGCGCACCTCCGGTCGCGATTCCAT
>WNFZ01008849.1_pt1 | contig 10757 bp, 9 predicted proteins | sample 5400081 | NCBI WGS metagenome assembly WNFZ01 (sample SAMN13153365, study PRJNA577476) | soil metagenome | isolation source: 80 cm soil or saprolite under grassland replicate 1 | place: USA:California | collected 2016-06-15
ACCCAGCTCGGTCGGGCCGTTGTCAAACACTTTCAGCAGCGCCGCGGCTCGCTGAACCGATTGGATCAGTGTGCCTTGCTGGTGGTTGTCAATGTGTTGCATAATATGAGACATAGACCGTATGATGCAACACTTATCGTAGCATCGGTTAGGATGACTGTCAATAACCTCTTCTTGACTTTCCGCGAAAAAACCATATACTCGTGATACGCAAACGTCAGCTCAAAACGCTCCAGAAGCAACAGATCGCCTGCCGTGCCGCAGCTCTGTCGCAGGATACGGAATCGAGCCACACCGTATGCCGCGACACACCTCCAGGGTGGGCTGCGCCGGCCGGCGCCAGGCGTGAGCCATGATCGATCCGCGGCTTGACAACAAGGTCATTCTGATCACCGGCGCGAACCATGGTATCGGCGCGGCGGCGGCGCGGGCATTCGCGGCGCAGGGCGCGCGGGTCGGCATCGGCTACTATCGCGACGCGACGCGCTACAGCGAGACGGAGTTGCGGCAGGCGCGCGCGGCCGGCGTCAGCGGCGACGCGCTTTACCGCGCCATGCAGCAGCAGCCGGCCGACGCGCTCATCGCCGAGATCCGTGCGGGCGGGGGCGTCGCAGCGGCGCATGAGGCCGACCTGGCCGACCCGGCCAATATCCCGCGCCTGTTCGACTTCTGCGAGGCCGCGCTTGGCCCCGTCGACGTGCTGGTCAACAACCACACCTACTGTGTGCTCGAAACATTCGACCCGGCGCTTATCTCCGACGAGGGCGGCGGCGTGTTCCTCGTCTCGGCAGCACAGATCGACGCGCACTTCGCGGTGAACGCGCGCGCGGTCGCGCTGATGATGGCCGAGTATCTCAGGCGCTACCTCGCTCGCAAGGCCACCGCCGGCCGGATCATCAACATCAGCACCGACGCCGCTCACGCCCATACGGCCAATGTCAGCTACGCCGCCAGCAAGCACGCGATCGAGTCGTACAGCCGCTCGGCCGCGGACGAGCTGGGCAAATACGGCATCACGGTCAATATCGTCGCGCCCGGCCCGATCCAGACCGGCTACATTACGCCGGCGAGCGAGGCCGAGATCGCCGCGCACACGCCGCTCGGCCGCGTCGGCACGCCCGCCGATGTGGCCGACGCGATCGTCTTCCTGGCATCCGAGCAGGCGCGCTGGCTCACTGGGCAGCTCCTGTACGTCGGCGGGGGTTGGCGAATGCATCAATAGCAGGGCCAAGAGAGCTTGACGCCATGCGAAAAGGGTGTATACTCTCACCTCATCCAATACCTGTTGACCTAGTTCTCAGATCTCAAACACTCCGATCGCGTGCTGCGCTGAGATCTCGACGCCCCGTCTGAGAATGCGCCAAGAAGGGGTTCTATGCGTCTCTTTTTCGCCACCGACATCCATGGCTCCGAGATCTGCTGGAAGAAGTTTCTCAACGCCGGCAAGTTCTATGGTGCCGACGTGCTGATTCTCGGCGGCGACATGACCGGCAAGGCGCTGGTGCCGATCACTATGCGTCCCGATGGCACCTTCAAGGCTACGCTGCTCCAGCAGGAATTCATCCTCAAGAATGAAGACGAGGTTCGCGACATGGAGCGGCGGGTCGGCAGCCGTGGGTATTACCCCTTCCGTGTCACGCCGGAGCAGCTCGCCGCCTTCGAGGCCAACCCAGGCCTGGTGGATGAATTCTTCCACCAGCAGATCCTTAAGGTGGTCGAGCAGTGGATTGCAGTGGCCGACGAGCGGCTGGAGGGATCAGGGCGGCGTTGCTACGTCTGCCCCGGCAACGACGACTCGTTCGAGATTGACGACGTCATCCGGCGCTCGCGCAATGTCCAGCTCGCCGAGGGCCGCGCGGTCGAGCTCGGCGATGGCTTCTGGATGATCTCGACTGGTTGGTCAAATGTGACGCCGTGGAAGACCTTTCGCGAGTGCTCCGAGCCGGAGATGACCGCGAAGATCGAGGCGATGATCCCGCAGAGCGCCGACATGCGGCGGATGGTCTTCAGTTTCCACTGCCCGCCCTACCGCTCGAACCTGGACGAGGCGCCCGAGATCGACGTCGATCTGAATGTCAAATCAACGCCGGCAGCCTGTATGAGCAGGGTGTGCTCCAGGGAGCGCTGATCGAGCTCGATCAGCGCAAAGGCATCCGCAGCTATACGCTCACCACTGGATGACAAGATGACAAGATGACAAGGTGACAAGGTGACAAGGTGGCGAAGAGGCAGTCATTCGTCATTGGTCGTTCGTCGTTCGTCGTTCGTCGTTCGTCGTTGAAAGGAGACAGCCATGAGCGCTGGTGAGTCTGCTCGAAGTCACCCAGAACAGGCAACCGCCACGAGCGCGGCCGAGTCGACGCTGTTCTTGCGGAAGGCAACCGGCCTGGTGCGATCCTGGTCGGTGTTCGATGCTTTCATCTACGCCTTCTTCTCAATCAATCTGGTTACGTTGGGGTTATATATCATCAGCCAGATGTGGTTCTTCGAGGGCGGGCTGATCCCGGCGCTGATCATCAGCGGTGTCATCATCCTCGCGGAGTGCGTAGTCTACGCCGGGCTCATCGCGGTGATGCCGCGCGCGGGTGGCGACTATGTGTGGCAGAGCCGCATCCTCGGCGGCGGGGTCGGCTTTGTACTAGCGATCACTGGATGGTGGTTCATCCTGTGGCTCTGGACACCGATATACGCCGACATGCTGCGCCAGATCTTTTTCGTCCCGCTGCTGGGGGTGATCGGCGCGAAGGACGCGGCGCTCTGGTTCGCCTGGGATCCAACTGCCTACTTCATCGTCTGCGTGCTCACGGTCGTGTTCGTTGCCGCTGTGATCGCCCTGGGTATGAAGACCTACGCGCGCGTGCAGAAGTTCTGCTTCTGGATCGGCAACGCCGGCCTGCTGGTCGTGTGCTTGTTCCTGCTGTTCGGCAGCAACGCGGGATTCAAGGCCGGGCTGGAGGCCAACGCCTCACAAATGTTCGGCGCGGCCCCCGGCGTCTACGACGCGACGATCAAGGCTGGGCAGACCGCCGGCGCGATCACGCCGCTGTTCGGCGGCTCGCTGGTGTCGATCTTCCTGCTCATGCCGTACCTGACATTCTTCAACCTCTGGCCGAACTGGGGCGCCACGCTCTACGGCGAGGTCAAGGGGGCGGATGACTTCAAAAAGAACTTCTGGGGCATGGCGCTGGCGCTGATCGTCACCACTCTGCTGGCAGTCGTCTTCTTCCTGCTAGTCGATAAGACGATCTCGTGGGACTTCCTCAACAACGCCAACGCCGCGTACTGGAGCTACCGCTGGGGATTTAGCACCGACGCCCCGCCGCTGAACGTCTGGCCCTACCCGGCAATGCTGGCGATGTTCCTGACGACCAACCCGATCCTGCAATTCGTGGTCATGCTGGCGATGAGCATGTGGTTCTTCGGCTGGGCCGGGACGGTCTTCCTCTCCTCGACGCGAGTGATCTTCGCCGCCGCCTTCGATCGGCTGCTGCCGGAGGCCGCCGCGCAGATCAACCCACGCACGCGCACGCCGATCTGGGCTTTGGGGCTGATGGTCGTGCCTGGGCTGATCGTGTCGGCGCTGTTCGCCTACAACGTTCCGCTGTTCGGCAACCCGTTCCAGAGCATCACGCTGGCCTCGACGCTGGTGATCGCCGTGACGTTCCTTGGCTCGACAATCAGCGCGATCATCCTACCGTACACCAAGAAGGATCTGTACGATGCCTCGCCGATCGCCAAGTACAAGATCGCGGGCGTGCCACTGATCACCGTCGCCGGCGTGATCTTCGCCGCGTTCCTGCTATTCCTGCTCTACGAGTGGCTGCTCGACCCCAACGCGCTTTACGGAATCGGCTGGAGCATCAACGAGAAGGGGATCAAGAACACGACCTCGATCATCTTCATGCTGGTCATGTATGGGCTGGCGCTCGGCATCTACCTGGGCATGCGCGCCTACCGCAAGCGCCACGACGGTATCGACCTGGGGATGATCTATAAGGAGATTCCGGTCGAGTAATTTCAGATTGTAGATTGTAGATTGTAGTTTGTCACGATCCGCAATCTGCAATCGGGTTGCCCTCTGGGCGAATCTGCAATCTATGACAGACATCCACGACGACATCACGGACGAGGCTCGGCGGATCGTTGAGGCCGGGCAGGCGCAGGGGATTACACTGCGTCTGCTCGGCGGCCTGGCGGTGCGATTACGCTCGCCCAGCGCCACGCACCGCGCACTGGCGCGCGCCTATCCGGACATCGACTTCGCGACTCCGGCCCGCCGCAGCCACATGGTCGAGACGCTGCTCACGGGCCTCGGCTACGAGCCAAACAAAAGCTTCAACCTGCTCAACGGCGACTCACGCCTGCTGTTCTATGATCAGGGCCACCGCCGCCAGATCGATGTATTCGTCGGCGCCTTCGAGATGTGCCATCGTGTGCCGGTCGCGGAGCGGCTGGACAGCGACGCGCTGACGATTCCGCTTGCAGAGCTGCTGCTGACCAAGCTCCAGATCGTCCACATGAACGAGAAGGACGTGCGCGATATCTGCGCGCTGCTGCTCGACCACCCCTTCGGCGAGGACGACCGGGAAACGATCAAGTTGCCGCGCATCACGCAGATCTGCGCCGAGGACTGGGGGCTATGGAAGACCGTGACCCTCAGCCTGCGCAAGGTGCAGGGCTTCTGCGATGCCTACGACCTGGAGGCCGCTGCGAAGCTGACGATCATCGAGCGGCTCAACGAACTGCGCACGGCGCTGGAGCACACGCCCAAGTCGCTCAAGTGGAAGATGCGCGCGGCGATCGGCGAGCGCGTGCAGTGGTACGACTTGCCGGAGGAAGTCCGGCGAGGATAAGAAATCGCGGATTGCAGTAGCACGGCTCAACCGTGGCGGGGGGCGCTTCACTTGGCGGCAGCACGTCGCCGAGTGGGCGCCTTTTTAACGCAAAGGCGCAATCAGGGTTTTTCACGCAATTGAAGCCATTGACTTTGACCTAGCGTTAAGGTTTACACTGTAAGCTACCCAAACCTAAAGGGCTTGGGCTTTGCTCTGGCGCTATCGATACCATCGACATCCGAGCAGTGTGGCGCGCTTACAAGCGCCCTGCCAAGCACACGAATGTTCTCAGCAGCGATCATGTCGGCTAACCCAGCGAAGCCGCACGACATGCAGACAAACGAAGATTGCGTTTGCCGATTCGCTTTCGCGCTATGCCCGCAGAATGGGCACGTGCGTGAGGTATTGCGCGGTTCAACCCGATGCACCAGAATGCCAGACCCCAACGCTTTATAGGCGATAAAGGCCTGCAATTGAGCGAAACTCCACGAGTGGAGTGTTGCGCGCTGCGACCGCCGAGCCCTCACCCGCGCGCGAATATGCGTCAAATCTTCGACGGCAATCGCGCGCTTCGTGCGTTTGGCCTTCGCAACAATCCCTTTGGAGAGAACGTGGTTGACGTGTTTAGCGAATCGGGCTTCTTGTCCGGCAAGGATGCGCAAGCGGCGACGGCTCCCCAACGTGCCGTGCCGTTGGAGCTTGTTGCGCAAGCGCCGGTGACGATAGCGCACGTTCTTGATCGCCCGCCCGCTGTGGACTTCCCCATCACTATCGACGGCGATGTTCGTCACGCCCAAATCGATGCCCAGCACATCGTCAACATCAATCGCGCAGGAGCTTCAATCTCGCAGGTAGCAAACACATACCAATACCCGCGCACGAAGACCAAATCGCTTTCGCCGCGTCGGAACGGCAACAATGCGCGCTGCCGCTCACCACACACGAAGGGAATCGCCGCCCGACCATCCATTGTCCAAATCGAGACCGATGAGTCGGGCATGGCAAACGAGAGAATGCGATCATCAAACGCAACCGCGCCCAGCGGGCTAAAGCAGAGCGCTCATCCCAGGGCTGAAGAGACGCAAGATGTTGCGTTGCTCCTGGGTTTCCGCGCCTAAAGGCAAGCTCTCTATGAGCGTGATTCGCATCGGCAGCTTCGCACGCATCGCCCAGGTATCGACACGCGCGCTGCGCTTGTACGACAAGCTTGGCCTGCTTAAACCTGCCCAGGTCGACCCAAGCACCGACTACCGTTACTACTCGATCGATCAACTGCCGCGGCTGAACCGCATTCTGGCGCTCAAGGATCTGGGCTTCTCGCTCGATCAGATCGCCGTGGTGCTACGCAGCGAGCTATCGGCCGAGCAGCTGCGCGGCATGTTGACGATGAAGCGCGCCGAGGTCGAGCGGCGCGTGGCGGCCGAGCAAGCCCAGCTGGCGCGAATCGCGGCACGCCTGCGGCAGATCGAGCAAGAAGATGCGCTCGATACCTACGAGGTGGTGGTCAAGCGGATCGAGCCGCAGTGGCTCGCGGCTGTGAGCGGTGTCATATCCGATTACATCACGTCGGAGCCGATCTTTATTCAGCTGTTCGCTGAGATCGACGCTTACCTGGCACACAGCGGCGTGCGGAATATCGGCCCACGGATCGGGCTATTCTACGATCTTGGCACCCACGAGCACGCTATCCAGGTGCGCGCCGGAATGCTCCTGCCCACGCGTATCCCTGGCAGCGAGCGCGTCGAGATCTCGCAGCTGCACGGCGTCGAGCAGATGGCATGTGTGGTACACCACGGCCCGTACGATGAGACGCTGATCCAGGCAAATACCGCCATTCTGAAATGGATCGATGCGAACGGCTATCAGATCCGCACGCCGACGCGTGAGATCTATCTGCATTACCAGGTCAACGGTGATCCATCACAGTTTGTGACCGAGATCCAGATTCCAATAGAGGCTGATCAGGATCGCCCGAGCACGCGACCGTAATCGTCACACGATTGTGCATTCAAATGCCGCTTTGCCTGCCCTTCGACACGCTCAGGATGTACGGCAGCTATTCTGTTCTTCATTTTGTCGCTCTGCGAGCGACAAAACGAAGAACAATAAGAGTAAAGTACTGTAAATAGGGCCTATGAGAAAGCCATGAAGCAATTCGATACGATCATCGTTGGTGGCGGGTCGGCCGGTTGTGTCCTGGCGAATCGGCTGAGCGCCGATCCGAGCCATAAGGTGCTGGTGCTGGAGGCCGGGCGGCCCGACTATCTGTGGGATATATTCATCCACATGCCGGCTGGTTTGACGTACCCGATCGGCAGCAAATTTTACGATTGGTGCTACCGGTCGGAGCCTGAGCCATATATGCACAACCGGCGGATCGCGCACGGTCGCGGCAAGCTGTTGGGCGGCTCCAGCAGCATCAACGGCATGATCTTCCAGCGCGGCAACCCGCTCGACTATGAAAAGTGGAGCCGTGACCCAGGCATGGGGCAGTGGGATTACGCGCACTGCCTGCCGTATTTCAAGCGCATGGAGACCAGCCTGGCCGGCGACGATACTTTTCGCGGATCGGATGGGCCCCTGCTGCTCGAACGCGGCGCTGCCGCCGGCCCACTGTTCAAAACATTTTTTCAAGCGGTGCAGCAGGCCGGCTACCCGCTCACCGACGATGTGAATGGCTATAGGCAAGAGGGCTTCGCGGCCTTTGATCGGAATGTGCATCGCGGCCGGCGCTTGAGCGCGGCACGCGCCTATTTGCATCCTGTGATGCAGCGCCCCAATCTGCATGTCACCACGCGCGCACTGGTCTGCAAAATCATCTTCGAGGGCACGCGGGCGGTGGGCGTCGAATACGTGGTCGGCCGTGGCAAAGCCCAGAAGGTATATGCCAACGACATCATCTGCTGCGGCGGCGCGATCAACTCGCCCCAGCTGTTGCAGCTATCCGGCGTGGGGAACGCGGCCGAGCTGGAGGCGCTCGGGATTCGCGTGGTTCAGGATGTGCCGGGGGTCGGCGAGCATCTGCAGGATCACCTGGAAGTGTATGTCCAGCACGCCTGCACCCAGCCGGTCTCAATGTACCCCGCGCTCCAGTGGTATAACAAGCCCTGGATCGGATTTCAGTGGCTGTTCTGGAGAACCGGGCCGGCCGCGACCAACCATTTTGAAGCTGGTGGGTTTATTCGCAGCAACGATGAGGTGGAATATCCGAATGTGATGTTCCACTTCTTGCCGCTCGCAATCCGCTACGATGGCAGCTCACCCACCAATGGGCACGGCTATCAGGTGCATGTGGGGCCGATGTACTCCGACGCGCGCGGGTCGGTCAAAATCAGAACCGCCGACCCGACGGTGTATCCCGCGCTGCGCTTCAACTATCTTTCGACCGCCCAGGATCGCCGCGAGTGGGTTGAGGCGATCCGCGCCGCGCGCCATATTCTGAGCCAGCCGGCCTTTGATGCGTTCGATGGCGGCGAGATCTCGCCTGGCCCGGCGGTACAGAGCGACCAGGAGATCCTCGACTGGGTCGCGCGCGATGGCGAGACGGCGTACCACCCCTCCTGCTCGTGTAAGATGGGCAGCGACGCGCTGTCGGTGGTCGATCCGATCAGCATGCAGGTGCATGGCCTGGATGGCCTGCGGGTGGTGGATGCCTCAGTGATGCCGTATGTGACCAATGGCAATATCTATGCGCCAACGATCATGATCGCGGAAAAGGCCGCCGATCGGATTATGAATAATACGCCCCTGCCGCCGGCCAAGGTTGATTTTCACCGGCATCAACCGCGCTTACGCGAGCGTGAGCGGGTGCTCGTGTAAGCGGCTTTCAAAAAACCTGTAATGATCAACATCAATTTGATCACCACAGGCTTTCAAAAAAGCGGGCGTATTGTGAGTGCGATTCGTAACAGCAGCCACCGTTTCGACGACATCTACCGCACGTGGGTGTGGTTCCATAGCGCAGCATGATGGAGCAATGGGCGAAACGAATTCGTCTATTTTTCCGTTAGGGCGCACCTTCAATGCTCCATCTTTACCAACACTGTGGTATGATCACGTGGCGCGTTTGTATGAGCAGGAGCATATCGCTATGCCATGGTGGAAACGACAGCGTCCCTCCGTCCCGCCCGTGTCCGATGCGGTATCGCCAGCACGGGTTGAACTCATTCCTGGACAACTTGCGGTGCGCATCTATCAACCTGATTTGGCGACGCAGTACGGCACCATCGCGTGCTGGACCTACGTCACGAAGGCTTACAACGACTGCACCAGCCAGAAGTCAGTCTGACCCTGCTCCGACAGTCCCCTATGCCCTCACCGCAGGAACCGCTTCACCTCTTCGCGATGCTCCATCAGCTTGCGCACCAAGGGCGCATCGTGCAAGCGGGCGGTTGGACACAATTTGGGACGCGCAAATTCTTGGATCGCCATCTGGCGTATATTCCGGCCCAATCCATCGCCACTATCCCCATGGCACCCGACACTATTATGGCAATTTCGGTCACGGACGATGAACAGATGGCGGTTCAAGCCTTCGGAATCCTCCGGGTTATGGCGCGGCTTGGGCAGCAAGCCCGATACTATCCATGTCCGCCCTGGTCGGATTCAAGCCGGACAGGGCTTGCGTTTGCCCAAACGCACCAGGACAGCCTCCTCACCCGTCTTCCATGTATCTATCGTCCGCAGGTACGCATTCTGCGCATGCACGATCAACTCGTGATGCGATTGGCACCAGCGATTCGCCCCCACCTTGTCGAGCAACTCAATCAATTCGCTGAAAATATCCCCATCGCCTTTTTGACCGATCTTGACACGGAAGCCGATGGCTGTCTGGTCTGGGAACCAGGCCAAACGGAACCAAACGCGATTACGCCACCGGAAAGTCAGGGCGCGCAGATCGGCGGATGTTTTGTCGCATGTGTACCAGAACAAGAAACCACCGGCGGACTGGTAATCGAAGATGGGTTTGTGGTCTGTTTCACGGCTGGCGAGTGGCACGCCGTCCGACAAGCCTTGCACGCCGGACAGCCCATACACGTGGCGGCAACTGATGGACGGCTTCCGCTTCATGTTGAATGGGATCGTCGATAAACCTAACCACGCCAAGCACCAGCGCGCGCCCTAACACACCCATGCAGTTGACGCCGCTACGCGTCCACAAGATCGGAGCTATTTTGATATCTGGATGCACGCGAATGTCGTTCCAATCTAGCGGCGGCGGCGCAACTGATGGGCAGGCCGTTAGCCCGCTCTGTTCACCACTCGTGTCAGTTGACTGACTGTTGAACCTGCGATAGCATAGACTACGATTGAGCAGGCCTACGTGCAAGCCGTCGTGCTTATCCTTGAGCAGCGAGAGATTTGGAGCGACGCGATGCCAACAGGACATGTCATTTTTCTCAACGGCGCGTCAAGCTCCGGAAAGACCACTATCGCCCACATGCTCCAAGATCGACTTGAGGTTCCCTATCTGCACATGACTATTGATGCCTTTTCAGAGATGCTCCCAGCGCGCTTCTTTGACCCATCCCATAACCTGAAATATCAATCAGTCTACCGTCGTATCTACTCAGAAGGCTAGTGGTACAGAAGTATCCCCGGGTTGCTATTATTCTGTCATGGTTCGCGGCCCCGGCCATGGTACACTGCCGCTTGATTGGGGGTTTTTGCAGCTCAAGTGGCTATTTGCACCAACTCAGCTATTCACATCTGACACCGACCTCGATCGTTAAAGTAGGCGCTCGACATGGAAACTGAAGAAATCGTCACGCAAACTGCAAAGATACGGTTGGACGAAAATGGCATCCTGCGGGTCACTTGCCTACCTGGGGCAACACAGACGCTGGCACAGGCGCACGAGAACATGTCCGTCGAAGTGCAGCTGAGTCGTGGAAAGCGCCGCCCTATATTGGTTGATTTAAC
>WNFZ01006311.1_pt1 | contig 10756 bp, 6 predicted proteins | sample 5400081 | NCBI WGS metagenome assembly WNFZ01 (sample SAMN13153365, study PRJNA577476) | soil metagenome | isolation source: 80 cm soil or saprolite under grassland replicate 1 | place: USA:California | collected 2016-06-15
CGAAGGAGGGCCAGAAGGTTCAGATCGAGAAGCGGGTGCTGCCCGGCTACGTGCTCGTGAACATGGACATGACCGACGAGGCCTGGACCGTGGTCAAGAACACGCCGGGCGTCACCGGGTTCGTGGGCGCCGGCGCGAAGCCGGTGCCGCTCGCGCAGACCGAGGTCGACCGGATCCTCCACACGGGCCGCGGCGACGGTGAGCGCCCGCGCGCGCAGGTCGAGTACTCCCTCGGCGAGTCGGTGAAGGTAACCTCAGGCCCGCTCTCCGACTTCGACGGCGAGGTCGTCGACGTCAACGCGGATCAGCAGAAGCTGAAGGTGCTCGTCGACATCTTCGAGCGCCAGGTGCCCGTGGAGCTGACCTTCGACCAAGTCAAGAAGCTGGACTGAGAACATGGCCAAGAAAGTTCTGACACTGATCAAGCTGCAGATTCCCGGCGGACAGGCGAACCCCGCACCGCCGGTGGGTCCTGCGCTCGGTCAGCACGGCGTCAACATCATGGAGTTCTGCAAGGCGTTCAATGCGCAGACCGCGCAGGAGAACGGCCGCATCACTCCGGTCGAGATCACGGTCTACGAAGACCGTTCGTTCGACTTCATCACGAAGACGCCGCCGGCCGCGGTCCTGATCAAGGAGGCGCTGCGCCTCGAGAAGGGGTCCGGCGAGCCGAACCGCGAGAAGGTCGGCCGCCTGACGCGCGAGCAGGTGCGCCAGATCGCCGAGACGAAGATGCCCGACCTGAACGCTCGCGACGTCGACCAGGCGATGCGGATCGTCGCGGGCACCGCGCAGTCGATGGGCGTGGAGACTGACGTTCTGTGAACGGCAGGCTCCACGACCGGGGAAAGGCTCCGGGAAACCGGGAGGTTTCCCGTTGCGTAGTGCGCGCTTGCGCGCCGTCCCCTAAGAAGGGGGCACACGGGGGAAACATGGTTTCCCCCGTGGGAGCGGAGCGAAGCGCAGCGACGGGTGTGGAGACAGACGTTCTCTGATGCAACATGGCAAGCAGTACCGGAACGCGCGCGCGGCCTTCGATCGAGAACAGGAGTACTCGCCCGTCGAGGCGATCCGGCTGCTGAAGGAGATGCAGACCGCCAAGTTCGACGAGACGGTTGAGGTGCACTTCCGGCTCGGCCTCAACGTGCGCCACGCCGACGAGCAGCTGCGCGGCACGCTCATGCTCCCGCACGGGACCGGTAGGGAAGCGCGCGTCGCGGTGTTCGCCGAGGGCGAGAAGGCGAAGGAGGCGCAGGACGCAGGCGCCGACGTCGTCGGCTCCGCAGATCTTGCGAAGCGGGTCGAGGAGGGTTTCACCGACTTCGACGTCGCGATCGCCACTCCGGACCAGATGGGAAACGTCGGCAAGCTCGGCCGCATCCTCGGCCCGCGCGGTCTTATGCCCAACCCCAAGACGGGCACGGTGACGATGGACGTGGCCAAGGCAGTTCGCGAGGCGAAGGCCGGCAAGCTCGAGTACCGCACCGACCGTGGCGCGAACGTCCACGTCTCGATCGGCAAGAAGAGCTTCGACCAAAGGCAGCTGGTGGAGAACTACGCGGCGCTCGTCGACGAGATCGTGCGCGCGAAGCCCGCCGCCGCGAAGGGCCGCTACATCCGGCAGATCACGCTCACCAGTACCATGGGCCCCGGCATTCACGTCGATCCGCAGAAGACCCGCGGGATTGTCGAGGAACTGGAGGAACAGCCAGAAGCCGTAACTGCATAACCCCCGTCGCCTGAGACAGGAAGCGGACGCGAAGCGCGTCAGAAGTCTTCCCGAGGCGGATCGGTGAAGAGGTTTCCACCTCCTTCAGCGAGCCCGCCTGTGTGCGGGCTCGAATCGTTCGAGGAGGTGAGTACGTGAAGAAAGAAGACAAGGAGCGGCTCGTCGCGGAGCTGACCGAGCGGCTGCGTACCACGGACACCCTGATCGTCGCCGACTACCGCGGGCTGACGATGCCGCAGATCGACGAGTTGCGCACGAAGCTACTCGAGCACGGCGCTCGCTTCGCGGTAGTGAAGAACACGCTCACGAGACGTGCGGCGGAGCTCGCGGGCGCGGATACGTTGCTCGCCCTGCTTGAGGGACCAACCGCGATCGCGTTTCTCGAGTCCGACGGCGACCCGGTCGCGGTCGCCAAGGCGCTCGTCGACGCGGCGCGCGACACGCGCGTGCTCGAAGTCCGCGGCGGCATGCTCGAGGGGCGGCCGATCGAGGCCGGCGAGATCGATTCGCTCGCGAAGCTGCCGCCGGTCGACGTGCTGCGCAGCCAGGTGCTCGGGGCGGTCACAGCGCCGCTGACGACGATCATGGGCCTCTTCACGGCCCCGCTGCAGGACCTCTACGGCCTGCTCGATGCGCGCATCGAACAACTCGGCGGACCCGAACCTGAGGCAGTTAGTGGCTCAGAGCCACAAGCTCGAGAAGATGCGGCCGCGGCCGCGGAGGAAACAGCGCCAGCCGAAGCAAGTGGCTCAGAGCCACAAACTGATGCAGCGCCGGAAGAGACGGCACAGGAAGAGACAACCAGCCAAACACAGACAGAACAGGAGGAGCAGTAGATGGCTGCAAGCGCGGTCGACAAGGTGTTCGACGAGCTCGGGAAGATGTCGGTCCTCGATCTGGTCGAGCTGAAGAAGAAGATCGAGGACGAGTGGGGCATCACGGCCGCCGCTCCGGTCGCGGTCGCCGCTCCGGGCGCGATCCCGGGGGGTGACGGCGCTGCGGCGGCGGAGGAGAAGACGTCCTTCGACGTGATCCTCAACGCGGCGGGCGGCCAGAAGATCCAGGTGATCAAGGTCGTCCGGGCGATCACGGGTCTCGGCCTGAAGGAGGCGAAGGACCTCGTCGACTCGGCCCCGAAGCCGGTCAAAGAGGGCGTCGCCCAGGACGAGGCGGACTCGATCAAGGCCCAGCTCGAGGAGGCAGGCGCCACCGTCGAGGTCAAGTAGGGCACCTAAGTACCTAGGTGGTAGCTGGGGGAACCTCCCGGTTCCCCCAGACCCTTCTACTGGTCCGCTTCGCCGCCGGCTTTCCCCCTTTTCAGGGGTTCTCGGAGGCACAGCGCAGCCTCGCGGTTGCCGATGCGTCTGGAGGACGACAACGCCCGACCCCCCGAGGAGGCACCTCCGAATGAAGCGCATTGCAACCCTGCTGGCCCTGTTCTGCCTCGGCCTCGTGACCGCGTCGTTTGCGGTCGCCAAGGCGCCGCCTGGCAAAGGCAAGCCGCCCGGCAAGGGCAAGAAGACCACGACCTCGTCGACGTCGACCGACCCCGAGACCTGCCACCCGAAGATTTCCGTGATCCTCAAGGGCACGTTCGTTTCGGGCAGCGGCGACTCGTTCACGATGGACGTGAAGCGGTCGAACTACCACGGCCGCGATCTCGTCGGCGAGCCCCTGACGCTGATGGTCGACGACAAGACGAAGTTCGTCCGGCACGGCCATGCCGAACTCTCCGACTTCGAGGCCGGCGACCGGCTGAACGTCCAGGCCCGGGCCTGCAAGAAGCAGAAGAGGTCCGAGCAGCCTACGAGCAGCCAGGCCCCGCCGCCGATGCTGGCGAAGCGCGTCGTCGGGCGGCCCGCGAATCCGGCCGAGTCGGCAGGCGAGACGACCACCACGACTGCCGCGCCCAGCACGACGACGCCCTAGAGGCCCCTCATCATCACCACGGCCAGGGGCGCCAGATGGCGCCCCTGGCCATTTCAAGCCAGACGCGCTACACTGGCCGCGAACGAACGGCGGTCTCCCGCACGGGCGCCCTTGCGCTGAGGCGGGGTTATCGGGTACCCTGGCGGGTTGCGCCGTTGTTCCGCCGTCCACGCCTGTCCGCTCGCCGTTCCAGTTCCGCATCACATTTCTAAGGGAGGCTTCATCTCTTGACCACCAGGGTCGCTGCGCCTAGCGCGCGCACCAGTTTCTCGCGTCTCAAGCACGTCCTCGACCTTCCCAACCTGATCGACATTCAGAAGGCCTCGTTCCAGTGGTTCCTGGACGAGGGTCTTCGCGAGACGATCGACGACATCTCGCCGATCGAGGACTACACGGGCACTCTCGCCGTCGAGTTCGGGGCGTACAAGTTCGGCGAGCCCCAGTTCTCGATCAAGGAGTGTCGCGAGAAGGACCTGACCTACCAGGCCCCGCTTTCGATGACCGTCCGCTTTGTCAACAAGGAGACGGGCGAGATCCGGGAGCAGACGGTCTTCATGGGGGACTTCCCGATGATGACCGAGTGGGGCACGTTCATCATCAACGGGACGGAGCGCGTCATCGTGACGCAGCTCGTCCGCAGCCCGGGCGCCTACCTGATGGAGCCCAAGGATGCGACCAAGCAGGTCTTCACGGCGAACCTGATGCCCTCGCGCGGCTCCTGGCTCGAGCTCGAGATCGACAAGAAGGGCATCGTCTACGCCCGCATCGACCGGAAGCGCAAGCTGCCGATCACGACGCTCCTGCGTGCCCTACCGGAGGAGGACCCGTCGACGGGCTTCAAGCTCGACACCTCTTCGAACGAGGCGATCCTCAAGCTGTTCAACAACTCCATCTACATCGTCAACACGCTCGACAAGGATCCCTCCACGCGCGAGGAGGAGGCCTTGATCGAGGTCTTCAAGAAGCAGCGTCCCGGCGAGCCGCCGACACTCGACAACGCGCGGAACCTACTGCGGGCCCTGTTCTTCGACCCGAAGCGCTACGACCTGACGAAGGTCGGCCGCTACAAGCTGAACCAGCGCCTCGGGGTGAACGTCCCGGACGACACGCGCGTGCTGACGACCGAGGACATCCTCGCGCTCGTCAAGAGGCTCGTGGACCTGCCGACCCAGCTCGGCGTTCCGGAGGACTCGAAGGACTATGCGGCCGACGCGATCGTGCTCAGCCGCGATCCGATCCGCGGTGAGCTTGACGAGTACGAGCACTTCGGCAACCGGCGCCTGCGCACGGTCGGCGAGCTGATCCAGGAGGCGTTCCGCGTCGGCCTCTACCGCATGGAGCGCGTCGTGCGCGAGCGGATGACCACGGAAGACGTCGACACGATCACGCCGCAGACCATCATCAACATCCGGCCCGTTGTCGCGGCGCTGAAGGAGTTCTTCGGCTCGTCCCAGCTGTCGCAGTTCATGGACCAGACCAACTCGCTCGCCGGCCTGACGCATCGGCGCCGTCTGTCGGCGCTCGGCGCGGGCGGCCTGACGCGCGAGCGCGCCCCGATCGAGGTGCGCGACGTGCACCCGACCCACTACGGCCGCATGTGTCCGATCGAGACGCCGGAGGGTCCGAACATCGGCCTGATCGGCTCGCTCGCGTCGATGGCGACGGTGTCGGAGTTCGGCTTCATCCAGACGCCGTACCGGAAGGTCGTCGGCGGCAAGGTCACGGACGAGATCATCTACCTGGACGCGGCCGAGGAGGCGCAATTCACGATTGCCCAGGCGAGCGCGCCGGTGGACGAGAAAACAGGCCGCTTCTTCGACAAGCAGGTGCTCTGCCGCTCCAAGGAGGGAGAGGCCGTCACGGCCGAGCCGAAGGACATCCAGTTCATGGACGTCGCACCCGCGCAGATCGTGTCGGTGGCGACGGCGCTGATCCCGTTCCTCGAGCACAACGACGCCAACCGGGCGCTGATGGGCGCGAACATGCAGCGGCAGGCGGTGCCGCTGATGATCACGCAGGCGCCGATCGTGGGCACCGGGCTCGAGTACCGCGCCGCGATCGACACCGGGGACGTCGTCCTGGCGCAGAAGCCGGGCACCGTCGTCGACGTCGACGCGGGGCACATCACTGTCGAGACGAAGGACGGCAAGGACGAGTACCCGCTGACGAAGTTCATGCGCTCGAACCAGGGCACGCTCATCCACCACAAGCCGATCGTGTCGCTCGACGACAAGATCAGGGCCGACCAGGTGCTCGCGGACGGCAGCTCGACCGACCAGGGCGAGCTCGCGCTCGGCGCGAACCTGCTCGTCGCCTTCATGCCCTTCGAGGGCTACAACTTCGAGGACGCGATCGTCATCTCGGAGCGACTCGTGAAGGAGGACGTCCTGTCCTCGATCCACATCCACGAGTACGAGATCGACGCGCGCTCGACGAAGCTCGGCGACGAGGAAATCACGCGCGACATTCCGAACCGCTCCGAGGAGTCGCTCAAGGACCTCGACGATCGCGGCGTCGTCCGCATCGGTGCCGAGGTCGGCTCCGGCGACCTGCTCGTCGGCAAGGTCACGCCGAAAGGCGAGACCGAGCTGACGGCGGAAGAGAAGCTCATCCGCGCGATCTTCAAGGAGAAGGCGCGCGAGGTCCGCGACACCTCGCTCAAGGTCCCGCACGGTGAGGGCGGCAAGGTCATCGACGTGAAGACGTTCTCGCGCGAGGCGGGAGACGATCTCTCCCCCGGCGTGAACGAGCTCGTGCGCGTCTACGTCGCCAAGAAGCGCAAGATCGCGGAGGGCGACAAGCTCGCCGGCCGCCACGGCAACAAGGGCGTGATCTCGAAGATCGTCCCCGAAGAGGACATGCCGTTCCTCGAGGACGGCCGTCCCGTCGACGTGCTGCTCAATCCGCTTGGCGTCCCGAGCCGCATGAACATCGGCCAGATCCTGGAGACGCACCTGGGCTGGGCCGCTGCGCACGGAGTGTTCGCCGAGGATGGTCAGCCGAACGGGCCGACCCCGATCGCGACGCCCGTCTTCGACGGCGCGACCGAGAAGGACGTGGACGAAGCGTTGATCAAGTGGACAGAGCTGAACCCGGACTCGCCGATCAAGATGTCGGTCAACAAGGAGAGGCGGCGCACGTCCGGCAAGGTGCGCCTCTTCAACGGCAAGACGGGGCAGCCGTACGACCAGAAGATCACGGTCGGCTACGCGTACATCATGAAGCTGCTCCATCTCGTCGACGACAAGATCCACGCGCGTTCGACGGGCCCGTACTCGCTCGTCACGCAGCAGCCACTCGGCGGCAAGGCGCAGTTCGGCGGTCAGCGCTTCGGCGAGATGGAAGTCTGGGCGCTCGAAGCCTACGGCGCCGCGTACACGCTGCAGGAGATGCTCACGATCAAGTCCGACGACACCGTCGGGCGCGTGAAGGCGTACGAGGCGATCGTCAAGGGCGAGAACATTGCCGAGCCGTCCATCCCCGAGAGCTTCAAGGTGCTGCTCAAGGAGATGCAGTCGCTCGCACTCGACGTCAACGTCCTCTCCGACGAGGGCAGGACGGTCGAGGTGCGCGAGGAGGACGACGAGCTCCTGCGTGCGGCCGAGGAGCTCGGCATCGACCTGTCACCCGGTTCGCTCCGCGCAGCAGCGCGGCAGCCGACCGCCGAGGAGGCCGAGGAAGGACAGGAGCGCGTCGACCAGGACGGCGAGATGGCGCTACCGAACGACGAGTCGCTCGGCGACCTGAGTGACGTCGAGGTGCTGGACGAAAACGAAGAAGAGGCGCCCGCGCTGGCCGAGGGCGAAGTGGAACTCGAGGAATAAAGAATAGGAAGAAGAGGAGCACTTTGATCGATATCAATGACTTTGATGCGATCCGTATCGGACTCGCGTCGTCGAAGCAGATCCGCGACTGGTCGTCCGGCGAGGTAACGAAGCCGGAGACGATCAACTACCGCACGCTCAAGCCCGAGCGCGACGGTCTCTTCTGCGAGCGCATCTTCGGTCCGACGAAGGATTGGGAGTGCTACTGCGGCAAGTACAAGCGCGTCCGCTACAAGGGCATCATCTGCGAGCGCTGCGGCGTGGAGGTGACGCGGCAGAAGGTGCGCCGCGAGCGCATGGGTCACATCGACCTGGCCGCGCCCGTCTCGCACATCTGGTTCTTCAAGGGTGTCCCGAGCCGGATCGGCTACCTGCTCGACATCGCGCCGCGCGAGCTCGAGAAGGTCCTGTACTTCGCCGCCTCGATCGTGACCGCGGTCGACGTCGCGGCGCGGAAGAAGGATCTGAACGACCTCGAGGACAAGGTCGCTGGCGAGGCCGAGCGCATCGAGGTCGACCGCGAGGAGGCGCTCGCCGCGCTCGAGGACCGTCTCAAGCGGCGCCGTGACTACTTCGCGAAGGGCAAGGACAAGGGCTTCGACGAGGACGACGACTTCTGGGCGCGCGGCCTCTCGAACTGGGCCGAGGAGCAGGGCGTGCCGACGCTCGAGGAGGCGCGCCAGCTCGCCGGCGGGATGTTCCCGGACCTCGTCGGCCAGATCACCACGGAGGATTCCAGGAAGATCCGCGAGCTCGTCCGCAACGCCGCGATCCGCGACGATCGGAAGCTGACGCCGCGCGAGCTCGAGAACGTCGCCGTCGCGGCGGAGCAGATCCTCAAGGGGCTCGACCCGCTCTTCAAGCAGCAGGCGAAGGCGACCGGCTCCAAGAAGGGGGCGATCTCCAAGCACATCAACCGGATTCTCGACGCGCTGCTCGAGGGCGAAGAGATCCCGGAGGAGGACGCCAAGTACGTCCAGGGCGTCGACATGAAGAACCTCGACCGGGCGCGCGACCTCGGCAACGGCCTGCTCGACGACGTGATCGACACATGGGACGGGCAGCAGGACATCCGCGAGCTGACCAACGATCTCTGCCTGCGCACGGACGGAAAGATCCAGAAGGAAGACCTCGACGCCATCATCCAGTGGGCGCTGAAGGTCCGCGAGATGTACCTCGACATCGAGTCGCGGCGCGGCGACGCGCGCGACGCGGCGGTCGACTCCGTCAACCGACTCGAGCAGACGTGGTTGCTGTTCAAGGATCTCGAGCCGAAGTTGATCGTCAACGACGAACAGCTCTTCCGTGAACTGAAGGACCGGTTCGGCTCGCCGTACGGGTTCGGCGTCTACTTCCGCGGCGGCATGGGCGCGGAGGCGATCCGCGACTTGCTCAAGGATCTCGACCTCAAGGCCGAGGCGGCCTCGCTGCGCGAGACGATCCGCACGTCGAAGGGCCAGAAGCAGCAGCGTGCGATCAAGCGGCTGAAGGTCGTCAACGCCTTCATCACCTCGGAGAACAAGCCCGAGTGGATGATCCTCGAGGCGATTCCGGTGATCCCGCCCGAGCTGCGGCCGATGGTGCAGCTCGACGGTGGCCGGTTCGCGACCAGCGACCTGAACGATCTCTACCGGCGCGTCATCAACCGGAACAACCGCCTCAAGCGGCTGCTCGACCTCGGCGCGCCCGAGATCATCGTCAACAACGAGAAGCGGATGCTGCAGGAGGCGGTCGACGCCCTCTTCGACAACGGGCGGCGCGGCCGTTCCGTCACGGGACCGGGCAACCGGCCGCTGAAGTCACTCAGCGACATGCTCAAGGGCAAGCAGGGCCGGTTCCGTCAGAACCTGCTCGGCAAGCGCGTGGACTACTCGGGCCGCTCGGTGATCGTCGCCGGCCCGAACATGAAGCTGCACCAGTGCGGGCTGCCGAAGCTGATGGCGCTGGAGCTCTTCAAGCCGTTCATCATGAGCCGGCTCGTCGAGCGGAAGTCCGTCCAGAACATCAAGGCGGCGAAGAAGTACGTGGACTCGATGACCGAGGAGGTCTGGGACGTCCTCGAGGAGGTCATCGCCGAGCATCCGGTGCTCTTGAACCGGGCGCCGACGCTGCACCGTCTCGGCATCCAGGCCTTCGAGCCGGTGCTCGTCGAGGGCAAGGCGATCCAGGTGCATCCGCTCGTGTGCCACGCCTTCAACGCGGACTTCGACGGCGACCAGATGGCCGTCCACCTGCCGCTCTCGGCGGAGGCGCAGGCGGAGGCACGCGTGCTGATGCTGTCGTCCAACAACATCCTCTCGCCGGCGAGTGGCCGCCCTCTGGCCACGCCGACGAAGGACATGGTGCTCGGGACCTATTACCTGACCTATTGCGAGACGAAGCTCGACGAGACCACCGCCGAGCAGCTCGATCCTCGCCCGAAGCGCTTCGGCTCGGAGGAACAGGTCGAGCATGCCCTCGAGGCCGAGCAGATCAAGCTGCAGGAGCCGATCGAGTTCCGTTGGAACGGGGACCTGCTGCTGACCACGGCGGGACGCGTGATCTTCAACGCCGAGGTCGAGCGAGTGCTCGCGGAGGCTGTCGAGGACTACGACGGCGCGGAGCCGCTGCACGACTACATCAACCGGACGCTCCCGAAGCGGGAGCTCGACGTGTTCATCATCGAGCTCGTGGACGAATACGGCGCGCACTCGATCGCGAGCGTGCTCGACATGATCAAGACGCTCGGTTTCAGCTACGCGACTCAGGCGGGCGTGACGATCTCGAAGAACGACATCGTGATCCCGCCGGACAAGGAGCAGATCCTTGCCGAGTACGAGGGGCGAGTCGAGAAGGTCGAGGCCCAGTACGAGCGCGGGCTCATCACCGACGAGGAGCGCCACGAGTCGATCGTCAACATCTGGACGGAGGCGACAGACACCGTCGCGGACGCGATGGAGCGCACCTTCTACGAGCTGAACCCGATCTACATGATGGCCAACTCCGGCGCACGCGGAAGCTCGAAGCAGATCCGCCAGCTTGCCGGTATGCGTGGCCTGATGGCCAACCCGAAGGGCGAGATCATCGAGCGCCCGATCAAGGCCAACTTCATGGAGGGCCTGTCGGTGCTCGAGTACTTCATCTCGACGCACGGCGCCCGCAAGGGGCTCGCGGATACGGCGCTGCGCACGGCCGACTCGGGCTACCTGACGCGGCGCCTCGTGGACGTCTCGCAGGACGTGATCATCCGTGAGGAGGACTGCAAGACGAAGGAGTTCATCGAGCTCCCGATCTT
>WNFZ01021907.1_pt1 | contig 10755 bp, 5 predicted proteins | sample 5400081 | NCBI WGS metagenome assembly WNFZ01 (sample SAMN13153365, study PRJNA577476) | soil metagenome | isolation source: 80 cm soil or saprolite under grassland replicate 1 | place: USA:California | collected 2016-06-15
GCTGTCCGGCGAGAGGAACGGCGCGATCGCCAGGTGAAGGCGCTGGCAGCTTTGCGCGGCGGAGCGGCGATCGAGGCGGCCTGCGCGGCCGCCGGCGTCTCGCGAGCAACGCTCTACACCTGGATGCGGCAGGATCGGGTCTTCAAAGCGGCATGGGAGGGAGCTGCCGAACAGGGTCGCGCGGTACGCGCCGCCCGTCAGGCGCCCGCTCCCGCGACTGAGATGCCCGCTCCGGCGCCCACGACGCCACCTCCCGCCGATGCGCGCGAGGCGGCCGAGCCCCCGCCGGCCCCGATCGCGCCCGTGCAGCTCGATGCCGCACCGGATGCCGCGGAAGCAAATGCCCCAGCGGCGATCGTGTCCGGTGAGCCGCGCGTGGATGAGGCGGATGCGCCGCCGGACGAGGAGACTGACTGGGCGATCGGGTACCTGGCTGCGCTGGAGCAGCGCGGCACGGTCGCCGCGGCGTGTCGCGCCGTCGGTATCGCGCCGAAAGAAGTCTACGACCGCTGGCAGAGCGATCCGACCTTCCGCGCGGCAATGGATGCGGCCATGTCCGGCGCCGCGCGGGGCGAGGAGCGGCAGCGGCCTGACGGGCGCCGTGAAGGATCGGGGCGGGAGCAGCCGGCACGGCCGCGTGACGCAGCGGAGGCCACGCCGCTCGCGCCGCCGCGTGACATGCCGCAGCGCTGGGAGGCGGCGTTCCTAGAGGCGCTCCGGCGCGGCGCTCGCGTCGACCATGCGGCTCGGCGTGCCGGCGTTTCGGTCGGTACGGTCTATGACCACCGGCGCTCCAACGAGCGCTTCCGCGCCGCATGGTCGGAGGCACAGCCGAAGGGGGGACGCGCCAGCGACGGCGATCGCCGTCGCTGAGCTACACTCGCCGCTTCGCTGCCGCGGTCAGAGCGAAATCCTCGCAGCGGCGCACCTGCACCACGTGCAACGCGTTCGGTTGATTCGCTGTGTTCTGGATGATAATGCCAATTGTCCGCAAGATAGATCCGATTAACATCCCTCCACCTAAAGGGCGGCAACGGGCATTCCTTCTAGCGCTGCAACAAGGCAGATCGCTTCAGGACGCTTGCGCCGTAGCGAGAGTCAGTGAGGAATTTGTACAGGCGACCTATGCGAGAAGTTCAGAATTTCGGGCCGCCTATGAGATGGTGATGCGGGCTGCACAGCAGCCTCTGAATGAGGCGACGGAGATTATCGAAAGTACCAACTGGACATTACCGGTAACGCGCGCACGTATGCCCTTTCCAGCGTGGACATCCACGTTTTTCAGTGCGCTTCTGAGCGGGCAGGTGATGTCGGATGCCTGTAAACAAGCAGGTGTCAGTGCGGACCAGGTCGCGCGAGAGCAGCGACGTAATCCATTGTTTCGTCTGGCGGCTCGGGCTCTACTGCACACTCCTGATCCGAAGCAGCGCTACGACGCGATTGTAGCACTGCTTAATCGCATGATCGCTGACGCAGTGGTTGCCGCGCGCGTGCTCCTCCCGCGTGCGCATAAAACCCCACCTGGAGAGTGGATCGCATCTTTGCTGTACGCGCTACATGACGGCCTATCGCTTACTCAGGCCGCAAGTTTGGCGCAAATTCCAGCGGATGATCTGAACGATGAGTTGCGACGCAATAAGGCCCTGGCCGATGCGTTTGCGCTGTTCGACCTATTTATACCGCTGTTGGCGCCATTCCGTGAACACCAGATGGCCCGTGATATGCGTGCTGAGTCTGTGCTTGCTCAGATAACCGACTCGGGAGTTTATGAGATCGTGCCGGATACAGATGAGACCCTGGAGGCTGTCATGGCTGATTTGCGGGCAGCCGTGCGCTGCCGAGGCGGGCATATCACCTTCAAGAAGTACAGCAAGCAGAATCGGCTGCTGGCATGGTATGAGGTGCCGCCTAACCTCGACTGATCTCCACACTCCGATCGCTTGCTAACGCCGGCGGTTCTTGCGAGCAGTGGGGTCGCAGGCGTCAATGGCTCGGGCAATATCGTCAGAGGCTTTGCCGGGCGTGGTGCCGAATAGCACGGCGGCTAGCGTGCGTACGCCGATACCTGATCGGGCTGCGTTGACCAGGAGTTGCTGGAACGATGGATCGGCAAGGGCCCACAGGCGATCGTTCCGTATCCCGTGTTGGCCGTTATCTCCGCGAAGTGGGAGTGTGAGACCCGAGTCCGTAGCCCAATGCCGCAGCGCCTGAATCGCCGGATTGTCCCACCACGCCTGAACGGTTGGGCGGATACGATCTGGCCACCGGTCACGAGCAGCATCAAACGGCTCAAGTGTTCCTGGAGGAAGTGGCGGCGCGGTAGCGACCGCGGATAGCTCCTCGCTCGTCAGCTCGGCGCTTTCCCGCTTGCGGGTTGGCATGTCCGGCAGATGATGTCCCCCTGTGCGCGCGCCTGCCCGACCAGCGCGCGACCACATTACTGGCAATGCGTTCGTAGATACTGCTGTGCGGCGATAAGGGGCATGACCAACATTTGTGCGGCCAGCCGCAAAGTAAACATAAATAACAGAAGACGAGGCAACCAATGGCCTTACGGATCACAGGCCCTCTGTCGCCGTTTCACACGAGTAGAGAATAGGCATCCAGATGCAGAACTTGGAGATTTTTACATATCTCCCAAAAAGGTGAATTAACTTTATCGTGTAAGTTCAAACCTGCTCAGCAGGCTCCAATGAGATTCGTTGACGCACGATCAAGGTACACCAGCACTATGCGTGTGTACGATCGTCGGTGTCACGTTTTGTAATGTGCGTTGAACGAAGCGCTCCGCGCAGAGTCGCATCCCCACCCCTTTTCGTCGCTCACCATGGCTTGCTATCGGCTCATTCCCGTGTGACGATACCTCCTGATGGCCTTTCGTTTTACATCAGGAGGTATCGCTATGACACCCTTACGACAGCGGATGACCGAGGACATGCAGCTGCGCGGCTTGGCGCCCGCCACCCAGCAGGCCTATCTGCGCTACGTCGAGCAGCTCGCGGTGTTCACCGGCAAGTCTCCCGACCTGGCTACTGAGGAGGAGTTTCGCCAGTTCTTTCTCGCCCTCCACAAGCAGCGCGGCTGCTCCCGCTCCACCGCGACGGTCGCCATCGCTGCCTTCAAGTTCCTCTTCGAGCACACCCTCCAGCGTCCCTGGCCGCGTCTCGACCTGTATCGTCCACGTCCTGTCCAGACCTTGCCCGTCATTCTCAGCGTCGATGAGGTCTGGCGCATTCTCTCTCAGCTCGACCACCCGACGTACTACGCCTGTCTCGCCACCATCTACACCTGCGGACTGCGTATCAGCGAGGGCGTCAACCTCCAGGTTAGCTGGATCGACAGCGCCCGCATGCAGCTGCAAGTGCGCGGCGGCAAGGGCTTCAAGGATCGCTACATCCCGCTGCCCGCGCGCACCCTCACCCTGCTCCGTCGCCAGTGGCGCACCCATCGCAATCCGGTCTGGCTCTTTCCGGCTGGAACCGGTGCCCGGAAGGATCCGCACACGGCCACGGTGCCGGTTACCGGTACAAGTGTGCGTCGTGCCTTTTACCAGGCTCGCCAAGCAGCTGGAGTGACCAAAGAGGCCAGTGTTCACTCCTTGCGCCATTCGTGGGCCACCCATTTGCTCGAATCTGGCGTCAATCTGCGCATCATCCAGCTCTGGCTCGGCCATCGATCGCCGACCACCACGGCGATCTATACCCATCTGACCCAGAAGGCACAAGAACTGGCCAGTGGCGTGCTCGATACGCTCTCGGCTGGCATGCGATGACCACGCTTGGCGAGATCTTCCGCCGCTATGGACCGGCCTATCGCGCGCGCTGTGGCCGCTCGCTGTCTAAAAGCCAGCTTCAAGCCATGCAGGCGATCGAAGCGTGCCGAACCGAGGCGCTTGGCGGCCACGTCTACGCCTGCCCGTCCTGTCAGGTCATGCGCTACAGCTACCACTCCTGTCGCAACCGCCACTGCCCGACCTGCCAACACCACGCCACCCAGGCCTGGCTCGCCGAGCAGCACGCGTTGCTCTTGCCGGTTCCGTACTTCCTGGTCACCTTCACGCTGCCCTCCGAACTGCGTGCCATCGCCCGAGCACACCCGGAGACGATCTATCCGCTGCTCTTTCGCACCTCCGCCGCAGCTTTGCAGCAGCTTGCCCAAGATCCGCGCTTTCTCGGTGGGCAGATTGGCATGCTGGGCGTCTTGCAGACCTGGACACGCGACCTGCGCTACCATCCCCACGTCCACTATCTCGTACCGGCGCTCGCTTTAACACCAGATGCCAAGCGCTGGCTGGTCGGGAAACACGACTTTCTGGTGCATGTCAAACCGCTCGGGCAGCTCTTTCGAGCAAAGTTCCGCGTCGGGTTGGGTCAGACGCCGTGGGCCGGCCAGGTTGATGCCCGCGCCTGGGCCAAATCGTGGGTGGTGGACTGCCGGCCACACCTTCATCAGGCGCTTTCTAGCCCATGTGCTGCCGAAAGGCTTTGTCAAGGTGCGCTGCTACGGACTGCTCCATCCGAGCAAACGACCGTTGCTAGCGGAGGTGCGGAGCATCCTGGCGCTCCAGCAGACAGCAGCTTTCCAACTGTGTGCGGTCGCAGCCGCTAAACCGCTTGTGGCTGTGCCAGATGTAAGCCATTGCCCGTCATGTGGACAACCAATGCAGTTGGTTCAGACGCTGCCACCCAAGCGGCAGCAGGAGCGGCCGGTAGCGATGGTGGGCGCGCCGTCGAGCCGTGGGCCACCGAAGGGTTTGGAGCGGGCACAATCGGTTACCAGCTGACCAGGTGTGGATCACGCATCTGGTGGTTGGCGTGCCAGTCAGTCGCGCTCACTCAGCCATTGGCGCCTGTGTGCTTGCCAGTTGCTCGGAGCGACCAGGCAGCAGGGGTTCGTATCAGGGTTCCTACCGCTTGATCTTCGACCACAGGCGACGGTGAAAGCGAGTCTGGGGCAGGCGCGGAGCTGACGAGGGAGACGGGCTGGAGCAATCCCCAGATGGCGAGGCGCACGCGCTCCGTTCAACGAGGATTGATGGGGCGGCTGCCGCGCCCCATAATCCTTAAATCGTTACAACTCATCACAGCAATAGGCTCACTCATATGGCCTTATCCCACGCTCAAAACAATATCGGTATGCCGCGCCATTATGCACTCAAGCTTTCTAAGGTTGGCACCGCAAGGCAGTCTCCGGCCCTGTAGCGGAGATGCTGTCTCCGCGGCCCACATAACTCGCTTGGCCATCACATCACCATGCATTTGGCTAGTCGCCTTGCTCCACTGCACCTAAGGCTATGAGCGCCGCCCGTTGCGCCTCGCTCACACCTGTCAGACCGGTAATATCCATCCGTTCATACCGGCGATCACTCCGTAATGTTCGTAGCAATGTGCCGCTTGCTGTTGCCCACAACTTGACGGTTCCATCCAGACCGCCACTTGCGACCACTTGCCCGTCGCCGCTTAGCACCACGCTATAGATAGGGCCATCGTGGCCTTGCAATGTGGAGATCGGTTCGCCATCCTTTGCGGCCCACAGCTTGATCGTCCCATCAGCGCCTCCACTAGCGATGAGCTTTCCATCTGAACTTAGACTTACACCATAGACCGGACTATGATGCTGAAAGGTCGCCAAGAGTTGGGCGCCCGATACTGACCAGAGCTTGACCGTGCCGTCTAAGCTGCCGCTGGCAACCAATTGGCCATCCTCGCTTGTCGCCACGGCCCAGATGACGCTCCTATGGCCTTGCAGACTGGCCAGGAGTCTGCCATCCGGCACTGACCAGAGCTTGACTGTCCCATCTGCACTCCCACTTGCCAGTAACCCGCCCGCTCCCAAGGCCGTGCTGTAGACCAGTCCCGTGTGGCCTTGGAGGGTTCCGCGGAGCTGCTGATCCCCCGTCGCCCATAGCTTCACTGTCCGATCATCTCCCCCGCTAGCGACAAACTGTCCATCTGGACTCACCGCTACGCCCCAGACAGGACCATCATGGCCTCTCAAAGAGGCCAGCAGTTGCCCACCATTCACCTTCCAGAGCTTGACCGTTCCATCATTGCTGCTGCTAGCGAGCAGTTGACCGTCCGGGCTCAATGCCACACCATAGATGAGACCGACATGGCCTCTTAGGATACTTAACAGATGCCCATGTTGTGCGTCCCAGAGCTTGACGGTTCCGTCCAAACTGCCACTTGCGACTACTCGCCCATCCTTGCTCATTGCCACACTCCACACCTGACCAGTGTGTCCCTGCAAAATCGCCACTGGCTGACCGCCCTCTGCTTCCCACAACTTGATCGTCCCGTCCATGCTGCCACTCGCCAGCACTCCGTTGACCGTCATCGCAACACCATAGACTGGACCGATATGGCCCTGCAAGGTCGCCAGGATTTGGTTATTCTCCACTGCCCACAGCTTGATCGTTCCGTCATTGCTCCCACTGGCGACGAACCGCTCATCAACGCTCAGCGCCACACTATAGACAGGGCTGGTGTGACCGTGTATGGCTCCCAGCAATTTACGGCTCGGTGCATCCCACAATTTGATCGAGCCATCTGCACTGCCACAAACGACCAGCTGCCCATTTCCGCTCAGCGCTATGCTTCTGACTGGGCTCATGTGCTCCTGCAACGTTGCCACGAGCTGCCGGCTCGGTGCATCCCACAGCTTGACCGACCCATCATTACCCCCACTGGCAACAAGCCGCCCATTCGCGTCCAGTGCGACTCCGTATACTATGCTCGTATGGCGGTGCAGTGTTGTCAGGAGTTGCCGGCTCGGTGCATCCCACAACTTGATGGTTCCGTCATTATGTCCGCTGGCGATGAGCTGCCCGTTCGCATTCACGGCGACACTCCAGACCGGTCCAGCATTGCCTTGCAAAGTAGCTAGGAGTTGGCCAGATGGCATAGCCCAGAGCTTGACGGTTCCATCGTGGCTGCAGCTCGCGACGAGCCGCCCGTCTGCGCTTAATGCCACACCGCGAACTAGCCCCAGGTGGCCAGGCATAGACACAAGTGGCATACGGCTAGCTACTCGCCATAGGCGTACCTCGCCGTTCGAAGTTCCCGCCACTAGCTGTGCCCCATCGGCACTAAGTGCAACGGATACCGTATAATCGAACGCCTCGGCAAGCACCGATTGTGTCAGATGCGCGTGAGCAAAGCGCATATCCTGCGCTTCGACCTCCTGAAGATAGGCCTGCCGAATTGCGAGGTGCGAGAGGTCCAGCCCGCGCAAGTGCCCGCACAACAGTCGCAGCAGGTTCGCCACGTTGCCGGGTCCATAGCCCTGCACCTCCTGAGGTTGTCCGCGCCACAGCGACAAGAGCGCGCGCAGGTGCCGCTCTGTCTCTGCCGAACCACCTTGAGCTGCGATCACCTGCGCCAGCACTGCCTGGCCGATCAGCTGCTCCTGGCTGCGGCGCACGTAATCCTTTGCGGTGGCTTGCATCAGAGCGTGGCTGCGCAGCCGGTTCGGTTGGTTGGCCAGAATCTCCTGGCAGACCTCACGCACCAGCCGGTCGGTCAGGTACTCGAGGATCACCGGCTGCAATGTGAACGCCGGCTGGCCCGCGCCGCGCTCGATCAGCAATCGCCGTCGCAGCGACTCCAGGGCCACCAACACTTCGCGCTGCCCGGCTGCCCCGGCCAGGTCCGTGAGCAGGCGGTCAAGTGGGACTAGATCGCGAGCGATTGCGAGCCAGAACAGCAACGCCTGCTCCAGCGGCGCCGAACGTGCGAACTGCTGCTCTAGCAAATTGCCGACGCCGCCCATGAACGCGTCGCCAGTGGCCAGAAACGCGCCCACATCGCCGCCGAACAGCTCGCGGATCGGCTCGCTGACGAGTTTGAGGGCCAGCGGGTTGCCCCCGTAGAGCTGCGCCAGTGCGGCAATCTCCACATCCGAGCTGGACACCTCCTTCTCCTCGAGGATCGTGCGGCAAGCGCTCGCCGGTAGGCTGCTGAGCAGCAGCGTGCGCACCGGTGCAGTCCGACCCTCCAGCGGCCCCAGCTCGCGCGGCTTCTCGCGACTGGTGATCACCAGACAGCTCTGGTGTGGCGCCTCAGCCAGACGTTGCACGAACTCGCCGTACTCGGTGTAGCCGTCGCGGTACGCGCCGGCTTGGCCGCCGACCTGCATGACCGTTTCAAGATTGTCGAGCACGAGCAGGCAACGCCGTGTCCGCATCAGTTGCAAGAGCTGCGCGATCTTGTCGGGAACATCTGCAGCTGGGCTGGCCTGTTGACCGGAGACGACCAGGATCAGGTCATCCAGCAGCGGCCCAGGCCGTGGCGCATTGCGCAGCGAGCGAAACACGACGGCGTCAAAGCGCGATGCGTGCTGCTGGGCGAGAGTCAGCGCGAGACTGGTCTTGCCGATGCCGCCCAGGCCGAGCAGCGCGACCGTCCGGCAGCGGTCATTTAGCACCCACTGTTCCAGGGTCGCCAGCTCGGGCTCGCGTCCATACAGCGCTGGCACGTCAATCGCCTCGCCCCAGTCCACGTGCGGCGCCGCGGCGGTCGCTGTTCGCAGCAGCGGAACGTCGGTCGGCAAATCGGGTGCTAGCGCCTGCCAGAGCTGAATTGGCACCGTCACATCGCGCAGCTGCTGCACGCCCAGGTCGCGCCGTGTCACGCCGTCCGGCCACCCCGCTCCAATGAGATCCACTGCCGCCTGGGTCAACAGGATCTGCCCGCCATGACTCGCCGTTAGCACCCGCGACAGCCGGTTAAGGGTCGGCTCGGCGACATATCCATCCGGGGTGGCACTCGCGGCGCCGCTGTGCAGGGCCATGCGTACCCGCAGCGGTGCGACCGCCTCGGGCCACGGCTCGGCCAGCAGCGCCCGTTGGATAGCCAACGCGCTCTGGAGCGCGGCGGAGGCGTCGTCAAACACGCAGATGAAGCTATCACCCGCGGTGTGAAACACCTGGCCATGGTACAGCGCAGTCAGCTGGCGGAGGATCGCGTGGTGGCGCATCACCGCCTGCTGCATCGCCTGGGGAGCCTGCTCCCAGCGCTGGGTCGATCCTTCGATATCGGTGCCCAGGAAGGTGACCAGGCCAGTTGGCAGTGTGGGCACCGATGCATCGGTGGGCGCGACGGGCGCAGGAGTGCCGTCGTGCGACACAGGCTGCGCGACCAAGAGGTCCGCAAACCAGGCGTCATCGAAGAGCGCCAGCGGGCGGGGAGCGTCCTGGCTGACTTGCGCCCAGAGTCCTTCCGCCTCCTCGCGCTCATGACCAGGGGTGAAGACACCCTGGGCCAGGAAGACGGCGATCAGCCGCTGAAGTCCATCCTCTTTTGGATAGCCCGCGCCACTTTCCCAGTTCTGGAGGCTGCGACGGTTGACGCCAACCAGCCCCGCAAGCTCAGTCTGGGTCAGCTTGGCGCGGGTGCGTTCCTTCCCCGCCGGCCGTCCCGGCGTGCCGACGATGCGCAGACATGCGCAGACATGCGCAAAGCACATGCGGTGTCGTGGGTACAGACATCTGGGAGCGTCGTGAGTAGAGTCTGCACACACCGAAGTACGGTGATGCGGCAATCGCGATGGAATAGATCCCAATGATAGCACAGAAAAGGAGTCAAGAGCTATGGAAGATCAGATGAAGGGAATGGAAACAACGTCGTCGCAGGTTCCGACAACAACCCCACAGTCATCCGCAGCCTCGACGGCGCGCAAGGTCGGAGCGTGGACCTACTACGCGTTGTTCGGCTTCTGGATCCGCGTTGTCGTGGCGGTGTTCCTGGTCGGCTGCGGCGCGGCGCTCCTCGTCGCCGGCCCGATCGCCGTGTTGGAACGCGGCGGCGTGCTTTTGACTCATATGGTCACGTTCGGCCCCTGGCTGGGTCCCATCAGCGACGGCGTCTTCTCCCTCCTTGCCGCTGCGGCAAGCGTCGCCGGCGCGTTCCTGCTCTACCTGGCGTTCGGGCCGGCCCGGCCCTGGCTGCTGCATCACCCCGCTGCGTAGGTATCAACCTTTCGTCATCCACAGGAGATTTCTTATGGAAACGACCCATCTCCCAAGTCGCTCATCCGCTGCCTCTGGCGGGCTATTCGCGGCGCTGCGGCGCCACTCGCTGATCGGCTACTTTGGGCTGGCCTACGGCTTCACCTGGACCTATGTGGTGCTCTTGCTCATCCGACCGAACCTGCCGTTCACACCCGCGATCATTGGGCCGACTGCCGCAGCGTTGATTATGACCGCCGTGACGGGCGGCCGCGCCGGCATCGGCCAGCTGCTACATCGCCTCGTACGCTGGCGGCTCGGTATCAGCTGGTACCTGTTCGTCCTGGTGGGCATCCCGCTGGTCTACCTGCTGGGCGCGATCGTCGTTGCCGGTGGACGCTTGCCGGACGTACCGGGCAGCCTGCTGCTGCGCCTTGCCCAGAGTTATCCAATCGGGTTCGTCTTCACCTTTTTCACCGGAGGGCCACTGTTCGAGGAGCCCGGCTGGCGCGGCTTCGCTCTACCGCGCTTGCAGGGGCGCTATGGTCCGCTGGTTGGCTCACTGATCTTGGGCGCGCTCTGGGTGCTGTGGCATGTGCCCATGTATCTCATACCCGGCTTCGCCGCCGAGAACGGCGGGCTCAGCTTCTCCGGCCTCGGCGTGTTCCTGCTGACTGCGCTCGCCTTCACCGTGATCATGACCTGGGTCTTCAACCACACGCGCGCCAGCTTGCTCCTGGCGATCCTGCTGCACACGTCCATCAATATCTTCCAGCCGGTTGTCAACCTGCTCTACCCCAGCCAGGCCA
>WNFZ01015246.1_pt1 | contig 10754 bp, 12 predicted proteins | sample 5400081 | NCBI WGS metagenome assembly WNFZ01 (sample SAMN13153365, study PRJNA577476) | soil metagenome | isolation source: 80 cm soil or saprolite under grassland replicate 1 | place: USA:California | collected 2016-06-15
GGTTTGCTGCTGCATGGTCCCGAACACAAGAAAGAAGTCCCAGACGTTCACCCTCACCTGAACGCTTTTGGCATACGTCTCCCGGTAGTCTTCGGTGTTGACGACGGTAAAGTTCGGTTGGGTGGGGATAATCATAAGGAGGATAGTTTAGCGGGAATGGGCTGCGATGCAAATGGGCACGAATGTAATGTAATGTAATGAGCGCTGGGCAGTAACCAGCATCACCGCCGTCGATTCGTCCGGCGGTGCGCCGGTCGCCCTAAGAGGGATGCTATACAATCAGCCCATCAAACCGCGCCGGGATGGCGGAATTGGCAGACGCGCTGGACTTAGGATCCAGTGCCGCAAGGCGTGCAGGTTCAAGTCCTGTTCCCGGCACCAGTGATCAAGTTCGCTGCTATCTGAGTTCAGGAGTCGGAGAACGAGCTGCAGCTATGCCTAAACGTTTGATACGCGTTGTTCTCAAAGCTGTGCGTCAATTGCTGTGCTCGTCCTGATTTTCGTAGCTAGGTAAACGTGCCCAACCACTTAACCGGGAGATGCGCCCCCAGCGCATTCGCAAGGCGCTCGTCCGCGGTGACCAGAGTGCCTTTCGAAATAATTGCGACCGCTACATACAGACTGTCATATACGCTCCGATCGAAGGTCAAGCCGATGCTCAAAGCATCCTCCAGGAGTTCCTTGCTTGCGATGGTGAGAAAGTTGCGTCCTTGCGCAAGGAGAAGGGCTTTCTCGGCGTCGGATCGTGTCCACCTGCCTTGCCTGACGGCTTTCCAGAAGATGTTGCCGAGTTCTGCCCAGAAGAGATCCGGAACCGCAAATCGAATCTCGCCCGCCGCATAGCGCCTTAGTAACCCGCCCGCAGTTTCAACGTGCGCTTCTTGCGCGGATGGCAGGAACCATTTGGCTGCGACACTCGCATCGACGACCAGAGTGCTCACCGCGCACGGTCCTCACGTTGCATCTGTTCAGTGCCGACAAAAGGCTGGCGTGAGCTGGGCGCCTGTGAGCGCAGACGCTCGACTTGACGCAAGAACTGCTGTCGGGATTTCTTCTCCGCCGTTGTTACGACATTCTCCTCGAGCAATGTGAGAACCTCGGAAGATATAGATTTCCGATGCTCGCGGGCGCGTCGCCGGAGGGCGTCGTACAGCTCTTCAGGCACATTTTCGACATAGAGCGTTGGCATTGGATCACCCTAGAGTAAGTCTAGCAGACTACTAGCCAGCGTATCCCCGTTCTCAACGGTGCTCCCCGCCGGGATCAGTCCGCCGCCGCGGCTTCCGCGCCAGGTTCGGATCGCCACAGCGTGCTCACCAAGGCTTCGGCAGCGATTCTCGGAAGGCTTCTGTAGACTCGCTGCTTCAGGTTCGAGTATTCCTGTGTCCCGGAGAACAGGTCGCGCATTAATTTTCGAAACTTAGTGCTGCTACCGGTTAGTTGCACCATTCGTTCCAGCACCGAGCCACCCAGCCAATCCCCTGCGTAGAATCGGTCCGCAATGCGCGCAGCCAGCTCGAGTTCCGGCAGGATCTCCCGTTCCACTGCGGCCGCATAGGTTTCGGGCACGCCGCTCAAGAATGCTTCCGAAAACATTTCGGCAGAGCGCAACGCGTAGTAAAGTCCTTCGCCGGTGATGGCGTCCACCAGGCCTGCGGCATCGCCGAGCATGGCCCACCCGTCGCCGCAAACCTGTGAGTTACGCAGCGCCTCCGGTGCTAACGATGGAAGGATGTGGGCATAGAAACTGCCCTTCTCGTGCGAAAGGCCAAATTTCGGCAAACAGGATTCGAGCAGTTGCCGCAGTTCCGCAGTGCTCTTGCCGTGCATGCGCCCGCAGATGCCGGCGGAAAAGTGGTTTGCTCGAGGAAAGATCCAGACATAGCCGTGCAGCCCCTCGATGAATTTGATCTGCACCGTCGCGCTTGTTCCCGGAATGTAATAGCCGGCAGCGACCATGAAGTTCTCGGGACCAAGGTTCCGAGAAAAAATACTGCGGAAGGAATTGCGCGCCCCGGTCGCCAGCACTAGAAAGTCGGCTTCGTACTGGGAAGACGCCGAATGGATCAACCACGCACCGTGTTTTTGTTCTACGCGAAGGATGCGCTCTCGTAGGACTTTGGCGCCAGAACATTGTGCGCGATCCAGCAGCGCGCCGTTCAATGCCAGACGGGAGAAGATCGCAATCTGCCTGTCGAGTGAGAGCCGTACCTTGGCACCCGACGGAGCGATAAGCTCACAATCAGAGATCAAATTGCGCTCGACGGCAGCGTCGCGGAGAAATGGCCAGCGAGAGAGCGCCTTGTCGGTGAGCCCGCCGCCGCACGGTTTTTCCCATGCCAGCTTTTCGTCGAAAAGAACAACTTCGCGGTGGGCACAAGCGAGCGAGGCAGCTGCAAAAGCGCCCGCAGGACCGCCACCTACAATTGCGATTCGTTCGGGAAGCATAGCGCAGACACGAAGACCTTCATTCTGCGTGTGATGCTACTTGAGACACTCCAAACACACAACCGGCGGCTAACGCCACACTTGGCAAGTCCGCATTCTCTACTGGACTTGCGTCAGGCCCTGGTAAATCGCCAGTCCTGCAATCCCGAGGATCAGCACCGCTGACGCTGTTCCCAGGACCTTTAAGAATGGACCGAGCTTATTTACCTTTTGCATGATTTCGACCTGCTCCCGGGCCATGTGCGATTCCGATTCACCCAGGAAAAGCTGGTCGTCCTCATGCATTGTCAGTGTGCCGCGGTAGATGAGCAGAGCAATGAGGGCGGCTGTGAGCACTCCCCATGCGATCAGAAGCTCGAACAGAGTTGGCATAAAACCACCTCGTACCTGTTGGCTGTTCTTGCGTCTGTCTGGAGCCGTTTGCCGGGTTCTGGCGCTCCCCCTCGGCGCGCCGGAACAGGTGAGCGGCTCCGGGCAGAGAGATCTTACAAGCGGATTATAGACCCGCGTCCGCAGGGTAGAAGAACTATTTTCCAGCACAGAACCAGCTCTGGACGGACGGACTGACCGAGCGGTCGGTTCAGTGAACAATACGCCATTGACGAGCTTCGTATCAGGGCGCGACTTTTCAGTCATGCCGCAGGAGCTGATAAATGCCCCGGCTTTAGCCGCTGCTAATCATCAGGGGCTAAAGCCCAATGCTGATTGCGCTCTCAACGGCACGCCTTGAAGCCGTGCCCCGATACAAACAAACTCGCCAAGGACATTTCACGGGGGGTGAGGTACCGCAGAAACCTCAAAAACCTCCTACCGCGAATTCCGCCTCGTCGAACCGGCCGAGCTCATCGTCAGCGGATTCTCCCTCCAGTGCGATCATGAGCTCATCGAAGATGACATTGAGGGAGTACGGATTTTCGGCCAGCACGCGCTGGATGCTCTCACGATCTACTGTAATTTCGGCAAGCTGGTGCGAGTTTCCATCCGGATCGTTATCCCGATCCGAAGTGGCTGTGTCTCTTGTGCGGCTCCGGGGATCCACGGCAAAGGGATAGTGCAGGCATCCTGTAGTCATCCAATGAACAATGAGCTCCCGCAGGTGACGCCGCCCACAAATGTTGTGAGCATGGGGATCCCGGGCCAAGCCCGAGTTCCACCTCCAGACCATCAGGCGGTCGAGGTCTTGGTCCTCTGTCACGGTAAACCAGGTTTCGTGCCCTAACTTGGCGTTTCCGCAAATTGCACAGCTGAACTTCGACATCGTCGCCTCCGCATGTTTCATGGCTGATCTCCCAGCGGCATTCTCGTGTGCCGAGGATCCGGTGGAATGGGAGGAAAACTCTTCGCGGCGTGTGCCGCCGGGGACACGGCGTGAACGCCTGAGACCGGATCAAAGACAATCGTCATCGTTGAGAGACACCGGTCGCAAAGCCAGAAGTACTCCAGCATCCGTCCAGAGGATTGCTTTCTGGATGCTACCTGCACGGCCGGACGAGAGAACTGAAACAAGCGGCCCTCGCTCATCTTGCGAAACAGGTTTGTACACGGGGGATTAGCACATTTGTGCAGCATCGATTCCACCTCCGCCGAGGCGGGGTTGATCAATGCAACCTTGGCGCCACGGTAAGGAGAGTTGAGCAGATCAGGAAAGACGAATGTTTTCAGCAGCGAGAGTGTGCAGTTGAGAATAATGAAGACTGACCGGCTGCCGAATCGCGGGCAGGTGCCGAAACCACGTCATCGAAAGGACATATTCTTTCGGGGGCTAATCAGTGAACAAGCACGGAAGTCACGGCGGTCACAATGCCCAAAACTCCGAGCACGATGCCAAAGTGCCAGAACATACGGCGTCCCGAGAGGAGCGTAATCGAGGTTACGACCAGCGCGATTTCGAGGAATACTTCGGAGAGATCGAAACGGTCGGATCGCCGGCCTTCCAGATCCATTTCGCGCTCCAATTTCCGGGCTTCCGCCTGAATTTCCTTGGTCTGTTTGCGATACTCTTCCGCTTCGGTTTCGTTCCCTGAACGAGCTTGCGCGGCCTTCGCGGCATCGGAGACCGAGACAAAGCTCTCCAAGGCTGCGAGTTTCTCGTCCATATGCAGCCTGGTGTCTTTGCCTTGGTAGTAGCTCCACTGATCGTTTGCACGGTTCTGCAGAACGACTTCTTCCGTGTGCGCGCGGTGCCCCAGCAGCGAAACTACAGCTACCAGCACGGCGAGAAGTGCCATCGTGAGAGAGACTGGCGCCATTTCGCGATTGTGGGCCGCATGTTCGGCATGTTCGTGGAGTTCTTGCAGTTCGTCAGCGCTCATGGTTCTCTTTGGCATGAATTGAAGTGGGGGAAATGTTAACCGCTGGGAGCGCCAGAATGCAATGGAAACGCGTGTCATTCCGAACGCCTCAGACGTTAGGCACCTGCTTTTCTTATTAAGTAATGCAGAAAATAGTGACAATTTGAGTGCAAGAATCGTGCGAAGCAGAACTGATTCCTTTGCGACCTTTGCGGCTGTTCTTGGCGATCTTCGCGGTTAAAAGCTTAAAAGCTTCTCAACGCAAAGTACGCCAAGGTTTCGCAAAGATCGCAAAGAACGGCACACGAAGTTCCTATATTGTTTTGTTATTCTGCAAACCTCAATAGGTGCAAAGCAAGTTCCTCGGGATCAAGCCCTTTGGAATGAGACGTTATAAAGTCTGATTTGCAAGGTAGGCGATGCCTACTCCAGCTTGGACCCAATCGCATGGTACTCCGACCCGAAGAACAGCAGGGGCCTGCCGGTCCGCACGACCACATCTTCCACCTCGGCGATGAAAATAGTGTGATCGCCCGCGTCGCGGGCGTCCTGAAGCCGGCACTCCAGGTATGCAAGCGCCCCGTGGAGCACCGGCGTGCCGTGGGCCGTGCGATCAAAGCGGGCGCCAGTGCGATCTGCGTTTGCAGGGTTACGCTCCGGATCAGCGTAGTGCTCGGAAATAGCTGTCTGTTCCTCGGCCAACACATTGATGCCGAAGCGCTTGCGAGTGCGCAGGTGGGCATGGGTGTGCGCCTTGTGGTCCACGCAAACGAGCACCAGCAGCGGTTCGAGCGATACTGAAGTGAAAGCGTTGGCGGTCATGCCATGCACCTCGCCGTGGTCGTCAAGCGTGATCACAGTAACACCCGTAGCGAACGCTGCCATCGCGTGCCGAAACTGTTCCTGAGTTGCGCTCATGTAATGAAAGTGTTGAACCGAATTGCAAATCGCGCAGAGAGACTACGCTCTGTGTTGTACCACGAACCGCGTATTTCCCGCCGCGCCGCAGCTTCCGCTATCATTTGATAATTCGTGGCCGAGAGTTCGACATTGCCGGCAGAAACACTGGGTCTACCCAGGGCTAGTGATGCGTGTGCGCCGGTTCGCGACCTGAATAATGGACCCCTCTCCCGCGAAAGTGCTCGCTATTGGATTGGTTGCTCCGGCGGCGATCTGCCGAAGCTTCTTGCCACTGCCCGGCAGCTTCGAGATCGGTTCAAACCCGGCATCGTCACCTATTCCCGCAAGGTCTTTATTCCGCTGACTAACCTTTGCCGCGACTATTGCGGATACTGCACCTTCCGGCGCGATCCCGGCGAGGTCGGAGCGTACACCATGGCGCCGGACGAAGTTCTCGCGGTCGCGAGGGCGGGGGAGGGTCTCGGCTGCACCGAAGCTTTATTCTCGCTGGGCGACAAACCTGAGCTGATTTTTCCAGAAATGCGCGAGTCCTTGCGTCAGCTCGGTTTCCGCTCAACGCTGCACTATCTCGAAGCCATGTGCGAACTCGTGCTTCGAGAGACAACTCTGCTGCCACACCCGAACCCGGGCCTGATGAGCGCGGAGTGGATTGCGCGTTTAAGTGCCGTCTCGCCCAGCATGGGCCTGATGCTCGGCTGGCAAGCAGGGTGTCCCGTTTACCACGGGAATCCTGATCGGCATTGGCGAGAGCGTAGAAGATCGCGTGGATGCACTGCTCGCGATTCGCGATCTGCATCAACGCTACGGCCACATTCAGGAAGTCATCGTTCAGAACTTTCGCGCGAAGCCTGGCATCCCGATGCATAACTCGCCCGAGCCGGGCCGCGGGGAAGTGTTGCGAACGATTGCCGTCGCCCGGCTGCTTATGCCGGAGATGAATATTCAGGCTCCGCCGAACCTCTCCGATCCTGATTACGAAGAACTGCTCGACGCCGGAATAAATGATTGGGGCGGGGTATCGCCTCTGACCCCGGACTTCATCAATCCCGAGCGCCCCTGGCCTCATCTTCGGGAGCTCGAAGAGCGTACTAGCCGCAAAGGGTTTGAATTGCGCCGGCGGCTGCCGGTCTATCCGGAATTTCTGCCACGGTTGCAGTCTGCGCCTGAACTGCTTTCTTGCCGGCTCAGGGCCTCGGCCGACGCGGGTGGTTTCGCCAGGAGCGCCCCATGATTGCCGTCCTTACAGGGGGCACGGGTGGCGCAAAGTTTGTGGATGGACTGCAGCGCGTTGTCCCTGCCGATCAACTCACCGTCATTGTGAATACTGGCGACGATCACGAGTGGTGGGGTCTCTATGTTTCGCCGGACATCGATTCGATCACATACGTCCTGTCGGGGCTGCTGAGTCCAGAGCGCGGCTGGGGAGTTCGTGGCGACACATTCCATTGCCTGAACCAAATGAAAAAACTCGGCGAGGAGACATGGTTCAGTGTCGGCGACCGCGATCTTGCAACACACCTGCTGCGCACGAAACTGCTTTCGCAGGGACGCATGCTTTCGGAGGTGACGCAGGAGATCGCTGCACGCCTCAGTGTTCGCCAGCGAATTCTTCCGATGAGCGATCAGCGAGTCGAAACGCGGATCGGCACTGCCTTCGGAGAATTGAGCTTTGAAGAATATTTTGTAAAGCGCTGGTATCAGGACCCGGTCGAGTCGGTGCGCTTTGCGGGTGCATCCGAAACCGAGCCAGCGCCGGGAGTCGTCGAAGCGATTGCTGGCGCGCAGGCGGTGCTGATCGCGCCCAGTAATCCGGTGACGAGCATCGGTCCGATGTTAGCGGTGCCGGGAATTCGGAAAGCGTTACGAGATACGCCCGCTCCGGTCGTGGCGATCAGCCCCATCATCGGCAATGCCGCGGTGTCTGGCCCGGCGGCGAACCTCATGGCCGCTCAGGGGCTGGAGGTTTCGATCGCCGGGGTCGCCCACGCCTACAGCGATTTTCTCGATATCCTGCTGGCGCATGAGTCTGATCTGGATATCGCCAAGGCCGTTAATGCCGCGAATCTCGAGATTCACTGTGCGAACATTCTGATGCGCGCTGTCGAAGATAGGACCCGAGTGGCGTCCACTGCCCTATCTCTTGTGTGGCCGCAATTCGCCGAAGTGCCCGTGGTCGAGGCTTTATGATCCTCATCCCCGTAAAGAATCTGACGAACGCCAAGCAGCGATTGGCCGACGTTTTGGATCAGCGGGTGCGCACGGAACTTGCACACGCGATGCTCATCGATGTGTTGCAGGCCGTTTCGAAGTATGGACGCGAGGAAGTCTCGCTGGTGACGAATGATCCTTTTGCGCTGGAGCAGGCCGCGAATTGCGGTTTCAGCGTGATTCCTGACATGGCAAATACCAGCGAAACCGACGCGATCGAGATGGCTACTCGCCTTTGCATTTCACGTGGCCTTCCCCGGACGCTGGTGATTCCCGGCGATATTCCGCTCCTTGAAGCTGAGGACCTTACGACGATTTTCGACCATGCGTCCGCGAGCGGCTCTGTTCTTGTGCCCTCTGCCGACAAGCGAGGCACGAACGCAGTGCTTCGCGCACCGGCTGCATTGTTTCGGTTGCGATTTGGCGACGACAGTTTTCAGCCGCATCTGCAATCCGCGATTGCGACCGATACATCCTGCGTGGTGCTGTCACTGCCGCGAATTGCGCTCGATATCGACAATGCCGACGACCTGCGAAGCTTGGCGGCGTGCCCCGGCGATAAACGCGCGCAAGTGCTTGCGCGCAAATTGGGGTTCGGACCTTATCCCGGTGTTTCTTCTTCCGCATCTTCCGCGACCGAAAACGCAGTGACGGTTCGGCCGTGACACTGCCCGGTGTTGTCTCGCTGATCCCGGTTTCTTTTCCGTGTGAAGTTGTTCCTGGAGACGATCTCAGCGAGATTCTTTGCCTCGCGCTACGCAAGCAGGAGATCTCGCTCGTCATGGGCGACATTCTGGTGGTCAAGCACAAAATTGTCTCCAAAGCCGAAGGCAGGACGATCGAACTGAGCTGCATAAAGCCATCTTCTGCCGCGAGGAAGTGGTCGCAAGAGTCGGGAACCGATGCTCGCATTGTGGAAGTGGCTCTGCGCGAAAGCCGTGCCGTGGTGCGCAAGAAAGTAATCGGCGGCCACGGGGTGCTGATCACAGAGACTCGCAGCGGCCTGGTTTGCGCCAACAGCGGCGTCGATCTCTCGAACGTTAATGGCGGCACACACGCGCTGCTTCTGCCGGAAGATCCCGACAAGTCCGCCGCGCGCCTGCGCTCCGCCATCAAACACAAGACAGGAGTCGGCGTTGCTGTAATCATCGCGGATTCCTTCGGCCGCCCCTGGCGCGAAGGCCTCACGGAATCTGCAATCGGGGTGGCCGGAATGAAGCCGCTGCTCGACTTCCGGGGCAAGCGCGATCCGCATGGTTATGTTCTTCGCGCCAGCGCCGAGGCCGTGGCGGACGAACTGGCTTGCGCTGCAGGGTTGATATGCGGCAAGCTTAATGGCGTACCTGTTTGCATCGTGCGTGGGTTCAGGTACGAGCACCATCGAGCACGTTCTCGAAAAGCAAGACTCCAGTGCAGTCAGCCGCGAGCAGTGGTTGCAGCTTGCTAATGCCGATGGTGACGACCTGCTCGGCCTGCTGGCCGCGGCAAACGCACTGCGCTCCGAGCTTGTGGGCAACATTGTTACCTACGTTGTAAACCGCAATATCAATTTCACAAATATCTGCTTCATTGGCTGCAAGTTTTGCGCGTTTAGTCGAGGTCCCCGCGAGGAAGATACGTATTTCCTCCGTCCCGAGAAGGTCGCGCAAAAAGCTGTCGAGGCGTGGCAGATCGGCGCGACTGAAGTTTGCATTCAAGGCGGATTACCACGCGGGCTCGATCCCTTCTACTATCGCGACATTCTGTGTGCGGTGAAGTCGGCGCTTCCGGATATGCACATCCACGCGTTTTCGCCGATGGAAATTGTTTATGGCGTGGAACTCACGGGGATGCCCCTGCGCGATTATCTGCTTATGCTGCGTGACAACGGTCTCGACACGCTGCCCGGCACCGCGGCTGAGATTCTCGACGACGAGGTTCGTCACGTGCTCTCGCGCAACAAACTCTCAGCCAACGACTGGCAGGAGGTCATCCGGACCGCACACTCCTGCGGCATTCGCAGCACCTCCACGTTGATGTATGGACACCTGGAGACGCCCGAGCACTGGGTCAAACAGATGTTGATGTTTCGCGGAATCCAGAGCGAGACCGGCGGCTTCACCGAATTCGTGCCGCTCGGCTTCATTCACAACAATACAATTTTGTTTCAGCAGGGACTGTCGCGCCCAGGGCCGACGCTGGCGGAGCACTTGAAGATTCATGCCTTGGCACGGCTGATCTTTGCGGGATCGATCAACAACATTCAGGTCTCCTGGGTCAAGCTTGACCGCAACCTGTCGCAACTGTGTCTGCAGGCTGGCGCGAATGATTACGGCGGTACGCTGATGGAGGAGAACATTTCTCGCGAGGCCGGAGCGACTGCAGGTCAGTACACCTGTCCGGAAGATTTTCAGGCGATGATTCGCGAAATCGGGCGCATCCCCGCGGAGCGCAATACGACCTACTCGCTGTTAAAGATCAAGGCGGAATTTGAGAGCTTTCCCGCCGAGACATTGCCCGAAGCGGAGTTTGCGTGACCATCGCGATCATCGGAGGCACGGGCCCCGAAGGCTCCGGGCTGGCGTTGCGCTGGGCAAAGGCAGGAGAGAAGGTCGTCATCGGCTCGCGGAGTGCCGAGAGGGCGGCTGCGACTGCGTCGGCGATCATCGAGAATGCTCGTGTAGCCCCGGGCGCCCCCGCCCGTGCAATAGAAATCTCCGGCGCTGAGAACAGCGAAGCCTGCGCGTCTGCCGACATTGTCGTCCTCACAGTTCCCTTCGAAGCTCAAGCGGAAACCTTGAAACAGCTGAAGCCCTCGTTCCGTCCCGGCCAGATTCTGGTGGACACAACCGTTGCCCTGGCGGCTAGCGTCGGCGGACGTCCGACGAGAGTGCTGGGCGTGTGGCA
>WNFZ01008601.1_pt1 | contig 10753 bp, 7 predicted proteins | sample 5400081 | NCBI WGS metagenome assembly WNFZ01 (sample SAMN13153365, study PRJNA577476) | soil metagenome | isolation source: 80 cm soil or saprolite under grassland replicate 1 | place: USA:California | collected 2016-06-15
GCCGCCAACTCGAAATCGCTGTAATACTCCGTCGTTCATAATCGCGAGCAACTCTCCATTCGCCGAGCTAAACAGCATGACAATGCCCATCCAGCGATTGCCCGGCAGCATCGGCAGCTTCTCGCGTCGCATGCCACCGCCGCTGTCGCGCCAGGCGACGATATCCGACGAGAAGCGCAGCGCCGCCGTGCCGAAGTACGGGCTGGCGCCGCTCATGCTCTTGAGATAATGCGCCATCGGTCCTTCGGCGCTCTGGGCTGCCGCCGTCGGGCTGTGCACATCCGACCGGGGCGTCGTCACGGCTGCACCTTCGCCCATTTCACGATAGAGAATCTCCAACGCCTCCATGGTGTCTTTCATGGTGAGCAATTGATCGACATCGTCGTTACTGAGAAACAATGGCATCGTGACCTCGTATCATCCCCTCGCCCGCTTGCGGGAGAGGGTTAGGGTGAGGGTGTCAATCCCTTATATCCTGCAGCAACCACTCCGTTGGAATTTTTCTTCCCAATCCTTTCGCCTTCGCTAGCTCATAAACCTTACCTGCCACGGCGAAGAACTGTGCTCCCTGGATATTGCCGCGCTCGGAGTAGGTGATCTGCTTCTCTGAAATGCGCCCCTTTTTCGTGCCGGACAATAGTTCTTCCAGAAAAACCGCGCGATCCTCAGCGATCACCCCGTGACCTCGCTTCCCCGCCCGCTTCATCTGAAAATCGGCGTTCTCATTAGGTCTGGCGGCATAGGTGAGGTATTCGTCCGCAAGACCGAACTCGGGAAGTCCCCAAGGATGGGGCGCGTTGCCGAGCCGCAAAGATACATCGATGCGTTTCAACGTGTCGTCGTCCGGCTTACCCCCCACACAAGTGACATGTGTGCCCTCTTCCAACCACTTGCCGTATATAATCGGCACCGAAGAGTCGGTACAACCCGCGACGATGTGCGCTCCTTTGTAGGCGTCCCGAGGATTACTCACCGGCACGACTTCGAGCCCGTACTTCTGGCTGATCTCCTCGGCATACGCCTCACGATTCTCTTTTGTCGGACTGTAGACTTGAATCTTTTTGATCTTGCGCGCTAACAAAAACGATTCCACATGCGAACGCGCCATGCCGCCGGAGCCGATCATGCCGACAACCTCGGCATCCTCACGGGCGATATACTTCATGCCGATGCCGGAATCCGCACCGACTCTCATATGTTGTAAATACCCGTCGTTGATCAGCGCCAGCGGTTCACCGTTTTGAATGCTGTTAAGTAGAATTAATCCGCAGAATCTCCCTGGTTGCACGCAATATTTTTCTTGGGTGATCGCCCCGAGGTATTCCTGTTCGTAAATCACATCCGACTTCATGCGAATGGCGAAGTAGCCGGACATGGAGCCGCCTTCCATGGTTCCCCACTGATAGATTTTGTTGGGATCCTGAGTCGGAATCTGGATGTCTATGCGCGGACGGCACACCGCCTCCCGGCGGGTAAGCTCCCGGTACGCCTGATCCAGCGCGTTCATCGTAATTTCCATCGTGAGAACTTGTTTCACGTCATCATTGTTAAGAATCAGTGTCATCGTTCATTTTCCTTCCGAATGGTTACATGTGATTGAGTCGCGGCTTGCAACATGCTTCGCTGAAACATTGGTGTACTGGAGTAGTGGCAATGAACGACGCCCGCAGCGAACCGCGGGATATCGACAAACCTTGGTGATATTCTCCTAAAGTCGTTACCCCCGAATGTTTCTATCGGGGGGCCATTACTCCACCACTCCAGTTATACTGAGTTACTTTCCCCACAGCTTCGCGAAGAAACCCTCGTCGATCAGCTCCTGAACCATACTATTATCGAAGAACTGCTCCGGCTTAGCCTGCTTGGCTTTCGGATTGTTCTTGGCGGCTTGATCCAACGTCACTTGGAATGCCTGTGCCTTCACCAGTGGGATCTTTTCCATGAAATCAAAGGCGTACTGAATGCTTCCGTCAATTCTTTGTGCGTGTACATAAATTGTATCGACTTACCGTACGCTCGCAGAAAACTCTTTGCCTGCGGCCGATGTTCCCTGAGAAATTTTCTTGTCGTCAGGAAGCCCAAGTGCATGAAGGGGATTCCCTCCTTGGCGAGATTGGCAATCATTTTGAGCCCCGCCTGCTGCACGACGTACGCCATGGGTTGCGACATAGGCGCGGCCAAGACCGCTTTCTTCGTAAGCGCGGTGGTAAGCTCCGGCATGCCGCCGATCTGCACTAACGGAACATCTTTAACCGGCTCCAATCCGTATTTGTTTAAGAGAATACGCATTCCGAAGTCCGTCGCGGCGCCGAAGCGCGTCACGCCGACCGCCTTTCCTTTCAAATCGGCAACGTTCTTTATTTCCGGGTGAGCCATTACATAGAACGCAACGACGTTGGTAACCGCTCCAATGGCGATCAAATCCGCACCATTAAGACCTGCATCAACAATCACCTGTCCATTAGAAGCGGAGATCGCGAGATCGCCGGCCAGAGTCGCGCGCGCGACCGTCGGTGAACTGGCGATATAGACGAAATCGATGTCCAAACCTTCCTGTTTCAGAAAACCGGCATCGTTCATCACCCAAAACGGCGAATTCAAGGCGCTGACCGCCGCCCACGCTACAACGAATTTCTCGGCACAAGCAGAGCATGGAAACACCAAAGCACCCAATAGCGAGAGCAACAGCAGACGCCGAGAAATCTTACGGTTCGTTTGGCCAATCGATTTGTTGCTAATCGCCATCCCGATCATACGTACCTCGTAACGCGGCAAAACTTCTCTCACTGAACCGCAAATCGCCAAAAACTATCACCGAAAGACAAGAGTGGTCAACCAAGATTTCGCCGTATCGGTATGATGTCTGACTTTTTCTGCACATAAACAAAATTTTTATAGACAAATGGTTGGCGCTTACAGATACTGTGAGCGCCCTGCGTAGGCATTGAGAGTTCGGTGATGCCACCCCCAATCGCCGCTATCTTCGTCAGTTCCACCTGGTTAGACCTGCAGCCCGAGCGTGCTGCTGTCGAACGCGCGTTGAACCGGTTCCGTGAAGCCAAATTTATCGGCATGGAATACTTCGGTAGCCGGGATGAGACCACGCACCGCGCATCGCTGGATGAAGTGGACCGCGCCCAGCTTTATGTCGGAATCTTTGCCGGTCGCTACGGTTCCGGTATCACTGAAGCGGAATACCGCCGCGCCCGCGAACGAAACCTCGATTGCCTCATCTATTTCAAGTCAGAGACTGCGATCGCCCCGGAACTACGCGAAAACGATCCGGTCAATGCCCGGCGATTGAGCGTCCTCAAAGAGGAACTCCGCAAACATATCGCCACAACTTTTTCGACGCCGGAGGAGCTCGGCGCTGAAGTGACGGCCGACGTGCACCGCTGGCTTTTCGATAAATTTCTCAAGCAGCGTCTGAACGAGGAAGCCATTGGTGAGATATTTACCTCAAGACCGGCCGAGGGTGATGGCTACCGCGTACAGATCGGCTCACCGCTCGGAAATGCGGTTTATGCCGCGCCGGCACCCGCCACGCGGCGCCGCCCGACGCCGCTTTTGCCGAGCGTGCGGCGCTTTCGCGGCCTCATTGACCGTAGCTCGGAAGTCGAGGCTGTGCTCACGGCGCTGTCGAGCGCACTTCCCGTCGAGATCTATGGCGCGCTGGGCGTCGGCAAGACTACCTTGCTACGCACACTGGCTTACCATCCGGGCGTGACCGGAAATTCTGACGGCGTCGTCTATCTCGACCGGGTCGGCCAGCAGCCAATCGCCGATCTGCTGCAATTCCTATACGACACTTTTTACGAGAGTAATCCGCGCTTCAAACCACGCGAAGGTGAACTCAGACAATTACTTCGTGACCCGCGGGCTCTGATCCTGCTCGACGATGTGGAACTGGCCGAACGCGAGCTCGATTCTCTCTTCAATGTGCTGCCGAACAGCGTTTTCTGCTTGGCGACCGAAGAACACCGCCTGCACGGCGAAGTCAAGGCCATCGCAATGCGCGGTCTACCCCGAGATGATGGCTTGGCTTTGATCGAGCGCGAGCTCGACAAACCCCTCACGGCGCCGGATCGTCCGGCCGCTCTGACGCTTTATGAGCTCGCCGAAGGATATCCAGCGCGCTTGATCCTCGGCGCGGCCAACGCCAGGGAACAAGGAAAGACTCTCGCTGAGCTCGGCGCCGATCCCGCGGTGGCACCGGCTTCAGCCGAGTTTGTCCGTCGCAACGTTGATTCCCGAAGCGCCGATCAGCGGCGCGTACTTGCGGCACTGTGCGCGCTCGGTGTGTTCATCTCGAAGGAATCGCTCGCCGCGATTGCATCGATTCCCGCCTTCGAACCAGCTCTGCAAAGTCTTCTCGAAGCCAAACTAGTCCAAACTGACGGCGCATTCTATTCGCTATCGGCGGGCGTGAAGGATGCGATTCAAGCGACTGCCGAATTAAGCGAAAGCTGGGCAACTGCGCTGAACCATTTCGTCGCATGGACCGAACAACATCGTGCCGAACCAGAGAGCGTGCTGCATGAAGTAGAAGCGATCCAGCGGGTCATCGAGTGGGCGACGCGGGCTGAGCGCTGGACGGACTTATTGCGATTGATCCGAGCCACCGAACCGGCGCTGAGCGCGAACGGCCGCTGGACGGCTTGGGAAAATTTACTTGAGATCGCAAACCGAGCGGCCCATGAGATGAATGATCCCAACGCACAAGCATGGGTACTTCATCAACAGGGCAGCCGAGCAATCTGCATGGGCGACAAGACCGCGGCGAATACTCTGTTGAATCAGGCCCTCGAACTTCGTATCGAGCGCGGCGATCACTGGGGTGCTTCGGTCACTCGCCATAATCTAGATCTGCTGCGGCCGCCGCCTGCCCTTGATAGCGAACCACCGAAAGACCAGGAGAACAAAACCGAAAGTGATCTCAAAAACCCGCCATCGAAACTTGCCAGCTTACCCAGCGCCCTTAAGTTCGCCGGTCTCGCGCTCGTGGCCGTAACTACCGGGTTGGTGGCCAATACGTTGATGCGCCAACCGCCCGTCCCATTCGCGCTCAACTTTACACCCGCGCGGTTGGATTTTCTGAGCCCGGCGATCGATCGGCCAAGCCCGATTCATATGGTTAGCGCCACTAATGGCGGTAACCAAGCACTGACGATCAGCACTGTCGCCGTTGCCGGCGAGGGCGGGCGTGATTTTACCCTGACCGCGAACGACTGCGCTGGAAAGATATTGCCAGCTGGCGCGAATTGTAGCATTCGTTTGGTCTTCACACCCAGCGTCGCGAGCCCGAGGAATGCCAGGCTGATTTTCACTGGCAGTGAGAGACAACAATCTGTCGAGATCGAGTTGCGCGGTGGAATTGAGCAAGCGCCCGATTCACCCAAATTGCCGCGCCTTTCTCTGCAACCCGCGACAGTCGAGTTCGGCAGCCGAGAAGTCGGTAGCCGTGCCAACACAGAAATCACGCTATCGAATAGCGGCACAGCACCGCTGCGGCTAAGCGGTCTCGTCATAACCGGCGCCCACGCGCAGGATTTCGCGATGTCCGAGCGCGCCTGTCAGGAAAGTGAAATCGCGCCGGGAAGTCAGTGCACGATCCCTCTGACTTTCATACCCAGCGGCACCGGACCGCGAGTTGCGGAACTCGCGGTAACCGGCCTTGGCGAGGTTCGGCAGCAAGCAAGGTTGCGCGGTACGGGAATTTCTCAGCCCCAAGCTTCGATTACAATTCAGCCATCCAATCTCACTTTCGGTGAACTTGAGCTGCACCAGCGGGCTACCAAACGGGTAACCCTGACACACAACGGCAACCGCGCAGTCGAGGTTGGCAAGATCTCAATCACAGGAGCCCAAGCGAGCGACTACAGAATCACCGGTAACCGGTGCCAGGATATCACCCTCTTGGAGGGCCGCCGTTGTAGTTTGGACGTGAGCTTTGCTCCGGCGCGGCAAGGCAGCCGCGAGGCAACGTTGATAATTACCGACGACAGCCCCGCCAAGGAACACCACGTCTTCATGACTGGATTCGGACGCACGCCGGCGGTTGCGCGTATCTGGATCGAACCAGATCGGATCGATTTCGGCGCGCAAGCGGTAAACTCGGCGGCGATGTCGAATCGCGTCGTCATCAGAAACAGCGGCACGGCAAGCGCGGCGATGGGCCGACCGAATATCACTGGACCGGATGCAGGTTATTTTTCCCTTGCGGCGAATAGCTGCGGCGATAGCCTTGACAGCGAAGCGAGTTGCCGCATCACAGTACGTTACGTTCCTCGATCGGCGGGAAACCATCGCGCAGTTTTGCGAATCGATCCGCGCGGCAGCGTCGCGCGAGAGGTATCGCTTTCGGGTAGCGGCACTGTCGTGCAAATACCGATCGCGAGTTTCAGTCCACCCAGGCTTAATTTCGGCGCGCAACCACTGCGACGACCCGTGCGAAGCCAAAACGTAACCGTACAGAACCGAGGAACAGCCGAATTGGTCGTCACCGGCGTAGAAATTCGGGGAAGCAGCAGTTTCGAGTATGCAAACCAGTGCGGTACTCCGCTCCGAGACAACAGCTCGAACTGCACGATTCGAATCGGCTTCACTCCGAGGACGAGCGGAGCGCACGACGCCGAGTTGCTAATCAGCCACAACGCCGCCAACAGCCCTCAGCGGATACTCCTCAGTGGGTTCGGCGCCGAACCCACGGCGCCGAATATCGCTGTCACGCCAGACCGCATACAGTTCGGCAAGCAAATCGTCGGAACTAGCAGCGCGAGGCAGACTATCACTGTCACCAGCACGGGATCAGCTGTTCTCAGCATCGGCACTATCAGGATCGAAGGTCCCAACCCGAACGATTTTGCGACGAACGGCGACTGCGTGGAGCGGCCAATCGGTCCCGGAAGTCGATGTCGAATTTTCGTAAGTTTTGCGCCGAAGGGACCACTGACCCGGGCCGCCACCCAGGCAAGCACCCGCAACGCAACTCTGGTTATCGCGCACAACGCCACGGGGAATCCGGCGAGAGTCACGCTCGAAGGAGCAGCAATCGCGAAATACTCACCAACGGGCGTGGTGGACGGGCTCAAATTCAACAGAGACCTGCGAGTGCTCGCCACTGGCTGGTGTTGTACAAACGGAAACCTTCAGAAGGGAACGCGCACAGAGTGTACCGAAAAGAAGGGAACTTTCTTCGCCGATCAACAAACGGCTGAGAGCCAATGTCGACCGGTTATTAGGTAGAAACGCGCAACTTTTAGTGTCGCTATTCAGAACTATTCTGAGATGACAGAGAAGCGCCAAGGATTCTTGCTCCAGCCCGACTAGGCACGAAGGTCTCTGGGAAATTCCCAGAGACAGCCTTAAGTATCACAGAACAGGAATTTTTGTTGCAATCAAGCGCGCCCTATCCTATGGTCCGCTGAACAGATACTGAATCGATCATGAGTATCCGCAATAAAGCAGCGATTGTCGGCATCGGCGAGACGCCCTCGGATCGTCTTGGCTCAAAGCCCGGTGAACCGCGCAAGTCGAGCGCGGAATATATCTCTTGGGCGATGCACCTGGCGTTTGAAGACGCCGGGGTGAGCTTAAAAGATTTCCAAGGCCAGGGTCTCGGCGTCACGATCCCTACGGCTTACCCTCAGCCTTTTTGGCCTGAAGAGGTCGCAGAGATTGTCGGCATCACGCCAGGGTTTCTTCTGGGCGGCGCCACCGGCGGCGCTGGCGCGGTATCGCTACTCGGCGGGATGGCCGCGGCGATCAATTCAGGGCTGATCGATATCGCCCTCGTGGTCGGCGCAGCGGCGCCTTTCTCCGAACATTTCGGCGGTGGCATCCAGCCCGGCGACATGCGCGACTGGGAAATCCCCTACGGCACCATGGGACCGAACAGTAAGATCGCCATGGTCATGCGCCGCTACATGCACCAGTACGGCGCGACGCTCGATCATTTCGGCAAGATTGCCGTCGCTGGCCGTTATCACGCGAGCTTAAATCCGCTGGCGTACCTGCGCAAACCGATCACCATTCAGGACTACAAGGAGTCGCGGTTGGTTGCGGATCCCGTGCGTTTGCTCGATTGTGTCATGCCGGCGAATGGCGGCAGAGCCTATATTTTGGCATCACCGGAACGGGCCAAGACGCTGCGCAAGAAGCCCATTTATTTGAAAGGCTTTGGCGAACGGAGCAATCCGTCCTACGGCCCGCGCGCCGGCTCCGATGCGTTAACCATGGGCGTCAAAGACGCTGGCAAAGTCGCCATGGAGATGGCCGGGGTCAAACACAGCGACATTAATTTTCTGCAGCTTTACGACGACTACATCGTCGTCGTTTACTTGCAGATCGAAGATCTCGGCTTTTGTGCCAAGGGCGATGTGAGTTTCTACGAACGAACGGATTTTACGTTCAACGGCCAACTGCCGATCCAGACGGGCGGCGGCATGATCAATGTCGGTCAGCCATCGACCGCCGGCGGCACATTGCACATCATCGAAGCGGTGCGTCAACTCCGCGGCGAAGGCGGCGAGCGCCAAGTAGCCAACGCGAAAACCGGACTCGTGTCCGGATTGGGTGTTCTACCCTACGGTAAAAATCTCGGTTGCTGCGCGGTGGCGATTTTAGGAAACGAAGCGTAAGACAAACATGGCTGAAGCAACGACAAAAAAACCCTTGCCGGCTATTACCACCGAAGCCAAACCGTTTTGGGATGCCGCGGCGCAACAGAAACTCGTCATGCAGCGCTGCCAAGAGTGCCACGCCTGGGTCTGGACGCCGCGGCCACTATGCAACGAGTGCGGCAGCGAGCGGCTCGAGTGGACGCCCATGAGCGGTAAGGGAGAAATTTATTCTTTCACCGTTATCCGCCAAGTCGTCGGCCGTGCCGCGTCGAAAGCTTTTGAACCTGACATTCCCTACGTTATCGCTTGGGTTGATCTCGACGAGGGCCCGCGCATGATCACCAACGTTGTGGGCTGTGGAGTGGAAGACGTCAAGCTCGGCATGAAAGTGATCGTGGCATTCGAACAAGCCTCTCCGGATATCTGGCTACCGAAGTTCAAAGCCGTTTGATGGCTAAATCTTTGCGGTTCAATTGCTGCCCGAGTTTATCTTGATTTCGTTTTGCCGGTCGGCATAACGCACGAGTTGCGGCGGAGCGCGCCGTTAGCTTGGATGCCCTATTGAAATGTAATTAATCCGTGTGTTTCGGCAAAATTACTGTTCAGATTATTTACACCTTGTGATCCAAAGTTTGTCTAATGTTTCAAACAACTTGCCGCGATCGGTTCTATTAGACAGCACTGTGTAAACTAATCTTACGTTATTTTTCTGAAGATCGCGAAATTCTATCGGAAAATCAAGGGCTTTCATGCGGCATGGCTCTTGCTCGACTTAAAAATGGGGAAACCCTCTAATGATTACCCTGCGAAAACCAGGTGTGCAGCGGCTTTTTTGTTCCAGTCTGTTTTTATCGTTGAGCATTTCCTTGTGTACTCAGGCAGTCTTTGCCGATAGTTCGTTTGATTTTGATCGCATCAATGCTCCTAAGAAAAAAACTCAGCACGCGGCTGCGATTGAGTCTTACATGGAACATCTCTACGGGTCCGAAATCACGGTGGGCGCGCGTACTCAGATAGTAAACGGTCCAGGGAATCTTGCGAGGACGGGAGCGGCGCTTAGCGCGCCTTCGGATGGATACTTGAAAAGTGGTAACGGAAAGAATTCTGGTATTACACTGTCGTTCGACGCGTCGCCGATAAGTTCCTTCTCCGTTGATTCGCAGGTTTTCAAGAGAGGGGTAGGCCTTATTATCAAGGCCGATGGAGTCATCATTTACCAGCACCTCCTTACCAAGGCGGAAAGAAGGAGCGGAATAATGGACACCATCGATCCGATCTTTTTTGACAACCCCGTTCACACCATAGAGTTCATCGGACTCAAAAGAACCAAGATCGGAATCGATAACTTCAAGGTGAATTTCGATCCGTTGGGCCCGCATGGGAGCTCGCAAGTGGCCAGCGTTCCGGAACCATCTTCACTGCTCATGTTTGGAGTTGGCTTTTTTGCCGCTGCCTGGTTTTTGAGACGGCCTACCGCCAAATCTATCTCCGGATTGTCCATCACTAAAAATTAACGGCGAGGTCGACACCCTCGGACGTATTTGATGCGCCCTCGTATAGCGAACGAGCATAGTTTTGGAGGCTCTAATGCGGCTAGCTACTCCCCAAGCACTGCCAAGGTCTTGATCGCCTCATCCGCGCCATTAAAATTCCGGCTAAGTGCCAGTGCTTTGATCAAGGCTTCACGGGCCTCGGCCCGTTTGCCGACCCTATAGTACGCCATCCCTAGGTGGTAGAGCACGGTCGGATTGTTGTTTCCTAATCTCTCGGTGCTTTCCTGGAGCCTATTGATCGCCTTGGCGAACATTCCGAGCTTGTAATAAATCCAGCCTATAGTATCCGCGACATTTGGATTCTGGGGATCGTTTTCTCTCGCTTTGTGCGCCCAACGCAAAGCAACGTCAATATTTCCCCCGTGCTCGGCGCTGTTCCAAGCCAGATTGTTGGCCGCTGGCGTGAAATTCTGGTTTATATCGAGGATCTCTTCATAAACTTCGTTTGCTTTGGCGTATTGTTTTTTGCGCTCGTACATCATCGCGACGCGCATACGCGGTTCGATCGCTCTTGGCGTGCGTTCGACCGCTTTGAGATAGGCCGCAATCGCTTGATCAAAGTCTTGTTGCCCGGCGTAG
>WNFZ01006318.1_pt1 | contig 10749 bp, 7 predicted proteins | sample 5400081 | NCBI WGS metagenome assembly WNFZ01 (sample SAMN13153365, study PRJNA577476) | soil metagenome | isolation source: 80 cm soil or saprolite under grassland replicate 1 | place: USA:California | collected 2016-06-15
CGCCCTGGGCCGCGGCGGCCAACGGATTTGGACCGTCCTTGCAACTGATCGATCCGACACAGAACAACAACCGGGTGGCCAACTGGGCGGCGGTCGCCACCAACGCGGCGCCCGCATCCCACTGGCAATACGTCAGCGTCACCGGGACGGCGACCAGTTCGCGGCTCTACGTTTACCTCGAAAGCCCGCCGACCGGGGGCGATGCCTACGTGGACGACATTCAGATGGTGGCTGGAATCGTGCCGGGATCCGGCGCCAATTACGTCGGCAACGGCGATTTTGAAACAGCCCTTTCGAGTTTGTGGAATGTCACGAGCAATTGCATCAACAGTTCCATCACCACGAACTTCGCTCACGCCGGCACGCATAGTCTGCATCTGGTCTGCACCACCAACGGAACCACCGAGATGGATTCCATCTGGCAGGACATCGGACCCTTGACGAACGGCGCCCAATACACGCTCAGTTACTGGTATCTGCCCAATACCAACGGCGGCACGCTGGCGATCCGTTTGTCGAGCAGCGGCGTTCGCAGCGATCAAAACATCGCGCCGGCACCGCTGTCGAGCGGCAGCCTCTACACGCCGGGGGCCTCCAACTCGGTGCGGTCCAGCCTCGCGCTCCCGTTGCTCTGGCTGAACGAAGTGCAGCCCGACAACGTGACCGGTGTGCCCGACCGCTTCGGCCATCATCATCCCTGGGTCGAGCTTTACAACAGCGGCACCAACACCATCAACCTGGGCGGCTACTCTCTCGCCAACAACTACACGAACCTCGCCCAGTGGGCTTTCCCCCAGAACACCGCCATCAACCCGGGCCACTTCCTGTTGGTTTATCTGGACGGGAACAGCGGCGAATCCGTCAGCAACGAGTTGCACGCCGGCTTTGTCATCCCGCCGGTGAGCGGCTCGGTGGTGCTGACGCGCTTCACCGACAACCAGGCGACGGTCATTGATTACCTCAACTATAATCTCGTTAACACCGACCGTTCCTACGGGGCGTTCCGCGATGGCACACCCGCCAAACGGCAGACGTTTTATTACGCCACACCCGGCGGAACCAACAACAACACCTGGCCCGCTGTGCCCGTCACGATCAACGAATGGATGGCGGCCAATACGGCCACGCTGCTCGATCCCGCCGACAGTCATTACGACGATTGGTTCGAACTGCACAATGCGGGGCCGACAACGATTGATTTGTCCGGCTACACTCTCGCGGACAACCCGACCAACGCAGCCCGATTCGCCATTCCGGCGGGTTATACAATTCCGCCGGGCGGTTTCCTGCTGGTCTGGGCCGACGATGACACCGGCCAGAACACCACCAACACTCCGGACTTGCACGTGGACTTCAAACTCAGCCAGAGCGGCGAGGGTATCTGGTTCTTCGCGCCCAACGGCACGAACGTGGACGGCGTTACCTTTGGCCCGCAAACCAGCGATGTCAGTCAGGGCCGCTGGCCCGACGGCAATTCGGGTCAATATTACTTCATGTACAGGCCGACGCCGGCTGCTCCCAATGTGCTCGGCACAGCGACCAACCAGCCGCCCGTCCTCGCGCCCATTGGCAACAAGGCGATCAACGAAGGCAGCGCGCTCATTTTCACCGCGTCAGCGGCCGACCCGGACAATGGGCAAACGTTGACTTACAGCCTGGACGCCGGCGCGCCTGCGGGGACCACCATCAATGCCAGCAGCGGCGTGTTTCTCTGGACGCCCCTTGAGTTTCAGGGCCCCGGTAATTACCCGGTCACCATCCGCGTGACGGACAACGGCTCGCCCCTGCTCAGCGACACGGAAACCATCGCCATCACCGTCAACGAAGTGAATGGCGCGCCCTCGCTGACTTTCATCGATGACCAGTTCGTAAACCAGGGAAGCACGCTGACGTTTTCGGTGTTCGCCAACGATCCGGACGTCCCGGCCAACACATTGACGTTCAGTCTCGATCCGGGCGCGCCCGCCGGCGCGAGCATCAACCCGTCCACTGGCCTGTTCACCTGGACTACCGCCGCCAACCAGGTGCCCGGCGCCACTCCTGTCACCGTGCGCGTCACCGACAATGGCGCGCCTCCGCTCGGCGACGCCCAGTCATTTGACATCACTGTCAATGCCTCGACCGAACTGAAATTGACTGGAGTTGGCATGTCCAACGATGTCATGACGCTCCGTTGGACTTCACAACCTGGAAAAACCTACCGGCTTGAATACAAGGACGACCTGGACCAGACGAACTGGAACGCGCTGGGCGATTTCAACGCCAACGACGGCGCCATTTCCGCCACCAACAACATAAATGGCGCGCCGCAACGCTACTACCGCGTCCGTCAACTCAACTGACACGCAGGCCAACTGAAGTGAATCTCAATCCGCGCTCCCGCCCGCCCGGCTCATGACAGGTACAAAATATGTTATAGCTATAACAAAAATTGTACCGATCAGCCGGGGATTTTCTCTTTCGCTTTTACTTCCGTCGGGTCTAATTTCTGTCCATGAAAGTCAATCTCGCCTACGGCCAGGGTCATCTCCCCGTGGACCTGCCGGATGAGCGCACGACCATTGTCGAGCCGTCGCACAATCCCGGGTTGCCGGACGAACGGTCGGCGGTTCTCGCCGCTCTCCAGAATCCGACCGGCGCGCGTCCATTGCGGGAGTTGGTTAAACCGGCCGACCGGGTCTGTATCGCGTTCACCGACCTGACCCGTGCGACGCCGAACGAACGCATCATCCCCTGGCTGCTCGAACATATTGCCGGGGTCGCGCCGCACGAAAACATCACGCTGCTCAATCAGCTTGGCACGCACCGCCCCAACACTCGCGCGGAGCTGGAGAAGATGCTCACCCCGCAAGTCGTCGCGAATTATCGGGTGCTCAATCATGAGCCGGAGAATCCCGATGCCTTGGTTCAACTCGGCACGACCCGCGATGGCACGCCTGCGCTGGTCAATCGGCACCTGATGCAAGCGGATGTTCGCATCATCACCGGTTTCATCGAACCCCATCTTTTCGCCGGCTTCAGCGGCGGGCCAAAAGGGATCATGCCCGGTTGCGCCGGTCTTCCAACCGTCATGAGCAATCACGGCGCCAAAAACATTGGCGACCCGCGCGCGGCGTTTGGCATCACAGAAGGCAATCCCCTCTGGGAGGAGCTGCGCGATATCGCCCTGCGGGCGGGTCCCGCCTTCCTGCTCAACGTCAGCTTGAATGAAAGGAGACAGATCACGGGCGTTTTCGCCGGCGACCTGCTGGGCGCTCATAAAATCGGTTGCGAATTCGTTCGCGCCTCGGCGATGCAAAAGGTCAAATCACCGTTCGACATTGTGGTGACGACGAACAGCGGCTTTCCGCTCGATTTGAATCTATACCAGGGCGTCAAAGGCATGAGTGCCGCGGCGCGCATCGTGCAGGAAGGGGGAACGATCATTCTGGCGTGTGAATGTCGCGAAGGCGTGCCGGCGGGCAGTCCGCTGGACAAACTCTTGCGGAGCGCTTCGAGTCCGGAGGAGATTCTGACCCGGCTGGCCACACCGGGTTTTGTCCGTCCCGAACAATGGCAGGCGCAAATCCAGGCGTTGATTCAACGCCGGGCAAACGTCCTGGTTTACAGCTCGCTCCCGGACGACGTGATCCGCGCCTGTCACCTGACACCCTGCCGCGACATCACTGCCGCCGTGCGCGAGCGCCTCGATCGGCCGGGCCCGCAAGCTCGGGTCGCCGTCCTGCCGCAAGGTCCGTTGACGATCCCGTACCTGGCCTGATGCCAGGCCGCAAAACTCCCTTCGGTCATTGTGTCCTGCGGAAAAAATTCGCATATGCGAATTTTTTCCGCAGGACGTTCCGATCCCATTCAATGTTTTGAGCCCTGGATGGGCGCGCTCCTCTGCCTTAAACCCTCAGTACCCCAATTCCTTCTTCCTCTGCTCCGCGGTGGGCAACGGGTCTTTCTTTTTCACGATGGCCTCCTGCCCAGAATCCTTTAGCCGCCGCGCTTCGGCGGCGTTGAACTCGATGCTCGTCTGGTATTCCCCGGGCACCGACGCGTCGGCATAAATCGCCTCGACCGGGCAAACATCGACGCACGCGGTGCAGTCAATGCAATCATCGGCGTGGATAACCACCTGGTTGTCCAGTTCGTAGAAGCAGGCGACCGGGCAGACCTCGACGCAATCTGTGAATTTACATCCCGTGCATTTGTCGGTGACAATGTGAGCCATAAAAAACCTTTGGCAGAGATTTGATTCGTGTTATTGGACCGTTGCCAGGCAGACCATGTTCGCTGCGACGGGACCCGCCGTCAAGTTCGCGCGCTGAAAAGGGTGCGATCGTGCCCAGGGCGCGTTCAAGAATGGGGCGGGGACGGCCTCGTCCCCGCATTTTGTCGACCGCAAGCAGTTTTGCGGGGACGAGCCGTCCCCGCCCCTGATTGCTCACCTTCGTGAAAGCGCCCTGGGAACGGACCCCGTTGAAAATACTTCTCCTTTCGCGTGCGGTGCGATATGAATCCGCCCGATAGAACTCCATCGAAAACACGACCATGAAATGCCTACCCTTGTTCTCGCTCGTTTTGGCTTTTGACGTCGGGCCTTGCGCCGGCGCGAAGGACTGGGTGGTTTATGAAGGCAAAGAAGGCCCCGGCAAAGGAAAGCACATCGTTTTCATCGCCGGTGATGAGGAGTATCGCTCCGAGGAAGGCCTGCCGATGCTCGCCCGAATCCTCGCGGCAAGGCATGGCTTTGACTGCACGGTGCTCTTTTCCCTCAATCCTGCCGATGGCACCATTGATCCCAACAACCAGACCAACATCGCGGGCATGGAGGCTTTGAAGGGCGCCGACCTGCTGGTCATGCAGTTGCGCTTTCGCGAATTGCCGGATGATCGGATGAAATTTTTTGTGGACTACTTCAACGCCGGCAAACCGATCCTCGCGATCCGCACGGCCACGCACGCCTTCCAATACAGCCGGAACAAGCAGAGTCCCTACGCGAAATTCGATTGGCAGAGCAAGGAATGGCCCGGCGGCTTCGGTCAGCAGGTCCTGGGCGAGACCTGGGTCAGCCACCACGGCAGCCACGGCAAGGAAAGCACACGCGGCGTCCTCAACCGACAATTCAAAGACCACCCAATCCTGCGCGGCGTCGAAGACATCTGGGGACCAACGGACGTTTACGGGATCGTTCATCTGCCGAAGGACGCGCAGGTGCTGGTTTACGGCCAGGTTCTCGAAGGGATGAAACCGACCGATAAACCCGTGGCCGGCCCGAAGAACGATCCCATGATGCCGCTGATCTGGATTCGAGATTACACCGGCGAGGGCGGCAAGAGCTCGCGGATCTTCTGCAGCACCATCGGCGCGGCCGTGGATTTGGAAAGCGAAGGTCTGCGCCGCCTTTTTGTAAACGCCATCTACTGGGGTCTGAGAATGGAGGGAAGAATTCCGGCGAAAGCCAGTGTGGATTACGTCGGGGAATACAGGCCAACCATTTTTGCGCCGAACAAATTCAAGCGGGGCGTCAAACCGTCCGATCTTGAGTTGGATTCACGCTGAGGCGGCTGGCTGGCTGGAGGGCAATTCCTTCAGCGTCACATCGACAATCAAATCTTCCGCGATCTTTTCGAGTTCCTTTCGCAACGTGGCGAGGTCGCAAGATTCCGGAATCATCAGCCTGGCCCGCGCTTTGAAGAGCGTCTCCCCGGACATCGCGGCGCTTTCGCACTCGGTGTCGAGCTCTTCCACATTCACCCCGTGACCGGCGAGGGCATGGGAGATTTGATGGACGATTCCCGGGCGATCCTGTCCCACGATTTCAAGAAAAGCCATGGCCCTCGCCGCTTCTTCGGCGCCCGGGTGATCGGAGTGGACCACGACGTTCAGGCCCTCCGGCTTGAGCGCTTGCAAAGCGCGGAGGATAGCCTCCTCCGTTTCAGCGGGAATCTGGACCCGCAGGATGCCGGCAAACTGGCCGCCCAATCGCGCCATCCGGCTGTCCAGCCAGTTGCCGCCGTGTTGTGCAATCAGGCCGGCGACGGAATCGACCAATCCGGGGCGATCCCGTCCAATCACTGTCATCACCAGCGTGATCTGCATCAGGCATGTCTTAGGGCCGGCTTCGCCTTCTGGCAAGGTATTCTCATGGCCGGCGTAAAGGAGAAACGCGAGGCGGTCCGGAAAGCGCGCGACTTCCAGATGACGAACCTGACGAACCATCACTTTATTTTATTGGCCGTCTCCTTGACGTTCTTTGTAACATCGCGCCATGAAACTCTGCTGTCGCCTCGGGACTTGCCTTGCTCTGTTCGCCGGTTTGTCATTCGCTCACGCCCAGTCGCCGTACCTGGACGGTCTGCGGGCCAAGGCCCAGGGCAAACCGAACATTATTTTCATTCTCGCCGATGACCTCGGCTACGGCGACCTCGGCTGCTACGGACAAAAGAGGATCAAGACGCCGAATATCGACCGGCTGGCGGAGGAAGGGATGCGGTTTACCCAATGCTACGCCGGCAGCACGGTGTGCGCCCCGTCGCGATGCAGCCTGATGACCGGCCGGCATTCCGGCCATGCGCGCATTCGCGGCAACGCGCGCGTGCCGCTGGATCCGAGTGATGTGACGGTAGCGGAAATCCTCAAACCCGCGATTTACAACACAGCAATCTTTGGGAAATGGGGTCTGGGCGACGAAGGGACGACGGGCGTGCCGACCCGGCAAGGGTTCGATGAATGGTTCGGGTATCTGGATCAAACGCATGCGCATAATTATTATCCGGAGTTCCTTTGGCGCAATGAACGGAAGTGGCCACTCCGCGGCAATCTGAACGGACAAAAAGGCGATTATTCGCATGACTTTTTCACTCGCGCGGCGCTGAATTTCATTCGGATCAATCAAAAACACCCGTTTTTCCTTTACCTCGCCTATACCATTCCCCACGCGAACAACGAATTGGCCAACAAAACCGGCAACGGCATGGAAGTGCCGGACGCCTCGCCTTATTCAAGGGAAACCTGGCCGCAGGCGGAGAAAAACAAGGCGGCGATGATCACCCGGCTGGACGCCGACGTTGGCAAGGTCCTGAACAAGCTCAAGGAACTGAAGATTGACCAGGACACCATTGTCTTTTTCTCCAGCGACAACGGCCCGCACAAGGAAGGTGGGGTGGACCCGAAGTTTTTTGGAAGCAGCGGCCCGCTGCGGGGCATCAAACGCGATCTTTACGAAGGGGGCATTCGCGTGCCGATGATTGTTCGTTGGCCGGGTCACGTCAAGGCGGGTTCAACCAACGACCAAGTCTGGGCGTTTTGGGATTTCCTGCCCACGGCGGCGGAGTTGGCCGGAGTCAAGCCTCCGCCGGGCATCGACGGCATTTCCATGGCACCGACTTTGTTCGGGTCCAAACAGACGAATCAACACGAGTTTCTTTACTGGGAGTTTCACGAGCGCGGCTTCCAACAGGCGGCCCGCACGGGCGATTGGAAGGCGGTGAAACCCGCCACCGACAAACCTACGGAGCTTTACAACTTGAAAACAGATCCGGGTGAATCGGAGAATGTCGCCGGCGAACACCCCGATATCGTGGCGAAGATTGAGGAATATTTGAAAACCGCGCGTACCGAGTCGAAGCACTGGCCGATTAAAGCGGCCAAGGAAAATCCGCCGGACAATTCTTCCAAACCGTCCACGAAATGAATCGGGAGCCGGTTAATTCGCCGGTGACGGCGCGTCCTTGACACAGCGAAAACCGGTGTGTGACAGGCCCGTGTCGGGCGACGATTTCATTCGAGCGCTGGGCCGGTAGCCGGTGCAATAAACATCGCTGCACAAGTAAGAGCCGCCGCGCAGGACTTTTTTCGGAACGCCCGGTTCGTCCGGGTCGTAGCTTTCGGGCGGACCCTGGGGATTTTTCGTCGGGCTGTGGGCGTAATAATCGGGCCGATACCAATCGTCGCACCACTCCCAGACGTTGCCGGCCATGTCGTAGAGCCCGTAGCCATTGGGCGCAAAGCTGGCCACCGGCGCGGTGCCACGGAAACCGTCCGCTTCGGTGTTTTCGCCGGGAAAACGCCCTTGCCAGATGTTGGCCCGCCATTTGCCGTTCGGGGTTTGTTCTTCGCCCCAGACGTACGGTTTCCGGATCAGGCCACCGCGCGAGGCGCATTCCCATTCGGCCTCGGTCGGCAGTCGTTTGCCCGCCCATTTGGCGCAGGCCGCGGCATCAAACCAGCAGACGTGAACAACCGGATGTTTTTCCCGGCCTTTGATGTCGGAGCCCGGCCCCTCCGGATGTCGCCAATTCGCTCCCGGCGTCCATTTCCACCAGAGGTAATGGTTGTCGAGGGACACTGCGTGCTCCGGCGGATGGAAGACGACCGAACCGGGCACCAGCTTTTCCGGTGATACGCCGGGAAAGTCTTTCGGATCGGGCTTCCGCTCGGCCATCGTCACAAAGCCCGTGGCCCGCGCAAATTTTTCAAACTGCTCGTTCGTCACCTCGGTTTTGTCCATCCAAAAGCCGTTGACGGTGACTTCATGCAGGGGTTGTTCATCAGGATTGGCGCCCGTTGAACCCATCCAAAACGCGCCGCCGCGGATCCAGACCATGTCGTTGGTCCACGAGTTGTCCTTCCGAACGTCCGGCCTTGCGTCCGAGCGGGCGGCAGCCGGCCGCTGCGACGGCGCCGGTGCATCGTTGCTCGTGGCGACAAAGGAACCCAATCCACCCAGGATAGTCGTCCAGGCAACGATAAACTGTCGGGCCGAGTTCTGCTTCCTGCGGGCGGGTAAAGCGTCGCTCGCTCGGGTTGTCTGCCCTGGCGGCACATGAAAGCGCCGGCTGAAGCGCAAACGGGCATTTGCAACAGTCTGAATTCGCATGCAGGGTCCTTCGGTCAATGCGGGAGTCTAACTCGCTTTGCTTGCGCGGCGCAATACTCTCCGGTTGCGCGTTTGCCCGCGCAGACCCGTTCGCCTGGGGATTTGCCTGACCTTGAAGCTCTGCCAGTCAGACGTTCCTGTCCAGGTTTCCAAATTGCCCGAATACAAACCAGACACTGGTGTCGCGATTCCGTATGCTGCTTCGCCCCGCCCCATCCAGTTGGCCACAAAATTGAGACGCGGCGCACGTGGCACACCTTGTGCAGAGAGGGGCGTTGTGAATTATCGAGAATCAACAACCAGGACGGCGCCATGCAAAGGCTCGATTCTCTTTTTCGTCGCGATTTACCTGTGGTTTTGTCCGGACTCCGGCGCAGCCGCGCTGCCGACGCCCAGTCCGACTCCTGAGCTTGCGACCGGAGATCTGTCATCTCCAGTAACGATAAAGCCCGTTGAAACAGCGATGGCACTGGGAATCGACATCTCGCGGTCGGCAGGGGAACCGAGTTTGCAGGACTTCGCGAACATCAAACAAAAAGGGTACTGTTTCGTTATCGTTGGCGGCTGGGGTGGAGTTAATCCCAATCGCCATGCCGAGGTTCAACTGAACCGCGCCCGACGCGCGGGCCTGCTTACCGCCGGTTACTGCTATTTGAATTTTGCCAGCACATTGGATGGGGGCCGCCAGGTTCGCGAGGCGCTCAGCGCGTTCGGCAGCGAAACCCCCGGCCTTGGCTTCGTGGCGATCGACGTTGAGACCAGCGCCCGCAATCAATTATCGCAGGGCCTGCACCGGGAACCTCCAGATGCATCGGCGCAGCAACAAGCGCTGGCACGGATCAGTGAAGCCGTCGAAGAGGTGCAAAAGGCGGGACTGCGCGCGGTCATTTACACGAAAAAGGGGGATTGGCAGCGGGTAACCGGTGACAGTCAACAATTCAAAAACATTCCGCTCTGGCATCCAAAAACGACCGGAGGCGATGACCTCAACCAACCCCCCCTGACAAGTCCCGATTGCGCTTTTGGCGGATGGATCAGCCGTGTGGGGAAACAATTTGAATTGGACACGACACTGAAGAATCCGTCCATCCCGGTGGATTTGGACGTGTTCGACTTGAGCGCATTTTCGCCCAGCGACCCCAACGAACGTCAACCTGCTGATATTCGAATCGCGGCCAATAAGTAACGAGCTTTGATCGGCGCCGGGTCCAAGTCCGCCCGCTCAGAACAACGTGGTCATCTCCTGGTTCCCGCCAGGCCGGCTGGCAGGTCCTCCCGATTGACGATCCAAGGATGGTCAAGCAGCTCTTTCGCGTGGTTGTTGCTGGCCAGACTCCATTTCGCGTTCCAACTCATGAAGAATACCGCACGCGGTAAATACTTCCCGATGCCCTGAATGAATCGCAGGTAATCATCGTCGCCCGGCGGATGGCTCGACCCGTGCGGGCCATATTCGGTGAATAGTCCAAAACTCGCCGGACCCGCAATGGCGATTTCTTCATTTTGCTTTCCGGCGGCGCAAGACTCCCGATATGGTGGCCGCATGTTGCGCGAGGCAAAACGTCTGAAGGCGATCCAAATGCTGATTGTCGCCAATGTGTTCTGGGGGCTGAGCTTTCCCGCGACCAAAGCGCTGGCGATGACCCAGCAAACCTTGTTGCCCGCCGGCAGCAGTTGGTTCATTGCGTCGCTGTGTGTAGTTTATCGTTTTGGGGCCGCCGCGTTCATCCTGCTGTTGCTCTCCGCGCGCACGCTGCCCGGGATGACCCGGCTCGAAATCGAAGAGGGCCTCGGCCTCGGCCTGTTCGCCGGCGCGGGCATCCTGCTGCAGGTGGACGGGATGGCCTACACGTCCGCCTCGACTTCCGCCTTCCTGACACAAT
>WNFZ01006319.1_pt1 | contig 10748 bp, 14 predicted proteins | sample 5400081 | NCBI WGS metagenome assembly WNFZ01 (sample SAMN13153365, study PRJNA577476) | soil metagenome | isolation source: 80 cm soil or saprolite under grassland replicate 1 | place: USA:California | collected 2016-06-15
CGGCACCTCCTCCATGCCAAGGATCGACCCATAGAAGAAACGCGCACGGTCCTCGCCCCCGGCAGTGATTGAGACCTGAACATGGGCGATGCCCTTTATCGGCATGTGCTGATGTTACTCAAGGGGCGAGAAGAACTCTTCTTACCCAACTGACCCGTTGCTGGGTGAACGGTCGGTTTCCTCGAACGACCCCTCGTGGGAGGATCCGCGGATGAAGGGAAGACGGATCCGAATCGGCCGTGGCGCTCGCAGTGGGAACCACGGTCGCCCTGCTCGTTCCCGATGCGCTCCCGAGCCGTTTGGTGACGTACGCCCCGGTATCCCCAGCGCCACGCACTATCGCCTCGCCCTCCGGCTGGCAGTCTTCGGGGTGGCGCTCCTCATCTCGGTGCTCTTGTTGGCCGCAAGCCGCATGACCTGGAATCGACGCCCGGCAGCTGAATAATCGGAGCCTCGTCGACGTTGCGAAGGCGTGGACGACGGAGGCGGGGTTGCTCGTTCTCTGCGCGACACGGAAGGAGTGGCGGACATGAAGGCCTTCGCTATCGATGAGTTCGGACAGCCCGGCTCGCTCCACGATGTTCCCGTTCCGGAGCCGGCCGATGGACAGGTGCGGGTTCGAGTGGCCGCGGCCGGACTGAACCCGTTCGACAACGCGGTGGTCCAGGGCTACCTGAAGGATCGGATGGAGCACCGCTTCCCGCTCGTACCCGGTATGGACGGCTCGGGGACCGTCGACGCCGTCGGCTCGGGCGTGAGCGCCTGGTCGGTCGGGGACGAGGTGTTCGGCTCGGTCGGCAAGGGCTACCTCGGGGAGGGCACCCTGGCGGAGTTCGTCACCATGTCGGCCGGCACGATCGCGCGCAAGCCCTCGATCCTCGAGCACGCAACCGCTGCGGCGATCCCCACCGCCGGCGTCACGGCCCTGATCATGGCCGACGCCTTAGCCGTCGGCGAGGGACAGACCGTCGTCGCGATCGGCGCCACCGGTGGGGTCGGGAGCTATCTCGTCCAGCTCGCGGCCAGACGAGGGGCTCGGGTGGTGGCGGTATGCAGTGGCGGGAACGCCGAGTACGCGCGTCGCCTCGGCGCGGCGGACGTCGTCGACTACACGACCGAAGACGTCGCGGAAACGGTTCGTTCCAGGTATCCGGACGGGATCGATGGCATCGCCCACATGTTCGGCGACAAGGAAGGCCTGGCCCATCTGGCGGAGCAGGTGCGGTCGGGCGGTCACGTGGCCTCGGCCGTGGGGGCTGCCGATGCCGAAGCCCTCGGACAACGCGGGATCGAGGCCACGAACGTCATGGGCCGGGTGACGACGGAGTCGCTCGAGACGCTCTCGGGCATGGTTGTCGCGGGCGAGATCGCCGCTCCGGAGATCCGTTCGTTCTCGCTGGCGGAAGCCGGGGATGCGCTAGCCGCCGTGGCGACCCAGCACGTTCGGGGCAAGATCGTCGTCACCGTGTCCTGATAGCCGTTGGTCGGCCGCGGGGATTTGGCCCTACCATCGACCCCGTGAAGATGCCAAAGATCGGCGAGGAGACCCGGGCGCACTTCGAGCGGGTGGCCGAGAGCTTCGTCGAGCGAGGGGCGAAGCGGTCCCAGATGTTCGGCATGCCCGTGTTGAAGATCCGGGACAAGGTGTTCGCCGGCACCTATGGGGACGCCATGACCTTCAAGCTGGCCCCCGACGACGTGGTCGCCGCGTTGAAGCTGAAGGGAGTCGAGCCGTTCGAGCCGATGCCGGGACGAGCCATGAAGGGGTGGGTGATGGTGCCGCTCGAGCACTCGAAGCGGTGGGCCGGCCTCGCCGAGCAGGCCTGGACGTTCCTGTCATGACCAGGAGCGTGTCGTCGCTGATCGGCGGCCGCGGCGCTGAACGAGCGCCCGGCGGCCGGCTGACCGTGTCGAACCCCGCGCATCTCGACGAGGTGGTGGCGGAGGCGTCGCTCGCCGACGCTGCAACGTTCGTCGATGCCTGTGGGGCCGCGATGCGCACGCAGGACGCGTGGGCGAGCGTGCCCGCGCCGGCGCGAGGGCGAGCCATCCAGCAGCTCGGCCGCCTGGTCGAGGAAAACAAGCGGGCCCTGGCCACGCTCCTCACGCGGGAGATCGGCAAGCCGTTCGCGGAGTCGCTGGGCGAGGTCCAGGAGGTCATCGACACCTGCACCTTCTTCCTGTCCGAGGGCCGCCGACTGTACGGGCAGACGGTTCCCTCGGAGCTCGCCGACAAGCAGCTGTTCACGTTCCGCGCGCCGGTCGGCGTCTCGGTGATCATCACGGCGGGGAACTTCCCGGTGGCCGTGCCGTCCTGGTACATCCTGCCGGCGCTGCTGTGCGGGAACGCGGTGGCGTGGAAGCCGGCCGAGTACACGCCGGCGACGGCTGAAGCCTTCGCCCAGCTGATCCTCCACGCCGGGTTACCCGAGGGGGTCTTCAACATGGTGCTGGTCGAGGGGCCTGCGGCGTTCGCCGGGCTGGAGCGGGCCATGAATGAGGGGTTGGTCGACAAGGTCGGGTTCACCGGGTCCACCGACGTGGGACGGCGGATCGGTGAGCTGTGCGGGCGGCACCTCCAGTCGCCCTGCCTCGAGCTCGGGGGAAAGAACCCGCTGGTGGTCATGCCCGACGCGGACCTGGACCTCGCCGTGGAGGGCGCGCTGTTCAGCGGCTTCGGCACTGCCGGACAACGGTGCACCTCGCTGGGGACGGTGATCGTCGACGAGTCGGTCCACGACGACTTCCTGTCCCGGTTCGCCGCCGCGGTCGAGGGTGCGGCCATCGGCGAGCCCATGGAGGATGTGCTCTACGGGCCGATGATGAACGGCAGGTTCTGCGACCGGTTCCTGGGATGGCTCGATCTGGTGCGGCCGCATCACAAGCTTTATGGATCGTCCGGCATCGGCCGGATCACCGTGGAGAACCCGCGCCAGGGATTCGTGGGCGAGCCGTCGGACGGGCTGTACTGCCACCCGACGATCGTCGATGGGGTCGACGCCGACGACGAGCTGTACCGGACCGAGACGTTCGGGCCGATCGTGGGGGTGACGTCGTTCGCCACGTTCGACGAGGCCATGGACCTGGCGAACGGGCATGGCTACGGGCTGTCGTCATCGATCTATACGCGTGATCCGCTGAACGTGTTCCGGTTCAGGGAGCGGATCTCGGCCGGCATGGTGTCGGTGAACAACTCGACCTCGGGGGCCGAGGCGCACCTGCCGTTCGGCGGGAACGGCATGTCCGGGAACGGCTCGCGTCAGGCCGGCATCTGGGTCCTCGACCAGTTCACCCGGTGGCAGGCCATGAACTGGGATTACTCGGGGAAGCTCCAGAAGGCCCAGATGGACGTGGCCGAGGTCCCCGCAGATCTGTCCTTCCGCCTCGAGGGGTAGGCCTCGGCCCGATCAGAGCCAGCCGCCGCCGTCGCACCTCGCGACGGTCTTGGCGTCCTTGGTGCCGTAAGAGACTCCATCGCTCTCGTACCCCATGCACAGCATCTGGCCGGACCTGCTCTCGGTCGTCAGGAGCACCGATCCATGTGTCGCGATGCGGATGCTGACCTCGCCGACCACGGTCTCGGTGACGTTGAACGCCAGGCCTGGATCGATCGCTTCCGCCTCGCTCGATGTCAGGCCGGCAAAACCAGCGTGATCGACCCGGTAGGTGAGCGCAACTGCCATGGCCGACCGTAGATCGGCCTGGGCATGGAGGACCTGAGTGCGGTCCCATGCGTTGCGGAAGGCATCGATGTTCGCGGCGAGCCACTTCTCGAACAGCGCCCGGCGTTCCTTCCTGGTGGCCCCGGCGGGCGGGCCGCCGCCGAGCTCTCCCGAGGACCACAGGTCATAGGCTCCCGCTTGCCCCCCACCGTTCAGCCACGACTGGAAGCGTTCGTTGGGCGTCGCTTCATCGACAGTCGGTGGGGACGTCGAATCTGGCGTCCCAGTGGCCGAGGGCTGAGCCGGGCTCACGGATGGCGAACCCCCGCCTGAGGCACACCCTGAGGCCAATGCGGACAAGATCAGGACGACTGGGAGGAGACGACGGATCCATGATCCGGTGGCTGGCGGACGCATGTTCACCTCTGCCTCATCGACTCCCTCCTTCGAAGGCTTGAACGCATCGGCCGGACCTCCTTGGCTAAGCTCTCGGTGCATGACACCAGAGAGGCTGACCGTCGTACGGGCCGGCCGCCTGATCGACACGGTCGCTGGCGAGCTCCTCCGGGCGCAGGTCGTCGAGATCGTCGGCGACCGTGTCGAGTCCGTTGGTCCGGACCAGGGCCGCTACACGAATGGGGCCCGGGTGATCGACCTCTCACAGCACACCGTCGTGCCCGGACTGGTCGACTGCCATGCACACCTCGTGGGGGAGCTGGAACAAGGCGAGTACGCCACGCAGCTCATGCGGACGGGCGCGCAGGAGGCGCTCGTGGGGGTGCGCAACGCGCGGGACACCGTGATGGCCGGGTTCACCACCGTGCGCGACGTCGGCACCTTCCGGGCCTTCGTGGACGTTGCGCTCCGCGACGCGATCGACGCGGGCGATGTCGTCGGGCCCCGGATGCAATGCGCCGGACCCTTCGTCACGGTCTCGAGTGGAGGCGGCGACATCCCGCCGGTGGCTGCGGATGTCGAAGTCCCGCGGGAGCTTCGGTTCGGGGTGGCGAACTCCGTGGACGAGGTCCGGCGGGTGGTCCGCGAGATCCTCCATCGTGGCGCGGACTTCATCAAGGTCATCGCCACCGGCGCCGTGCTGACGCGTGGAACCGCGCCGGGCGCTCCGGAGTTCAGCGAGGACGAGATTCGGTCAGCGGTCGAGGAAGCCGCGCTGTACGGGACCTTCGTAGCGGCACACGCGCACGGCACGGAGGGAATCAAGCGCGCGGTCCGCGCCGGCGCGCGCTCCATCGAGCACGGCTCGCTCATCGACGACGAGGCCATCGAGCTGATGGCCGAGCGCGGGACCTACCTCGTGGCCGACATCTACTGCGGGGACTACATCGCGGACGATGGCCTCCGCCGCGGATGGCCGGGGGAGATCCTGCGCAAGAACGAGGACACCACCGACGCCCAGCGCGAAGGGTTCCAGAAGGCGGTGAAGGCGGGGGTCAAGGTCGCCTTCGGCACCGACAGCGGGGTGTATCCGCACGGCTGGAACGCGCGACAGCTCCCGTACATGGTTCGGTTCGGCATGACCTCGATGCAGGCCGTTCAGAGCACCACGATCGTGGCCTCCGAGCTGATGGGGTGGGACGACCGGATCGGCTCGGTCGAGCCGGGGAAGCTCGCCGACCTCGTGGCGGTGGAGGGGGATGCGCTCGAGGATGTGGCCCGGTTCACGGACGTCGCGTTCGTGATGAAGGGGGGCGCGGTAGTCAAGGGTCCGGGTGACGCGACTCCTTGAGCTTCATGAACTCAGTGACTCGGAACGCCTTCAGGATAGGTCGAATCGCGGCAGGGACCGGTATCCCGCGCGAGTCGGTCACGATGCGCGGTCCCTCCAGCCGGATGGTTCGCCTTCGCGTCTGCACCTCGCACCCCCGTGCAGCCATCACGTTTCGCACCCAGTCCCGGTCGCGGCCGTACGTCAGCGCGATCGCGTAGCCATCGCCCAATCGGAAGAGGTTGACCGGCGTGCGGTAGCGTCGCCCGGACCGTCGCCCCGTATGCATGACCACGGCGAAGCCTGGGAGTGTCTCGGCCAGAGGCTTCGTTGCTCGGTTCGTGACCCTTCGGTTGAATCGCGCCAGCCATCCCGGGAGCGGCATCCGGCCTGGAAGGTACCCTCATTTCGTGTTTGCCTTTCCACCGCCTTCGCTCGTAGCGTGGAGACCCGGACCGGAGGGAGCCGTCGATGAAGAAATGCCCGTATTGCGCTGAGGAGATCCAGGACGCGGCCATCAAGTGCCACCACTGCCTGAGCTGGCTGGTGGATACCGTCCCGGCCGGCGCGGAGAGCCCGCCGGCCACTGTGACGGGGGCCACGTCCCCGGCAGCCACGTTCCCGGCAGCCACACAGCAACTTCCGGCGACCCATGCCGGGCCGGAGGAGAAGGTCGAGTTTACCCACTCGGGCCAGCGATACCTGCTCGGTTACGGCCGCGAGTACTTCGGGATCTGGGACCGGGAGTCGCCGGCCACTCCCGCCTACCGCTTCGCCCGTTCGGACGACGGGTGGGTCCAGGCCTGGCAGCAGTATGTTGCGATCGAAACCAACTACATGGACCTTCGTACCGGCCTGCGCTGAGGGCGCCATGGCGGAGCAGCACCGCTTGGCGCACGCCGTCCTCGAGGGCGCGCACGATACCTTCATCGACAACGTCCGGAACGTGTCGATGGATGAGGCGCTCGACGCCGCAGGCGGCTTTCGCTCGATCCTCGGCGTCATGAAACACGTCGCCGGATGGAGCGCCGTGTACCACTCCTACGCGTTCGACGAGGAGCCGAGGCATTGGGACCAGACGGACTGGCCCCGCGGCATGCGCGATGCGATCGAGCCGAGCGAGGCCTACCTCCAGGAAGTGCTCGCCTGGTTCGAGCGCAGCTACGGGCGGTGGCTCGCCTCCACGGCAGAGCCCGCCGACCTCGAGGCGGCGCGGCCGCTCCACTGGGGGAAGACGGCGTCGCTCGGCGAGATCGTCGCCATGGTGGCCGGACACTGGTCATACCACGCAGGCGAGATCAACGAGATCCTGGCGATCCGCCGGGGCGAGGCCTGGGAGTACGGCGAGGAGGTTGAGGAGAACCACATCTCGACGGTCGGACATCGGGTCCGCCGGCCGTGGGTCACGGACGAGGAGGCGGCCAGGTACGAAGGTACGTAGGGTAGGCCCTACCGCACTGAGCGGGAGAGCTGGCGACGGGAATCGAACCCGCATCACCAGCTTGGAAGGCTAGCGCTCTTCTCCTGCTGACCTGCGCGAATGGGCCACGGTCCCGCCCCCGTCCCCGGCCGCCTCGGAACGAGACTAGGTGAGATCCCGCCGAGTTAGCCGCCGCGAGTATTCACAATGGGCACGCGCCGAGGTTGACCTCGAGTCCGTCGTGATCGGAGCCGGGCACTGTGAACGTCGAGCCGTCAGTGGCACAGAGCTGATCTGAGAGGAAGACGTAGTCAATCCGAAGCTGCAGCGCGAACCAGGCCCAGTGGTCGTACGTAGTTGACGCGAACGACGAGCGCATGGCATCGCGCATCGCGCCGTCGAGCATCCGGTACGAGCTCGACCGATCGCTCATGTTGAAGTCACCGGCGAGGATGACCGGCAGGTGTTCGCTTTGCGCAGATTGGAGCAGCCTCTCGATCGTCGCCGTGTGCGCCGAGAAAGACGTGCTGTACAGGGGGTTCGGCAGATGGACCGCGTAGACGACGAACGGCGAGCCGGGGCGAGCAACATCGACCCGCATCGCCGTCGCCTGCGAAACGCCGGGGATCGGGCGGGGCGCAGCGACGGGCCACCGCGCGAACACGATCTGGGTGCCGAGCCCCGCCGAGTGGTCGTCGGGAAGCGATAGGCCTATCGCGACGCGCATCGGTTGCGACGTCTCGACGGCGACGAGGACATCGGGCCGTTCGCCAGCGAGGGTTCGAGCCGCGGGGAACGTCCACGGGTTGCCGAGGAACGTGTTGGCCGAGGCGAGGCGGAACGGTTCGAGCGGCGCCGGAGTGGACTGGGCGAGTCGCGGCGCGACGACGACGACGGCGGTGAACACGACGAGCGAGAGGCTCACGAGCGCGAACCTCATCTTCCTCGACATGATCGCGAGGCCGAACGTCGCAATGGCGAGGATGGTGCTGCCGAGCGGGAGCGCGAAGGCCACGGCGTCCATCGCTGGACCCGCATCGCGGATCGCGAACCAGGCCCACGGCACTGCCGAAAGGATTGCCGGCGCAGTCCATTTCACGATCGGCGACCTGCCCGGACCCTCGCCCGGCTCCGTCGGTTCCATCTCGGGCGGCGGACCGATCAGCGACTTAGTCGAGCGCCGCGGCATGCAGGAGGAGCCACAGCGCACAGACAAGGGTCATCACCGCGACGACGAGGACGACCCATCTGAGCATCGCTAACGGCTGATGCTCGACTCGGTGCCCGTGCATGATGCAACTCTAGCCTCTTCGGGAACCGCACCGCTCGAGCGTCTGGCAAGGATCGAACGCCGTCAGGGTGCGAGCTTCCGGGTCGCGTGCGGCGCGGGTTCCGCCTGCGCCCAGTTACGCGCTTTGACGCCGAGGCCGCTCACGTAGTCGACGGGCCCTTCCGCACACCGCGCAGTCATGCACCGACGCCCTCGAACTCGCGCTGCAGATCGGTCTTCACCGACAGAGTTCGGCTCGCAGCATATTCGTGCTGACGACTGTGGCATCCGTGCGATCTCCAAGGGAGAGCCCGAGAACGACTGCGAAAGGGCGGAAATGACGGGTAAGGTCGAGACGCGAACGGGCACGGAACCGCGGGATTGACCAGCGGAGACGGGCTCTGTCCAGCAGAGCGGGCGACGGGAATCGAACCCGCACCACCAGCTTGGAAGGCTGGAGCTCTACCATTGAGCTACGCCCGCAACAGGCGCAAGCCTAGCAGCGGACCGGTCTCAGACGAATGAGCGCGTCAGAGCAGTCGCGGCCGCCGCCACCACGATCACCACGAGGATTGGCGCCTTGCGCCACAGGGCGATGCCGGCGGCGGCCATCCCCACCAGGCGAGCGTCGGGGGAGATCGATTGGCCGCTGGCCAGTGCCTGGGTCACCACCAGGGCCGCCAGCAGCGCCGGTGCCAGCAGCTCGACCACCCCGGTAACGGCCGAAGGCAAGGCCCGGCCCCCGAGCAGGACCGGTCCCAGCGACTTGATGGCCACGGTCGCGGTTCCCACCGCCAGAACGACGATCCACGCGTCGGTCACTTCCGGGCCAACCCGATCAGGCACGCGGCGCTCGCCGCGATGATCGGGACCCCAGCCGGCGCCACCGGCGTGAGGGCGAGCGCGATGGCCCCGCCGAGGATGGCCGCGACGATCGTTCGCCGGTTCCGAAGCTGCAGCAGTAGCAGCGCGAGGAACAGCGCTGGGAACGCAGCGTCCAGGCCGAGGGTCTTCGGGTCGCCGAGGGCTTGGCCGCCGAGTGCGCCGATGGCCGTTCCCGCCACCCACGAGACGTAGAGGAGGAGCCCGGCGCCGACGAGGATCCCGGGATCGAACCGTCCCTCGCCTTCGGCCGCCAGGGCCCACGACTCGTCCACCACCAGCTGAGCCCGAAGGAACCTCCACCACGCCGGCCCGTCGAGCCACGGCGCCACCGAGACGCCGATGGGTCCGTAGCGAAGGTTCAGCAGGACGGCCGCGGCGACCGCCGCCGCCACCGTTCCCCCCGCCCCCAGGATCGAGACCGCGGCGAACTGCGCCGATCCGGCGAAGGTCGTTGCGGACATCACGATCGGTGCGAGCCAGCCCATCCCCGCCGAGCGAGCGAGCAGACCGAATGAGATGCCGAAGCCGAGGACCGCGACGGCGAGCGGGGCCACGGCCCGCGCGCCGTCGCGGTACCTGTTTGCGGAACTCCCGTCCATGGCCGTCCACGGTAGCAACGGTCGCGGGGCCGAGCCTGCGGTAGGTTGCTCTGCATGCCCGACTGGAAGGTCCCCTTTCGCCTCGTGGACGTGTTCTGCGAGCGTCCGCTGGCGGGGAACCAGCTGTGCGTCGTCCCGGAGCCCGGATCGCTCGATGACGCCACCATGCAGTCGCTGGCTCGCGAGATCGGCTTCTCCGAGACAACGTTCGTCACGGCGATCGACCATGACCGGTACTCGATGCGGATCTTCACGCCGGGTGCGGAGCTCCCGTTCGCGGGCCATCCGACGCTCGGGACGGCCTTCGTGATGGTAGCGGAGGGACGGGTGAGCTCACCGCTCACCCAGGTGGTCGCGGCCGGCGAGTTCCGAGTGGAGGTGGACCTGGATCGAGGGTTCGCCACGATGCACCAGCTGCCGCCGACCTTCGGCCCGGAGATCGACGATCTGGATGGGGTCGCGGCCGGCGGCGGCCTCGTCGTCGCGGACTTGCATCCCGACCTGCCGCCCCAGCTCGTCTCGACCGGGTTGCCGCACCTGTTGGTCCCGCTCCGTGACGAAGCGACCCTGCGTCGCGCGCATCGGAACGACGAGGCCCTCCGGACCCTGTGGAAACGCTACGGGCCGGATTGCATCTACCTGTTCGCATTGACAGACGAGGGGGCGACCGCCAGGCTGTTCGACGCCGGCTTAGGGATCGGGGAAGACCCGGCCACCGGCTCAGCCGCGGGGCCGCTGGGCGCCTATCTTGCGGCGCGGGGGGTCGGCGGCCTGCCGGGCAAGCTGGCAATCCGCCAAGGCGATCAGGTGGGTAGGCCAAGCACGCTCCATGTCGAGGTGGAACCCGAGGGTGCCTCCTGGGGCATCCGCGTGGGAGGCGGCGTGTCCGTCGTGGGCGCCGGCAGCTTCCGTATCTGACCGGCCGGGGGTGGGACCCCTACAATCGGGCTGCGGGGCGTAGCGCAGCCTGGTAGCGCGCCTGGTTTGGGGCCAGGAAGTCGGCGGTTCGAATCCGCCCGCCCCGACGAGGAGCCACTGCGTAGAACGACGTACCGAAAGACCGTGGGAGTCGGGATTTCACTCCTGGATTCCCTGGCCCAATCTTGCCTCGTAGCCCACTGACCCGAGTTTTCGACGAAGCGTTGCAGGATGGATGAGCGCGATGCCTCTGGCCCCGTCCGTCCTG
>WNFZ01022981.1_pt1 | contig 10747 bp, 10 predicted proteins | sample 5400081 | NCBI WGS metagenome assembly WNFZ01 (sample SAMN13153365, study PRJNA577476) | soil metagenome | isolation source: 80 cm soil or saprolite under grassland replicate 1 | place: USA:California | collected 2016-06-15
GAGGTAACGAGAGGTCCGTAGAGGAGATAGCCAGAGAGAATCAGTGTTGCTATTATTCTTAGCACTTGTCGTTTCTGAAGGCTTTGATATAAAGCTTCAACTGTCTTGCCGAGGAGGAGCAATCCCATTGGAATCAAAAACAGGACCATGCGTTCCGCGACGGGATACAACTGCAAGGCAGATGCAGCTAGCGTAATGATAAAGATCAGTCCAAGAGTAATTGCGTAATTTTGATTCCGTCTCCACAAGATCATCCAACCGAGGAGCATCAAGGCGAATACAAAATACGTCCCATATGGAATGCCGAACTGGGTCGCGATGATTCCGTTGATGCTCAGCTTAAACCAGCCGATGTCACTCCATGGCGGGAATGGTAAAAATGCGCCCTGCCAGTACTCGCGTATAAATGCATTTTGTTGCAGGTTTCGCAGCACTAGAAAATAGAGCAGGCTGATCGTGGCAACCCATAAAAACCCAATTCCAATCAGATATCCTAAATTTGAGTAATCATGTTTGCGCAAGTAAAAAATCACCAGGGCGAGTCCAATGCCGGCAAGGACGAATAATGCTGGCTGTGAGAACCATATCCCTGCAAAACCTGCCAGCGCCATCCACAAAAAATCCCGTTTTTGCGGTTTGGGATCAAACAGGCGATCAGCGAAAAGTAGCAATCCAAGGGTTACGGCGACATCCAGAATGTATTGTTTTACTTCCGACGAATAATAGACGAGCCGCGGGTTGAGGATGAATAATGCTAATGCAGTTAAAAGACCAGCTCCGCGGGTGGTGCGCTTGAGTAGAAGATAAAACAACCAGATCGAAGCAATGCCAACAATGAGGGGAACCAACCGTAAAGCATATTCACTTCTACCAAAGAAGGAGTTCGCTATTTTTTCCACCAGTAAAAAACCAATCGGGGAGCCCTGATCGTAATCCAGCGGCTTGAACAACCCGATGAAGTCCCGGTTGACAATATTTAGCGCCAGCATCGCTTCGTCTGTCCATAGGGAACGTCCGGTCAGATATTGGCGCAGGCGCAAAACTACTCCCAACAGGATCAAGACTCCGACTGCTGCCTTTTGCCCGGTGAGCGATGCTTTAACTTTGTTTATCATGGAGTATATTATTCAACTGCCAGAGTGACTACAGCCTCCGGTTTGCTGGATGGCTTAAGCGGAAACAAACGATCCTTCAGATTGGTGATCGGTCTTTCCATGAATTGAAAACTCAGCGATGCGATAAGAATAGTCCCCGCGAACGCGATCAGCGCGGTCAATGGCTGCAATAACGGAGCGGTGATTCCCAGGTCCGCGATGCGGCCCGCAAACCACACAATCGGAAAGTGATATACATACAATCCGTACGAAATCTTTCCGAGATAACGCAGCGGACGCCACTCGAGAAGCTGAGTGAGCCATCCTTCCTGTGCGACGCCATAAATGATGACCGCAAAGAAATAATTCAACAAACTATATGCCCATATAAATTGATAGGCATCTGGCAAAAGTAGCGGATAGCCCAGGGCTGAGATCGCACCAATACTGCCTGTTGCCAAATATTGAGAGGCAAAACCGATTACGGGTAAAAGAATTGCCAACAGAAAAAATTGTCCCTTGGCTTTTGGAATGGGATAGCGGCTGATATACGCGCCGAATGCAAAAGCGTCGATGTGACTGAAAGGTAGAGGGTAAACAGCCAGCGCTGGAGTGTCTGCTAAAAAGCGGAAAACGCCTGAACTGTAGACGAAAAAGAAAGCAAGCCGGAAGACCGGTCCTAATACAATAAAACTTAAAAACAGCTTTTTCAGTGATTTTTCAGGGACAAGAAAAAGCAGTAGGGGCCAGAAAATATAAAACTGCTCTTCCACAGACAGAGACCAGAAATGATCGAGCAAATTGGAATGTTGGAATCGTGCCGTTGCAAAGAAAAAGTCGTAGACATACGCGACCGCGTACCAAACTTGATCCAAAAAGATCCGCATGTAATTTGGACGGTAGGGAATGGAGATCAGCCAGATTGTCAAAAGTGCGACAATGATCAGGTAGAAATAATAAAGAGGAAAAATTCTTAAGAAGCGTCTGCCATAGAATTTGAAAAAATATTCCCTCATGGGCAAACTCTTTTTCATATGTAGCAGGATGCCCGTGATCAGGTAACCGGAGAGCACGAAAAACAAGGAAACTCCCACCCAGCCAACTTGAAGATAGTTTGTGTGCAAAGCAAACACAAGTAAAAAAGCGATGGCGCGCAATCCGTCCAACCCGGGAATCATCTGTAACATTGAAACTCACTTTGAGAAGGCTGTCAAGAATCAAAGAACGCTTATTGAAATTCATTGATAGTCAAAATCCAATCTACATGATATAAAAGTCATCGAACAAGGCAACAATCAAACATGCACATTGAACTTCTCTTTGACGCAAAAGCTGCACTCGGTGAAGGTCCCATTTGGGATTCGCACACCGGGACGCTTTATTGGATCGACATCCTCAATAAGCGCATCTATGCAGGATCGGATATTCTCACCGAACTGGATGATCTGATCGGATGCATTGCCGCGCGCAAAAGCGGTGGACTCATGCTGACACAGCGCTCCAGCTTCGCAAGCCTGGAACTGAATCCCGTTAAATTGACTCCTCTCTCAGCTCTGAAAGATGAACCGTCAAATAACCGTTTCAACGATGGCAAATGTGATCCGCGCGGGCGTTTCTTGGCGGGCACGATGGATATGGGAGAGAAGGACCCGAATGGTTCGCTTTACTCATTTGATGGAAATTCTGTTACAAAATTATTGAGCAATGTGACCATCTCCAACGGCCTCACCTGGAGTCCGGACTATAAAACCTTTTACTATATCGACACGCCCACATGTGAGGTCAAAACATTTGATTATGATTTGGAAACCGGCAGCATCGCGAACCCACGCGTGACCATACGCGTCCCCGAAGCTTTGGGCTGGCCCGACGGCATGACCTCGGATATGCAAGGGAATTTGTGGATTGCGATGTGGGGCGGAGCGCAGATTACAAAGTGGAATCCGAGCACAGGTCAATTGCTGGAACAAATTCCAATCCCGGCGAAGAACGTTTCCTCTTGTATCTTTGGCGGAAAAAACCTGGACGAACTCTACGTCACGTCGGCGCGTAAAGGCTTGGAGGAAGCCACATTGAGGCAGTATCCGCTCACGGGTGGCTTGTTCCGCATCCAGACAAATGTAGAAGGGATGCCAACATTTGAATTCGAGGGGTAAAATCAAAAGCGGAGAATCCAGTTCCATGTCCAAACGAATCGAATATATTGATATTGCGAGGGGGATCGGTATTCTGCTGGTGGTAATGGGGCATAATGATTTTGCGGTGATCTCACCATTTGCATACAAAGTCATTTACTCATTCCACATGCCGCTGTTCTTCTTCCTGTCAGGATACTTTCTCAACACGGCGGTTGGCTTCTGGAATTTTCTCAAGAAACGTTTCAATTCGCTTTTGAAACCCTACTTTTTTACCATCTTCCTGATCTATTTTATTTCGATCTCGTTTGGAAAGGTGGGCTTCCAGAACGCAATTACGCGCATTGTCAAATCACTTTATGGAGCGGGAGCTTACCTGGATTGGGTGCAATTGTGGTTTCTGCCGCATCTCTTTGTAGTAAGCCTATATGCCTTTTTGTTTTATGCGATCATGGCAAAAGTGGACAGCCGCTGGGTGCGATGGCTGGTTCTCCTGCTCACACTTGGACTCGCAAGCCTCTTCCTCCAGAAGTTCTATCCATTTTCGCTTTCTGTGTTTGGCAAGCACTATGAGTTGCTTGGCTTGCCATACAGCCTTGACCTTGTGCTGCTCAGCGGTTTCTTTTTCATTCTGGGAAGCGAAGCGCGTCAAGTCACATCTGAAAGATTATTTGGCAATGTGTTCTTCCTGATCGTGACGGGCACATTGTTAATTTTGTTGGACCTGTTTTTCAGCGCGCGGATTGACTTCAATACGCGGGTCTATGAATCATTTGTGATCAACACAGTCGAGGCAGTCACAGGCATCTTGTTTGTGCTCGCGCTTTCGAGACAAATTGAACTACGGGCAGAATGGCTGGCATCGGTGTTCAAATATTTTGGGAAGATTTCGCTAATTATTTTGCTTTTCCATGTTCCGATCCAGGATTTCTGGGGACAAAAGATTCTGCAAGTGACTGGAAATCACCCTCTTTCGATCTGGCTTGCTTTTTGTATGGGGGTGTTGGGTTCTGCACTCCTGTATGAGTTGTTCATCAAAACAAATCCTGTCGCTTCATTCTGGCTAGGCAGGGAAGCGGAATCCCCGAAAAAAGAGGAAGTGCCTGTAAATGTAAATGTGATCCAAACGGAAGACGATAAGCAGCCTGCTATAAATCCTTGAAGTTAAATTCTCAAGGGAATCAAAAGTGTTCGGAGTCTCATTGACTTCGGACACTTTTTACGTGCGCAAATACACAGCCATCAAAATCGAAAAATCCGCAGCCATATGACCAAGTACAGGCGCAAGCAGGCCGCCATCTGCACGCGCAATTTGTCGCCAGAACCAGCCCGCAAGAGTCAGCACTGCCAGACTGTACAGGATCATATCTGTTCGTACATTGTTTAGCAGAATCAAACCGTGGAAGCCCGCGTATAAAAAGTCGGAAGTAGTAACGTTTGTGGTTTTACTTCCTAAATAGCCGCGCCAAAAATATTCCTCGATCCACGGATTTGCTAGGGTAAAGTAAGTGAGGAAAGGAATCCACTTGGATGAGTTTAGACCCATCGCTTCTACATGCGCAGACAGATCATTTGTGATCCCAAACTTATTCCAGAGAAAATATAAAGTGATGCCGCTGCTTCCACACAGCAGAACGCTGACCAAAATCCATTTGATGTTCTTGCTTCGAAAAAGAATTTTGATGGGAATGTTGGGTTTTGCGATCCATACAGAAAGGATGATCGCAAGATGTGACTTGTGTGATGATTGTACTCCGTGCGCCCGCTTCGATCAGGGACTGTGAAACTGCCTCCGCGCTATCGAGTTCCACCAACGCGATCATGTTGCCGCCGCGCCCGCCGCCGCTCAGCTTTGCTCCCAGCGCACCGGCTTCGTAGGCGGCTGAAACCAGTTTATCTAGTTCAGGCGAAGAGACGGTCATTTCTTGAAGCAGTTTATGGTTCTCATTCATCAATTCGCCGAGCATTCTCCAATGTCCCTGTTCAATCGCACGCCGGGCAGTAAAGGATATTTCAGTAACTTTATCTTTGTCCTTCAACCACGACCTGCGTACATCACTCACGGATTCTTTTGTTGGCGCGCTGATGCCTGTATCCCCGATGACGATCGTAAACGGTTTGCCAACTCTGAAAGTTTCAACCTCATCCCCGTCCCCTCTCCTGGAAGGAGAGGGGGGACGCTTAATGAAATATACGGGCTTGGCGTATGTGATCACGGTATTGTCAATTCCCGATGGCGTGCCATGATGAAGTTTTTCGATTTCATAAGTAAATGCATTGACTTCTTCATCTGTTATCTCATACTTGAGATGTGATGATAATGCACGCGTGAGAGCAACGGTCACTGCGGCGCCCGAACCAAGCCCAGATGCAACAGGAATTGTGGAAGAAATATTGATTTCAAGATTTGGAAACGAGGCAATGCGCGAGATGAACAAAAAATTATGGATCACGGAAGCAATCGGATGGTCGGAAGGGAGCGTGTTCAGTTCGGCGTGAAGATTCACGTCTGGGGCGTTGATCCAAATCCCGGAACGGGAGGCATCTACGACGTCCACATCCGCGTGAACTTGCGTCACTGGAACAGCCAGCGCGGGACGCCCATAAACGACCGCGTGTTCACCAAAGAGGATGATCTTGCCGGGTGCAGAGGATTTGGTCATAGGATATAAGAACCTTGCGAAGGTTCACGCCCTATCGGGCAGCCTTCGCAGGGTTTAAGTTATGACAAATAGAATACCGCAATAACAGCCAATCCCCACAACAACACTGTCATCTGCAGCGGACGATCTTTGAGTGCGACTTCATCAGGTGAGCCAGCGGCATGACCCATTTGAATAAGCTGCAAATAACGGAAGATGCCATAGACCACAAATGGGATCGTCAGCATCATGGTGTGATTTGCAGGAAGGTTCGGCGCAGAAAATGTGTAGAGTGAATACGCAACAATTGTCATACCCGAGACAATCGTAATGAATTGATCGAGGAGATGAATTGTATATCCTTCAAATACTTTGCGATGCGAGCTTGCCCCATCGGCAAGAAGGCTCATTTCGGCACGGCGTTTTCCGAAACCGATGTAAAGTGAAAATAAAACCGTGATCATATAAAGCCAGGGCGAAAACCGTTCGACGGTAATCAGTGCCACGCCCGCTGCCACACGCAAGACGAATCCCGATGAAACGATCAGCACATCCAGAATAGAAACATGCTTCAGCCAGCGTGAGTACAGTAAATTTGTGAGGAGATATAAGGTGAGAAACAACGCAAAGATCGGGGAAAGCAAATATCCCAGCGGAATAGAAATGAACGTTAACAAAAATGCTGCGATGAGTGCAACATTGATGGGTAACTTGCCTGACGCGATTGGGCGAAATTTCTTTTCAGGATGATTGCGATCAGCTTCCACATCGGCGATGTCGTTGAGCAAATACACCGCGCTGGAAATCAAACAGAACAATGCAAATCCCTCGAGTGTTCGCAATAACGGTCCCCATAAAAACAATTGCTTATCGAAAATCAGACCAAAAAAGACAAAGCCGTTTTTCGTCCATTGACGCGGGCGCATGGTTTTGATGAGAGCTTTTAACATGAGGCAATTTTACCTTACGATATTCGAGATTCGAAAACTGAAAATTGAAAACCATCACAATTCAGGAGCACGACTCTCGATTCTCGAATTACAATTCTCGTATGCCCAAAGTGCGTTTGGATGTATTACTCGTAGAGCGTGGATTGGCGGAATCGCGCGCCAAGGCACAGGCTCTTATCATGGCAGGACAGGTGCGTGTGGCGGGTCAGACGACGCTCAAGGCTGCCACCGCCATCTCGCCTAGAATCGTTGCCAGAAGATGTCTCGCTGGTGACAGTGGATGCGTCTTTCATATCACTAAAAATTCTTTTACCAGTTATTAAAAAGTGGTTCTTTCCCTCACCCCTAACCCCTCTCCCAGAGGGAGAGGGGCGAAGGGGTGAGGGAGATGTCATTGCCCTCATCAAACCTCAATTCGAAGCCGGCAAAAAGGATGTCTCGCGCGGTGACGGTGTGATTCGTGACCCCGAAATTCATCGTCAGGTGCTTCTTGATGTTTTGAAGTATGCACAACAGGAAAGTTTTGCAATACAGGGATTAATTAAGAGCCCATTGCTGGGGCCAAAAGGAAATGCAGAATTTTTGGTGTGGCTTAATTTTGGGAAATCAAGTGAGTCAATTGAATCTCTGATCGAGAAAGTAGTGCCTGCTCCAAAGTAAGCGTAAGAGCGACTCGTCGGAATCATCACGTGATTTGCATATGCTCGGCGGGTCACCCTTAATCGTAGTATTCAAGCTGATACGGAGAAAGATGCTGCCTGCCTTCGGACAGAATTTCCTCAATTGTCATATTTTCATGCTGCTTGTCCGCGGGGTGATAGTGGACATGCACGCGCAGCACATTGGGAATCGAATTGTAAATTGCTTCCTCCACAGCAGTTGCGATTGCATCCCCATGGCTAACCGACAGGTTCCCGTCTATGCCAATGGTCAAATTGATCACGAGGTGCGGGCCAAAGCGATGTGCTTGCAATTCCTCCAATTGATTTACGCCTTTTAGATTCTTCAACAACTTGAGAACTTGTTTTGCCAATTGTCTGCTGGGTACAGCGTCCATCAACTCTGCCGATGATTCACGCAAAATGAAAATTCCCGTGCGCAGGATCAGCACTGCGACGAGGGCGCCTGCGAGTGGGTCCACCCAGGGGAGACCGCGCTGACCGAGGAAAATGCCTATCGATGCCGCGGACGCAGACAGGATGTCATTGCGGTGATCATATGCCAGCGCGCCTACCACGGGATTCTTTGTCTCTTGGCCGAGTTTGCGAACATAGAAGAACAGAACAATCTTGACCGCAACCGTCCCGACAGCGACCCATAGCGCAAAAGGATGCGAACCAAGGGAAGTAATTTCACCGCTTACGAGCTTCCATATCTTATCCACTGCATCCCAGAAGACTTTCACTGCTGTTGCGACAACGAACGCCCCCACTACCAGTGATGCAATGCTTTCCAATTGGCGATGTCCGTAGGGATGTTCCGTATCAGCAGGTTTGTTTGCCAACCTGACAAAGACACTGGCAACAACGTAATAGGCTACATCAGAAACGGAATTGATCCCTTCCGCCAATAGTGCGGGACTGTTTCCTAGAATCCCAAAAGTAGTCTTGAGTATGGATAACAGGATATTGATCCCCAATCCCAGATTTATTGCCCATAGACTCTTTCGGTCTCGTTCGTGCGTCATACGCAGATTGTATAGGTCATTCAATTATCCTGTAATGGACAAATATCCTGTTTGCGAAGTGCCGCATAATTTGCAAAAATGAAATTTAAATTCTTGGTCTGCAAATCCATTCTAAAAGTTCACTTATTAATGGAACAAGTGGTAGAGAATGATTGAAAGTTGTTACAGAGTGCCGCAGAATTAGGTAAACTTTCAGCTAAATGAGACAAGCGGTAGAAAGGTCTCCTGATGTAACAAAATCAAGGATCAAAAACGTCTGGAAGATGATGCGATGAGATTGAAGTGTAAGGGCGTTAGTTCCGTCTGGTACAATTTGCAAATGACACCCTCCACCGATTCCGAATTCAATGTCCATCATCCACAACCGCTGCTGATCGTCATCTCTGGACCTTCGGGCGCGGGCAAGGATACCGTAATGCAACGCATGAAGGAGCGCGGCTTGCCATTCCATTTTGTTGTGACGGCGACGACGCGTCCACAGCGAGACAACGAGGTGCATGGCAAGGATTATTGGTTTGTTTCTAAAGAGGAATTCGCACGCATGATCAATGAGGACAAACTGATCGAGTATGCAGTGGTCTATGGTGATTACAAGGGGATTCCCAAACAACAGGTGCGTGAGGCGCTTGCCAGCGGCATGGATGTAGTGATGCGCATTGATGTGCAGGGCGCCGAGACGGTGCGCAAACTCGCGCCTGAAGCATTGATGATCTTTATCACAACAGAGAATGAAGAAGATTTGGTGCGCCGCCTTGAAACGCGGAGAACGGAAACCCCCGATTCTCTCGCGATCCGTATTGCAACGGCGCGTAAGGAACTCAAACGCGTGCAAGTATTCGATTATGTGATCGTTAATCGTGAGTTCCATTTGGATGAGACAGTAGATAGTATCCGAGCCGTTATCGATGCGGAACATCATCGCGTGAACCCGCGTAAGGTGGAATTATGAATCAACCTTTTGATAACAATCGAGGGGCACCCACTTCAGACGCACCAACGGCAACTCCCGCTCCCCAACAGGTTCGTGTGCGGATGCCACAATCTGCTCCGTATGTGACGTATACCATTATTGGCATCACGGTCCTGGCATATTTTCTACAGGCGACTCCTTATGGAAATACGTTTGTTGAAGCCTTCATTAAGTCGAATGATCAAATCCGCGCCGGAGAGCTTTGGCGTTTGCTCACGCCTGCATTATTGCATGCAAATCTGATGCATATCGGATTCAACATGTATGCCTTGCTTTCGTTCGGAACAGGTCTCGAACGGCATTTTGGGCATGGACGCTTTCTCCTACTTTATGTGCTTGGCGCGTTTGCAGGAAATGTCATGTCGTTCCTGATGACCAATGTTGATTCCCTAGGCGCATCCACGGCGATATTTGGGCTGGTGGGCGCGGAGGCGATGTTCCTAGTCAAGAACCGCAAGTTATTTGCGGGACAGTTCAGGAGCGCCATCGGAAATATTATCTTTATTGTTGTAATTAACTTGGTTGTGGTTGGGTCCCTGGCGAATGTTGACAATTGGGGACATATTGGCGGATTGGTAGGCGGGTTAATGTTTGGTTGGTTTGCGAGTCCCGTTTGGGAAATTGAGGGAATCGCCCCGGCACTGCAATTAGTGGATCAACGCCCGACGCGCGAAGTTCTTACCGGCGCGGCCCTGGTAGTATTAGTCTTCGGCGCACTGGCGATGTGGGGATTGATGAGATAGAAAGTGGAGCGTTGAAAGTAAGAAGTGAGAAGTAAAAAGTAGCCACGGATTTCACTGATCGAATAATTTGTGGAAGCAATGGCTTTTTTATTTACTGCTTGATCTCGAACGCCGCGTCTGCACTTCGGAGAAGAAGGACTCCTGGGTGTGAGCAGATGGCACGCGATATTCTTCATGCATTTGTGGTTTTAATTTTGGAGCTGAACAAGCTTTGAATTAAAAACCCACATAATCCAAATCCAAAGAGTGTAAATGGCATATGCCAGGGAAGATAATTGATATGGGTGTGGAAATAGGCAACAGATTTAAAAATAATGTACCAACTCAGTGGTCCAAGAATCGAAAACCATGTCACAGCGATGAGTGCATATCCTTTTCGCAAATTATTAGATGCTGCCAGCCTTGTTTTGCTCAGCACAACCTGGATCAGGGAAACAATCGCAAATAAAATGATGATGACAAAATAAGGGATCTGAAAATTGTAAAAGTAGGATTCTGACTAGTCACCTGACAGTTTGATTAGCGA
>WNFZ01009707.1_pt1 | contig 10744 bp, 7 predicted proteins | sample 5400081 | NCBI WGS metagenome assembly WNFZ01 (sample SAMN13153365, study PRJNA577476) | soil metagenome | isolation source: 80 cm soil or saprolite under grassland replicate 1 | place: USA:California | collected 2016-06-15
GAAGGTGGTCGGCTCTGAAGAGAGGTCTGTCATGACACACGTTGCTAGCCCGCCAGTCCCGGGTCTGCTGCTGCATGCCCTTGCCAAGAATTGGTGGCTGCTGCTCTTGCGCGGCATCTGCGCCATCCTGTTCGGGGTGCTCACCTTCGTCTGGCCGGGAATAACGCTGCTCACGCTGGTACTTCTCTACGGCGCCTTCGCGCTCGCTGACGGCGTGCTGGCCGTCGCGGAGGCCATCATGGGCGGTGCTCCGGCGCCGCGCTGGTGGCTCGCGCTCGTGGGACTCTTGGGCATTGCCGTCGGAATACTGACATTTGCCTGGCCGGGCATCACTGCGCTCGTGCTGCTCTTGTTCATCGCCGGCTGGGCGATCGCGAGCGGGGTCCTGCAAATCGTTGGCGCGATCAGGCTGCGCAAGGAGATCGACAACGAGTGGCTGCTGATCGCCAGCGGCGTACTCTCGGTCATCTTCGGATTGATTCTGGTGGCTCAACCCGGGACAGGCGCGTTGGCCTTGCTTTACGTCATCGGCATCTACGCGATCCTCTACGGTATTCTCGAGATCTGGCTTTCGCTGCGCCTACGGGAACATGCAACGAGCTAGACCGACGACGGAATAAGGTGCTGGCGCGAACTGGGTCGTGGAGATTTGAATCCACGACCCGGCGATCGTAGATTGCGCCTCCACGACAGGGGGTTGCGGCATGCCGAAAAAAGAAATCCTCGACCGTATACGCAAGTACGTCCACCCGTTCCGCATCACCAAAGGCAAGGGCTTCCGGCTGAAGGACTTCGACCCGGGTGACACCTGCGGCCTGAAGTTGGACAAGGGCGATGCCGCGGAACTCCTCCAACGCGGCACGGCGTGGTTGGCAGAGGAGCAGGACATGCTCTACGCCCAGGACCGTTGGTCCTTGCTGCTCGTCTTCCAGGCGCTGGACGCGGCCGGCAAGGACAGCACGATCAAACACGTCATGTCGGGCGTCAATCCTCAGGGCTGCCAGGTATTCTCGTTCAAGCAGCCCTCATCGGAGGAGCTCGATCACGATTTCATGTGGCGCTACGCCAGACACCTGCCAGAGCGCGGGCGCATCGGCATCTTCAACCGTTCATACTACGAGGAAGTCCTCGTCGTGCGCGTACACCCTGAGATCCTGCAGCGGCAGAGGCTGCCCCCGCACCTCGTCGGCAAGGGGATCTGGGACGAGCGGCTCGCCGACATCGCGCATTTCGAAGACTACGCTACCCGACAGGGCACGAAAATTCTGAAGTTCTTCCTTCACGTGTCGCGCAAGGAGCAGAAGAAGCGCTTCATGGATCGCCTCGAAGAGCCGGAGAAGAACTGGAAGTTCTCGGCGTCAGACGTGCAGGAACGCGAGTTCTGGAGCGATTACATGCACGCGTTCGAGGAGGCGATCGGGGCGACGGCGTCAAAGCACGCGCCGTGGTTCGTCGTGCCTGCCGACAACAAGTGGTTCACCCGGCTCGTCGTGGCGGCGGCAATCGTGGACGCGGTGGAGGACCTCGGCCTTGCTTATCCGAAGGTCGACCCGGCGAAGAAGAAAGAGCTCGCGGCCGCGCGTGCGGCACTTGCCCGCGAGCGGTAGCCGCAGCCAAACCTCTCATCGCTTTGCACCTGCTTCGAGCGCGCCACCACGCGCCGCAGCGATGGCTTCGTGCAGGGTCGTGAAAACCCGCGCCTCGCCGATCGCGGCGGTGACGCCGTGCCGGTCCATGTCGGACTTGAGGTAGGGGCTGACACGTCCAAAGATCACGCCCACCTTTTGGCGCGCCAGATCGTCGAGTAGTTCGCGTATCGACCGCGCGGCGGAGTAGTCCAGATCGGTGATCGCATCCGCATCGACGATGAACCAGCGGACCGGCGTGGGTGCGTGCTCCACGAGGCTGCGCACCTCGTCGGTGAAGCGATGGTCGTTCGCATAAAACAGGTCCGCGCCAAAACGATAGATGATAAGGCCTGGTTCAGTCTCTGCACCAGGGATCGCGGGCACCGGCATCCACCGGCCGGCGGCATCCGGCGCCAGCACCATCGTGTGCGGGCGATAGCTGTGGCGCACGTGTCGGAGAAGGCGGCGGATGTCACGCAGACCGGTTGCGTCGATCATACCGACCGCGATCGTGAACACGATGGCAGCCAGCACGCAGCGCGGCAGGTACTGCAGCGGGCCGGTTAGCGCCAGCAACACCAGCAGCACGATGCCTGCAAATACCAGTTGTGCGAGCTGGCTGCGCGCGCCGGCGCGATCCGCCATGGCGGTTTGCGTCGGGCTGCCGTTGACCACGAACGCCCCGCTCACGGCGGCGGCGGCATTCGCGGCCGACAGCCCGAGAATGTCCGCGTCCTCGTCGACCCGCTCGCGATAACGCAGCGCAAATACGCGCGAGGTCGCGGCGCTCTGCGCGATGATCATCACGAAGCATGACGCGGCAACCTGCAGCACCGCCAATGCTTCGCTCCAGGTCACCTCAGGTAGCCCGATCGCCGGCAGCCCGCCGGGAACCGGGCCGATGACTGCTATGCCCCGCTCGGCGAAACGGAACGCGGCGCTGGCCGCGATCGTTCCCACGACCGCGATGAGCGAAACCGGCACGCGCGGGAGGAGACGATTGCCAGCGTGCGGTGCGACTGCACCGCGATACCGAGCATGTCGCCGAGCATCGCCATGCCGACCTGAATCCCGACACCGGTGAGAAATCCGACCAATACCGTGCGAGAGAGGAAATCGGCGAGGAATCCGAGCTTCAGGATCCATGCCAGCAGCAGAAGTCCGGCGGTCAGTAGCGCCACCATGCCGACGAGCGCCATGTACTTCTCGCTCCCCGGCGCCGCCATCTGGGACAGTGAGCTGGAGAAGATGGCCGCTGTGGCGGAATCGGCAGCGACGACGAGATGGCGGGAGGAGCCAAACGCCGCGAACGCCACAAGCGGCAGCAGCACCGTGTAAAGCCCGGTGATGACCGGCGTGCCCGCGATCCGTGTATAGCCGAGCACCTGCGGGATGTTCATCGACGCGAGCGTCGCCCCCGCCAGGACGTCGCGCATCGCGCCGCTGCGGCTGAAAGGCCGAAGGCTCTCAAAAAGCCTTAGTCGCATCGCTGACCGGCGAGTGACAAGGATCAAACCGAGCGCGGCTGGGGCGCCCTTTGGAATCCTATGGCGACGCGGTTCCAGGCGTTCATCAGCGCGATGGCGTAGGTGATGTTGGCAACTTGCTTGTCGTCATAGTGGCGCTTCAGCGGCTCATAAGCTGCGTCGGGGGCGTGCGTTAGCTCGACGCGGGTCAGCGACTCCGCCCATTCGAGCGCGGCTTTCTCGGGCTCGGTGAAGTAGGGGCTCTCGCGCCATCCGGCGAGCCCGTCGAGGCGTTCATTGGACTCGCCGGCCTGCCGCAAATCGCGCGCGTGTTCGTCGACGCAGTAGGAGCAGCCATTGATCTGTGACACCCGCAGGAAGATAAAGTCCATGAGACGTTTGTCGAGCCCCGCGCGCAGCAGCGCGGCGTTGACCCCCGTCAAAGCTTTGGTGGCTTCCGGTGCGATCGCGGCGTAGTTGAGTCGCATGGGCGCTTTCTCCTGCTCCCTCAGGCTCCAAAGATCACGCGGCGGAAGCGGCGCAAAGCGAACGCGAAGTAAACAGCGCCGATGGTCGCCGTCGCCAAAATCTCAGGCCATACGATTGACAGGCCGGCGCCGCGATAAAGCACATCCTGGGAGAAAACCACGAAATGCGGCGTCGGGCTGATGATCTGCATCAGATATTGCAGCCAGACCGGCATGCTTTCCATGGGCGTCGTGGCCCCGGAAAGGAGCATCATGACCAACAGCACGGGGATCGCCAGCAAGCCGAACTGCCCCATTGTGGCCGCGACCGTGCCGAGAAGAATGCCAAGCGCCGCGACGGTGAAGACATAAAAGCAGGAGCCGCCGAGAAACAGCAGGGTCGATCCGACGATCGGCACTTGCAGCCACCACTGCACGACGAGCATCAGCGACAGTCCGGCGGCGGCCAGAATGACCATGCCATTGGCCAGGATCTTCGAGAGCATGATCTCAGCCGGAACCACAGGCATGACGAGGAGATGCTCGACCGTGCCCTGCTCGCGCTCGCGAATGAGCGCCGCGCCGGTCAGGATTACCGTCAGCATGGTGAGATTGTTGATCACCTGCATCACCGAGGAGAACCAGCTCGACTTCAAATTCGGGTTGAACTTTGCGCGGACAACCGTTTTGACCGGCGCACTCATCAGTCCTTCGCGTCCGGTGATGAATTCCGTGACATAGTTGATGATGACGTTCTCGATGTAGGTCTTGCCATTGAAGGCCTGGGCAACCGCGGTGGCATCTACATTGATTTGAACCGAGGGCCGCCGCCCGGCAAGAACATCCGCCTGGAACTTTGGGGGAATTTCAATGACAAAAACGAAGCGTTGCGAATCCATGGAAGCATCGATTTCCGTTGCTGCGATCGCCACCGCCGGCTGGAACGTGGGCGGAGTGAGGCCGTCCGCAATGCGGCGTGACAGATCGGAATGGTCTTCGTCGACGATACCAACCGAAAGGTTGGTCGCTTCGGTCGAGGCGCCGGTGGCAACGGCGTAGATGGCGATGGTGAAGCTATAGGCGACAAGCGCCAGCATGATCGGGTCGGAGCGGATGCTGCGCAGCTCCTTGATCATCAACCGATAGATGTTGGCGAGGTGTACCCGCAGCTTGGCGAACCGATTGCTCCTGGGCCGCGCACCTGCCGCCTGGCTCGCTCCCGACATCTCAGGCCTCCTGCTTCCGCAGCAATATCTGCGCGGCAATGAGGTAGATGAGCACGAAGGCCGCAAGGACGAGCGTGTTTAACCACAGATCGGAAAAGCCAAGTGCCTTGGTGAAGGTGCCGACGGTGATCGGCTGGAACCAGGCCGCTGGAAACATCAGGCCAATAAATCTTCCCATGCCAGTGAGGGAGGACACGGGGACGAGCAGACCTGAAAAGTTCACTGTGGGGATGACGGAGAGAACGGTAGTCGCAAAGACTGCCGCTACCTGTGTCTGGGTGAAGGTCGAGACGAGTTGCCCGAAGCCGCAAGTCGAGAAAACGTAGAGCAGCGTCCCCAGCGCGAGGGCTGCGAAAGACCCCTTGACCGGCACGTGGAAAACAAAAAAGGACATCAGCAGCAGGAGAGTGAACGTCAACATCCCAACCACGACATACGGGAACGCCTTGCCCAGGAGGAACTCGAATTTGGTGATGGGAGTCGAGCGAAAATTGGCGATCGAACCGGTTTCCTTCTCGAGTACGACAGCGATGCTCGCCATGATCGCCGGAATCAAAATCAGCATCATCACGATGACGCTCGGAACCATGGCGAAGACGCTCTTGAAGCCCTGGTTGTAGCGGAAGCGGTCTTCCAGATGGAGTCCGCCGAGGTAGACGTTGGACACGGCGTTGGGGCCGAGGCGCTCGACGACGAGATCCTGCGCATAACGCAAGCCCAGGCCGGTGACGTAGCCTTTCGCGGTTTCGCCGCGGAACGGCATGGCGCCGTCGATCCAGACGGCGACCTCGGGCGGATGCAGGCTTGCAAGATCGCGCCCGAAGCCGGAGGGAATTTCAACGGCGACTGCCAGCTCGCCGCTTTTCAGCCGTTGCTCCATCTCCGCCGCGGAGCTGATCGGCCGCTGTTCGGAGAAATAACGAGAGCCGGAGAAGTTCTCGAGCAGCCGACGGCTTTCCGGCGTCTGGTCCTGGTCGAAGGCCGCGTATTTCAGATTTTCGACGTCGAAGGTGATGCCGTAGCCGAAGGCCAACATCAGAATGACAGGACCGATGAAGGCGAACCCCAACCGGATGGGATCGCGCAGCAGCTCCATGGTTTCGCGCCGGGCATAAGCCCACAGTCGTCCAGGATCGAATCGCCTGGAAGCACGCGATGGGACGCTCTTGGGCGCCGATGCCGGTGGTTGTGGCGCCTCGGCCTTCTTTGCCTTGTCGGCTCCCCCCGCTTCCTCCAGATAGCTGATGAAGGCGTCCTCGAGAGAAGCGCTGCCGCGCTCCTTCACGAGCTCCTCGGGCGCGTTGACGGCGAGCACCCTGCCTCGATGCATCAGCGAAATACGATCGCAGCGCTCGGCCTCGTTCATGAAGTGGGTCGAGAGGAAGATGGTGACCCCATCGTTGCGGGAGAGATCGATCAGCGTGCGCCAGAAAGCGTCGCGCGCGATCGGATCGACCCCCGAGGTTGGCTCGTCGAGAATGAGTATGCGCGGCCGGTGCAGCACGGCCACGGCAAGCTGTAGCCGCTGCTTCACGCCAAGCGGCAGGCTCTCCGGCTTAGCGTCGGTCACACTTTTCAGATCGTACCGCTCCAGCAGCTCGTTGATTCGTCCTTTGATTTCATTTGATGGGAGATGGTAAAGGCGCGCATGCAGATCGAGATTCTGTCGGACCGTGAGCTCGCTGTAGAGCGAGAACGCCTGCGACATGTAGCCGACATTCCGACGCGCCTCCATGTCGTCGGCGCCCATCGGCTTTCCAAATAATTTCGCCGAGCCTTCGGTTACCGGCAGCAGGCCCGTCAGCATCTTCATGGTCGTTGTCTTGCCGGAGCCGTTCGAGCCGAGGAAGCCGAAAATCTCGCCACGCGCGATGCGAAAGCTCACATGATCGACCGCGACGAAATCGCCAAAGCGGCGAGTGAGCCCATCCGCCTCGATCGCGGGGGTCTTGTCATCGCTGACGACGCGCGGCCGCACGACGACCTCCTGATGCTGGGCGCGCTTTTCTGGTGGAAGAAGGGCAATGAAGGCGTCGTCCAGCGTGGTCTTTTTCGCTTGAGCGAGGATCTCCTTCGGCGCGCCACGCGCGATGACTTTGCCGTCGTCCATCGCGGCAAGCCAATGGAATCGGCTCGCTTCGTCCATGTAGGCGGTTGCCACCATCACGCTCATGAACGGACGCCGGGCGCGGATCGAATCGATCAGCTCCCAGAACTGCCGGCGCGAGAGCGGATCGACGCCCGTGGTGGGCTCGTCGAGAACAAGGAGATCAGGATCGTGCATCAGCGAGCAGCAAAGGCTGACTTTTTGCTTCATGCCGCCTGAGAGCTTGCCGCATGGTCGAGCTGCAAACGGGTCGAGCCCCGTGGCCACCAAGAGTTCGTCGATGCGCGCGCGCCGCTCGGCTGCGCCCTGGCCGAACAAGCGGCCGAAGAAATCGATGTTGTCAAAAACGCTGAGCGTCGGATAGAGATTGCGGCCCAACCCTTGCGGCATATAGGCGATACGGCCGTAACTTGCCGTGCGATGGCGCTCATCCGCCATGTTTCCGTCGAGGACGGTAACCCTGCCGCTCTGGATCTTGCGTACCCCGGACACAAGCGCGAGCAAGGTGGACTTGCCGACGCCGTCGGGCCCGATCATTCCCACCATGCAATTGGCAGGAATATCGAGAGTGAGGTCGTTGAGCGCGAACGTCTTACCGTAGCGGTGCGTTACCCGCTCGATCCGGGCGATGACGGCGTCCGTCATTGGGGAAGCTTCACCACAAGTTCCTCAGGCCATGCGATCTTGGGGTCCGTGCGGACGAAACCGAGGCCGCGGACGCCCGTCTTCACCTGCCGATGGTATTTGTCCAAAACCTTCGGATCCCCCTGAAGCTTGACGCGGAACATCAGTTTCTGCCGCTCCTCGGCGGTCTCAACGCTCTTCGGTGTGAACTGGGCGTCGGTCGCGACGAAGCTGATCGTCGCGGGAATGACGTATTGGGGAATGGGATCGGCGATGACGCGCGCCTCGTCGCCAAGCGTGAGCTTACCGGCGTCATCCGCCGGCAAGTAGACCGTCATGTAGACGTCGTTGAGATCGAGGATCGTCAGAACGCGCTGACCTGCGGCGACCACCTCACCGGCGCGGGCGAGCCGGTATTGCACCCGTCCACTCCTTGGCGACACGAGCACCAGGTCGGTCAGAACCGACTGGAGCCGCTCGACATCGGCCACAGCTGCCTTGATTGCGGATTCAGCCTCGTCACGCTGGGCGTTGGCCGAAACATGTGCGGCCTCTGCCGCCTCGAATTTGTTGCGGCGCTGGTCCACTATCTGCTGCGGTATATTCCCGTGCTCAATTAACATTTTGCCACGGTCATAATCCGTTCTGGTAAAATCCAAGTCGCTCTTGCGTTGTGCGATGAGAGCGACAGCCGATGCCAGCGCCTGTTTCGCTTTCAACACCTGTGCCTGGGCGGCGCGCAGCTGGGCTTCGGTTTCCGGCGACGAGATGGTGGCGACAACCTGTCCCGCGGTGACCTCGTCGCCTTCGTTCACGGTCAGCGTCGCCAGCCGGCCGGGATATTTGGCCGCGACGTCGACCTGCGTCGCCTCGATGCGGCCGTTCGATTTCACGATTCCCTCTGGCATATCGCGGCCGCGCAAGCGCGCGATGAGGGTTTCCACCGCTGTGCGGGCTCGTTCGATAGGGTCTCGCTGCTTCGATTGCGCCTGCACCGCGGGGCTTTTCTGCGCCGGCTGGGCCTGCGCAGTCCGCAGCTTCGACTCTGCATGCGCGGTTGACAGGAGGAGCTGGCCCTCCGAGCATATATAAAGTGGGCCGCAGACCGCGAGTGCCAGGGTCGCCACAAAAGCAGCGGCAGACAATCGGACCGACATTGTCATTCCCCCATCTATACGCGCCGCAAGCCTCAGCTCCGTGCTTTCCTAAGCAGCGGCAGGGTATGGTGCGACCTCGCACCGGCGGCCGTCAATCCGCGATCCCAATGAGGGCAAAAAACACCTCCGTATCGGCGTCACTCAAAAGTTCAGATCATCGAGGTGTTTCCTGCATTCAAACGCGCGTGAAGCTGATCGAGACACAAATTGTAAGTAGCTACGTCTATGATCTCGCTTAGGCCTCCGTTAGACGCGGCCGCCAGCATTTTGAACACAGCGCCGAACCGTTTCTCGCGGCCGTATCTCTTCCTGACGGCCGCGCCGACCGTGACTGCATATCACCTACGTTATTGACTACATATCGCGCTCATGCTACAAGATTCGCATCCTCGCTCTTTGAGGGGCGTCTCCGGAGACATCCTGAAGGCGGAGCGGGGAGTGGCGTCTCGCGGCGGCGGCTTGTAACCGTCGCCTCGGGAGGCAGGGAAGCCGCCCGCCAGGCACTACGACCTGGCTGCGAGGAGCTCGCTGTGACCGATCCGCTGCCGGCCGAGGCGCAAGCCTAGGGCGGTAGCGGGGAGAGAAGCGCGGCCCCGGGAGCCCAAAACCGCCACGGTGGAGCGCCGAGAGGCGAGCGTCCCGCGTCATGGGACGCAAGGCGCCTCGCCCGCCGTCGCCAAGGCTATGGCGGGTTTGGTTACCCGCCGAAGCGCCAGCGGAGGCGGGTCGCTAGGCGCCTGACGTGCCGCGTTACGGCATGTCCAACGGGTGTCTCGCAAACACCCGAACGTCTCTCGGCGCTCCGCCCACCCCTCGATTGGGGTGAGCGAAGCAAAGGGACAAAACCCCGGACGCAATGTGCGCCGCGGGAACGAGATGGGCTGTTTGAAATGGTGAACTGTGTCGTCCGCGATGCTCGTCCTCATCCTGAGGAGCGCGCATGCGAGAACCGTTCTGCGAACTCGAACGCGCGTGCTCGCGTCTCGAAGGATGAGGACGAGCCACTACTTGCGCCCTCATGCTTCGAGACGCATCGCAGCGCGCTTCGGCGCTGGAAGCACCTGCACTCGCGTCACGCTGCGATGCTCCTCAGCATGAGGGCAGGAGAGCGCTCCGCATTTTGGCCAAACGAACCCAACGATCATTTCCGCCAAACGAAGCCAAGCCTCATTCGCGTCGTCCCCGCGAGGGGCACCCCGCGACGCTCGCGTCGCGGGGACCCCGTTGCGGGGACCCAGGATCACTGGCTGGTGTTCATGGGTCCCGGCTCTCGCTGCGCTCGGCCGGGACGACAATTAGATCACGCGAAGGACCAACCTTCGGCTGTACGAAATCACCGCTGGCTCCGTTCCATTGTTTTCGATTGTTATTTACAATGGGTTTTGCAACTCGCACGTGTCGGTCTATGACTCAGGCGTGACCGCGACTCACGATAGCGGACGTCTCGGGCCTGGCCGATGGTTTGCCGGGCTCAAGCGTACCCGGCTCGTGCTTGCGGCGGCGGTGCTGGCGTTCGGTGCCTTGTGGGCGCTCGGCGCGATTGCGGCGGGACCGGCCCTGGCCGGCTTCGCGCTCGTCGCGGCGGCGGTCGTGGTCGCGACTGCCAAGGTGGACACGGCGCCGGCGCGCTTGCCGCGAGATGAGCCGAGCGCGGCGCGACTCGGTGATCCGCTGATCGAAGCGGTGCTAGCCGCAGTGCCGGACCCCGTGGTCGCGCTCGACCACCGCGGCGATGTCGTCGCGCTCAACGCGCGGGCAGCCGCGCTTGCGCCTGCGCTGCGTGCGGGCGAGTCGGTCTCGCTCGGGCTGCGCGTGCCCGAGGTGCTGGAGGCAATCCGCCACGCACGCGCGAGCGGGACTTTGCAGCGCGCCGAATTCTTTCAGCGCGTGCCGCTCGACCGTTGGTACGAAGCCATCGCGACCCCGATATCCGGCGCCGGTTTCAACCCTGGCCTCGTGCTCCTCGCCTTCCACGATCTCACGCCGCTGCGCCGTGTCGAGGAAATGCGCGCCGACTTCGTGGCCAATGCGAGCCATGAGTTGCGCACGCCGCTTGCCGCGCTGTCGGG
>WNFZ01006327.1_pt1 | contig 10743 bp, 13 predicted proteins | sample 5400081 | NCBI WGS metagenome assembly WNFZ01 (sample SAMN13153365, study PRJNA577476) | soil metagenome | isolation source: 80 cm soil or saprolite under grassland replicate 1 | place: USA:California | collected 2016-06-15
CCGCGATGAGAGCGCTGCTTGAGCGCGGCGACATAGACAAGAACCGCATCGTTATCTACGGCCAGAGCCTGGGCGGCGCGCTCGCCGTGTACAACGTCGCACACTCGCCGTTTCGCGATCGCATCCGCGCCCTCGTCATAGAGAGCACGTTCTCCGGCTACGTCGAGATCGCCCGGGAAAAATTCGCCGACCACTGGTTCACCTGGCCGTTCCAGTGGATCCCTTCGCTCACCGTGGACGACCGTTTCAGTCCGCTACCCGTGATAAAGACGATCAGCCCGATCCCTTTGCTGATCCTCCACGGAGACCGCGACCCGGTCGTGCCGGTCCACCATGGGCAGCGTTTGTACGAGGCCGCAATGGAACCCAAGCAGTTGTGGATCGTTCCCGGCGCCGGGCACATTCAGACGATGCGGGAGCCCGCTCAGCAGGACAGATTGGTCGCGTATTTACGCGAGGCGCTCGGAACACGCCCCTAGGGCGCTTCAGCCGCGCCGCCAGGTGCCGAGCGACACTCCTGCCGGCGCGCAGCCCTCGCCGACCGGAAGCTGCGCGTGCCTCCAGGTGATCGTGTTCCCGTCGTCCGACACTCTGCCTTCGACCGGGAATTCGCCGGTCGGCGTCGCGCAGTGCCTGCCGTTCTGCTTCGACTCGAGCGCGGTGCCGATCGGCACCACGCCGACCAGCCGGCGGCCTTCGAGCCTGCCGCGGAACACCGGCCGGTTCGGGTGCTCCTTGCGTATGCAATCGGGAGAGCGGCAGGTTTCGACGAGCACGATCTCGATCGCGTCTTTCGAGGAGCGCGCTTCGTACCGGCTGAAGCTGTTGCGCCACTTTCCCGCCACGTCCCGCGCGGGCGGCACGCCCTTCTTGGCCGGCTTGACCTCGTCGGCATGGCGCACGCGCTCGGCGAGCGGATCGTAGATCGGCGCGACCCGCGCACGGGCGGGCGCGACTTTCGCCGGCGCCGAAATCGTCTCCCGAGGAGCAGGCACATCCGGCTGGCCTGCGGAAACGCAAGGCTGCGGATTGAAACAGCGCGACCCGCAGCCGCGCACGGCGAGGCTCCCGCCCAGCGAGGCGCGCGCTCCCTCGCAGGCCGGGCCCGACCCGAAAGGCCCTTCCCTTCCGTTGCTGCCCTTGCCGAGCTTCGCGCAGCCCGGGCAGTACCAGTCGAAATAGTACGTGACCGCCGCGCGAGCGCCGGTTAGCAGCAGCAAGGCGCAGGATAGAACGATCAGAACAGACTTCGACGCGGACCGGAGATTATTTGGAAAGGAACTCACCTGTTGCCGCAGGTTGTGGCGTCCGCGCTGATGCGTTTAGGTGCCGTCATGCATAACCGTTGATTGCGAGGTCGTAATACCGCTTGCGTTCAGGATCGAAGCGAAGATTGAAAAAGCATGGCCCACCGTCACGGACAAAAATGATCCGCTGCTCAAGATTCCAACCGCGATCCCTGTGGCAAATCGCGTTTACCAATACGTATTTCCACCCCTTCTCTTCGAGTCCTTGGTATTGAAAAATATATTCACTCCAGTCTCTCAGTTCCCGGCCCTGGGCCTTTGCCGTGGCCTTCACATATGGCTCGAGTTGCGCCTTTAGCTCTCTGACGAGTTGCCGGTCGGGCTCCCAACTGCCGCCATTCACTCGCACCCACGTATCTTCCGCATGAGCAACCGCGGCCAAGCCGAGCGAAAAAACAAGGATCACGTTGAATCCGCGAGATAGCGGCTTCATGGAGGCATTTAGCTTAAAGTCAAGGAGTGCCGCGCTGGTGCGGTGTCCCGCTTGAACACCGGGGTGGGCCATCACTTGGAACAAAGGTCGGGTCCACCGTGGAGCCCATTCACGAATAGCCCACACATAATTCCCGCCTCATTAGGGCGCAGAACAGTAATTGAGGTCGCGGTGCCGCGTTGAAAAACTATGCGATCTTCCGCGGAGCAAACAGGCAGAACTAATGGAATAGGAATTACCAGTCCCAATACCACTCCGCACCATTCTTTTCCTCTGTAATACGTCCACGATTCGTTCGCCGCATCAACTTCTTTATCGGATGGCTCACCCCATTCACGCAAAAAACCTTCTTGAGTCGATATTTTTGTGGTGCGCAATTTTCCTGCGCTATCTGTGTAACTCGTATCCGGTGTGAATGGCGCTCTGTACGTCGTTGAATCAGGATAGAGAGCGACGACGCCTACGCAGCCGGATAAAAGAAACGCTAAGATAAAAAACGCAATCAATTTCTTCATCTCGTTAGGCCCAACGCCCGCGTTCAGAGGCCGCGCCGGTGAGTCTCTGGCAGTCCGTGCAATGGCAGACCATTACCTTGTTTGGATCAACGGTTGCGGTGAACCGGATTGACCCGCAGTGACATGCGCCATCGACTTGCATCGTATTTACTCCGGTTGCAGCACTGGCAGAAATGACGCCAAACGTTTGACGTGAACGGCACACAACGGCGCCGCCAACCTTGACGACGTAGGCAAACGTGCCCCGCCGTTGTGTGTCCGCTCGACGGAAGGGTTAGGCCCTGCTACGTGAGAGGCCATACCACGCGCATGCTAACGACGAGGGCCAAGAACACCACTACCCACATGATGATCGGCCCACTCGCTCCTTTGAACTTTAGCCCGATGAACTCGAACTCGATCTTGCCTCGCGTGTTTTCAAGCGCGCCGACCAAGAAGTATGCGAGTAGACCGGCGAACGGAAGGCCCACAAAGAAGACATAGTGATCTCTGAAGAGCACAAGTATCCAGCCAGCTTGCCAGTAGAAAGTGACAAGGCCAATAAAGGCCAGATAGCAAGCCAGTGCTACAAGCCCGCAGAGGTAAGGTGCCCACGATGTATTTGGGGACCGGGCGTCGGGAGTCACGTCAGTCGGTGGCATGAACCCTCCGCAGGATGGGCTTAACGTTCGCGCCGACCGGCGCGCGCCGCTTTTGCGCGCGTCCGTGTCGAGCGCGGGGTTAGCCGTTCGCGGATCTTATTTCTTGCTGCGGCGCACTGCATCGAGCGCCATGAAGGCGAACGAAAACGCGACAGCAAGTAATACAACTGTAGAGAGAATTTCCACGATTACAACTCCTCAAGAGCGTCAATGCGGCGCCCGATTTGCCGATGAATTGTGAAGCCGGCGAAAGTAATGACGGCAATAGCGATAACTGCGCCCCAGATTTTATACGCTGGATCTGGGTCTTCCCGAGAAACCAACCAGCCAACCAGGCTGATGTCTGTAACAACCAAGACGCCCAGCCAAAACTTCAGGTAAGCAATCTGTTCCTTCGCAACGTCAAGTTTGGACATGCGCGTAGGTTACTCGTTTTAGGATGGAACCACCAGATCAGTGACCAGACGGTGACCAGACGGCTAAACGTTTAAGTTCAGTGACTGCCTTCGGCGGTTCGCTGCGACGCACGGTCAGCCTCATCCTCTTCAGGACCCGCAGGCGAAAGAAAGCGGAAGGAGAGGGACAAGGCCGCGATTCCAATCGCCATGAGCGCACAACGGACGAGCTGCGCAAGAAAGTCGGCCAGCAAGCTATGCTCGACGGGCAGCGCGCTGATGGCAAACCCAAGCGCGGCAGGGATCAAGCTCGTGGTGATTACAAGACGCCAGCCATTTTTCGCCGTCGTACTAAACGCCCAATCCGTGCTGCGGCGTTCTCCAATGGCGGTCGCGGGAAACAGCACGGCCAACCTTGCGACAACGTACATGGCAGGTACCGCCCCCAACAGCCCCCAGTACTTTTCGTATCCCTTGGTAAATGGGACGCCCGCGAAAGCTGCGCCGACTATCACAAGTATGACTGGAACGACAATCAACAAAACGTAAAGAAATACCACCGCTCCCCACCCGAAAAACCTTGTCTCCCGGGATGTCCACGAATGCAACCCGTATTCGGGAACCGATGCGTCGCCAAGCAAAACGATTCGGTGGCATGTGATGGCAAACAAGGTAAACACGACCCAGTACAGGATCACGTTCGCCAGCACGAGCGAGACCCAGCCAAAGCCTTTTAAGAAATGACTCTGAGCGACGTTCAGTGCCGCCAAGACCAGCCCCGTAACGATCAGCGCTCGAAACAACGCGAGACGTTTCTGCCAAACGACCAGAAACGCTTCTTTGATTGTCGCTACTACGGGCAACGGTTTCATACTCCTCCACCTTTCTATGTTTGAGGGTCTTTTCGTTGTTAGGCTAAAGTTCACGCCCACGCGCGGGCGCGGAAGATGGACGACCGAAGTGCGACGCTTCTCGCCCGACGCGGTGGGGCGCGTTGTTAGCGCTCATTCGTTCGTCGACCCCGTCATTTTACTTTTTTCTGCACCCATTCATCCACGAAGCGCGCGATCTCGAGATTGTTCTTCTCGATCATCACCATGTGTCCGTTGCCGCGGATGCCTCTGTCCTGGAGCCGGATGTACTCGGCGTTTACACCGGCCTGGTTAAGATACTTCACGGTGCAGTGGTCGTAGATCTGGTGATAGGAGGCTTCCGCTGCCATGACCATCACCGGGATGTTCTTCAGGTTGACGAGCTGGCGCGCCGGCGCCTTCTGCATCCAGCAGACGAACAGATCGGGCCCATCGGCCACGGCCTCGCGCTCGACCGCGATCTCGCCCGCGTCCTTGACCGGCGGGTCGTACGTGATGGCGACGTCGGTCGGGCCCCAGCGGCGCGCCTTGCCGGTACCGATGATGGTCGCCTCGAACGGCGGCCCGGACGGCTCGATCGCGATGATGCCTTTGACGAGCATCGGTCGCGCGTCCGCGATCAGCCACCCGAACGCGCCCGACTGGGAGTGCGTCAGCACGATCGCGGGTCCGATCTTGTCGAGCAGTGCTGCGCCGGCCACCTGGTTGCGGCGCCGTGTCTCCTCGTTGGAGGTGACGGTTTCGACCTGCGTGGCGTAGAACGCGTCGAATACCGGATCGCCCTTGCGTCCCTTGTTCGCTCCGTCGCCCGGCCATTGCGTGTGCTTCTTCGCCTGCGGCCAGGTCCCGGCGACCGCGATAGCGGTAAACTGGAACTCCTCCTGCTGCGCGGTGAACATGCGCGTTGCGCCGTCACCCGGATGCCAGGCGGAGCGGCCGCGCATCGGCTGGTCGATCATATAGACGATGTAGCCCTGTTCGACGAAATAGTCGGTCCAGCCCTTGCGCCCGTCCGGCGTTCCCATCCAATTTGTGGCGGTCTGCGCGGCGCCATGGATAAGTACGAGCGGATACGGCCGGCGGACGTCCTTCGGCGCCACCACCTCCACGTAGATCTGGCCCTGCATGATCTCCTTGCCCGGCTCGCCGACATAGGTGCCGCCGACGTAGAAATAGCCGCGCGCAGCGACCGCCGATTGATCGAACGCCGGCACAGGAAGTCTTGGCGGCTCGGCGCTCACCGGTGCGAGCGAGGCGAACACGAGGCCACAGGCCAGAAGGGTCGTCTGGGTTCGTTTCATTAGGCTTCCTCCAATTGCAATCGTGATTGCTGGCACCGGTTGTACGGCATGAAATACTTGAACGGCTCGACGTCTCTGGACCGCTCGTGGAAGGGTTAGCCGCACTCGACGACTATTTGGTGAGCTTTGCATCTGATACCGCTTGTTCGATCGCTGCCTTCATTTTGGGAAGAAGTGTCTGCATTTGCGACTGGGCAATAGCCATAGACTTCTGCATGACGGTGGGCATCTTGTTTATGAACGCTTGGCCCGCCGCGCTGCGGTAGAAGGCCAAGAGACCATCGATCTCTTCTTGATCAAACGTCTCGAGGTAGAGCTGAACGAATTGCGGTTTGAGCTTTTCCCATGTGAGTTCTGATTTCATAACGGTTACGAACTTGCCTGGTACTGCGTCCAGGACGCGCCGCTGTTCCGGTGTCATTGGCTTGCCGCCGGCCGCTTGCTGCATAGACTGCCGCATGATCTGCTCCATGCTGGCGTACACGGAATCGAGCATTGCTTCGGTCTTCATCACAGTTAGAAGCGTATCGACCGAGTCAAGGCTCGCTGGCGCAGCATTGGCCTGAGCAGTAACAAAGGCGACGATCGCAGTGACAATGAGTTTTCGCATGATTGTCCGAAAGTTTGAAGGTTGTGGGGTTGTTACGGCTAACGCAGAGCCCAGCGGCGCCGGGTGTGATGCCACCACGAAGCGCGATGCTTCACGGCGTGCGTCCGGGGCGCTGGATTAGACGGCCGATTATTTTCGCCGCCATGACGCCGCTCAGTCATCACCACTACCAAATTTTTGTATCTGCGTCACGACGAAGATCGATTTGTTAAACAAACTGACCGCCTTGAGATCGCATACAACAATGTCCTGGAATCGAATTGGATTTTTTTCCAAATCGAGGAATGCCATGAACTCTGCACCCTCGCCAGTTACAATGGATATCAAAGACGTGCGCCCAGCGAGGACCTTTCTTACCTCATCGGTGCCCGTACTAGTCAGATCACGAAATTCCTTGGATTTGCTTACGAATCCCTTTTCGACGTTTGTGACCGTACCAATGAAACCGTAGCGCCTTCGAGGACCGTGAGCATCCGGAGTGATAGGAGTCACCGAATCCCAGGCCCGCGGAAGTGTTCCTCTATGAGCAACCTTTCGCGATCGGCCGACATGGACATCAAAGCGTTCGAAGTAACAATCGTGAATGGGCCATGGCGATCCCAGAATGTCGAATAGGACAAAGTCCCCATAGCCGTTCGTGTGAGCAAAGACGGTCTTCCCACAGCCTGAACCGAGGAAGCAGCGCGTCTTCCAAGTAAGCGGGTATCCAAGCGCATCCATTGCAACGGCCGTCTAAAGTGGAAGCCACCGGCGCGCGGCCGATAACCATAGCAAGGCACCCCCGCTCGCGCGCGTCCGGTGAGCTGCCAGGTTATGCGTCAAAAGCCCCGACCCCTTTCGGGGCCGGGATAATGCTAGCCGAAGAGAAGCATGAGCAAGAACAGGAGTGCCTGAACCTGCCGGTAGCTCAACCGAAGCTTCAGCGAGAACTCGATCATGGTATTTCCATGAAGGAGCGACCGCCGTGGCCACGAGCGGCCGCCGTTTAAGGTGGCCGTTCTTTGGTGGGTACGAAGAGCCGTCGGCTGTAAGCGGACGGATTCTTAGCCACCTGACGACGGGATTGCCATCCCGCCGGGGATTGCCTCGATGCCGAACGATGTAGTCGTTCGGGACCATGGCTCCCAATTCAAGACGCATAACGATCGACACGAACGGCATGGCCCAGCTCGCCGGGGCATGTCCGGTCGATGGAGGTGTTATACGTCACTGTCGCGTTCACGACGAATGGACACGGAGACTTCGTCGGAGAAGTATGGGCGGCCTGATAGGAACTCGTCCAGAGTTGGCATGTCCGCGTTCGCGCCCGGGAAGCGAAACGTGGAGAACCCGACAGAAATCGTGTACTCGCATTCATCGGGACCGAATATCAGCTTGCAGAAGAGTTCGTGTACCTGATGGAAGGCTGAGGGTTCGAGGGCGATATCGAACGAAAGAACAGGTTCCCTCTTCCCTTCATGATCGAGACAAGAGATTTCGACGACGGACGCTGTGGGATGCGACTCAATCCTCTTATGTAGATCGGCGTGAGCAAGGCCCAGCTCATTCTCCGCCGCCGGCATGGATATGATTCGCCAGTCCGTCTGAACCGTCTGTAGGCGACGCAGAGCTTGCTCAATTCTCGTGTAGTCAGAGCGATGAGCCGGGCCAGCCGGATCTAACGGGAGATACGGAGCGTGGGAGCCCGTCGCGCGAATGATTGGGTTCCCGTACCTCGTTACGCCGACGAGAATGCCGCGTGAGCGACCAGTGATCGTCCAAGTCATCTTAGGTCTCCGCGCCCGCGTGCCATCTTTCTTGACGCATAAACGTCCCGGTTCAGGCGCGCACCGCTTACGGCGCGTCGACCCGCAACCGGCGCGCGCATTCACTCCGTTTTTGATTGCGCGGCACGTTTAGCTCGTTCCTCTTCCCACTGCTTGCGTTCGGTATCTCGATCGTCAGAATCGAAGACGTCCGCCTGCAGCACCAGCGTTGTCATTCAGATACTTTAGATATTCGGCCATCTGCGTCTTTTTTGCGCGCTCTACCGATAACGATGAGCCGCGCGGAAACAGAGCATCGAAAGCCGACAGACTTTCAACGCGTCGGCTCCATTGTTTTGTTAGGTACGCCTTTTGGACTCTGCACTGCGACAACTTGTCCGCCGAGCACCCGTAACAACTCATTGCGGTCTCTGACCTTCATTTCCCGGATTGCTGCCGTGCGGTCCCAACCCGTAGAGTTTTTCCATACCTCTTGATCGAGCTTTGAGTCTAGATCAGCAATCTCTCGATTCAGGTCGACAATCAGCTTGGTGTATGTATTGGTCAGGAGTACTGCGGTCTGCGCCTCAGCCGACGCTTGTTGCTCCTTAGCAGACAGCAATTGATACGCCTTGTACCCGTAGCTCAGAACGCCGGCCACAAGCGTCGCGACGACGAGCATTTTTTGGATTAGATCTACCCATGACGAGAGTTCCTTAGGAGCAGGTTGCATGTGTGTCTCAGTGTCTAACGTCGTGCAGGCCTCATTTAGTTGACGACACGGCTCGTCCATACGCGGCCGGCACTTCCTGAAAGAGCTGAGCAACATTGAATGATGCTTGTCCTCGAGCCAGAACGCCGGTGCGCTCCACACCACCTTGTTCGGCGATAACTTCTACACCGTTGAGCCTCAGGAACAAGTCGACCGAAATCGCTGCTCCACCGCCAGCGAAACCGATTGTCTGAAAAATTTCAGAATAATTGACGACAAATTTATCTATTTGCGTCAAGAATTCGATGTCTTTGCCGAGAATCTCCCCTGGTGTTTCCGGTGTATACACGAACGTGACCCGACGCGTGTCCACAGACACTTGCTGATCAACTAACTTGAAGTCCGTGACGAAGCGGATTCTTTGGCCTGTAGCTGTAAAGAACGCAACTGCCGACTGAAGCCCAACGCTCGTTGCAGGTTCAGTCAGCGGTTTCGACGAAGTTTGTTGATTGACCTTTACCTCGAGAACCAGCGACTGAATGATTCTTTTGTCTGAGGCAACAGTGAGATCGCCCCCTACTTGGATGCCGCCGGGAGAATCGACCATCGTCTGTGAGATGATGGCTTTCTGACCTTGCCAATTGCTGGGCAAAGCCAGAGACTTGGTGCTCTTGGGTGGTGGACTCGATGCTGGAGGCGTGAGAGAGGCACTGCCAGTAGCTGGGACGGAGAAAGATTCAGCTCCACCTGATTTCGGCGTCGGCGAAGTGGTGTTCTCACGACGAATGAAGTCGTTCCTGATATGCAGCACGATCGCAAGGAGCGCCACTACAACAGCGACGTAACCGGACCAAAGAGTTCCGTGGACGTTCTTTTCCGATAGAAAGTAGAAGAAAGCCCCTGTTGCCGCAATTCCGGCAACGAACCAAGTCGTGTTTAAAAACCAATCCGGTGTCATTTTGCGCATTCTGGAGATTGAGGCTTAACGCGAAACCATCTTCCGAAAAACCATCTGATCCGGCGTGTCAGTGTACGCTTGCCGGAAATACTCCGCAAAATCATAATTGTTTGTCGTGCCGTTTCGGATCAGGTCCTTGTTAGATTGCGCGCGGAAGGTCAAGTGTCTGTTTTCTCAAGGGGCGAAACCCGGCACAGCGAAGGTCTGTCCGGATGATCCTGCATCCAAGCTCGGGTTTTGCCTTTCGAGGAAAACGACGGTCTGTATAATTCCGCATTCACCCGCGGGAAATCCGAAATGCCCTCTTTCGACATCGTCTCCGAAGTCAACAAGGTCGAGCTGAAGAACGCCGTCGATCAGGCGAACAAGGAGATCGCGAACCGCTTCGACTTCAAGGGCTCGGACGCGCGCATCGAGCAGGTCGAGCTGGTGCTGACGCTCTATGCCGACGACGACTTCAAGCTCAAGCAGGTGACCGACGTCTTCCTTACCAAGTGCGCGAAGCGCGGAGTGGACGCGCGGATGTTCGACACGAAGAGCGTTGAGAAGATCGGCGGCACCAAGGTGAAGCAGCCGATCCACGTCAAGGCCGGCATTGAGCAGGAGAAAGCAAAGGGCATCGTGAAGCTCGTCAAGGACTCGAAGATGAAGGTGCAGGCGAGCATCCAGGGAAGCGCGGTGCGCGTCTCGGGCGCGAAGAAAGACGACCTGCAGGCGGTGATTCAGCTGGTGCGGAAGTCGGTCACCGATATTCCGCTGCAGTTCCAGAATTTCCGGGACTGAGCACCCTCACCCCAACCCTCTCCCGCAAGCGGGAGAGGGAGTTTCTAGCCACCGCTCAGCGCGCCGACGATCGTGACCTCGTCGTTCGCGGCGAGCGCGGCGCCGAGGTCGCGCGCCTGCTCCTGGTTGACGAAGATCTTGATGTGGCGCCGGATCGCGTCCTGCTCGTCGATCATGCGAAAGCGGATTCCCGGATGGCGCCGCTCCAGGTCGGCGAGCAACTCCGCGAGCGTCGCGCCGCGCGCCTCGACGTGCGCGCGCCCGCCGGTGTAGTCGCGAAGCTGCGAGGGGATGAGGACGTTCATCTGCACTGCAAGCGCTTCAGGCGAGCGCCGCCTCGACCGAATAGATTTCCGGCAAGTAACGCGCGATGCAGCTCCAGCGGGCGCCTTCGCTCGAGCTTGCCCAGATGTCGCCCGCGGTGGTGCCGAAATACACGCCCGCCGGGTCGCGCGCATCCGCGCACATCGC
>WNFZ01006328.1_pt1 | contig 10742 bp, 6 predicted proteins | sample 5400081 | NCBI WGS metagenome assembly WNFZ01 (sample SAMN13153365, study PRJNA577476) | soil metagenome | isolation source: 80 cm soil or saprolite under grassland replicate 1 | place: USA:California | collected 2016-06-15
ATTCATCGCCAAATTCCGGCGTGCCTTTGCAACGCACCTGCCAGACTGCGCGCGCGGATTGTTTCCTGCCTTCGAGTTCAATTGACTTGAGCTTTAGCAGGAACGTCGCGAATCCGCTGGGCGCGATTTTCGGCTCGCTTGTCACGAACCCGGTCGCCGTGACAACCCGCGGCCGGTTGCCAAGCTCAGCAGCAAGCTGCTGGCCTTGGGTGTTGTTGGTTCGCAAACCGTGCAGCAGGAAAAAGCCAGCCCCGACGATTGCGTATGTCGCGGCCAATCTTGGCCAACACAGCACAATGACAGCGCAGAACGCGGTAAGGATCGCTGTCGCCAGGAGCACGTAGGGAGTAAACCGAAAGAACTCCGCCAGTGTGATTCCTATCGCGGCCACTATCGCCAAGCCGACGAATGGCTGACGCGGCGCGCTCAAAGGATTCATCGACGGGCTTTTCGCTTATCAACCCTTGGCAAAGCAAGCTTCAATCGCGCCGTTGTGCCGCAAATCTCCAGGCGACGCTCCCATAACGATTTTTCGTTTTCGCCAGAGTGTTTATCGACATTCTCGGGGCTGCTGTATCGTGCGATTCACTCAAAAAGCGGCGGAGCACCGCCGCATTCCAAAACGCAAGCACCCAATGCGCGCTGAGAGAGACGGCCACGTTTTGGAGTGCGGCAGTGTTCTGCCGCTTTTGATACGCTCAAGACAATGCGTGCGTAATTTCTGAGAAGCCACATTTCGTTTCGCGAGTGGTGTAGCTATAGCTGTAGGGAAACCTGACAGCTTTCCTACAGAGCTAAGTGGTTTCAAAAGTCGCTTGTTCTCTCTTTCTCGTGCTCATGCTCCTGATCATGATCGAAATTCTCTTCTCAAGAGCCGATCACGAGCATGAGCAGGAGCACGATTACGAAACCTGAGCCGACTTTTGAAATCAGAGCCAAGCTCGTCGCCGTGAACGTCACTTCTTTAAGACTGCGAACTTGGCACAAGCAATACCGGACGCTTGCTGTGCTTGAGCACGCCTTTGGTCGCGCTTCCGACGAGCAATTTATACATCGCACCATGGCCGTGCCTGCCCATCACGATCAAATCGGCGTGAAGAACATCCGCCTGATTCAAAATTTCTTCGGCCACCGTTCCAGTCGGCTCGTGCAAACTGACCTTGATGCCGTCTTGAGCGATTTCGCTTTGCCATTGAGCCAGCTTCGATTTCTGATCTTCATCCTCAGGAATCGGCTGCGCCATCGGATCAAACACCGGAACTGGCATGCCCGACATCGGCGCAAGCTCAGGCATTCCCGCCAGGCCGTAGCCAAGCGCACCCGGCGCTGCGGCAGCAGTGAGTTCTTTTACGTGGACAAGATGAATCTCCGCGTCGAGGCCTTTGGCGAGTTGTCGCGCCAGATCGATCACTGGCGGTGTTGCATCCGAAAAATCGATTGGAACAAGAATGCGTTTCATGTTTGCGCTTTCGAACCTTAGCTGTCGCGTCGCTTAATCTCAAGACGCTGTGCAGAACTCTGAATTGTCATGGCGGGCTCGACTTTATGACCGCCGATTTTCCGCCATCCGCGATATCCGCGTAATCCGCGGTCATCTCTGGAAATCTAGTGCAGAGTCTGCGTTCACACCGTAATTTCCCTCGTGCAGGATCTGTTCGAGGAAGACAGCGATGCCGATTCTTCAACCGGGCTTGGGACAAGCGTGGAGGCGGGCGCGCCGCTCGCCACGCGCATGCGACCGCGCTCGCTCGACGAATTCGTCGGCCAGGAACACATTCTTGCACCGGGAAAACTCTTGCGTCGGGCAATTGAAGCCGATCGTTTGCCTTCGGTGATTTTCTCCGGACCGTCCGGCAGCGGAAAGACCACGCTTGCCCGCATCATTGCCGAGATAACTCACGCAAAATTTATTCGAATCAGCGGCGTGGAAAGCAACGTCGCAGAAATGCGTCGCGTCATCGCGGCGGCGACGAATCGCCTCCGCACTTCGGGACAAAGGACGATTTTGTTTATTGATGAGATCCATCATTTCAACAAAGCGCAGCAGGACATTCTTTTGCCCGACGTCGAAACCGGAAACCTCCGCCTCGTCGGCGCGACTACGTACAATCCATTCTTTTATGTAAATAGCGCGCTCGTCTCGCGTTCGCAGGTGTTTCAACTCGAACCGCTCCGCGTCGAGCAACTCGAACAATTGATCGATCGCGCGTTGACCGACAAAGAACGCGGCCTCGGAAATTACAACGTGAAGATTGACAAGAACGCGCGCCGGCATCTGGCGAAGCTCAGCGACGGCGACGCGCGCAAATGTCTAAATGCGCTAGAGATCGGCGTGCTCACCACGCCGCCTGTAGCCGGGGCCGGCGACCCCGGCCACCCTCAGCATAAAAAACATCCTGGTCCTACCAAAGCCGGGGTCAACGACCCCGGCTACAGCGCCCGCGTAATTCATTTCACGCTCTCCGTTGCCGAGGAAAGCATTCAACAAAAAGCGGTTGTGTACGATCGCGCCGGCGACGCGCACTACGACACGATCAGCGCGTTCATCAAAAGCATGCGCGGATCGGATGAAAAAGGCGCGATGTACTGGCTCGCGAAAATGTTGCATGCCGGAGAAGATTTCCGTTTCATAGCGCGGCGTATCGTCATTTTCGCTAGCGAAGACATCGGCCTCGCCGACCCAGAAGCGCTGCCGCTCGCGATCGCGACCCAACAAGCGGTGGAATTTGTTGGGTTACCTGAAGCACGAATTCCCCTGGCACATGCTACCGCTTACATGTGTCGCGCAAAGAAAAGCCGCGAAGCTTATGACGCGTTGAATGCCGCAACCGAAAAGATCGAAATGGAACAAACAGAGCGCGTTCCGGAGCAGCTTAAGAACAAACATTTCCCGGTAAATCCAGACAGCTAGCGCGCCATATCCCGCAGCGTAGGGAGAATCACGGATTACGCGGATAGCGCCATAAAACTTAGCGATGGACTAAATCAATCCGTTTTATCCGTGTAATCCGTGGTTTAATTCTCAGAGGCATTATTGCCGCAAGCAGCCGTGTCGTTCCGAGTTTCAGGCGCCGCCCCTTATCGTTTTAATCTTGACCAGCTGGCAAGATTTTCGCAAAACTCGGCGCCACGAATCGACCTGAACCAGGCAGAGGACGCTTTTTCCAGGCAGCTTCTTCTGTTCTCCTTCAGATCACAACCACGCAGTCAATCACCTGGAAAAAGAAAGGTTTGTTAAATGAAAGCAATCGTTCTCTCTGTAAAAAGTCCCATTCGCCGGCCCTCTTTACGACGGAGTTTCCGTCTCATCCCGCTCGTGCTTGTCTGCATTGGGCTTGCACCGATGGCGCAAGCAGTGGGTCCCGACACGGACGGTAGTATACCCGGCTCCAATAATGGCGAAGGTATCGGGGTGCTCGTCAGCCGGACCACTGGGGTCTGGAACACCGGCACTGGTTTCGAGGCGCTTAGCCAGCTCACTGGCGGCAACCAAAATACGGCGACGGGTCTTCGCGCGCTAACTAACGATATCAATGGCGGGTTCAACACCGCCACTGGCGTTTATTCGCTCTTTAGCAACACCAGCGGGTTTTTCAATAGTGCCACTGGCGCTTATTCGCTCGCCAACAACACCACCGGCAGCCAAAACACGGCCAACGGTTATGGAGCGCTCTATCGCAACACCGCCAGCAACAACACGGCCACTGGTTTTGGTGCGCTCTATAAAAACAACACCGGCATTTTCAACACGGCGATTGGTGCCAGGCTCCTCTTTAACAATACCACCGGCGATCACAACGTGGCAGTGGGTGGTGGTACACTCCCTGGTCCCGCACTTTTTAGCAACACCATCGGTCGCTTCAACACCGCGGTCGGTGAAGGTGCCCTCTTTAGTAACACAGAAGGCAACGACAACACGGCCAACGGTGCAGGCGCGCTCGCTGACAACACCGAAGGCAGCGAGAACGTGGCTGTCGGTCTTGGTGCACTCGGTAACAACAATACCGGCGACAACAACATCGCCTTGGGCTCTTCTGCCGGCATAAGTGTTACCACAGCCGACAACATTATCTGTATCGGCGCCCAAGGCCAAAACCTCAGCAACAGCTGCTTTATCGGCCAGATCTTCGGTGCAACCGCTGCCGGAGGGAGCGCCGTGTTCATTGATGCAAACGGCAAGCTTGGCACGAGTACGTCCTCCCGGCGGTTTAAAGAGGACATTAAGCCAATGGAACGGGCCAGTGAAGCGCTCTTTGCGCTCAAGCCAGTCACCTTTCGTTACAAGAAGGGGATAGACCCGCAAGGCATTCCGCAATTTGGCCTGGTGGCCGAGGAGGTGGAAGAGGTCAATCCTGATTTGGTGGTGCGCGACAAGGAGGGCAAAGTTAACACTGTGCGCTACGAGGCGGTGAACGCGATGCTACTTAACGAGTTCCTCAAAGAACATCGCAAGGTCGAAGAACAGGAAGCGGCCATCGCACAGCTCAAATCCGCAGCGGCGCAGCAGCAGAAGAACTTCCAGACAGCGAACGCACGGCAGCGCAAGGACTTTCAGTTAGCTATCGCCCAGCAGCAGAAAGGAATGGAGGCTCTCACGGCACAGCTCAAAGAACAGGCAACGCAAATCCAGAAAGTGGGCGCGCGGATCGATACGAGCAAACCTGCGTTGCAAATAGTCGGCAATCAGAGGTAGGATAGATTACGGGAAGCAGGGACGGGAAACCGCGGATTACGCAGATTGCGCGGATGAAAAAGAGAGGGGAATTATCTGCCTTATCCGTGTAATCCGCGGTTTAATCTTTTTCGGTCGTCTTTTTGTTCTCGACAACTTGGTGAGATTCTTGCGAAACTCGACGCCAGGTGGATCTGACTCACGCCGGGGGCCTCCTTCCCGCTGGGTTCTTCGACTCTTTCAGACCCATAACCAACAGAATCAACTCGATGCGGGAAAGAAATAGTACAGATCATGAATAAAGAAATATTTCAGTTCAAAACAATAACTCCACTACTTCTAGTCTCGGTGCTCCTCATTTGCCTTGGCCTTGCACCGATGGCGCAAGCGGTGGGTCCCGACACGGACGGCAGTATACCGGGTTCCAATAATGGCGAAGGCATTGGGGTGCTGATCAGCCGCACCACCGGGGTGTGGAACACCGGCACTGGTTTCGAGGCGCTAAGCCAGCTCACTGCCGGCAACCAAAATACGGCGACCGGTCTTCGCGCGCTAACTAACGATATCAATGGCGGCTTCAACACCGCCACTGGCGTTTTTTCGCTCTTTAGCAACACCAGCGGGTTTTACAATAGCGCCACTGGCGGTTATTCGCTTGCAAACAACATTAGCGGCACCCGTAACACGGCCAATGGTTATGCCGCGCTCTACCGCAACACCGCCGATAATAACACGGCCACCGGTGCTGCTGCGCTCTATCACAATACTACCGGCGGCGCCAACACGGCTAACGGTTATGCTGCCCTCTATAGTAACACCACCGGCAACAGCAACACGGCCACCGGTGCTAGTGCCCTCTTTAGCAACGCCGCCGACGACAACACAGCCACTGGTGCTAACGCGCTCTATAGCAACACCTCCGGCGACGTCAACACGGCCGTCGGTTTTGACGCCCTCACTTTCAATTCCAGTGGCGACCACAACACAGCCATCGGCTTTGATGCCCTCGCTACCAACACCGCCGGCAGCTTCAACACGGCCGTCGGCGCTGCGGCCCTCGCCAGCAATACCGGCATTGGTAACACGGCGTTGGGCGCGGGCGCCGGCTCTGCTATCACCTTCGGCAATAACGTTATTGCTATAGGTAACGTAGGTGCGAACCTGGTCGGCGCCTGCTTTATCGGCAACATTCGCGGGGTGACAACAGCAAATAACAACGCCGTCAACGTAATGATCGACTCCGCGGGTCAGCTCGGCACGATCAGTTCCTCGCGCCGGTTCAAGAAGGAAATTAAACCGATGGACAAGGCCAGTGAAGCCATCCTGGCGCTCAAGCCGGTGACTTTCCATTACAAGAGCGATGCCACAAACAGGCCCGAATTTGGATTGATCGCCGAGGAAGTAGCCGAGGTGAACCCGGACCTGGTGGTGCGCGACGACAAAGGCGAGATCTATACGGTGCGTTACGACGCGGTGAACGCGATGTTGCTCAACGAATTTCTAAAAGAGCATCGCAAGGTCGAACAACAAGCTCGTGAAATGCAGGAACAGCAAGCGACCATCGCGCAGCAGCGAAAGGACTCCCAAGCAAAGAGTGACAAACTTGAAGCAACGATCGCGCAACAACAGAAGCAAATGGAAGCTGTCACTGCACGTTTGAACGAGCAGGCAGCGCAAATCCAGAAAGTGAGCGCCCAGCTCGCCACAGCGAGTCCGTCCGGTGGCGGATTGGAAGCGACCAAGGCAGCGCCGCAAACAGTCTTGAATAAATAATCCGTAACGCGATCGCAGAGAGAGGGCGGTTGGGTCAGATCTTCCTTTTCTTGGCCTGCCACGCCGGAGCCTCGGCGAAGGCGGGCTACCTTCTGTTTAGAACCTTTCGAGGGAATCAATTCACAGAAGCCAACGAAGGAAACGAAGCGAAAAGACAGTTAGGGTTGGGTTGGAAAATTACAGCGTTGAAGCTCGGTAGAGTGGCTGTCCTTGACTCTTGGCCCTTAATCCTTCGCGCTTCGCGCCCTTCGTTATTGGCTTGCCACGCTTAGGCGCACGCAGGCGGGTCATTGGTCATTTTTGCAAACTTCTGTCTTGACTGATGGGCAAGAATTTTCAAAGCTCAACCCAACGAAAAAATAAATCTGCCAAACAAAGAAAGAATACAACTCCTATGAAATCATTAATTCTATTCAAAATAACAATTCCGCCTGTTAGAAAACCAATGCGTCCCGTCGGCCCGGGATTTCTCATCCTGCTGCTGCTTGCCTGCATTGGGCTTGCGCCGATGGCGCGAGCGGTGGGTCCCGACACGGAGGGCGCCATAGCCGGCCCCAACAATGGCGAAGGTATTGGAGTGCTCGTCAGCCGCACCACAGGGGTTTGGAACACCGGCACCGGTTTCGAGGCGCTAAGCCACCTCACTGCCGGCAACCAAAATACGGCCACGGGTCTTCGAGCCCTCTTTAGCGATATCAATGGCGGCTTCAACACAGCCACTGGCGTTTTATCGCTCTTTAGCAACACGAGCGGGTTTTTCAACAGTGCTACTGGTGCCTATTCGCTGGCGAACAACACAACCGGCGACCACAACACCGCCCATGGTTACGCAGCGCTCTTTCGCAACGCGGATGCCGACGACAACACGGCCACTGGTTTTGCATCGCTCTTCCACAATACCATTGGTGAAGCCAACACGGCCAACGGTTTTCAAGCGCTCTTCAACAACGCCACCGGCAACTTCAACACAGCTACTGGCGTGCAAGCGCTCCTTAACAACACTGACGGCGGCAACAATACGGCTAACGGTGCTGGCGCGCTCCATAACAACACTACCGGAGACAACAACACGGCCATCGGTGTTAGCGCGCTCATTGCCAACACCATCGGCAGTGCCAACACGGCCACCGGTGTTGATGCGCTCGCTTTCAACACCGGCAACAACGGCACGGCTAACGGTGCTGGCGCGCTCGAAAACAACACCACCGGCGACAACAACACGGCCGTCGGTGCTTCCGCGCTGTTGTCCAACACCGAGGCCGGCTTCAACACGGCCATCGGTGCTAACGCGCTTGAGGACAACACAACCGGCATCGCCAACACGGCATTGGGCTTCGGTGCCGGCTCCAATCAAACAACGGGTTCGGGCAACGTGTATATTGGCGTCGAGATGTCTGGTTTTCCCGGCGAGAGCAACGCCTGCTACATCAGGAGCATTTTCAGCGAAACGTCTGCCACCGGAATCCCGGTCCTCATTAACTCAAACCACAAGCTCGGCACGACCACTTCGTCGAAGCGCTTTAAGGAAGAGATCAAGCCGATGGACAAAGCCAGCGAAGCGATTCTAGGGCTCAAACCGGTTGCCTTTCGCTACAAGAAGGAGATCGATCCGGCAGGTACATCGCAGTTTGGGCTGGTAGCTGAGGATGTGGAAAAGGTGAATCCAGACCTGGTGGTGTGCGATAAAGAAGGAAAACCCTACACCGTGCGGTACGACGCGGTAAACGCGATGCTGCTCAACGAGTTCCTTAAAGAACATCGCAAAGTGGAAGAACAAAGCGACAAACTAGAAAACCAGGCCAGTAAGATTGAGGAACAAGAAGCAACGATCACCCACCTGAAGAAAGAGATGGAAACTGTCGTTGCATGTCTCGAGAAGCAGGCAGCGCAAATCCAGAAGGTGAGCGCCCGGCTTGAGACGAGCAAAGCTGCGCCGCAGATGGTCATTAACGAACCGTAAACGCGCGTTGTGCACCGGGGTAGCGCACGCGTCTCGCGTGCTGGTTCCGGCGTCACGCCGAAACAGGCTTTCCTTTGGATGAGAATCGCAGGGTCGGTTTCGAGCGAAGAGGAAAAGTTCGCGATCGCGAGGACGCGCTCGCCAGCACGCGAGACGCGTGCGCTACCCAATCCACAACAGCGCTGCGCGCGAATTCTCTCGCCAAGCTGATCGGAACTGTTACACACTTGAACCCTATGAAGCTATTGATTCAGTCCAAAACAACAATTCCTCTAATTTTCATTCCACTGCTGCTTACCTGCCTTGGACTTGCGCCGATGGCGCGAGCGGTGGGTCCCGATACGGATGGCAGTATACCGGGTTCCAACAATGGAGAAGGTGTTGGGGTGCTCGGCAGTCGGACCTCTGGGGTCTGGAACACCGGAACTGGTTTTGAGGCGCTAAGCCAGCTCACTGCCGGCAATCAAAATACGGCCACGGGTCTTCGCGCCCTGACTAGCGATATCAATGGCGGTTTCAACACCGCTACTGGCGTTTATTCGCTCTTTAGCAACATCAGCGGGTTTTTCAATAGTGCCACTGGCGCTTATTCGCTTGCGAACAACATTAGCGGCACCCACAACACGGCCAACGGTTATGGAGCGCTCTATCGCAACACCGACGACGACAACACAGCCACTGGTTTTGCTGCGCTCTATCACAACACCACCGGCAACGGCAACACAGCAAACGGCAGTCGAGCGCTCCAGAACAACACCACCGGTGACGGGAACACTGCCAGCGGAGAGTTTGCGCTCTTTAGCAACACCACCGGCAGCAGCAACACGGCCAGCGGCGGCTCTACGCTCGTATTCAACACCGCAGGCGACTTCAACGCGGCCATCGGCACGGCTGCGCTCCTTCTGAACACAACTGGCAGTCGCAATGTGGCGAGTGGGGTTCAGGCGCTCTTCAGCAACACCACCGCCAATGACAACACGGCCTATGGATATCAAGCACTCTTGGACAACACCACCGGGGGCGAGAACACTGCTGTAGGCGCTGGAGCGCTCGCCGGCAACACAGACGCCGAGTTCAATACGGCCGTCGGCTTCCAAGCTCTCGCTGCTTCCACTGGGCCCAGCAATTGCGCGGTCGGGTACATAGCGCTCGCCAACAACACAACCGGGGCGGCCAACACGGGGATCGGCAGAGAGGCGCTCTTCAATAATACTACCGGGAACAGCAACGTCGCAGCGGGTTTCAGGGCCGGTGACAACCAAACGACCGGCAGCGGCAACGTTTATGTCGGCACGGGGGTGCACGGCGTAGCTGGCGAGAGCAATCACACCTATATCCGCAACATTGAGGCCACCAGCGTAAACGGTGGCGGAACCGACACCGTTACCATCAACCTAGCCACAGGCTTGCTTGGTCACCTTAGTTCTTCGCGACGTTACAAGGAAAACATCAAACCGATGGAAAACACCAGCGAAACGCTCTACCGGCTTAAACCTGTCACTTACCGCTACAAAAAGGAGATCGATTCTACCCAGTCGCCTGCCTTTGGCCTGATTGCTGAGGAAGTGGCCGAGGTGAACCCCGATCTTGTGGCGCGCAATGCTGAAGGCCGACCCGAGAGCGTGCACTACGAAATGGTGAACGCGATGTTGCTCAACGAATTCCTCAAAGAGCATCGCAAAGTGCAGGAACTAAATTCGACCGTCGCAACACAACTGACCACGATTGCTGATCTAAAGTCAACGGTCGCCCAGCAACAGAAAGGAATGGAAGTAATCACTGCGCAACTCAAAGAACAGGCCTCGCAAATCCAGAAAGTGAGCGCCCAGCTCGCCACAGCGAGTCCGTTCCGTGGCGGACTGGAAGTGACTGAGGCAGCGCCACAAACAGTCCTCAATAAATAATCCGTAACGCGATCGCAGAGGCAGGCGGGTGACTCGCTCGCTGCCGCTCCCTCGCCTTTCGGGCTTCCCGTCAATGTTGATCGCGTCCCCGCGGTATTACGAATGAACATTTGACCTTTCGTCATTAGGTATTCGCCTACCGCGCCGCCTGCTCAGCCTGCCCGTCCTGGTCGCCGTGGCGACCGCGGTGGGCGAAAACTCCCTGCTCGCGAACACTTTCGGAGTTCGGAGTAGCTGCGCGAAGGCGGGCCATTCCTGGTATTGCTCGCTTATTGTCAGTCGAATTGGAGATGACGAGCAAATGAGGCGTGGGTTTGCCAGGAACACAGACTTGCAGTCTGTGCGGCCAACGGAGTTTCACTCCGGTGAATTCGAAAGGCCGGACACGGATGTCCGACCGCCGCACAGGCAACATGCCTGTGTTCCTATCACC
>WNFZ01006339.1_pt1 | contig 10730 bp, 10 predicted proteins | sample 5400081 | NCBI WGS metagenome assembly WNFZ01 (sample SAMN13153365, study PRJNA577476) | soil metagenome | isolation source: 80 cm soil or saprolite under grassland replicate 1 | place: USA:California | collected 2016-06-15
AATATGGCAAAAGCCTCAAATCTCAATTACGCCTGGGACAGGCATTCAACTAACAAAAAATTTTACCTTAATAAACAGCGGTGTAGTAATCAGTTGTGATGAATTTAAGTTATTGGGAGGCTACGATGAAGATTTAAAATTAGATTTCAGCGATCATTATTTTTTTTATAAATACAAAAAGAGAAACAAGTTTTTTTATGTACTGCCTGTAATTAATAATCATAACCTCTCCTCTTTTTTTGAAAATGACAAACAAAAAGTGTTAAAAAGATTTTCAATATATTATCAGGCATCTTTAAATTATAGTTTTAAAATAAAGAATATGTTTCCCGTTTTTTGGGCCTTTCTTCGGGGAGTAAAGCTTGCCTGGCAATACAAGTCCTTTTCATTTTTAAAATATAGTATTATTCCTAAAAAATGATCTCTTTATATTTTTCTTTAAGGGAGAATTAAAAATTATCGGGGAAAAATGAATTTTTTGAATTAATGGCACAAATAAGAATAATTTCTTCCTGGTTTATTTTAATGTGATAAGGGATAATTATGAGCAGGATATCAGTGGTATTGGCGACATACAATGGAGAAAAATTCATTAAAGATCAGTTGCAATCTATCATTTGTCAACTTGATAATAACAGTGAAATTATTATATCCGATAATGGCTCTACAGATAGAACAGTAGAAATAATAAATAGCTTTAATGATAAAAGAATAACTCTCACACATTGCTCTGCAAAAGGATTGATTTCAAATTTTGAAAATGCTTTGAATAAAGCTACAGGTGAAATTATTTTTCTTTCAGATCAGGACGATATATGGCTGGAAAACAAAGTGCAGATAGTAAAAGAATACCTGAAAAAATATGATTCGGTAATGACCGATTGCAAAATAGTTGATGAACATTTAAACGTGCTTCATGAATCCTTTTATGCAATTAAAAAGGCCGGAAAAGGATTACTAAAAAATTTAATCAGCAATACATATCATGGATGCAGTATGGCATTTAAAAAAGAATTGCTGAATTTATCGCTTCCATTTCCCAAAAATATTCCTATGCATGATATATGGATAGGATTTGTAGCTGAGCTTTTTTTTTCAACTTACTTTATACCAGATAAGCTTCTTTTGCACAGAAGACATCATCATAATGCTTCTACGAGCTCTAAAAAATCGAGGTATAACCTCTATCAAAAAATACAATTCAGAATCCGTGTGCTGAAATATATTCCATTACTGTTAAAAAGAAAATATTTTTCTGCCGCAAAGTGATTCAATTAGATGCGCTATTCACACAAAAGTCGGACACATTAAGGGGTTTATTTGGCAGGATCGTTTACCATGTGATAAGTATTTGTCCTTAATTTTTTTTTTGATGATTTTTTAAATGTTATCCGAATAATGTTGCAAATAAGATTGAGTAGCCCATATAACTTTATTATCGCCTTATTCCCTTCACCTTTCAGAAAATCGATCAACATATAGTGTGAAGATTCTTTTTAACGCTTCTATGTATACTAAAAATCCCACTGGAGTAGGGATATATATAAGGGAGGTATGGAATAATTTATATAAAAAATTAGATGCTGAGCAGGTTGAGTATGTGTGTTATACTTATCAAATGGAGCAATTAAATAAATGCAATAAGCTTTCCGTTATAAAATTACCTTTCGCATTACAATATTTGCTTAATAGACTTATTTCATTGCATCGTTTAATCTGGAATTTGTTTTATTTACCTTTTGTTGCCAAAAAATACGATTTGATTTATTCATTTTCAAGTCATGGAAGCCCGTTCATAAAAAATCAAATTATCACAATACACGATCTCGTCTGTTTCAATTTTCCGGAACAACACAGGTTCCAATTTTTATATTTTAAATACATAATGCCTTATATTATTAAAACTTCAAAAAAAATTGTAGTCATATCTCAATTCACAAAGAGTGAAGTGATAAAGCGTTATAAAGTAGATCCGGATAAATTAATAGTTATTTTAAATGGTGGAGATCATTTAAAACATGCAGGTACATTTATACTTTCTAAAGAGGAAAAAAAACTGGAAGAACAAATTTCAGGCAAAAGATTTTTTTTAACAGTGGGAGCTTCTTATCCCCACAAGAATATAGAAAGACTTATTGAAGCAGTAAACCAAGCACCGGTCAAAAGTTCATTGGTTATTATTGGTGCTGTTAATAAATATTATAATAAGCTTCGCAAATTTGCAGCTCAAAAAAATATCAGTAATATAATCTTTATGGAATACGTATCGCCTGACTTTTTAAACTTACTGTACAAAAAATGTATTGCCAACGTATACATCAGTTTTCATGAAGGATTTGGCTTTCCGCCATTTGAAGCTGCGATAAATAATAAAGTATCTATTGTGGCTAACAGTGGAGCATTAACAGAAATATATAGTGATACAGTTTATTACGTAAATCCATTTAGTATAAAGGAAATAAGTGACGCTCTAACATTAATGGCATCTTCTCATTTTAATCATTGTGAATATCAAAAAAAATTTCCTCAATTAATAGAAAAAAATACATGGATAAAAACCTCGGATGAAATTGCAGAATTAATTCTTACACAGGCTAATCACGTTTTGATATAGAATATTTAACTGAATAATGAACTAAATAGTTACAAACTTTTTTATCAAATTATATGAAAAAAGCACTCATTACCGGAGTTACAGGACAAGACGGAGCTTACTTATCAGAACTATTATTATCCAAAGGATACCAGGTACATGGTATAAAACGTCGCTCATCTCTTTTCAATACAGAGCGCATAGATCATTTATACCAGGACCCTCATGAAAAAAATATCCGGTTCAAACTTCATTACGGTGATCTTACGGATAGTACCAATCTCATTCGCATTATACAGGAAGTGCAACCCGATGAAATTTATAATCTTGGTGCAATGAGCCATGTAAAAGTTAGTTTCGATATATCAGAATATACCGCCAATGCTGATGGCATCGGTACACTGAGGATTTTGGAAGCAGTACGGTTACTTGGTTTGACAAATAAAACTAAAATATACCAGGCTTCCACTTCTGAATTATATGGGTTGGTACAGGAAGTTCCTCAAAGAGAAACAACCCCTTTTCGTCCAAGATCGCCTTATGCTGTTGCTAAATTATATGCTTATTGGATAACTGTTAATTACAGGGAAGCATACAATATGTTTGCTTGCAATGGTATCTTATTTAATCATGAAAGTCCTTTGCGCGGAGAAACTTTTGTTTCGCGTAAAATTACACGAGGTGTAGCCAAAATTGCTTTGGGTTTGCAGGATAAATTATTTATGGGAAATCTTGATGCAAAAAGAGACTGGGGACATGCGAAAGATTATGTTGAAGCTATGTGGCTTATTTTGCAACAGGAACAACCAGAAGATTTTGTAATAGCTACAGGTATTACAACTTCTGTAAGAGAGTTTATCCGTGAGGCTTTTGCGGTGGCAGGCATAATGATAACTTTTGAAGGTAAAGGCGAACAGGAGAAAGCTTTTATTATTAGTTGTGAAAATCCGCGATATCAGTTGGAAACAGGGAAAGAAGTAGTAATTGTTGATTCAAGATATTTTCGGCCAACGGAAGTTGATGCGCTGGTAGGCGATGCTTCAAAAGCACAAAAAGAATTAGGCTGGAAGCCACAATATTCCCTTGGCGAATTAATTAATGAAATGGTTCTGGCAGATATTGAATTATTTAAACGGGAAAAAATTTTAAAAGAATCAGGCTTTCGCGTAAAAAATGAATTTGAATAAATATGGAAAAGTTGGATAAAATTTATGTAGCAGGACACAAAGGAATGGTTGGTTCAGCTATTGTGCGGCATCTTCAAAAAAAAGGATATTCAAATATCACAACATGCACATCCGCTCAGCTTGATTTGCGTAATCAAAATGCTGTTGCTGAGTTTTTTAATGAAGAAAAGCCCGACTATGTTTTTCTCGCTGCTGCAAAGGTTGGCGGCATAATGGCTAATAATACATACCGCGCAGAGTTTATCTATGACAATGTTATGATAGAGGCCAATATAATTCACCAGGCTTATTTAAATAAGGCAAAAAAATTAATGTTCCTTGGTTCATCTTGTATCTATCCAAAATTGGCACCGCAACCTTTGAAGGAAGAATATTTGCTTACAGGATTATTAGAGCCAACCAATCAGTCTTATGCTATTGCCAAAATTGCCGGTATAGAATTATGTGATGCATACCGGGCACAATATGGTTGCAATTTTCTTTCTGTGATGCCTACAAACCTTTATGGTCCCAATGATAATTATGATCCCGAAAAATCTCATGTGCTTCCTGCGTTGCTGCGAAAATTTATTCTTGCTGAAAAACAGCAAGCTCCTTTTGTTGAATTATGGGGAACAGGAACGCCGCGGCGAGAGTTTATGCATGTAGATGATCTTGCTGATGCATGCTTTTTTCTAATGAAAACTTATAATGAAGCTGGCTTTATAAATATAGGCGTAGGTGAAGATATAAGTATTATTGATTTGGCTAACCTCATTTCAAAAATTACAGGATACAAATGTGAAGTAAAATTTGACCACTCGAAACCTGATGGCACACCACGTACATTGATGGATATTACAAAACTAAAATCTTTTGGCTGGAAAGCAAGCATTGGTCTCGAGGAAGGTATCAAAATGGTTTATAATGAATTAATAAAAAAAGAATTATTTCTTTCTAATTATTACAATGTAGGTATCAAGTAATATTTTATTTAGTTTGACACAGACAGCAGATTCATGCATCGCTGTTTCGCCTAAGTGGATTTTATTTTCGCTATTTCAGTTTCGTAACATCATAATTGAAAATCACCAATGCTTCAATTAACCTGTTCAATAGTTCTTTATAATACTAAACCAGCTGTTCTCACTAAGGTTATAGAATCAGTTTTACAATCAAACCTGAATGTAAAACTTTATCTTATTGACAACTCAGTAACCGATGATCTAAGAAAGTTTGCCTGTAATGGTTCAACTGAATATATTTTCAATAATTGTAATCTTGGTTTTGGGAGTGCACACAATGTTGCCTTACAAAAAGCCCCGGAACTTGCACCTTATCATCTTGTGTTGAATCCAGATATAGAATTTGAAAAAGATGTGCTGGAAGAAATTTACCACTTTATGCAAAAGCATAAAAATGTAGGTCAGTTAATGCCAAAAGTATTTTATGAAGACGGCGAACTGCAAAAATTATGTCATCTTGTTCCCTCGCCTTTTGATCTTATTAGTCGCCGCTTTTTTCAGAACCAGCGGTGGACAAAAAAGCTTAACGATAGGTATGAGCTGAAAGATTTTGATTACAATCAATGCGCTAACATCCCAAACTTATCAGGCTGCTTCATGTTTTTACGCACTGAAGCGTTAAGAAAAGTTGATGGTTTTGATAAACGTTTTTTTATGTATATGGAGGATGTGGATTTTACAAGGAGAATGCATATACTCTGTGAAACGTTATATTATCCGCATGTATGTATACTGCACAGGTTTGAAAAGGAATCATACTCCAATCCACAATTGCTAAAATATCATATAAATTCAGCCACAAAATATTTTAATAAATGGGGTTGGTTTCGGGATAAAGAAAGAAAAATTATAAATGAAAAAACATTGCACCGGTTAAATCTTCAATAACTAAAATCCAATATCCTTATCGTGAAACCCCGTCTGCTTATATTTATTAATCGCCTGGTAGTAGGTGGTCAGTCGATTGATACAATACCGTTAGCTAATCACTTAAATAATGAATACGATATTTTGGTTGTTTATGGTGAAAAAGAAAAAGATGAAATGGAATATACTTCATTGCTGGATAACAGAGGAGTCAACTTTAAAAAAATTTCCTCTCTCAAAAGAAGGATAAATCCGTTTAATGATATACATGCTTTTTTTGCTTTGTTCAAACTTATCCGCAACTTTAAACCTGATATTGTTCACACACATGGAGCAAAGCCCGGTGTTATTGGCCGACTGGCAGCATGGTTTGCAAAAGTTCCTGTTATTGTTCATACATTTCATGGTCACTTGTTTCACTCATACTATAACAGGTTTGTTTCGTATATAATTGTACGCATGGAAAAATTATTAGGAAGGATTTCAACAAAAGTTGTAGTGCTTGGCAGCGAGCAAAAGAGGGAGATAAGTGAGCGCTATAAAATCATTCCATCAGAAAAAATAGATCTAATTCCACTGGGTATTGATGAAAATGAATATACCGATGACGCAGCAATATTACGCGCCGGGTTTCGAAAGAAAGCCCATCTTACAGATGATGCCGTAGCTATTAGTATTATTGGCAGAATAGTACCGGTAAAGAACCATCTTTTATTTATTGATATTATAATAAACTTATTGCCACAAATAAAAGAAAATGTAAAATTCTTTTTTATTGGTGATGGTTACTTTAAAGCTAAACTGCAAACGCATCTTTCAAACGCAGGTATTACCTGGAGCAATGATGTACAGAATTGTAATGTGAAAATAATATTTACATCATGGGTAACGCCCATTACATCTGTACTTCATGGTATGGATATAGTGGCACTTACTTCACTTAATGAAGGCACTCCTGTAAGTCTTATTGAAGCTCAGATTTGCAGTAAACCTGTAGTAGCGGTTGATGTAGGTGGCGTAAGAGATACATTTATAAATAACGAATCAGGCTTTCTTATAAGTGATCATAATGTTGCCGAGTTTACAGATAAACTTTCATTGTTAATTCAAAATAAAGAACTGCGAAGATCTATGGGTGAGAAAGGATATCTATTCGCCAAAGAAAAATTCTCCAAACAGACAGAGGTAAATGCTTTCAGAAAATTATATGCAGATTGCCTTGCTTCAACTATAAAAAAATAATATGAATATTCTTGTTACAGGTACGGCCGGCTTTATTGGTTTTCATTTGGCTAACCGGTTACTGCGCGAAGGTCACACTGTAATTGGTATTGACAACTTGAATGATTATTACGATGTGCAGTTAAAATATGATCGGCTCGCTTTTTCGGGAATTAATGCTGCTTCTGATAATAAGAACAAACATATAAGTAGTAAAACACCTTCTTATATCTTTTACAAATTCTATCTTGAAGATAAAGCGTCACTCGAAGAGATTTTTAAAGAGCATAACATACATATTGTAATAAATCTTGCAGCACAGGCCGGAGTTCGTTATAGTCTTATAAATCCCGGTGCATACATTAACAGCAACATTATTGGTTTTACAAATATACTCGAGTGTTGCAGGCACCACAGTATTCAGCATCTTGTTTACGCAAGCAGTTCAAGTGTGTACGGATTAAATGATACAATTCCTTTTGCAACAAACCAAAATGTTGATCATCCAATTTCGGTATATGCCGCCAGTAAAAAGAGCAATGAACTGATGGCACATGTGTATAGTCATTTATTCAAATTGCCAACAACAGGCTTGCGTTTTTTTACTGTATACGGTCCCTGGGGCAGACCCGATATGGCGCTGTTTCTTTTTACAAAAGCAATTCTCGAAAACAAGCCCATAGAGGTTTTTAACCAGGGTAATATGCAACGTGATTTTACTTACATAGATGATATTGTTGAAGGCGTTATAAGGGTGATGCATCACATTCCTGAAGTAAATGATAAATGGAATGCAAGCACATCTGATCCCTCCGCATCAAGCGCCGCTTATAAAATTTATAATATCGGTAATAATAAACCCGTATGCCTGATGGATTTTATTGAAGCCATAGAAAATGAACTCGGCATAAAGGCGAAAAAAGAATTATTACCATTGCAGCCCGGCGACGTGCCTTCTACTTTTGCAGACGTAAGCGATCTTGTGAGAGATACTGGTTATAAGCCTGATACGCCTGCTGAAGAAGGAGTAAAGAAATTTATTCAGTGGTATAAAGACTATTATAACATTAGGTAGGATTTTTATGTACCCAACTTTTGTATTCAATTAAACTTTTGTTGCGTCGCACTCTTGTACTGTTAGAACATTTATAAGCAAGTCCGAAAGTCTGTAAAGGGGAAAGCAAGGAAAAGTAAACCTCTGTCTTCCAAACTTTTAGACTTCGGACTTCCTGACTTTAATTTCACCCATATATTTGCAAACTATTTAAAACAATGCAGAAAAATATTTTAGTAACAGGCGGTGCAGGATTTATTGGCTCTCATGTAGTAAGGCTATTTGTAAATAAATATCCCGATTATAAGATCATAAATTTGGATGCACTTACTTATGCAGGCAATCTGGAAAATCTGAAAGACATTGAAGGCAAGCCAAATTATTTTTTTGAGAAAGTAAATATTCTCGATACAGATGCGTTGGCAAATGTTTTTAAAAAACACGACGTAACAGATATAATTCATCTTGCCGCTGAATCTCATGTTGATCGTTCTATAGTTTCCCCGATGGATTTTATTTATACGAACATCATCGGAACTGTGAACTTATTAAATGCGGCAAAAGAATATTGGAAAGATGATTTGCAGTCTCATCGTTTCTATCACATATCAACCGATGAAGTATATGGCACATTGGGTGAAAAAGGATTATTTTCTGAATCAACACCATACTCACCCAACTCTCCTTACTCAGCAAGCAAGGCATCATCTGATCATTTTGTAAGAGCTTACGGAGAAACTTATAATATACCTTATGTTATCACTAATTGTTCCAATAATTATGGCCCAAATCATTTCCCTGAAAAATTGATCCCACTTTTTATCAATAATATCATTAACAAAAAACCATTGCCCGTGTATGGTAAAGGAGCAAATACGAGAGACTGGCTTTATGTAATTGATCATGCAAGAGCGATAGACATTGTATTTCATAAAGGAAAAAATAAAGAGACCTATAATGTCGGCGGCTTTAACGAATGGAAAAATATCGACCTTGTAAAGCTGATGTGTAAATTAATGGATAACAAACTGGGAAGGGCAGAAGGTGAAAGTGAAAAATTAATTACCTATGTTAGAGACAGACCAGGGCATGATCTTCGTTACGCAATTGATGCTTCAAAAATCAATCGCAAATTAGGATGGTATCCGTCAGTTACCTTTGAAGAAGGATTAAGCGCAACGATTGACTGGTATCTTGCCAATAAAGATTGGTTGCAGCATGTAACGAGCGGCGACTATCAAAAATATTATGAGAAGCAATATGCGGAGAGATAATGTGCTAATTCGAAAATGTGAAAATGTGAAAGTGGGATATTGAGATATTCAGATATTGAGATAATACATTCTAACCAACTCGTGAGCTCGTGAACTTATAAACTATTGCGAAAGATAAAATTCAATTGATATAATGCAAATTGAAACTACACCGCTACAAGGTTGCTACATTATACACGATACTATTTTTAAAGATAGCCGTGGTTATTTTTTTGAAAGTTTTAATCAAAAACAATTTGCAGGGCTTACTGGTATTGATGCAAATTTTGTACAGGACAACCAATCATGTTCGACCAAAGGAGTATTGCGTGGTTTGCATTTTCAGCAAGGAGAATTTGAGCAGGCAAAATTAGTAAGAGTATTGCAGGGTGCTGTGCTTGATGTAGCCCTGGACATAAGAAAAAATTCTTCTACTTTCGGTCAGCACTTTGCATTGGAATTATCAGAAGCATCAGGTACGCAACTGTACATTCCACGTGGATTTGCACATGGCTTTGTTGTATTGAGTGAGCGTGCTGTATTTTTTTATAAATGTGATAATTATTACAATAAGCAAGCTGAAAGCGGCATTAGGTATAACGACCCATCTCTTGAAATTAACTGGCGTTTGCCTGAGAAAGAAATAATACTAAGTGAGAAGGATAAAAATAATCCATTATTAAAAGACATTTTACCTATACTATAAAATGAAAGGAATTATACTTGCAGGCGGCTCGGGCACACGTTTGTATCCAATTACGAAAGCGATCAGTAAACAAATAATGCCAGTGTATGACAAACCAATGATCTATTATCCATTAACGGTACTGATGCTCGCAGGCGTTAGAGAAATTCTCATCATTACAACGCCGGAAGATGCTTCGCAATTTCAACGGTTATTGGGCGACGGAAGTTCAGTTGGCTGTTCTTTCTCTTACGCGGTTCAATATAAACCAAATGGCCTGGCCCAGGCATTTGTAATTGGTGAAAATTTTGTTGGCACAGACAAAGCAGCATTAATATTGGGTGATAATATCTTTTATGGTTCAGGGCTTAGTAAATTAATGCAATCTTTTAATGATATAGATGGCGCTGCAATTTTTGCTTATGAAGTAAATGACCCTGAAAGATATGGTGTGGTTGAGTTCGATAAAAATTTTAAAGCTATATCAATTGAAGAAAAACCAGAGCAGCCAAAATCAAATTATGCTGTTCCCGGTTTATACTTTTATGATAATGAAGTGGTGAACATTGCGAAAAATATCAAACCATCTGCACGTGGTGAGTATGAGATTACAGAAGTAAACAAAGTTTATCTTGAGCGTAAAAAGTTGCGAGTGGGTGTTATGAATCGCGGCATTGCGTGGCTCGATACCGGTACATTTGATTCACTAAGTGATGCAAGTGAATTCGTGCGGGTAATAGAAAAAAGACAGGGACATAAAATTGGCTGCATAGAAGAAGTGGCATACCGTATGGGTTATATCAATGGGGAACAACTGCTTCGTCTTGCCAATGAATATAATAAAAGTGGCTATGGTGAATACCTGC
>WNFZ01006341.1_pt1 | contig 10730 bp, 9 predicted proteins | sample 5400081 | NCBI WGS metagenome assembly WNFZ01 (sample SAMN13153365, study PRJNA577476) | soil metagenome | isolation source: 80 cm soil or saprolite under grassland replicate 1 | place: USA:California | collected 2016-06-15
TCTCGCGACGTGCCCAACTCAAACCAGACCTGATGTCATCTTTATCGGCATCCTCGCGAATTTCGGTTCGGAGCTACGGAATTTAATCTGAACCGTTCCCTGATCGCACCGCGAGGGACACCAAAGTGACCTTGAAAAAATGCGGCGCACCGTCTCCAGGCTGCCCGCACCTAGTCAAGCCCCATGGTCCCGGGATCGGAATGCCCCAACCGGCACCCGCCGCGCGCATCGGATGAGCTCGCCAGCCTTGCTCCAAGCCGTTTGCCACCGCCTTGCCTCATTTCGTTGCATCCCTTGAGTTGACCTCGTATCGTCGTTACGAGTCCGCGGGGCGAAGGGGTGGGGAGGGGATTATGCGGGCGGCGCACATCTGGGGATCGGTGCTGGGTGCCGCGCTGCTGGCGGGATGCATCGCCTCGCAGGCCGGCCAGCTTGCCGACGATCCGGATGCGCCCTGGATCCCGGGTCTGCCGGTCGCCAATTCGTTCGCCGGCATCGTCGAGCTGGATTCCGATCCTTCCGGCGCGGAAGTGACGACCTCGTTGGGCAGCGGCTGCCGGACACCGTGCTCGCTCGAAGTTTCGGCGGAAGGGCCCTTCACCGTGACTTTCACGCACGAGGGCCATGAGCCGACGACGGTGGAGGTGAAGATCCAGCACGCCCGGATGGGCGTGTCGGAGCGGAAATTCGCGCCCAATCCGGTGGTTGCGCGGCTTGCTCCGGTCGCCAAGCCGGCGCCGCCGCCAGCGGCGCCGAAGAAGACCGTCGCAACGGCGCGGCCGCCGCAAGCGGCGTCAAGGAAGCCCGTTGGAGCCGCGCAATCGGCGGCGCGACCCGCGCCGGCTCAAGCCGCGCGGCCGGCGGACGTGAAGCCGATTGCGGGGACCAACTCCGGTTCGATGATCGTGCCGGCGGATGCGGCCCGGCCGACGGCGCAGCCGCCGCAAGCGGCGCCGAGGAAGCCCGATGCAGCCGCGCAACCGGCGCCCGCGTGGCCGGCGGAGGTGAAGCCGATTCCGGGCGGTCGGATCATCGTGCCGACGGCCGGGGCCCGACCGAGCGACAACCCGGTCGCGCGGCGCTGGCTCGACAATTCCGGCAAGCCGGCCCCGGATCAGGAGCCGGACAAGAAGACCAACGATTGACGCGGCTGCTGAGCTTCGCGCTGCCCTGCCGGAAGGGATCAACTCGCCCTTGGCTGGCCGGATAGCCAGCTGGTCTCCTTGTCCGCGTCCGGCGACACGTTTTGAAATTGGAGCATTTTGCCGGCGCGACGGGTTTGTTTTTGACGGTGTAACCTTAAGCTGCCGCACACTTCCTCGAACGCGAAACGGCCTGCTCGGAACCTAAGGGGTTTGCGACAGATGTCCGATTAGTGGCCCGACTCGGACCTGCCGCAAGGACCAAAGCTTGTTCGGTTTCTGAGGTGGAGCGGAAGAAACTGTTCGACCGCAATGTTGGGCTGCAACAATTCATCATGATCCGTGTGTCGGGATTCGAGTCCCTCCTCGGTTACCAAATCGAGCTTGATGCCTGAAACACCGCGTCCCAAGCTCGCCGGCCTGCTGGCGGAAACCACGGCGATCCAGGCCGTCGGCACCATGGCGGTTCTGGTGGTGCCGACGATCGCGCCGAAGATCGCGGAGATGATCGGTATTCCGGCGGGCCAGGTCGGCTTCCAGATCAGCCTGCTCTATCTCGCGGCGATGTTCGGCTCGCTCAGCGCGGGCACCTGGGTGGCGCGGCTCGGCCCGTGCCGAACCGGCCAGACCGCCATGCTGCTTACGGCGATGGGCTGCATGCTGTTGGCCGCCGGCAATCTCGCCACGCTGCTGGCGGGCTCGCTCGTGATCGGTGCGGCCTACGGCATCATCAATCCGGCGTCCTCGGATCTCTTGATGCGGCATGTGCCGGCCGCCCGGCGCAATCTGTTCTTCTCGATCAAGCAAACCGGCGTGCCGCTGGGCGGCATGATCATCGGCCTCGTGGCGCCGGTGACGGCGCTGCGCTTGGGCTGGAGCGCGCCGCTATGGATCGTCGCCGCCGCCGCCGCGCTCGCGTTGCTCTCGCAGCCGCACCGCGCGATCTGGGACGCGCACCGGGACCTCTCCGCGAAGCTTTCGGGCCTGTCGCTGACCGGCTTCCGCACGGTCGCGAAAAACCCGGCGCTGCTGCGGCTCGCGTCGGCTTCGTTGTGCTTTGCCGCCATTCAGCTCTGCCTGCTCGCCTTCCTGGTGGTGCTGCTGGTCGAGGAACTCGGCTTCGATCTGGTTACGGCGGGCGCGATCCTGGCGGCCGTTCAGGTGGTCGGGGCGCTGGGCCGCGTGCTCTGGGGCATGCTCGCCGACCGCGTCGGCAGCGGGCTTGCGGTGCTCCTGGGCCTCGCGCTGCTGATGGCGGCGGCTTCGGCAGCCGTCATCGGGCTCTCCCGCGCATGGCCGGCATTCCTGGTGATCGCGGTGTTTCAGGTGCTCGGCATCTCGGCCGTGGGCTGGAACGGCGTGTTTCTCTCCGAGGTCGCCTGGCTGAGCCCGCCGCGTGCGATCGGATCGACGACCGGCGCCGCGATGTTCGTGACCTTCATGGGGGTGGTGGCGGGCCCGCCGCTGTTCTCGGGCCTCCATGCCCTGCTGGGGAGCTACGCATGGAGCTATGCGCTGCTCGTCGCCTTCGCGCTCTTCGCCGCTTGGCTCATCCGGACCGCCCAGGCGCACGCACCGCGCGCCGCGATCTGAGGATGACGGCCGGCGTAACCGGCGTATCAGCTGCCCGCGGCGCTCGCAGGTCCGCGATTGGGATTGGGCGCCTCTTCCAGGATCCGGCGCGAGAGCTTCGCCACGCTTTGCACGGCACTCGCCTCCCGCGACGAAAGTTCTTCGAGCGAGGCGGCGAGCTCGCGTTCCTTGTGCTGCAGCTGCTCGACCTCTTTCGAGAGGCCGGCGTGGCGAGCTTCGAGCTCGGAAACTGCGGACCGAAGCTCGGCGCGCTTCGCCCCCAGCGATGAATCGAGCGCGTCGTGGGCCTGTTTTTCCCGATCGGCGAGACTAGCCTCGAACTCGGCGGTCCTCGCGGCGAGCCGCCGCTCCAGGTCGCCGATCATCCCCGCGCTGAGATCCTCGACGGACTTCTTGATGTCGGCCTCGCGCTGCGTCCGGCGCTGCTCCAGGTCCTGCATCACGCGAGCCTCCCGGGAGGCGAGGCCCTCGACCGACGCCGAGAGCTCGCGCGCGCGCTGCTCCAGCCCCGCTATTTCGCTGCCGAGCGTAATGCGGCGATTTTCGAGGCTCGACGCTTCCGATTCGAACGTCTTGCGCTTGTCGGCCAACGAGGTTTCCAGCGTTTCGTGCGCTTGTCGCTCCCGCTCGGCGAGATCGGCCTCGAGCTCCGCCGACCTTGCGGCGATGCGCCGCTCCACATCGCCCATCATCCGGTCGCTGAGGTCTTCGACCGACTTCTTGATCTCCGCTTCGCGCTCGGCTCGGCGTCGCGCCAGCTCTTCCAGAACGTCCGCCTCGCGGGACGCAAGGCCCTCGACCGAGGTCGACAGCTCGCGCGCGCGCTGCTCCAGGAGCTGGATTTCGTTGCCGAGCGAGATGCGGCGGTTTTCGAGACCCGAGACCTCGGAATCGAGCGCGGCGCGCCTGCCGCCCAGCGAGGATTCCAGCGCCCCGCGAGCTTGCTGCTCCCACTCGGCGAGCTCGGCTTCGAGCTCCGCCGATTTTGCGGCCGAGCGCCGCTCCAGATCGGCCATCATGCCAACGCTGAGAACCTCGACCGATTTCTTGATCTCGGCCTCGCGCTCGGCCCGGCGCAGCTCGAGAGCCTCCAGCGCGCTTGCCTCCTTGAACGAGAGACCGTCCACCGAGGCCGAAAGCTCCCGCTCCCGGCGTTCCTGGATCTCGATCGCGTTGCCGAGCACGACATGCCGGTCCTCGAGCCTCGACACCGCGGCTTCCAGCGCGGCGCGTTGCTGGACCAGCGAAGCTTCCAGGGCTTCGCGGCCTTGCCGCTCCCGATCCGCGAGCTGCGCCTCGAATTCTGCCGATTGGACCGCGATCCGCCGCTCCAGATCGGCGGTCATCCTCGTGCTGAGCTCTTCGGCCGATTTCCTGATCTGCGCTTCCCGCTGCAAGCGCAGCCGCTCCAGGCCTTCCAGAACGTCGGTTTCCTTGGCCGCGAGCGCTTCGATGGCGGCCGCCAGGTCGCGCTCGCGTTGTCCCAGCAGCTCGACCTGCTTGAACAGCGCAATCCGGCGTTCCTCGAGGTCCGAAACTTCGGCCTCGAGCTCGGCGCGTTTCCCGCCCAGGATCTCCTCCAGAGCTTCGCGGCCCTGTCGCTCGCGATGGGCGAGATCCGCCTCGAGCTCCGCCAGACTGGAGGCGCGGTGCCGCTCCAGCTCGCGGGTCATCTCGCGGCCGAGATGCTCGGCGGACGTCCGGATGTCCGCCGCGCGCTCCGCCCGAAGCGCGTCAAGATCCCGCTCCAATTCCGCGGTGAGCTTCTCGAGCAGAATCTTCCGCTCGGTTTCCATCATTTGCTGCGCGATTTCCGCGATCTTGGCTTCGAGCAGGGCCTTCACTTCGGGATCGTTGCGCAGCGCCTCGTAGTAAGCGCCCAGAAGATCCTGTTGGTCGGCGAGCATCGAAGCGAGATTGCGGATGCGCAGGATTTCCTGTGCGGTGCGGGGATCGACCGATTGGCGAGGAGACGCGCGTCTCTGCAGGCCGTCGGCAAATCGTCCGAGCGCCTCCGCGAATTGACGAAGCGCTTGATCCTCGCCCGGCTCGACCCGGGTCAGCGATCGGATGATCCGGCGCACGAAATCGACGTCGCGAGACCAATCCAGCGTGCCGATCTGCACGAATCGCTCGTTCGGATCGAGGATCGCCATGGTCTGCGATCCGGCCGGAACCGCGAGGCACAGCTTCGGCTCGAACCGCCACACCGCGAGCCGTTGCATCTCGCCGTTGCCGGCCGCGCGCCAACGCCCGTCCGGCTCCTGGGCGAGTTGGACTCGGACCATCTCGCGTTCGCCGATGCGGACCATCACTTCGCCCGGAACGCCGTTCGCCTGGCCGTCCTCGACCAGGAGGCGCCGCGCGGATTCGCTCGATCCGAGCTCGGACAAATCTTGCAGCGGAAGCAGCCGCCGATACTCAGTGACGCGAAGCACGGACGCGCCGTGCGGTGCGTCGGAAACGATATGAAACGCGACCCAGTCGCCTACGTTGAGCGACCCGGCCGAGGCGCCCGCGAGCTCGACCTCGCCGCGCGGGGGAAACAGCAGCCGGGACGAGCCGGAAACGTCGCGAATGTTGGTCCCGTGGCGCTGCATGCGCACATCGAGCAGCGCCGCGGCGTCCGAGACTCGGACGCAGGTCCCGATGAAAAATGTTTCGCGTTCGGTTGGCATCCCGCCGATCCCCAAGGCCAAATCGATGCGGAGCCGAAGGGCCCGCCCATTTCCCGGCAGGGATGATAGCGCGAAAACGATCCGGGAACGATAGGGGCTATCTTTCGGAAATACAAAGAGAATTATCAATCGCCCGGCGGTCGAGGGGTTTGCCGAGGTGCGTCCCCGAGACGCTTCGCTGCCAGTCCGGCCGATTGGCGCCGGCCGTCAGCACTCTGGTAAAATGCCGACCTCAGGCAAGGAAGGACTGCGATGCCGAAGCTCGCGCTGAAACTCCTCGCCGCGCTGGCGCTGCTCGCGCCCGTCCCGGCCATGGCCAAGGAAAAGGTCACGCTGGCGCTCAATTGGGTGCCGACCGCCGACCACGCGCCGTATTTCTATGCCAAGCGGCAGGGCTGGTACGATCAGGCCGGCATCGAGCTCACCATCGAGAACGGCTCGGGATCGGCCGTGTCCGCGCAACGCGTCGGCGCCGGGCAATCCGATTTCGGCATCGCCGACATGGCGACCGCGCTGCTCGCCCGCGGCAAGGGCGCGAACCTCGTCGCGATCATGACCGTCTACGCCAACTCGCCGCAGGGTTTCTATTGGCTCAAAAGCAGCGGCATCGCCGGTCCGAAGGATTTCGCGGGCAAAAAGCTCGGCAATCCCGCCGGCGACGCCTCGCGGGTGATGTGGCCGGCCTTCGCCAAGCAGGTCGGGATCGACCCGGGCGCCGTGACGTTCGTCAACGTCAGCCCGCAAGCGAAGGTCGCCTCGCTCAAAAGCCATGCCATCGACATCACCAGCGACTTCTACAACGATCATGATCTCAAGCTGCGGGAATTCGGCGCCGATCTCGGGTTCCTGGCTTGGCGCGACATCGGCATCAACCCGTACGGCAACTCGATCCTGGTCAACGGCGCGTATCTGGACAAGCATCGGGACGTGGTGAAGGCGTTCGCGCAGGTGAGCCAGAAAGCCTTTGCGGCCTGTATCAAGGATGCCGAGCCGTGCCTCGAGGCGCTCACCGAGAGCGCGAGCGGGCTCGACCTTTCCCACCAGCGCAACCAGTGGAATCGCGTCAAGGAACTGATGCGCGATCCGACCACGATCCATGTCGCGCTGGGCGCATTCGATGCGGAGCGGATGAAGCGCGATTACGAGATGGTCGCGGCCTATTTCAGCCTGGAGCGTCCATTCGACGTTGCCAACGCCTACACCAACGATTTTCTCGATCCGAACATCAAGATGACGGCGGACGGCGTCCGGTAGCGGCGATCAAAAAAATAGCGCCGCCCCGATCGAGGCGGCGCCTGCAAACACCACGAAGTTACGCGGCGAGCTTGAGGTTCTCGGCTGCTTCCTTGCCGCGGTTCACCACTACGTCGAACGTGACGCTTTGGCCTTCGGCCAGGGTCGACAAGCCGGCCCGCTCCACGGCGGAAATGTGGATGAACACATCCTTGCCGCCGTTGGCGCGCTCGATGAAGCCGTATCCCTTCGCGGGGTTGAACCATTTGACAATGCCCTTGTGCATCGTCCTTTCCTTTCTCTTACGTTGAAAACGCGCGACCGCTCTGTGCGGACCACGCAACAACCTGACGTATTGGGGAGAACCGAGACGAAGCGCGCGCTTGGCACGACTGACGGCCGGAACCGGCCAAAACCGATTGCTGCGGGCCATATAGGCGATATCGCCAACGGAGACAAGGAGCCTCAGCCTGTCCTCTCCGCGACGCGGAGAGCGACCTGCACATTCGGCTGCCCGTGAATCGGACCGCCACGCCACGCGCCGGCACGGTGCTCAGCCGAGCGAGGCGATGATCTCCCGATAGGCCGCCTCGGGAAACGCCTTGAGGGTGCGGGTGCGCACGTTGCCCATCATGCCGAGCTGCAGTGCGAACCTCGCCGCCACCGCATCGTCGGACGCCTCGCACACGACGACCAGGTCGCATTCGCCCATGGTCAGGTACACGGATTTGATCTCGCCGCCCATTTGCTTGAGCATCTTCTTGGCCGCATCGAGCCGGCGCGGGGAATCCTTGACCTGTTGAATGCCCCGCTCGGTCCAATTGACGAGCACGATGTAGGTGGTCATTGGGCGCCTCCTTGGCAGGCATCAGGGATCAGGCACCGATACTCTTGTTTCTCCGACTATCGAGTTCCGAATACGGATCCCGACGCTATTTCCTCCAGCCGGTCATCGGCCAAACGAGCTTGGCGGTCGCGCGATCCTCCGGCCAGACCGATTTGTATTCCTTGCCCTGCAGCTGGATCAAATAGGTCGCGGAAAGCGTGTTCTGCCCGGTCTCGTCGAATTTGACGCCGCGATAACCGATCATGAGCTGCTCGGGCTTCAAGTCGGTGTCCTGCAGCGCCTTCTGGATCTTTGCGGGATCGGTCGAGCCGGCGCGGTTGATCGCGTCGGCCAGCACCAGAAATCCCTGCATCCAGCGCGCGCTGGTGTCGTCGAGATCGCGGCCGGTCTTCTTCTTGAACAGCTCGTTGATCTTGTAGCTGTTGCCGCCCGGCTTGCCGAGATCCCAGGCGCTGCGGTTCATGGCGCCCTGGGCAATCTCGCCCACCGCGGGAATGAACGCCGGATCGGAGAAGCCGGCATCGTCGCCGATGATCATCGGCGGGGTATAGTCGAGATTCTTCATCGTCTTGAAATACAGGATGGTGTCGGCCGTGTAGCTGATGAAGATGACCGCATCGGGCGCGAGCTGCTTGAGCTGCAGCACCTGGCCGGAGACGTCCGAGCTGTTGGCGTTGTAGGGGATCTGCGCCGCCACCTTGATGCCGCTCTTGTTGGCCGCGTCGATGATGCTGGCGGCGACCGAAGTGCCGTAGTCGGTGTTCTCGTTGATGACGGCGATGGCGTCGACGTTCCGGCCGCCTTTTTTCAGCTCACTCAGGAACGAGGTGTAGGCCTTGGCGAAATCCGGCGCGATCGGGCCGCTGCGAAAAATCCACTTGAAGCCGCGCTGGGTGATGTTGAGCGCGACCGAATCCGCCACCAGGAACGGGACGCCGTAGCGCTCGGTGACGGCGGTTGCCGTGAGCGCCACGGAAGAATGATAGGCGCCGAGCATGGCGGCGACTTTCTCCTGGGTAATCAGGCGCAAGGTCTGGCTCTGCCCGACCGACGGATTGCCCTGGTGGTCGGCATGGAGCAGCTCGATTTTCGCGCCGCCGAGATTGGCGAGCCCCGCGGCGCCCGCAAGCGGGCTGCCCTTGAGCTCGGGATGCATGCCGTTGACGATCTCGGCGCCGAGCTCGACCGCCTCCTTGGCCGAATTGCCGGCGCTCGCCGCATTGCCGCTCAGCGGATAGATCACGCCGATCTTGACGCTCTCCGCGGCACCCGCCGGAAATGCGATCGCCAGCGCCGCGAGCGCGGCGGCAAGCAAGTAAGTCCGGTCCTTCATCAAATCCTCCCCATTTCCGAGCGGCTTATTCGTCCCGCTCTTGGGCGCACCCTAGCACGAGCGCGGCGCCGCAAGCGCGCCGCTAAAATCCGTAGAGCTCGGCCGGATTGTCCACCAGGATTGCTCGGCGCGTCTTGTCGTCGGTAGCCCAGTCCAGCAGCAGGTCGAGCAAATCGGCTTCGTCGGGCGGATGCTGCTCGGAAGGGTGGGGCCAATTGGTCGCCCACAGCATCCGCTCCGGCGCGGCCTCGACCAGCGCCTTGGCGAGCGCGCTCACGTCGTCATAGCGCGGCGGGCCGGATTTCGACACGAGATAAGGTCCGGATAGCTTGACCCACACCCGTCCGCTGTCGACGAGGCGGAGCAGGCACCGGAACGCGGGATGGGTGACCGCAACCGGATCGGCGATCCGGCCGATATGGTCGATCACGATCCGGCCCGGCCAGTCGCGGATCTGGCGCTCGCGGTCGGGCAGCAGCCTTCCGTCCATTTGCAATTGCGCGTGCCAGCCGACCGACTGCGCGCGTTTCACCACCGCGTCGGCGATATCCCAGGAAATGGCGCCGCCGGGCAGCATGTGCAGCCGCGCCGCGCGCATGCCGGCCCCGTCGAGGCGCCGAAGTTCGGCTTCGCCGACCTGGTCGTCCACCACGGCGACGCCGCGCGCGTTGTTGCCGAGCGCGGCCATGCCGTCGAGCGTGCAGCTATTGTCCTTGCCGTAGGCGGTCGGCTGCACCACGACGGTGCGGGTGATGCCGAGGCGGCGCTGCAGCGCCCGGTAGGTCGCAACCGATCCGTCCTCTGGTGGCGCCGAAGCGGCGGTCGGCGCCAGCGGATATTTCTTGTCGTAGAAATGCATGTGGGTGTCGCAGGCGCCGTCCGGCGCCTCGAGCTTCGGCGCCGATTTTGCGGAAGCGGTTTCCAGCGTGCTCATCGCAGTGCGCTCCTCCAAACTCACAATCACCGTTGCGGCTTCGTCATTGCGCGGTCATGCCGCCGTCCAGCGTGAGGATCGTGCCGGTGGCGAACCGGCTCTCGTCGCTGGCGAGGAACAAGATGCCGGCCGCGATCTCCTCCGGGGTCCCGAGTCGTCCGAGCAATTGCCGCGCCGCGAGCGCCTTGCGCACGGCATCCGGATCGGCGCTCTTGCCGAGAATCTCGTCGAAATACGGCGTGTCGATGGTGCCCGGCGCCACCGCGTTGCAGCGGATACCGTCGCCGACGTGGTCGATGGCGATGGCGCGGGTCAGCGCCGCCACCGCCCCCTTGGAGGCGCAATAGGCGGCGCGATTGGCGATGCCCACCGCGGCGACGACAGACGCGGTGTTGACGATGGTGCCGCCGCCGTTGCGCTTCATCGCCGGGATCGCATATTTGCTGCACAGGAACACGCCGCGCACATTGACCGCGATGAGCGCATCCCAGGCGTCCGGCTCGGTCTCCACCACCGATCCGGCAATGCCGTAACCGGCGTTGTTGACGAGCACGTCGAGCCGGCCGAATTTTTGCAGCGTGCGTTCGATCATGCGCTCGACCGCGGCGGCGTTCGCGACGTCGACCTCGACGGCGATCGCCTCGGCGCCCTTGCGGGCGCATTCCTGCGCGACGGCCTGCGCGCTCGCCGCCCGCTTGTCGGCGATGGCGAGCCGCGCGCCTTCCCGGGCGAACAGCAGCGCGCTCGCCCGGCCGATGCCGGAACCGCCGCCGGTGATGATGCAAACCTTGCCCTTCAGCCGCATTTCGAACCTCAGGCGTTCTTGACCCAGCGCAGCACGTGGCGCGCGACCGTCACTAAGTCGCCGTTCTGATTGACCACTCGAATGTCGGCGAGCGACTGGCGCTTCTGCGCGTCGAGCTTGGCGATCGTGTAGGTGAGCGTTACGGTGTCGCCGATGAACACCGGC
>WNFZ01019471.1_pt1 | contig 10728 bp, 7 predicted proteins | sample 5400081 | NCBI WGS metagenome assembly WNFZ01 (sample SAMN13153365, study PRJNA577476) | soil metagenome | isolation source: 80 cm soil or saprolite under grassland replicate 1 | place: USA:California | collected 2016-06-15
CGATACTATGCTTGCGCTCGGATTGGCCCATCTCGGTGATGGTTCGTTAGAAGAGGCGTCAGCAGATTTTGACATGGCATTGAAGCTGTATCAAGAACAGCAGCAACCACTGGGTGAAGCGGATACGCGCTACGAACGAGCAGGAATACATTTAGCGCAAGGAAAGCTGGATGACGCCATCGACGAGTTGAGCAGGGCAATTGGACAGGTTGAGCAGGTCATGAAAACCTTGAGTACGCCACAGCAGTGGAGTATGTTCCTGCGGCAGTATCCGCAGTTTTATGCGCAATCAGCCATTACCCTGGTACGATTGAACCGAGATACAGAGGCGTTAGTACAACTGCAATCGTTTGCGCAGATCGTGGGAGCCGCTACCATTGTAGAGCAAATTAGAATATATGAAGAGACGATACCTACAAGCAGCGACGAAATGACGGAAGAAGAGATACGGGCGAATAAAGACCTGGTTAAGCGATTAGACCAATTACGGAAAAAGTTGAAAGGGTGAGCTATCATAGCTTGCCATGTTGACGCAAACAGCTTATGATACAGGGAAGTAAATTGCATACTTTCAGTAGGAAATATATTATTGCCGAGAGGAAACCTTTGTAATGGATATGCGGTTCTTACGTGGTAATCCACAAGCCCCGAAGGGGCATGCCATTTTTATAGCGCGAAGTACTGATGACCCAAGGACTGTCTTCTGCACGTATTGTATTGTGCCACCAACGCCGTTATCGTTAGCAAAGTACCTCCCCTCTTTCCTGGCCGCGCAGTTGCCGCCTGAGGAGCTACGGGAAGCGGCAAATGTCAATGTGATGCCGATCCCCCCGATGTTGGAAGAAGGCACCAGCTTAGAGCACTTGCAGATGCTGGCCGATCGTCGCGATGACGACCTGTGCGACATTGGTTCTATCAATCCAAAGGATGAAGGGGCGCGGATGCAGCGAGTCGCGGAGGGTTGCCAGGAGTATGGGCAGCTGTATCTCAACTATTCACTCACCTTCGAGGCTGTAGTATCATCTCCTGCTCAGATGGATCAACTGGATGAGCCGGGTACCCCAATGGATGACCTGGACACGGAAGAGCTATTGCTTCAGACGATGACCGACCGCGAGCGGCTGACAGAACTAGGGAAGATGGTAGGGGTGGCCCGGTACGCATTGGAAGGGCACGATACCAACCTGCTGCAAGAGACAAAGCGGAAGATGCAGCGGATCGCGGGACGTTTAGCTGATAAGTATAAGGGTTTCGAGCTGACGAATGCCGCTGTGAATCCAGGTGAGCGAGGTGCGCGATTGGCGGAGTTATACCTGGAACGGGCATTTAAGCTTCTCGATGAGGAGTACGCAGATATTCCACAGATTGAGCGAGCTATTCGCGAACTGCAAAGTTAAAGACATCTGGTCCTAGATTGCGCTAGATGGGGAGAGAGAAAGAGATATGCCTACGATTGGAATGAGCGTTGATATGTCGGCGCTTGTTAACGCCACAGTTGCTGAGAATAGCCAGGAAACTATTACGGTCGCACGCAATCTTTTACGCAGTGGCGCACCAGCTGCTGAACTCGCGGGGCGGGCGGGATTGATCGCAGCTGCTGGCGATAGTGATGGCCATGCCATAGTGACACTAAGCGCAGCTGCCGCGCTGAGCCGTTGGATGATGGCGGTCCCACATCTTCCAGAACAAGACCCGGAAAGCCATGAACAAGAACTGCCACTCCTGGTGCAGGCCCTGATAGCAACAGCCCCAGCACTGAGAGAAGGGAAGAAGACCGAGGTCAGGTATCCTGATCCACTCTACCCGAGCGGACTAGCAGAGAAAACAGTTGACGATGCAATGCACGAGGCTGTGTATAGCAACGATGCGGTGCATGTTGAACGGCTTCTCCTCGGCCTTTATGGAACAGGCGCGGACTATCGCACGATGGAAGTGCGCACCTATGATGGTATTTCAACGACGTTCCAGGATGCAGGACACCCTCTGATATTTGCGGTACGAGGTTTTCAGTTGTTGGACGCCGTTGAGTGGGGAGAGCGAGCGCCACATATTTTACACTGGCTCACTCCCCATCTCCCTTTAAATGGAGAAGAACCTCAGTGGGTTCAAGCTGTGCGGGCCTTTCATGCTGAGCCCACCCATAGTCTTGCAAGTCTACGCACCCGCCTGTCTGCGCCGAAAGATGTCAATGCACTGCCGCTGCGCAGCTTGATACAGAGCGATGCTGATACAACACAAATTTGTCAGGGTGTTTATGACGCGCTCATGAAGGGAGGAGCATCGTCTCTCGGTGCAGGTTCGGTAATCGCGCTGGCCGCAGCAGATCTCATGCTGAGAGTGGGAGATGGGGATCGCGACGAGTTTGAACGGGCGGCGCATGGTCTCCTCTTCACTGCTGCTGTGCGCGTTGTGTTTGGGCGCGTACAGGATATTGCAGCGCTGCCGTTGCTTTATACTGCCGCAGCCTATGCCAATGCACTGTATAAAGAGTTGGGTCAACCCATTCATTCGACGGAGACAGCGTCGATGACGGCTTCTTTTGGTGGAGGTTTAATTGCTCCGGCTCTGCTGGAAACATTGAGCGAGCAAGTAGAGGCGCGGGATTACAACGGAGCCGTTTCAACCACACGACGCTATCTGAAGCTTAGTCATGACCCACGGGCGCTGTTTGCCACGATTGGTCTCATGGCTGCTCGCGCGGATGCTGCCACAGATCAGGGACATACGCTGCAAATCGTGCAGGCGGCTGGCGAAGAATACATGGCATGGCCATCTTCTTTAGCTGACACCAATATCGATGTATTGTTATTTGTGGCGCTGCGAGCTGCTGCGTTTGCCAGGCGTAATACCGTGGTGGATAATTTGTAGGACGTTGCAGCGAGGTGCAGGGGGACAAGGGGACAAGGATATTGTGGACAAGGGGATCATGTGAATGTACTATAAGAGGCGTATTTCTGTGCGGTCTAGACTGTTGCTTATCTTTCTGTGTTTCATGAGTATTCTCCTGGTGGGCTGTGATTTGGGGATTAATCCGGCTCCTACCGTGAAAAAACTGGTGAAGGCGCCTGCTGACAAGCAGGTGTATGTAGTACCTCAAGTAGGTATCAGCGATATCACAACCCTTGATCCTGCGCTGGTACTGGCGGCTGACCAACCGTCGATGAGCGCCGTTGAGATGATTTACAGCGGATTGGTGACGCTGAACGATAATCTCCAGGTACAACCACAACTTGCACAGTCCTGGAGTGTGTCCCAGGACGGCCTTACCTATACCTTTCACCTGCGCCATAACCTGAAATTCAGTGATGGCACACCGCTTAGCGCGACAGATGTGGCCTACAGTATTGACCGCGCGCTACAACCTGCCACCAAGTCTACTGTTGCTCCTATTTACTTATCGCTGATAAAAGATTCCGATAAAATGTTAGGTGGATTCATACCAACACTGATCAATGATAGTTTGATTACGCCAGATGCGAATACGCTGGTGATCAGTATTAAAAAAAGGGCGCCGTACTTTCTGGCAATGGTTACCTACCCGTGTTCCTTTGTGGTTGAAAAGCGCCTGATCGATACGTATAAAACAGCTTTTACAGATCACCTGACGGAGGGGGGAAGTACCGGCCCTTTTAAGGTTTCACAGTATACGCATGGCAAAGAAATCGACTTCGTTCCCAATAGCAACTACTATGGTCCGCAACCGCAACTGCATAAAGTAGTTTTTCCGTTTTATCAACAATCGGACAATGCTTACCACGATTACCTAACGGGCAAGGTCGATACTGTAGGGATCCCGGTCTCTACATTTGCAAACGATAAGAAGCGCAACGATTTCCACCAGATTCCACAGTTATGGATCAATTATTACACCATGAATTACCTGGTGAAACCATTCGACAATATCCACATTCGCCAGGCATTTGCCCTGGCCATCGACAAAGCAGCGATTGCCACAGATGTCTGGAAGGGAACGGTATTGCCCACAAATCATATTGTGCCGCAGGGTATGCCAGGTTTTAACCCCAACCTGACCAGCCCAGATGGTACACAGAGTTTAAAAGGGAACCTGGCACAAGCTAGAGCATTGTTGCAAATGGGATTGAAGGAAGAGAATCTTGCAGCACTGCCGCCAATCAAGCTGACGTATGCGACGTCGGCGAATGTGGCCTATTTTGACCTGGAAGTGACAGCGATGATCAAGATGTGGCATGACGTGCTGGGCGTCACAGTGACACCTGTTGCCATTGATTATAATTCGCTCCTCACCCAGGTTACGCTGGCCACAGGCAATGCTGCGGGCTTGCAGTTCTGGGGGCTGACGTGGGTTGCTGAATATCCTGATCCACAAGATTGGTTAACGCGGCAGTTCGATAGCGGGGTGCCTAATAACAATATGAACTACGGTCAAAATACGAGCAGCAATGTTGCGAAACAGCAGATGCAGCAGCAGCAGTTGGAAAAGGCCGATAGCAACAGCAGCGAGGATGTGCGTATTCAGACGTATCAGCAGGCAGAACAGCAGTTAGTCAACGACGTGGCGTGGATGCCGATGGAACAGGTAACATCAAACTTCCTACGGAAAACAACGGTCATCGGTATCGTTGACAACGCCCAGGGAATTATTCCTCCCAACGACTGGGCGAATGTTTATATCGGGCAGTATGTATAGGGCAGTGGACCAGGGCAACCTCAAGGGTATGTATATGGTTTACCTATAACATCGTATCCCCCATACTGTCAGTACAACGTACCATATTTACAAGGAGAAGTCACGAATGCGATCTAGCAAGAAGATAATGACAAAGCTTCTGCCAACATTCCTGGCCTTGATGGGTATGCTGCTGGTGGCCTGTGGTGGTTCAACATCTACAACGCCAACGACCTCCGGCAAAGCAACGCCTGACAAGCAAGTCATGAAATTCCCTTTTGTTGCAGGTATTTCAGATATCAAGACGTTCGATCCGGCTCTGTCGACGGACGCAGCATCTATCGCTGCTATCGACCTGGTATTTACCGGTCTGGTACAGCTTGACGACAAGCTCCAGGTGCAGCCACAACTTGCATCGTCCTACAGCCTGAGTTCTGACGGCCTGACCTGGACATTCAAACTGAAACCCAACTTGAAGTTCAGTGATGGCACGGCATTGACCTCAGCGGACGTCGCCTATAGTATTGACCGCGCTCTGCAGCCCGTTACAAAGTCTACCACTGCTCCAATCTACCTGGCCCTGATCAAAGACTCTGATAAGCTGGTGGCGGGCAAGATTAAGACCATTATAGGCGACAGTCTGTTGACGCCTGATCCCAACACTGTCGTAATAATCGCCAACAAGAAAGCTGCTTACTTCCTGGATGCGTTGGCCTACTCGTGCTCCTATGTTGTTGAGAAGAGCCTGGTTGACAAGTACGGCACGAACTTTGCCCGTTCTATAAACAGGTGGACACGGTGTACAAAGCGTACGAGGCAGGTCAGGTTGATTATTCCGGAGTTCCTTCCGCCAACCTCGCAGCAGCGAAGACGCTGCCGAACAACCAGTACCAGCAGATCCCGCAGTTGTGGATCAACTACTACACCATGAATTACCTGGTGAAGCCGTTCGACAATATCCACATTCGCCAGGCATTCGACCTCGCCGTTGATAAAGACCTGATTGTCCATAGCGTGTGGAAGGATAGATACATCCCATCTAACCACATTGTGCCGAAGGGCATGCCGGGCTATAACCCCAATCTCACTGGTCCAGATGGCGTGACGAGCACCAAGGGTGACGCGACCAAGGCCAAGGCGCTCTTCCAGCAGGGCTTGACGGAAGAGGGATATACGAGCGTTGCACAGTTACCCTCGATTAAGCTGACGTATCCAAGTGGTAATCAAGATGCGGATAACGAAGTTGCTGCCCTGGTACAGATGTGGCAGACAACGTTGGGTGTCAGTGTCAAAGCGAATCCCGAGGATTTCAACAAGTTGCTCACGGATACTGAGGCAGCACTGAACAATCCTAAAGGCCTGCAGTTCTGGGGTATCACCTGGATTGCCGACTACCCCGATCCGCAGGACTGGACCACGCTACAGTTCGGCAAAGGCGCGCAGTACAACCAGATGAACTATGGTCAGAACAGCACAGCTGACGCGGCCCAACAGCAGCAAGTCCAGCAGACGCTGGCAGCGGCCGATGTGAATCCCGATCAGGCTTCTCGCTTACAGGCATATATGCAAGCTGAGCAGCAATTGGTCAACGACGTCGCCTGGTTGCCAATCGAACAGTTGACGGTCAGCCAGGTACTCAAGCCGTATGTCGAGGGTTTGATAACGAATCCACAGGGTTTAGTTCCACCCGATGACTGGGGCAACATCTACATTCAGGCACACTAATGTAGCCTATCTTGTGTGAGATTTAATTACGGCCTGACGTAGTACTATAAGCTACCGCTTGCTGCGGTTAACATGCTGACTATTTTCTGATATTCTGCCCTGCTACGTGGTGTAGCTCAGATAATGCAAGGGAAAAGTGACTTCCGCCAGGCCAAAGGCAGGGAGTTTACTCGAAGCGTTGGGTGAAAGGAGGGAGTAGCGCACGCAAGAGAAGGTCCCAAAGGATCAGATAACCACACTGATACTGTGACGATACTATTTTGTTTTCGTCTCACTAAAATTCATTTTTTTCAAGGAGAAGTCACGAATGCGATCCAGCAAGAAGTTAATGACAAGGCTTCTGCCAACGTTCCTGGCCTTGATGGGTATGCTGCTGGTGGCCTGTGGTGGGACATCGACAACAACGACAACGACCTCCGGCAAAGCTACGCCCGACAAGCAAGTATTGAATATGCCTTTTCTAAACGGCACTTCAGATATCAAGACGTTCGATCCGGCTCTGTCGACGGACGCGAATTCCATCGCTGCTATCGACCTGGTATTTACGGGACTGGTGCAGTTTGACGACAAGCTCCAGGTGCAGCCACAACTTGCATCGTCCTACAGCCTGAGTTCTGACGGCCTGGCATGGACGTTCAAGTTGAAACCCAACTTGAAGTTCAGTGATGGCACACCTTTGACCTCACAGGACGTCGTCTACAGTATTAACCGCGCCCTGCTGCCGGCCACAAAGTCTACCACTGCTCCAATCTACCTGGCCCTGGTCAAAGACTCCGATAAGCTGGTGGCGGGCAAGATCTCGACCATTATAGGCGACAGTCTGTTGACACCCGATCCCAACACTGTCGTGATTATCGCCAACAAGAAAGCTGCTTACTTCCTGGATGCACTGGCCTACTCGACTTCCTATACGGTTGAGAAGAGCCTGGTTGACAAGTATGGCGCAAACTTCATCGACCACCTGAACGAGGGCGGCGGCGACGGCCCATTCAAGGTCCAAACATACACACACGGCACGAATATCGTCGTAGTGCCGAACCCCGACTACTACGGCGCCAAGCCGCAGTTGACGAAGGTGATTTACCCGTTCTACAAACAAGTGGACACGAATTACAAGGCTTACGAGGCAGGCCAGACTGACTATTCTTACGCGGTTCCTTCCGCCGACCTCACATCAGCGAAGGCGCTGCCGAACAACCAGTATTCGTTGGTGCCGCAGTTGACAATTTTCTACCTCACGATGAACTACCTGGTGAAGCCGTTCGATAATATCCACATTCGCCAGGCATTTGATCTCGCACTTGACAAAGACCTGATCGCCCATAGCGTGTGGAAGGATACAGTCCTCCCATCGAACCATATCGTGCCGAAGGGAATGCCAGGCTACAACCCGAATCTGACAGGCCCTGACGGAGTGGCGAGCACAAAGGGTGACACGACCAAGGCCAAGGCGCTCTTCCAGCAAGGCTTGACGGAAGAGGGATATACGAGCGTTGCCCAGGTCCCCCAGATTAAGCTCACCTATCCGAGTGGAAGTCAAGATACGGATAACGAGATTGCCGCTGAGATACAGATGTGGCAAACAACGCTGGGTATCAGTGTCAAGGCGAACCCCGAAGACTTCAATAAGATGCTCACTGATATCCCAGCCGCGACGAACAATCCAAAGGGCCTGCAGTTCTGGTGGCTCGGCTGGATTGCTGATTATCCAGATCCGCAGGACTGGACGACGTTACAGTTCGGCAAGGGTGTGCCGAACAACAATATGAACTATGGTCAGAACAGCACATCTGACGCGGCACAGCAGCAAGCAGTCCAGCAGGCGTTGGAAGCGGCCGATGTGAACCCTGACAATACGTCTCGTCTTCAGGCCTATATGAACGCCGAGCAGCAGTTGGTCAACGATGTTGCCTGGTTGTCGATGTATCAGTCGGCACTCAGCCAGGTACTCAAGCCGTATGTCAAGGGCATGATCTTCAATCCACTGTTGTTATATCCACCCGATGACTGGAGCAACATCTACATTCAGGCACACTAACTAGTTGAAGGTCGTGCTACGCTTGTAGCAACCGTAACGAAAAGAGGGACAGTGGTCAGTTTGATCGCTGTCCCTTCCCTCTGTTGATTCTTTTTTGTATCTCCGTTTAATTGATACACCTTCATTATTGTGGAGCCACCAGATTAGAGAGCCAGCAGGTGACCGTCACACACGAGAGTGATACCCGACCACGAGGACGACCACCCATGCACGAGGGCGACCACAAGGGATCGCCCCTACTATGGACGTTGGGTTTGTCATAGTGGTATTGGTCTCTGGCTGGTTGGGAGTGAGGTCAGGACAGGTGTTTTGCTTGACATTCGTGGAAATGTCACTTAAAATTAGTAAAAGTTCATTTATGTAACATTTGTTATTTTCACCTATCAGTTTTTGTCTGTGAAAAGGTGCCGTTTCATGGACACTTCTTTTAATAACAGAGATAATAGATGAGCGATGAACTATTGGAATAGAGATGGCTGAGCCAGCTAAGCAGGCTGTCTTGAAAACAATTACAACCTCTTTCAAGGGAGCGAGGGGCGTACTATGGTTCAATTCTTGATCAAAAGGTTCATCGGCCTCCTCTTCGTTATCATCGGTGTGACCTTCATCACCTTCGTCATGGGGTATTTTGCCCCTGGTGATCCAATTCGGACGATGATGGGGAGCCATTTTGATCCAGTGCTCTATGTGCAGTTGAAGCACGCGTACGGGCTGGACCAACCCTTCTTTGTGCAGTACTGGCATTTTTTAACGGGCCTGTTCAGGCTTGACTTTGGACTTTCTTTTGAATATCAGAACCGGCCGGTGTGGGACATTCTGAAAGATGGGATACCAATCTCGACGGAACTGGGATTCTGGGCGCTGGTCCTGGAAGTATTGATAGGCATCCCGGTAGGCATACTCTGTGCGCTGAAAGCGAATAGCTGGATTGATACGACCAATATGGGTATCGTGCTGGTGATGTATTCGCTGCCAGTATTCGTCTTCGCGGTATTTTTTCAGGTCGTAGTTGTATGGATTGATGGCCATACCGGCGCGCAATGGCCCGTGGCCAACTGGGGCAACCCCTGGCAGTACACCTGGTCTGATCTACAGTTCAAAATAGGGCCGATTGTGATACTGGCGCTGGCTGGATTGGCGTATCTCGCGCGCCTGACGCGTACAAGTATGCTCGAGGTGCTGCGGCAGGATTTCGTACGCACCGCGCGGGCAAAGGGTATGCGGGAACGAATTGTTATCTACCGTCACGCGCTGCGTAACGCACTCATTCCCCTGGTTACTATCCTCGGCCTCTCGCTTGGTCTGCTGGTGACAGGGACATTCTTCCTCGAAGACATCTTCAACATTCCTGGTATTGGTGAGGCGACGCTCCAGGCGACGCAGTACCGCGACTATCCCGTCATCCAGGCTACGGCGGTCTTGCTGGCAGTGGCAGTGGTCATAGGCAACTTGATATCGGATATTCTGTACATGCTTGTAGACCCGCGCATTAAGGCATCTTAGGAGGCAGGCAGATGGATATAAGGGATAAGAATCAAGAGCTTACAGGCGAAGGATATATGGCTCCTGATTCGGGGATGAGCCCGATACAATTTGATCCAGGCTTTGCGTTGCTGACGGATAACGAACTTGCTACCACGCTCAGCGAGAACGAACTGAAGGAACTGCAGGACAAGAAGAAAAAGCCCGCAACACCATTCCAGGACTCGATGCGAAGACTGAGACGCGATAAACGCGCTATGGCGAGCGTTGGTATTATCGCCTTCTTTGTATTGCTGGCCATCTTTGGCCCGTTCATCTACCAGAATGTCGGTGGTATTTATCAAAGTACACTCAACGGACCAATAGGGCCGCAAGTGTATCACACGTACTATCACCAGGAACTCGACCGGCAGGATGAATTGCCCTCGTGGGTGTACTATTTCTATTCAGACCTGAGCAAGGCTGATATGCAATCCAGGCAATTACCCTCATTCCAGTACTGGTTGGGAACAGATGAACTTGGTCGTGATTTGCTGGCACGTCTGATGCAGGGAATACTTATTTCGATCAGTGTCGCTGTGCTGGTAGAGATCGTAGATATCGTCCTGGGTATCACTGTGGGAGTGCTGGCCGGCTTCCATGGCGGGGGGATTGACCAGGTGCTGGCGCGTTTTACCGACATCATTTTCGCCTTCCCAGGACTGCTCTTCATCATCCTGGTGGCGGGAATTTTTGGCGAGTGGGCTGACACCAACCTGAGTAATATCCCCATTATCGGGGCGAATGGGAATGCACGCCTGCTGCTGGTCTCGCTGGCACTGGCCTTCGTGGCATG
>WNFZ01007122.1_pt1 | contig 10717 bp, 6 predicted proteins | sample 5400081 | NCBI WGS metagenome assembly WNFZ01 (sample SAMN13153365, study PRJNA577476) | soil metagenome | isolation source: 80 cm soil or saprolite under grassland replicate 1 | place: USA:California | collected 2016-06-15
CGAAATCGGAAACCGAAGCGCTCGCGGAGCTGCGGGCGATTGCAAACAAAAACAAAATCGTCCGTTCGTTCATCGGCGCCGGCTACCACGGCTGCATTACGCCGCCGGTCATCCAGCGAAACATTCTCGAAAATCCCGGCTGGTATACGGCTTACACCCCGTACCAGGCCGAAATCGCGCAAGGCCGGCTCGAGGCGCTGCTGAACTTCCAGCAGATGATCATCGACCTGACCGCGCTCGACATCGCAAACGCCTCACTTCTGGACGAAGCGACAGCCGCCGCCGAAGCGATGGCGCTCTGCCATGCGGTCGTTCCAAACCGGAAAACGTTCTTGGTCGCCGATAATTGTCACCCGCAGACGATTGCGGTTGTTCAGACGCGCGCGAAACCGCTCGGAATCGAGATCAAGATCGGCGATTACTCGCGCTTCAAATTCGATGACGCCGTTTTCGGCGCGCTTGTGCAATATCCGGCGACCGATGGTGCGATTCACGATTACGTCGACTTCGTCAGGCGGGCGCACGATGCCGGTGCTCTGGTCGTTGTCGCAGCAGATATTCTTGCCCTCACGTTGCTGAAGCCGCCGGGCGAATTCGGTGCCGACGTTGCTGTCGGCAATACGCAACAGTTTGGCGTACCGCTGGGATTCGGCGGGCCGCACGCAGCCTACTTCGCTACGCGCGACCAATTCAAGCGTTACATGCCCGGCCGGCTCGTTGGCGTTTCACACGATGCTGAGGGCCGTCCGGCGTATCGGCTTGCGTTGCAAACGCGCGAGCAGCATATCCGGCGCGACAAAGCGACAAGCAACATCTGCACCGCTCAAGTCCTCCTCGCTGTTATCGCCTCAATGTACGCAGTTTATCACGGTCCTAAAGGACTGCGCGCGATCGCCGAGCGTGTTCACCGGTTAACGAGTCCGAAGTCATTCTGGAACACGCAGCGAAAGCGGACTGCAATCTGCGCGCGCTCGGCCCGCGGGCAGTTGGCATTTCATTCGACGAAACGACAACGCCGCGGGACATCGAGCTGCTGATGTCCGTCTTTCGCGGCACAACGGTGCGCGATTTCGCCGACGATGATCTTGGCGAGCCGCCGCTGCGCATTCCGCAATTCGCAATCCGCACTTCGGACTTCCTGACTCATCCGATCTTCAACACGCATGACACCGAGACAGAAATGCTGCGCTATCTCAAAAAGCTCGAATCGCGCGATCTGTCGCTGACTACGTCAATGATTCCGCTCGGCTCATGCACGATGAAACTCAACGCGACCGCAGAAATGTTTCCGATCTCGTGGCCGGAAATTTCCAAAGTGCATCCGTTCGCGCCCACAGAGCAGGCGGCAGGCTACATGGAAATCTGCCGGCAGCTGGAAGATTGGCTTGCCGAAATCACTGGGTTCGCTGCGGTTTCATTGCAGCCGAACGCCGGATCACAGGGTGAATTCGCCGGTCTGCTCGCGATTCGCGAGTATCACGCGTCGCGCGGTGAGGCGGATCGCAACGTCTGTCTGATACCGACCTCCGCACACGGAACCAATCCGGCCAGTGCGGTCATGGCCGGGTTCAAAGTCGTCTCGGTCGCTTGTTTGAAGGATGGCGACATCGACCTTGCCGATCTTCGCGCCAAAGCCGACGAGCACGCGCGCGATCTCGCTGCGCTGATGGTGACGTATCCCTCGACACACGGCGTGTTCGAACCAACGATCCGCGAAATCTGCGAGATCGTGCATGCGCACGGTGGCCAGGTTTTCATGGATGGTGCGAACATGAACGCCCAATGCGGTCTATGTCGTCCGGGCGATTATGGTGCCGACGTTTGTCATTTGAATTTACACAAGACGTTTTGCATTCCCCACGGCGGCGGCGGCCCGGGCGTGGGGCCGATCGGCGTGGCCAAACAGCTTGCGCCATATCTTGCGCGCGAATTCATTCTCGATCCCGAGACTGGCCGAATTCTCTTCGGAGAAGGAGAACGAGGAAAGGATCCGCCGAATGGAGGAGACATTTTCGATTACCGTCACGGTGGAGGGAAAGGCGGTAACGTTGCCGCGGCGCCTTGGGGAAGCGCCAGCATTCTGACCATCACCTGGATGTACATCCGCATGATGGGCGCCGAGGGATTGAAACGGGCGAGTGAGGTCGCAATTCTAAACGCAAATTACATGGCAAAGCGGCTCGACCCGCACTTTCCAGTTCTTTTCAAAGGCAAACACGGTCTCGTCGCGCACGAATGCATTATCGATCTTCGTCAGTGGAAAAACGCAGGCGTTGAGGTGGAGGACGTGGCCAAGCGTTTAATGGATTACGGATTTCACGCGCCGACGGTTTCCTGGCCGGTCGCCGGGACAATGATGATCGAGCCGACCGAGAGCGAACCGAAACACGAGCTCGATCGTTTTTGCGACGCGATGATCTCGATTCACGCGGAAATTGAAGCAATCGCCACGGGAAAACAAGATCGACAAAATAATTTGCTCAAAAACGCGCCACACACCGCGCGGCAAATCGCATCCGACAGATGGGACTATCCGTACTCTCGCGAACAAGCCGCTTTCCCCGCGCCGTGGACGCGCGAACACAAATTCTGGCCAGTCGTCGCGCGCATCGACAACGTTTACGGCGACCGCAATCTCTTCTGCTCCTGCCCGCCGGTTGAGGCGTTTCAAGGCTGAGTACGTGTGACCGATACAGTTAGCAGGGGCGCGACGACCGATCCTTTTACCACAGAGAGCACGGAGGTCACAGAGACAGAATTTTCCGAAATCCCTGCGGTCTCCGTTTTCTCGAGCGAAGCGGGCGGTGAAATTACGCCTCCGGCGCGAGCTCGGGGGCGGCGACCACGCGATTCGGGACAAGGCGTAGCGCGCTGCCGTTTGTTTCCTCGGCCGCCGCCGGACCTTGCTCGTGATATTCGGCGTCGCTGTTCACCTGCCAGAGATTGTAAAGTTTGGCGTCGGCGAGAATATTTTCGACGCACAACATCGCCGTCATCATGGCGTGATCCTGGTTGTTGTATTTGTGCATCCCGTTGCGCCCCACGAGATGCAGGTTCGGATAGCGCGTCTCGAGTTCAAGCCGGATCGTGGCGACATGCCGCGCATAATCGTCGTCGTAAACCGGATACGCTTTCTTCTGACGAACGACACAGCCATCGATGAAATCTCCTTCTTTAGCCAGACCGATCTGCATGAGTTCGCGCCTTGCGAGGTCAATTAACTCGTGCTCAGTCGAGTCCCATAGGCCATCGCCTTCAAAGCAGAAATATTCGAGGCCGTAACAAACCTTGTCAGGTTCAGGCACCATCTCGGGCGACCAAGACCGGAAGTTCTGCACGCGGCCGACCTTCACGCTTGGGTCGTGAATGTAGATCCAGTTGTCATCGAACATCTGCCGATCTTTCAAGATCAACATCACGGTGATGAAGTCGCGATACTTCAAGCTTTCAGCCGCGCGCTTTGTTCGCTCACTCACGGCAGGCGACAAACCGCATGTCAGTTCCCGCATCGGCGCGGATGAAATGATGTGTTCGGCTTCGATTGTGTGCAGATCGCCTTGTCGATTCTTGTATTCGACCGTCCAATTGCCCGAGACTTCGTCATACGAACAGCGAGTTACCCTGTAGCCCATTTCCAGTTTGCCGCCCAGCGCCTTCATCTTTTCTGCGCACGCCTCCCACATCATGCCCGGGCCTCGCCGCGGATAGCGAAACGAATTGATGAGCGTCTTTATGACTTTGCTCCGGTCGCCGTCGTAACGCTGGGGAATAAGCGCATTCTTGATGGCGCTACCGAGTGAAAGTCCTTTGATGCGCTGTGCCGCCCAGTCAGCGGAAATTTCTTTGCAATTCATTCCCCAAACTTTTTCGGTGTAGCTCTTGAAGAATGTATTGAAGAGACGTTTGCCGAATTGGTTGCTGACCCACTCTTCGAAATTGCGCGGATTTCGCACCGGAAAGAGGCGCGCTTTCAGCCAGGAAACAATGCACAGGGCGGACCTGAAGATGCCGAGCTTTAGCAGCGCTTCGAATGGTCTCAACGGATAGGAGAAAAATTTGCCGTCGTAAAAAATGCGCGAGGAACGTGGTCGTACCAGCATGTCATTCGGCAAAATCTCCGTCCACAGATCTTCGACCCCCTTGGATTTGGAAAAGAAACGGTGGCCACCGATATCAAAGTGAAATCCCTTGTAAGTAACAGTGCGCGAAATGCCGCCGACGTAAACGGGATCGGCTTCGAGAACGACGACATCCACGTCTTCCTTCGAAAGAAGATAGCCAGCGGTTAAACCTGCTGGGCCGGCTCCGATGATGGCGACTTTTGTTTTCATCTTCTACTACGCGACCCAGTTGCCCCGAGTGAAATTCCACACGTACCAGCCCTGTACGCATAACCCAGCGGCGCTGAGAAGCGCTACCGCCGCGATGCCGAATGCCCGCACAAGCATCGGCGGCGTGCGAAATTGACGCAGAAAATTCAACAACGCCAGCACGATCAAGGCGTGCACGCAAAACTCGTAGCGGAGCATGCTTTCCATACTCACGCAGGCCACTCCGCTGACCGAGAGGTAATAGATCACGGCCGCGCAGAAATAGATGCCAGCGCGAACTGGCAGGTCCGCCCGCCATCGAATCGTTGGAAGCAGTTCGCAAAGCGCGATGCCGACCAGAAGTACGGCACCGAGCGTCATCGATATTTGGCTCGCTTCGGTCGGATTATTTAGTGCTGGAACGAGCCAGCGATAACTCGAGGGCTTAAACACCGCTAAATAATCGGGAATGATCCCCCAACCAGCCGCCTGCGTGAGCATGTAAATGTCCCAGTGGCCCCAGCGCAGTTGAGAGTAAACGAAAAATCCGATGGCACCGCACGCCGCCACAAATGTCATACCGATCGCCGGCCCGTGTTCACGAAGCCACCTCCTCGGCTCAATCAAACCGTGCCATCCAGTTTGAAAAAGCGAGCGCACCACTGGAAAAGCCGTACATACGATTCCGACGATCCGCGTCGCGGACATGACGATGCCGTGCGCCGCCGCCAAGATTTTGGCAGACCGCCCTTCCGCCGTGCTCCAGTAGATGAAGCCAAGCAGCGCCATCAAAAACAGCGACTCCGAATAGCCGACGACCAGAAAGAATGCTGCCGGATGGGCAAGGATTAATAATGCGGCGCAAATCTGAAGCGCGGGCGAAACATTCCAGCGCTTGCAAAACAGAAAGAAATAACTCCAGAAACCCCAGGCAGCGAGCTGAGCGGTAATCAGCAGTGCCGCGCCGGTGTCAATGTTGAGTCCGTAGCGAAATAATGCAGCAATCGCAGGATACGCGGGGAAAAATGCAACATTCGACACTTCCATGACCTTGTGATCGATCGGCGGGACAATGGTCTGATAGCCGCGATCGACGATGTTTATGAACCAATAGCTGTCGTGCTGGATCAGACTCTGGTAGCGGTCCGAAAGTGGCCCTTCCGGCGCGAGCAGACCGACCGCCATCGCAAGTTGCACAGCGGTCAGAAGTAATCCGGCGGCCAAAGGCGTGAGGAGCGACCGCGAGCGAATCATGACGTCATGAGCGGGAAAGGTCGAGGAGACAAGAAAGCTCTCGAGATTGCAAGAACTGAAACTTTCGGCAGAGGCAATCTCGGATCGCATTGTTTACGACTGGTAATACGTTGATCTGGGTGGCAGGGTTTGACGGCAGTTGCAGTTCGTTTATTCGCGAGAAGTTGTGCTGTTCCGCTTCCTGCGCTGCGCGCGAAGTGAACTTCGCCACCTCACCGTCTGGCAAGTGGACAAACCGCTACGACCCGGAGATCACAAGCGCGATCTCACCTTTCGGTGGATGGGTCTGATAGTGCGCGAGGAGCTCGCCGGCAGTGCCGCGGCGGAACTCCTCGAATTTTTTTGTCAGCTCTCGGGCGACGCAAAGCTGCCGATCCGGCATCACACCAATGCAGGCGGCAAGTGTCTTGGTTAATCGATAAGGTGACTCGAAAAAGATTGTGGTCTCCTCGCGTTCAGCCGCTGCTCGCAACTCGCGCTCGCGCTGGCCACTTTTGACCGGAAGAAATCCATGGAAAGAAAATTTGTCTGTCGAGAATCCGGAACCAAGAAGTGCGGTCAGAATTGATGATGGCCCGGGGATGATCGTAAATGGGACTTCGCATTGAATGCATTCGCGAACCAGGCGTAATCCCGGATCGGACAGTCCGGGCGTGCCGGCGTCCGTAATCAGCGCAACGTTCTCGCCGCGCATGAGGCGTTCAACAAGTTCCGGCGTGCGCGTGGCTTCGTTATGCTCGTGATAACTGATGAAGGGCTTTTTGATTCCGAGATGCTTGAGTAACATCCCTGAGCGCCGGGTGTCTTCAGCCGCGATCAGATGGACCGATTTCAGTACGTCCAGCGCGCGCAAGGTGATATCGCCCAAGTTGCCAATCGGTGTGGCGACGACGTAAAGCATGTTCGATCATCGCTTCGGAATTCATTCTTCGCCATTCAATAGACGAGCAGACGGAGGTAAGTAATCCTCTTCAGCGCGCCAACACAGAACCGAAACTGCTTCACGAAGCGAATCCAAAGAGGAAAGGAGGCGCCATGAGAAGAAGCATTTATCTACCGGCGGTGGCCGCGCTAGCGTTGGCTGGCTGCGCCGAGGAACCGACGACTGTGACTACGACTACAACGACACAGCAAGTAACAACGACCGGACCAGCCCGAGAAGTCCTGGTTACCCAACCGCCGCCACCGATTCGCGTTGAAGCTCAGACGGTGGCCCCTGGACCAAGATACGTCTGGACGAGCGGCTATTGGCGATGGACCGGAACCAACTATGTGTGGGTGCAAGGGACTTGGGTAGTCCGCCCAACAACAACCGCGGTTTGGGTGGAAGGACATTGGGTGCGTCGCCCTGGCGGTTGGGCATATATTCCAGGCCACTGGCAATAAACAACCGGCAAATCGTTACCAGTGATTAGAAGTTCGTCAGGGCGTCTCACCAGCCGAGAACCTTCGCGAACATCAATGGCGCAACGATTGTGGCATCAGACTCGATAATGAAGCGCGGCGTATCGACGCTGAGTTTTCCCCACGTGATCTTTTCATTGGGCACTGCGCCCGAATACGATCCGAAGCTGGTCGTGGAGTCGCTGATCTGGCAAAAATAACCCCATTCCGGCACAGGCGTGCTGACCACGTCCTGATTTAGCATCGGCACCACGCAAATGGGGAAATCCCCTGCGATGCCGCCGCCAATCTGGAAAAAGCCAATGGACGAATCTTGCGATATCCGCCGATACCATTCGGCCAGTGCGATCATGTATTCGATTCCGGAGCGAACCGTATGAACCTCGGCGATTGCGCCTGTGACACAGCGCGCGGCATAAATATTTCCCAAAGTCGAATCTTCCCAGCCAGGCACGAAAATCGGAAGGTCCTTGTGCGCGGCGGCGATCATCCAACTGTCGCCCGGGTCGATCTCGTAAAATTTCTTGAGACGGCATTCTTTGAGGATCCTATAAAGAAATTCGTGCGGAAAACCGCGCTCTTTTTTCTTTGCCGCGGCCACCCATTCATCGATGACCACTCGCTCGATTCGGCGAATGGCTTCCTCTTCCGGGATACAAGTATCGGTGACCCGATTTAGATGACGTCCGAGAAGCTCTTCCTCCTGTCGCGGACTAAGCTCGCGATAATTCGGAAGGCGGACGTACTGACTGCGCGCGACCAGATTGAAAAGGTCTTCCTCCAAATTCGCACCGGTGCAGGTGATGGCGTGGACTTTGTCCCGGCGAATCATTTCCGCCAGAGAAACGCCGAGTTCCGCGGTGCTCATGGCGCCCGCGAGCGTGATCATCATTTTTCCGCCGCGATCCAGATGCGCGATATAAGCGTCGGCGGCATCTTTCAGCACCGCCGCGTTGAAATGCCGGAAATGGCGATCAATGAACTCGCTGATGCTGCCCATCTTTACATCATCGACTTTCGCAATCAGTGCTACCCGATTTGATGCAAAACTTCTAGCGTGGCCGTCAAGCCTTAATCGCGTTTTTTTTGCCGAAATTTCTCACGGTACCGCGGCGAGGATCTGCCCCGCCAAAATGTCCGGCATCACACCGAGCAGAAGAACTGCCGCGGCGAGCAGAGAGATTGTCACTTTCGCGAGGCCGTGATGGCTGAACAGCGATGAACGATCAACGCTAGCCTCGGCCCGTTTGTCCACAAAGACGAACTTGAGAACCATCAGGTAATAGTAAAGGGAGATGAAACTGCCAAGGAGCGCGAGTGCCACAAGCCAGAGCAAACCGTGATTTGGGCTAGCGCGTAACGCAACGCTGAACAGATAGAACTTTCCAAAAAATCCGGCGAGCGGCGGAATGCCCGCCAGAGAGAGCATAAAGATTGCCATGCATCCGGCCATGAGCGGCGAACGCGACCACAATCCGGAAAAGTTCGATAAATCGTCGCCGTCGGTTTCGCGCCGCACCAGTCCAACCACGCCGAATGCGCCGACGAGCGTGATGGCGTAAGTGGTAGTGTAAAACAATGCCGCGGAAAAACCGTCGCGCCCACCCGCCACAAGTCCGATCAATGTGTAACCACCGTGCGCGACCGCAGAGTACGCTAGAAGCCTTCGCACGTTCGATTGCGCCAGCGCGACCATATTGCCTATGAGGATCGATAATGCCGCCAGCGCAGCGAGCACGGGTGACCAGCCGGCCGTCATAGCGTGCCAGTCGGCGCTGCCGTGCATCGGAGCGAACCCGACCAGCACGATTTTCCCCAGCACCACGAACGACGCGACCTTTGAACCGGAAGCGATAAACGCCGCGCTCGGAACAGGCGCACCCTGATACGCATCAGGTGCCCAAAGGTGAAATGGCGCGGCGGCGATCTTGAACGCGAAACCGACCAGCGTCATGACGATGCCCACTGCAAGCAGCGGTTGCACTGATGCGGTCGCCAATTTTTCCGAAATCGCAGCGAGACCGGTTGTCCCCGACATGCCGTAGATCAAGCTGATGCCGAAAAGTGTGAAAGCGCTGGACGTGCTGCCAAACAGCAAATATTTCAGGCCCGCTTCCGCCGAACGCACATCGGTCTTGTCGAATGCAGTCATCACATAAAGCGACAACCCGAGCAGTTCGAGTCCGATGAAGATCATGAGTAACTCCTCGCTGCCGACGAGCAGCATCAGGCCGACTGTCGCGAACAGAATGAGCGCCAGATATTCGCCTGGATGACGCGGCGGCTTTTGTAAGGTGATCAGGAGGACGGTGAAGAACGCCAACGCGATGCAAATAATTTTGAAAAGGCGCGTGAGCGGGGTAATCACGAGCATTCCGCCGAAAAGGGTCGTGCTCTGCGGCAACACCAAAATCGCGCCGATCGCGATTGCGAGCCCGAGTGCGGCAACAACGGAACAAATGCCCGTCGCGGTAGACGCGTGGCTCAGAGCGTGAGCAGGCTTCGCCGTGGAGATTGTTGCGCTCGATTTCGCATGGCCCGTCACCAATCCAATCGCAAGAACTACAAGCGCAGTTATGACTATGACGATCTCAGGCGAGGCGAGCTTGAGCAGTTCGAGGTAAGACATCGTTCGGTCGCTGAAGCGTTAACTTGTTGGATCGGTGGATTTCATTTCAGAAACCTCATCGCTTCTACTGCGGGCATGATCCGATCGAGCAGCAGCTTGGGGTAAAGTCCAACTGCGAGTGTGGCGAACATAAGCAGGCAAGCGCCGCATTTTTCCGCGGCCGTAATGCTTTGTTGTTCAATCCAATCTGGATCGAGCGCTACTCGGCCCTCCTGTAAATGGACGCCTGCCTCCGCCTCGCCGAAGAATGATTGCTTCAAGGCACGCAACGTGAACGCAGCAACGAGCACCATGCCCGCGCCTGTGATCCAAACCGCGAGCGGATAAGTTTTCCATACGCCGATCAGAATTGTGATCTCGGCCGCGAATCCACTGAAACCAGGTATGCCCATCGACGCGGCTGCCGCGATCACAAACGTGAACGCGGCAAACGGCAGAGCGCGGCTCAGGTTCATACCCGCGAGCGCGTCGAGCTCACGCGTGTGTGTGCGCGGATAGATCATGCGTCCGGCGACTGCAAACAAAAGGGCCGCGATCACGCCATGCGAAAACATTTGCAATATTGCCCCTGAAACGCTCAGCGCCGTTGACGCTGCGAGACCGAGCAACACGAAACCCATGTGGCTGACGCTTGAATAACCAATGACAAATTTCAGATCCCGCTGGCGGAGTGCCACCGCCGCGGCGTAAACAATCCCAACGACCGCGAGAAAGGCGATCCACTTGCTCCACATCTGGAAGCCCTGCGGAAACAAATTCATCGCCACGCGGAGTCCTGCGTAAGAGCCGAGTTTCATCACGATCCCGGCAAGAAGCATGGAACCCGCTGTAGGCGCCGCGACATGACCCGTCGGTGCCCACGTATGCAGCGGCCAGATGCCAGCGAGCACGGCGAAGCCGAGAAACAGCACGGGAAACGCCCACGATTGCAGTTGTGGCGAAAATTGAAATTGCGAGAGCTGATTCAGATCCAGCGATCCGGCAGTTACGTACGCGATAAGGACCCCGATGAATACGAAAATGCCGCCAAAGAATGAATAGAGCGTTAGCTTCATCGCCCCGTATTCCTTGTTGGTGGAGCCGAAGACGGCGATAAGAAAATACTTCGGCACGATCACCA
>WNFZ01007200.1_pt1 | contig 10713 bp, 11 predicted proteins | sample 5400081 | NCBI WGS metagenome assembly WNFZ01 (sample SAMN13153365, study PRJNA577476) | soil metagenome | isolation source: 80 cm soil or saprolite under grassland replicate 1 | place: USA:California | collected 2016-06-15
GATTCATGAACGTCGCATGAAAATTAAGGGGATTGGGAGTACTGAAACCCTTCCATCATATATTAAACAGATTTTATCGAAGCTAGAAAATTCAACTAGCAACTACGACTCGATGTTCCTTAATATTGCTGTTGCCTATGGAGGACAACAGGAATTAGTGGATGCGATTAAAAAGGTATCGGGTATGGTAAAGCAAGGAAAAATCGATGTATCTGATATTGATGAACGACTGATAGAATCTTGTCTTTACACGTCACATCTTCCGCAATCAGAACCTGATTTAATATTAAGAACATCAGGTGAAAAGAGGCTATCGGGATTCTTAATGTGGCAAAGTGCATATAGTGAATTAGTATTTATGGATGTATTTTGGCCCGAATTCAGGAAGATAGATCTTATGAGAGCAATTAGAACTTACCAAAGTCGCCTTAGAAGGTACGGAAGATAGGTGAAAACAATTTCGTCTCAAAACCTAGAGATTTCCTAAGAACAAGATTTTTAAGCTAAAAAAAATACGCATTCACAAGTGCCACAGCACGAAGATTACAATGCGGAACAGATTAAATGGTATTGTTCTGGCTGGCAATCAAAATTAAAATGGCTTAATACTCATGGATATATTCCCAAGAAACAGCGTAAACTAGTATTCGAAAACGATGCAACTTGAGAATAATTTAAAGGGCTCTAATAGATCCTTAAACTATTAAAGGATGGTCTTAAATTTGTATGACGAGGTATCTGCTGGCATAATTCTAACTAGGAATATCTCGAACCAAGAGGGTAACGTAATATTGCTCTTGCGGCACAGTGCAGGACACTGGGATTTTCCGAAGGGAAATATTGAGCTAGGCGAAACAGAATTGGACGCTGCTATTAGAGAGCTAAAAGAAGAGACGGGCATAATTCGCTTTAGAATTATGCCAAGTTTTAAGCATACAATAACATATAAGTATAGACGAAATCAAAAAATTATTTCAAAGAGGGTAACTCTCTTCCTAGGCATCACGGATATCAAAGGTGTTATCCTATCTAATGAGCATGTAGATTATACCTGGGGAATCTGGGTAGCTCCAACTACTATTCCATCTACTTTGCTCGCGATCGAATAATCCAAAAACACGTTGTAAAGGCATTTAGGTGTATATTTCCGTCCGTTTGATCTTGGAAGGACGTTTAACCCATATGTCTGGACTGCATATGGCGTGCTCATGTAAACCAAAGATATTACTCCCATTTTCAAATGATGGGCGAGCTCTACAAGTGCAACAAGCCCGTCCTTACCCATTATCGGATTGGCTATTAGGCAGTCAAACTCGAGACGATGTAAACGATTCAATATAACTGAATTTGAATTCATAATGTCGTTCAATTTAATATCGGCGATTGATTGGATCCCGTACGAATGGACAAAAGTGTTTAGAGTTCTTATATTTTCAGGAGAATAAGACAATAGCATATGAAAATTGATTTTAACAGCACATATGTATGACTCATATTCTCTAACAATTTTAATAATTTCCTCTATCGTTTTCGATCTAGAGTACGGTGGATCCAGCGCGAGGATTGTCTTAGTACCTTTTCGCACCGAACTTCTCTTTATCCGATTACCATAGGTTATGGTGGGACGGTAGGAGCCTTTACTCATTATTTTTTTCATGTTTGGCATGGAGGTAATAAAGAAGTTTCCACTCTACCATCACATGCGGTGTTTGTTGTAATCATGTTAACAAAATTAATAGTACTTAAGACTTGAAGGAATCCTCCTCCTCATGGATGCTAGGTATTCGTGATGCCTTCCTAAAAGCGTATTACCATTATGAGATAGTAGCTAATATTACTATTTAATAGACTATATAGGATTATTTTGTTATTCATAAGTTTTCACTAATGGATTCGAACCAAGCAATTTGACCAACTTAATGTAAATATAACCGTGTTCTTCTATGTTATTAGAGAAAACTGTAGATTCATTTTTCTGGCTAGAATATTTTACGAAAGAATTCATAGGCTCAACTGTACTAGTAATATAATAGAAATAAGAAATACTGTCAGATTCACCCAGAGTTACTGCCGTGCCGATTATGTGACCACTTTCTGATTTAAACACAAAAAGGGGCAGAGGAGCCTCATCATAGATCATTTTAAATGAAGCAATTTTCGCTAGACTCGTTATATCCTTTAATTTTATGGGGACATATCCGGAATTTTTTCCTATCTTAGCAGTACGAGAAAATGCTTTAGGAAATTTTTCAACAGCGATAACAGGAGAATAAACATAGACAGGATTGGATATAGAATTTACAATTGTGACTTCTTCCGTACCTCCAGAATGCTTATACGCTAGAAACTGACCTTCAGTGGGATATTTTACATAGTAGATAACCGGTATATTATTGAGAAAATCCATTTGGGTAGCAAAAACGTGATGCTCTCCTTTAGTGAACGAAAAGGTGAGGAGAGGAGTACGCTCGAATGCGCAAACCAATCTTCCGAAATCATTGATGGTTGAAATCTCTATATAATATGGGGCTCTGGATTGCAATAAGCTATCGTTCATTTTAAGATTATTAATATGCTCCGCCGGTCAAGAATAGTCCTTGCAAACATTCCTTAGGGCGCCGATAGATAGCCAGTGAACCACGTGTGTCTACCGTATTAATGCCAATATTGAAATACTGAAAGAATAAATCAAGTGTCTAACATGAGTTCGTCCCTAGACCACTTTATTAGAAACGGCTGATTATTTATTTTTAGCATTTTTCATCGATTATCTGACATTTCGGCGATCTATGATATCGAATATATCTTCACCAGTACCTATTAGAACAACAGGGATACCAGTTTCTCCTTCAATCTCTTGAATAAAGAACTTGGCCTCATCTGGAAGTTTAGAAAATTCCCTTTTTCCCGCACAGGAGGGAAATAGAACGTCCATTTTAGTAACGGCAAGTTCAGTAGCACTATTAATTTTAACCGATCGCTTAGCTAAATCCATATTGAATAATGAAGATCTCCGCAATCTGCCTGTCACGCTGCCATATTCTGTCCATCCACGTTCTATGGTTTCTTTTGAACTTAATTCATTTTGCAACGGACCTGCCCCTACCCGTGTCACAAAAGATTTGAATACAACTAGAACATGGTCAACTTTCTTAGGACCTATTCCAACGTCAGAACAGATTCCTGAAGCAGTAACATCTTTTGATGTTACATAGGGATAACCTCCATGGTACAAGGATAAATATGTCCCTTGAGTACCCTCAACAAGGACTCCGCAGTTTTGGTCAATAGCATCATTAACGGTTTGACTAATGTCATTTAAATAAGGCTTGAGATCTGGTATGTCTCTAGCCAGCTTTAATCTACGGAGGGCTCTATCTGAGTTTGCGGGACCCGTTCCAGTTCCGGTGGTTCCTACCGTTTGTCTGAGATGTTCTGATTCAACATCTTGTCGAATGTGAGATTCTTCAATAATTCCACATTGCTCGTCGACCATGGTCCTATTAACTGTAGAATACTTTTCAATTTCTTCAAATAGAATTCTTGGAGTTAGCAGCACACCTGCTCCGATTAGCAATTTTGTCGATTTGTTCAGGATAGCGCTTGGCAACATGCGGACCTTATATTGAATACGGTCGCGAATGAATGTGTGACCGGCATTTGCCCCCACCCCACCCCTAACGGCCAAGTTTGGAGAATCCTTAATTGAGAGATAAGCTAGAATTTTCCCCTTGCCCTCATCACCGTAAAAACCACCCACTGTAACAGTACAGGGCATGTCAAAATATCTAATATGAACCAATATAAGGATAAGTAGACAGTACTTCTGGTCTAACCTGGGTTGGTCTAATAGTGCAATAACAAATGGAAAACATATATAAATTGGGCATGAACTCAGTGTCATCTCTCGGATCTCGAGAATCCAATTTTGGAAATTAAGTAGTTTCAAATCTGCCCGCAATATAGAATTTGATTTCTGGGAATCAGTATTTACCATACATGTATTAATCATACGTTCTCTAAAATCTGGCATTATGCAAACAAACCCTTCGGATGTAGAAAGACTATTATTTATAATGGCCAGTCTGCCAGAATTTCTGAGATTATCTTTAGCAAGAAGAAAGCTGAGGGAGTTAATTTCTATGAATGAATCGGACAGAATGTTGACGATTTTACAAGTAATTCGGTGTTTAAACTCACTAGATCCACATATGATTGGGCGGTTAGTAACGTCTTGGATTAAGGAAATGTGCGCATTGGATTCAAAAATTCTCACCGAATTAATGGTAATTTATTGCAATATTTTATTGAATGAGAAAAATTTTATCAATACCTATTCAGCAACTTTTTTGGATGGATATAATTCACTTCCAAAAGAAGACCAAGGAAGAATTTTGACAGGGGTAAAAGAAGCCTTACTTATGAGCCCCAATCAGTTAGAATTAGTCGATAGGCTTCCAGAGGCAATCAAAACTATAATGGGAATTAGGAATTAACGGCTATCATTTTGAATCGGGATTCTTGGTGAGCTCTTCCCCCTTTTCTAGTCCAAAAAATGTCCTTTCGTACTTCTTTAAAATTTTCCTATGTTCTGGCAAGGACATATCCAGACGCATCTCGTTAATTACCATTACAGCATAAGTAGTCCACTCCTTCCAGCAGGAATTGCAAGACGGGTATTTCAACGACTGAAGATCATCGATTAGTTTTTCATCAAAATTTTTTTCACACTTAATGCAAGTTTTCATTCGTCATTTCTTAAGAATAGTGCTATTTTATTGTTTTATAACGAAACAATAGCATGCTTACTAATTAGGTTTTTTATAGGGATGACTTCGCATTATATGTTGTCGCATTTGTTCCATTCCATTAAACTTCAAGTCACACTGCTTGCACTCGTACAATTTGTCCTCGTGGGTAACTTGATAATGCTGCATTAGGTCGTGAGCCCTTCTGTATCTTTTCCCACACATGTGGCAGACATTGTATTTCAGAATACCTATCAACCCAACAACTGTCCCATTTACAAAGGACCATTTTCACTATATTAAATTAGTGTATCTCGTGACTGCGTATTCAAAGCGTTGGATTATTTATAGTAGAGGTCTTACCTATATTTCATTTGCAGCCAAGAATTACATGCGTTCCTAGGGATTATTACAATTTTGATACTAATATTGTGGCAAAAGGATTACTCGGGAAGATGCTGGTTAGGGTGTTAAGGTCATCTGTTGGGCCAATACGACTCGCGGGCATAATAACAGAAACCGAAGCTTATGGGGGATATGAAGATCCTGCGAGCCATGCATTTCGAGGCCTTACCCCGCGAAATTCTATCATGTTTGGCCAAAGAGGATTTTGTTATGTGTATCTAATATATGGCATGTATCACTGCCTTAACGTGGTAGCTTATGCTAACAAAAAAGTTGCGGGAGCCGTGCTCATTCGCTCTATATACCCAATAGAGGGAATAAAAACAATGAAGATTTTTAGAAAGTCCAGCAGATTCAAAGATTTGACTAATGGACCGGGTAAAATATGTATTGCATTGATGATTGATAGAACGCTAAACGGTATAGACTTTACTGATAGCCAATCTTGCTTGCGAATAGAAGATGGGATAAAAGCTTATAGAATAAAAGCAAACAAGAGAGTGGGCATAACATTTGGTACGGAATTGAATTGGAGATACTTAATGGTAGGTGATATTGATTATCCCACCTAAAAAATTTATTGTTCTTGGCTGAATACCAAGGATTATGTACTCTCTTTAGAATCAATTATAGTTGGTAAAAAGGTTCTAATCTTGTGAAACTAGAATAATGCTTAATGAATTAAAGATGATAAGTATTACTATATTAGTATATAAGAAATCTCGTATTTTTATGGATTTTGTAAATGTCAAAGATTTTTGTGATGGAAATTCAAATGTCTGCTTAGACACGAAACTGAGAGAGGATAAATGAATTGGAAATCGGTTAATTCGCCAATTTAATTTAGTCTGCCCTATGTAAAACTAGGGAGAGAAGTCTTTGTAACCTTAGATATTATGCCACTGAATGCAAAATTTACGATCAAAAACCAACCCCACAGATAGACTGCTCCTGCTTGTTTACATGGACCCTTCGTCTGATTTGGATCTGTTGGTAAGTGCTGTTGGTCGTTTTTCACGTTGTCGTCACCACACATTATCCAGGGAATTTGAAGTGGGGATAGCGCTACTATTTGACCAAAGATAGCCGGAAAGACTAGTATCCAAAGCATGAAAGATGGAATCATGTAAATTAGCATAGGCCTCATTTGTTGTTGTTGTAGTTCCATGCTCATCTTATTAACGTAAGCTTGCTTCTTCCTTAGCTCTTCAATTTTTGGCTTGTCCTGTTTTTTCACTGCAGCCATGTACTGTTTCCGCCATTCATTTGTCTCCTTCATTATCGCATTCATCTTTTGAATATCCGTAGTCTTTTTCCTTAGCATAGAAAATGCGAAATTTAACGAAATTGCAATTAAGGCAGCCACAACCATTGCAGTAAAAATGTCCCCGAAAATGGGATGCGTAGTGTATTTCGGAGTAAACCCAAGTTGCATAATAATTGAATCGGGGCTTATCATTTTGCCGTCACTTTAGTCATCGTCAAATTGAGCAATTACGTTAGGAACGCTAAGACGATAACTCTTTATAAGTATTTCATGACGATACACTACCGTAACAAACAATTTCGAGTGAATAGCAATTGTTGCGTCAAATTAATTAAGTGAATCAATAGTACTAACGCAAAACGAGATAATTATATATCCACATCAATATGAAATAGGACCTTAGATAAACCCCGGTGGCTGATAACGCTAATAAGTACTTTTAAACTATCCTACCGAGTCTTCCATCTCGAGTTTTACCATTCTGTTAAGCTCTACAGCATATTCCATTGGCAGCTCTTTTGTGAACGGCTCCATGAATCCGCCTACTATCATAGACAGTGCATCAGACTCTGTGAAGCCACGGCTCATGAGATAAAAGATCTGGTCTTGGCCTATCTTACCCACGGTTGCTTCGTGGGAGATTGTGGCATCGTCTTCGTTTACTTCTACGTATGGATAGGTATCTGTTCTAGAATTCTTGTCGAGAAGTAGGGCATCACACCGTACATTAGACTTGACCCCTGTTGCACCCTTTGCTACATGAAGAAGTCCTCGATATGTGGTACGGCCAGAGTCTTTGCTGACAGACTTGCTGGTTATACGTGAGGTAGTGTCTGGTGCCAGATGGACAGCTTTAGCGCCTGCATCTTGATGTTGACCCTTGCCTGCAAAGGCTATGGATATGACTTCTGCATGTGAACCTCGTCCAAGCATGTATACACCAGGGTACTTCATTGTCAACTTGCTGCCCAAGTTACCGTCAATCCACTCTACTGTAGCTCTTTCGTATGCATACGCTCTCTTTGTTACAAGGTTATAGACATCTTTGCTCCAATTCTGTATGGTCGTGTAACGGATCTTGGCTCCCTTTTTGGCTATCAGCTCTACTACTGCAGAGTGTAATGATTCTGTAGTATAGACGGGAGCAGTACAGCCTTCAATGTAATGAACTTCTGAACCTTCATCGGCTATGATAAGTGTACGCTCAAATTGACCTATGTTTTCAGCGTTAATTCTAAAGTATGCTTGCAAAGGAAGCTCAATCTTGACATTTGGTGGTACGTAAATGAATGAGCCGCCAGACCATACAGCACTATTAAGAGCTGCAAACTTGTTGTCTTCAGGTGGGATAACCTTTCCAAAATGCTTCTTCATCAAGTCAGGATACTTTTTGACAGCTGAATCTGTATCTACAAATATGACACCTTGCTTCTCTAAGTCTTCTCTTAAATTGTGGTATACTACTTCAGATTCATACTGGGCGCCCACACCAGCCAGGAATTTACGTTCTGCTTCAGGAATTCCCAACTTTTCAAACGTGTTTCTTACAGAATCAGGTACATCGTCCCAGCTCTTGCTCTGCTTTTCTGCAGCCTTTGCATAGTAGTAAATATTTTGAAAATCAATGGTAGAAAGGTTACCGCCCCAGTTGGGCATTGGCTTACTCATAAATACGTCATAAGAGCGCAGCCTAAATTCACGCATCCAATCAGGCTCTGACTTGAGGCGGCTTATCTCCTCGACAGTGCCTCGTGAGAGTCCCTTCTTACTTAAATAAACATAAAGTTCAGTCGAATCCTTAAAGTCATACTTGGAATAGTCCATGTCTAGATCTTTAGATCTTTGAGATTGAGCTTGAGCTGCTGTTTGAGCTAAAGGTTTAGGCTCAATATCACGTTGTACATTTACTTCTTTGGCTGTCAATAACTACAGATTATAACGACGTTTTCTTATATATTTCTTCCAAAACAAGGAACATAAGGGTGAGGCAGAATTTAGGAAGAGTAAATTTCGATAAAGCAGTCAAAATTAGCGAGTATTGTGTAAGTCCATTTCAAATTGAAGCGAATATGGTAATTAGAGAAATTTGAATAGTATTTTCTTTCTTATAAAATTCTAAAAAACCCATGTTGAAAACGTTTACTTAACGTATTAAACTGGCAAATTTCTCGTTACAATACGAATAATCACGACTAAAATTATTAGTTATGACCATAATGATTGATGTATAATTTGAAAATAATAAAATTGAAATTCCACTATTACTTATGATAATGGAACGTTTTAAATAAAGAAGGTGCAACTTGAAGGAATAAGCCGGCAGGTGGGCGAAATGATAGTAGATTTGAACTTACATTCAAAAAAAGTGTTGGTTATAGGCGGTGGTAAGGAGGGAATGCGAAAGGTCAAAGGTCTATTGGGACAAGGATGTGAAATTGTCGTTATAGATAGGCGCATAAACAATGATCTTGCGTCCCTTGAAAACCAAAGACGAATCAAAACTATTAGACAAAAAATAACAGAATTGTCATTTCTTGATAATTTCAAAAACTCGTTTATAATAATGGCGGCTACGAACGACAAAAATCTAAATAGAAAAATAATTGAAAGAGGTCAAAGAATGGGTGCCTTGGTCTATGCTGCAGACGATCCAAGTGTCAGTGATTTTTCATACGCCTCATTGACTAATATAGAAGGTATCATGCAAATTGCAATTTCTACCTATGGAAAAAGTCCGCTTATGGCTAGAAAGTTAAGGATTAGAATTGAAAGAATATTACGGAACGCTATAAAAAGTACTGATTTGGACAATATTGTTCTGCAGGAGTTTGCCCGTAATTTAGCAAAAGATAAAATCAAATCACTAAAGCAACGGAAGGAGTTTCTTTATTTCATAATGAAAGACAAAAATATACAGGATATGATATTAGCAAGACGATTAGATGACGCGAAAGAGGTTGCGAAAACGCTAATAAATAGCTGGGAGGAGATTGTGAACAAATGAATGAAGATCTTGATACAATCAAGATACTAAATCTTAGAGTAACATTTAAGAACGCACCGATTCAGGCTTTGGAAAAATTCACTTTCAAAAATCTTGAGGATGCATATAGAGGGTTTTTAGAGATTCCTGGAGTGAAAGAATGCATTTTGATGCAGACTTGCAATAGGGTTGAGATTTTCTTAGCTCATTCAAACGTTATTATCGGAAAAATCGTAGAAACGTGGGCTATGATTACCGGAGTGCAAGATTCATTCTTGAAGTATGTGGAACTTAGTGAAGACAAGAACGCGGTAAGACACCTTATGAGCCTAACCTCCGGATTGGAATCGTTAGTAGTAGGTGAGGATCAGATCCTTGGACAGGTAAGACGTGCCTTTGAATATGCCCGTGTTCAAAAATACATGGGTTTCGATCTTTCGTTGATTTTCGAACGGGCAATTAAGATAGGAACCAGGATAAGAAATCAAAGTGGCCTAAATAAAGGAAGTCTCTCTGTTGGTTCTGTGGCAGTTAATTTGGCAGAAGACTACTTTGATGATTTAACTAAAAAGAACGTTCTCCTAATAGGAACAGGCGAAGGTGCTAGCTTGATCGCAAAATCTTTGAATAAGAGACATCTCAATTTCACGGTCGCTAGCAGAACTTACGATCGTGCAAGATGCTTTTCAGAGTCTGTAGGTGGCAAACCAATAGAATTCGAATCGGCATTATCTTCATTTAGTAACGTTGATTTGGTCTTTGTTTCTACCACCGCACCATATTTCCTTCTCACCTACGATCGAGTACAGATTGGAATGACTGGAAGAAAGCACGGCTTAATGATATTCGATCTTTCTAATCCAAGGACGGTTGAAGACAAGGTTGCCTCTATACCAGGAGTAAAATTAGTAAACATGGACCAAATTGCAGAGATGGTTGACAGGAACATGAGGAACAGGCAATTTGGAATTAGATGCGCAGAAAGTATGCTTGAGGAGGAAATTCTATTCGTAGATCATCTATTCAGAAAGAAGAGGGCGGAGCCATTCGTTGTTTCAATCTTCAAGAGTGTCGAAGAAGTTAGAGAACGCGAGTTGAGTAAGGCAGCGAAGATGAGGTCAATCAGACCCGGAACAAAAGAATTCAGGGTATTGGAACAACTATCATTTGCAATTGTAGAAGGAATTCTATCAACTCCAATGAACAATTTCAGAAAGGAAATAGGCAGCTATGAAAAAAATCAAGAGATTCTGAATATAATTTCTAGGATATTTGACTATGATAAGAAATGATGGGTTTAGTGGCCGAAA
>WNFZ01006353.1_pt1 | contig 10710 bp, 6 predicted proteins | sample 5400081 | NCBI WGS metagenome assembly WNFZ01 (sample SAMN13153365, study PRJNA577476) | soil metagenome | isolation source: 80 cm soil or saprolite under grassland replicate 1 | place: USA:California | collected 2016-06-15
GGTCAGCAGTTTGCCAAAGCACTATTCGATAAGGGCATCAAAGCCAAATTTATCAGCTTGCTGGTAGCTCCGCCGGAACCAACCTTTGCAGAAATCGGCGATGCCGCATTCGGGATTGTCGGACCGAGCCAATGGGAACCGCTGGCTGCATTTGCAGCGGACTATGGTCCAACAGGGGCTGATTTTGTAAGCGCATATAAGGCGGCTTATGGCGAGGATCCGTCGTATCATGCTGCAGGAGGCTATGTAGCTGGCTTGATTCTGCAAAAAGGAATCGAGACAGCCGGCTCTTTGGACACCAATGCAATCAAAGCCGCGCTAGATGGCGTAGACATGATGACGTTCTTTGGTCATATCAAATTTGATACCAGCGCCGAAAAACATGGCCTGCAAACTGGTCACTCGATGGTTTATGTTCAGTGGCAGAAAGATGCCAATGGTAAGTTGGTGAAACAAGTTGTTTGGCCCGCAGAAGGCAAGACAGCAGAACCAGTTTATCCCATCAAGTAATTTCTTTCGCAAAACCCGCAGACGCATCGCGCGTCTGCGGGACTCTAGCTCGATCATACTTCACGGAGGCAGCTTCGCATGAACGTTGGCACAATGCTTTCTTCTCTGGTGGATGGTTTATTGATTGGCGTGGTGTACGGAATTGCCGCCATGGGACTTACTCTGATTTGGGGTGTGATGCGCGTGATTAATCTCGCGCATGGTGCGTTGATCTCACTTGGCATGTTTGGAGTTTATTTACTGTTCAGCAGTCTGGGGCTGAATCCATATGTGGCACTTTTTATTGTCGCGATCCTCGGCTTGGTGATTGGTATTCTTATCTATATTGTTGGAATTGCGCGGGTAATTAACGCCCCGTATCTTTCCACCTTGCTAGCAACGTTTTCCATCAATATGATCATCATCGGTTTGGGTACAGCCGCTTTCACAACAACACCGCGTGACACAGGATTCTCGCTCGGCATTATCCAGATCGGTCCGTTGACCTTGCTCGGTACTCGTTTAGTGGCAGCAGCAGCGACTCTTGTGGTCACGGGCGCGCTATATGTATTTCTCTATCGGACGCGGACGGGCAAGTACATCCGGGCTGTATCAAACAACCGCGCCGCTGCAGAATTGATGGGCATTCCCTCAGCGCGGATCCTGGCACTGAGTTTTGGGATTGGAACAATGCTGGCTGCCATCGCAGGTGGGCTAATCGCTACGTTCTTTTCGTTCACCATTCTTTCAGGTGATATTTTTCAACAGAAAAGTTTTATCATCGGTGTATTGGGTGGATTGGGAAATCCACTCGGCGCGTTGATCGGAGGATTGATTCTCGGCGTTTTGGAGGGATTGCTTCCACTTGCTATGCCAAATACTTGGGTACCAGTGATTGAGTTTTTGTTATTTATTCTTATCTTGTTGATTAAACCCAGTGGTTTGCTGGGAGGCCGACAATGAAACAGTGGCTTCAGCCGGGGTTTTGGATTGTATTGATCCTGATGTTGATCTTGGGACTATGGCCCATTGTTTGGCAAGATGCAGCAACACGTGAAGTGAGCTTTACCATTCTTTTAGCGATTACGATGGCAGTTAGTCTTAACATCATCATGGGTTATACAGGGTATGTATCTTTCGGGCATGTGGTCTTTTATGGGTTAGGCGGATACGTGGGCATGTACTTAATCGGTGCATTGAATGCATCTCTGCCTCTTGCAGTTCTTGCAGGGGGCGCTGCTGCGGGTCTATTAGCATTCCTCTTAGGAAAGGCGATTCTTAGATTACGGGGCGCCTATTTTGCATTAGTAACCATCGGCGTCAACGAAGCCGTGCGAACCTTCATCGCGAACTTCAAACCATTTGGAGGTCCAACCGGTATCGAATTGCAGTTCAGCGTTTACAAGCCGTATGGTGGTCCTGCACAAGCCTTATGGCTGACCTATTACGCAGTTGCGGCAATCTCAATTATTGCAGTCATTCTTAGTTACTTTATCAAAAGCAGCAAATTTGGTTTGGGATTGACCTCTATCCGTGAGGATGAAGATGCGGCTGAGGTATTAGGAATTGTGACACCCAATGTCAAAACAATGGCATTTGTTTTTTCTGCGATTCTCCCCGGCATGCTGGGTGTGTTATTCTTTTTTAAGAATGGCAATGTAGAGCCTCGCGATGCGTTCCGACTCGGTTTCTCCATTGAATCACTGGTAATGATTATGCTTGGTGGACAAGGAACGTTACTAGGTCCAGTAATTGGCGCCTTGGGCTATCAACGGTTACGCGGCCTGCTATTGACTAGCAATGCAATGATCGGAACTTGGGCGCTCAAAGATTTCCAACTGGTCATTGCCGGTTTACTTATGCTGTTGATCATTTTGTTCATTCCGGCAGGGCTGATTGGTTGGGTGAGACAACGCATTCCCGCGCTCAGGAAGGTCCTCTTATGACGATTCTGCTTTCTTTACAAGGTGTATCAAAACGCTTTGGTGGATTACAAGCGCTTCTAAATGTGACGTTTGATTTGCCACAAGGTCAAATCTTAGGATTGATTGGTCCAAACGGCGCGGGTAAGACAACACTCTTTAACGCGATCAACGGTGTTTTTCCACCCAATAGCGGACGCATCATTTTCCGTGATCAAGACGTGACCGGCTTTAAACCGTATCAACTTGCCAGGATGGGCATGGCGCGAACTCATCAAATTGTTCGTCCCTTGAACGAACTTTCTGTTCGAGAAAATGTAATGGTTGGTGCGTGCTTCGGGCATGAGAATCAGGATTTGAGCAACGCGGCGAAAATCGCAGATGAGGTGCTGGAATTCGTCGGACTGGCAACCCGGGCGGACCAACTTGCGGGCAGCTTGAACGTCGCGCAGAAGAAACGATTGGAAATGACTCGCGCGCTGGCGGCACATCCCTATCTTCTCCTTTTGGACGAGGTGCTTGCCGGTCTTAATCCTTCTGAAATTGACAACATGATCCAGACCATATTGAAGATTCGCGAACAAGGAATAACGATCATCATGATTGAGCATTTGATGAAGGCTGTCATGAATGTTTCTGATCGAATCCTAGTTCTCGATTATGGCGAGCAAATTGCCGAGGGGAATCCTGAAACCATTACAAATGACCCAAAGGTGATCGAGGCTTACCTTGGTGATTCGCGGCTCGCCGAACAGCTTTTGGAAGAGGACTAATATGGCGCTCCTTGAAGTAAAAGACATTACCTCTGGTTATGGAGAAGTGCAAATCTTATGGGGACCCACCATGAATTTGGAACAGGGGAAACTGACCTGCCTAGTTGGCGGCAATGGAGTTGGTAAGACGACACTTCTCCGCACGATCATGGGGTTATTACAACCCTGGAATGGAACTGTTACCTTCGACGGAAAAGACGTTAGTAAGTTACCTGCTTATATCAAAGCTGAAATGGGATTGGTGCTCGTCCCCGAAGGGAGACAGTTATTCACAGATATGACAACGTACGAAAACCTGGAAATGGGCGCATCGAATCACCATGCAAGAGCTAAGTTCGCAGGCAATCTCGAACGCGTCTATGAGATGTTTCCTCGATTAAAAGAACGGAACGCCCAAAAAGCAGGGACATTAAGCGGTGGCGAACAACAGATGTTGGCAGTCGCGCGCGGCATTATGGCGGATCCGACTATTCTGTTTATTGATGAGTTGTCCTTAGGGCTCGCCCCCGTTCTAGTATTGCAACTTTTTGAAAGCCTGAAACAACTTAGAGAACAGGGAATCACGATTTTGCTTGTAGAACAGAATATTCACCTTGCGCTTGCCATCAGTGATTATGGTTATGTCATTGTGGAAGGAAAGATCGAACTGCAGGGGCCCGCGCGCAAACTCATCAAAGATAAGCATGTGCGCAAGGCATATTTGGGCCTGTAACCCTGAGTGCACAAGAATATGACCTAATGCACTCCAATTCAATGACAATAAAGCAGTCAAAGCAGAATATAATCCATTTGTAAATATTTTCACAAATAGCGACGTCAGTCGCTTGTACCATGGAGGTCAAAATGTTTGTTGGTGAAAGAATGTCCCGCCCAGTGATTTCAGTCTCGCCTGAGACGCCGATAAATGAAGCCCTGGCGATGTTTAGAGAAGAACATATTCGTCGTGCACCCGTAATGAAGGAAGGCAAGTTACTTGGCATTGTCTCAGAAAGGGATTTACTCAACGCATCCCCTTCACCCGTTACGAGCTTGAGCATCTGGGAGTTGAATTACCTGATCAGTAAAGTCACAGTGAAGAGTGTGATGTCCAAGAAGGTTGTCACTGTGGATCAGGATACGCCCATTGAAGAAGCCGCCCGCATTATGGCAGATAAAAAGATCGGTGGAGTACCCGTTGTCAGTGCTGGCAAAGTTGTCGGCATTATCACTGAAACCGACCTATTCAAGATCCTGTTGGAACTGATGGGCGCGCGCCAAAAAGCTTTGCGAGTGACCGCCAGCATTGAAGATAAACCCGGTCAACTGGCACGATTAACCAAGGCGATTGCGCAGGCTGGCGGCAATTTCATTTCCTTTGGGATATTCTCCGGTCGTGACGCGAATAGTAAAGTAGTTACCTTCAAAGTGGAAGGACTCAAGAAGAACCAGGTCAAAGAATTGCTGGAACCCATCGTGGCTAAATTCTGGGATATTCGCCAAAGCTAGTAGATTTTCATTATCCAGAAAACAAACAGGCTGCTAAATGGCAGCCTGTTTGTTTTACAGACTGGGTATGATGAGAGAGCCCAAAAACTAAACTTTAGCCTGCCAATTCACTTTGAAGAATTTACTCGTTAATCACATAAGCGACAAAATAGCAAAATTCTGCTTTATAATCATGAAAGTGGGGAAAACAATACGGGTCATCACACTTTCATCGCGCTCAATATTTCATTTTTTAGTCTATTGGAGGCTGTTATGATCAATCACATTCTCGTGCCATTGGATGGCTCATCCCTGGCAGAGTGTGTCCTGCCACACGTAATGGCAATCGCCCCCGTGACGAACGCTCATGTTACATTGATCCACGTGCTGGAACATCCGGATACCAGCAATGGTAGCTTACCTATAGATCCCATGGGCTGGCATATGCAGAAGCAGGAGCTGCAGGCATATCTTGAGCAGACGGTCGAGCGCTTACAAAACTCCGGGTTGGATGCGTCGCAAGCCCTGCTTGAGGGCAAACCGGCGGAGAGTATCATTGAGTTTGCCCACGCCAATAACGCGGATCTAATCGCGCTGAGCACCCACGGACGCACAGGCTTGAGTGGGTGGAATGTCAGCAGCGTTGTTCAGAAAGTATTATTGCGCTCCTATCGATCAATCCTGCTGGCACGTGCCTATACATACGCATCTGGCGAGGAAATTAAATATAAGCGATTGTTTATTGGCTCCGATGGATCGGCGCGCGCTGAGTTTATGCTCCCCGTCGCGATCAGCCTGGCACAGTTTCACAAGTCCGAGGTGGTTATCGGTACGGTTGTTCAAAAGCCGCAGCTCATCCAACGCATGCCTCCTTCCGAGGAGGCTACCAAGTTAATTGACCAACTGACCGATGAGAATCAAAAGATCGCGGCTCATTATCATGAGCAACTTACCACCCAGCTTTCACTAAAAGGCATTCGTGTAAGAAGTACTGTGGCGGTGGCAGATCACGTGGTCAGCGCTTTGCATGATATGGTGGATGAATCGCAAGCCGATCTGGTCATGCTAGTTGCACACGGCGAATCGGGTGAGAGACGCTGGCCCTATGGCAGCATTGCCACCAGCTTTATCGCACACGGCAGCACACCTCTTATAATCATGCAGGATCTTTCAGAACATGACGTCGTTCCGACGCAAGCAGAACAGGCAATCCAGGAAGCCAAAGGACATTAAATCATGGTTCAAACCGCAACCCGCTTGGATCAAAACATTCCATCCCAAAACGATACATTTGCATCCCAACTTGCGGCGGAACTAAGCGACGGCAAACCGCGCAAAAATTCATTTCCAATCCCAGTTCGCCTGAAGGAACTCAAGCAATTCTTTCAAACTGCCTATAACTATTTCGATCAAGCCGCAAAGACACAGGTGACAGTGTCCAATGCTTCAGAATGGCTGCTCGATAATTTTTATGTGATCGAACAGGCGCTTCGCGTGGTCGAGGATGATCTACCAGCAGACTACTATGCCCGCCTTCCGAAAGTGCAGGATGGATCGACTCGGATCTTCATTGTTGCTGCAGCGATAAATCGCGATGCTCCACGTCTGGATGTTGAACAGATCAAGTACTTTATCCAGACATTCCAAAGAACAACCGCATTGCAGACTGGGGAATTGTGGGCACTGCCACTCATGTTACGACTTTCGATGATGGAAACCTTGGCAGAGGGATTGGCGGACATCACCAAACTAAAATGGAATGCCGCCCCCCACCCTACTGTTTGGGCGAAGCTCCACTCGGATTCAGACTCAGCCGAGGCTGATTCGGAGACGAAAGTTATTAACTCCATCATCAATCTGCGTCTCATTGCCACGATCGAATGGAAGGAATTCTTCGAAGCGACCAGCATACTCGAACAAACCTTGCATCGCGACCCAGTAAACATCTACGCCCATTGTGATTTTGAAACGCGCAACCAATATCGTAGCGTCATTGAAGAATTAGCACGTGGTTCGTCCATGGATGAAAGTGAGATTGCATCACAGGCAATCTCACTTGCCGAAGCGGGAATAAGGGCACGTGAACAGCATGTTGGATATTATCTGATTGCCGAAGGGCGTTCGCAACTCGAAAAGCTGATTCGCTACCGCCCATCTGTGCCCGAACGATTTCTTGCTTTCATCCGAAATAATGCGACTTCAGTATATCTTGGAAGCATTGTCTTCCTCACGCTTCTTCTCATTTCAGTAATTGTGCTTTATGCAATCCAAAGGAATGCGGGTCTTTTGCAACTGATCGTTGTATCCATCTTGACAATCATCCCAGCGTCTGCCGTCATGGTCGACCTCATCAACTGGCTGGTAGGTCTCATCGTTCCACCACGGACTCTGCCGAAATTGAATCTCGAGGACGGTGTGCCAGCTGAATACCGGACCATGATCGTGATTCCGGCACTGTTAGGTACAGAGCGGGACGTCATATTTCTGCTTCATCAAATTGAATTGCATTTCATTGCCAACAGCGATCCGAATCTTTTCTTTGCACTGCTGACTGATTCCGCAGATGCTCCGGAAGAGGAAATGCCACAGGATGAAGCCCTCATCGCGCAAACCAGAGACGAGATTCATCGATTGAATGAAAGGTATGGCAACGGTAGCTACCATCCTTTTTATCTATTCCACCGCAAACGAACATGGAATCTTGGCGAGGACTGCTGGATGGGCTGGGAAAGAAAGCGCGGCAAACTGGAGGAATTCAATAAGCTTTTGCGAGGGGATATCCAAACATCCTATACCACACGCATTGGAGATTTGAGCACACTCGAATCGATTCGATACGTGATCACGCTGGACGCCGACACATTGTTGCCACGTGAAAGCGCACGTCGCTTAATCGGTACGCTCGCTCACGTTTTGAATCATGCTGAATTTGATTCTGATTTGGGGGAGATCAAAACTGGTTACACCATCTTGCAGCCACGTGTCCAGGTACGACCTGCGGTTGTCAATCAATCTCTGTTCACACGCGCATACGCGGGTGATTCCATTATCGATTTATATACGCGCGCAGTGTCTGATGTGTATCAGGATTTATTTGGTAAAGGCAATTTTGTCGGCAAAGGCATCTATGATGTGGATGCTTTTGAGAAAAGCCTTTCTGACAAAATCCCTGAAAACCATTTATTGAGTCATGACCTGTTCGAAGCCCTGCAGGGTTCGTGCGGATTAGTGACGGATGTTGTTTTATTTGAAGATTATCCGCCACACTTTCTGGCATTCACCGATCGCTTAAATCGCTGGGTGCGTGGCGATTGGCAGTTGTTGCCCTGGTTAGGAACCTGGGTTCCAAATCGCACGCAGGGAAAGATGCGCAATACGCTCTCCGAGATTGATCGTTGGAGAATTTTCGACAACCTGCGACGCAGTCTGATTGTGCCGGCATCGTTGATACTGCTTATTTGTGGATGGCTTATCCTGCCAGGTTCGCCATGGGCGTGGATGCTTTTCGCTCTCACGCCCTACCTGCTACCAATCCTCACGAATTTCATTTCCGAGTTACTTCGCTCCAGGCGCGCTCAAGCTTCTAGTGTGACGACACGTCCCATTCGGCTAGCCGCGCTGCGTTCTCTATTTGAGATCATCTTCCTGCCACATGAAGCGTCGATTTACCTGGATGCAATCCTGACCACGCTCTCGCGTTTGTACTTCACCCACAAGGAAATGCTCCAATGGACGACTGCCGCACATACGGTTCAATTATTTGGCAAACGATTACGCGTCAGAGCCGCCTGGCAGGCAATGTTCATCACGCCACTTTTTGCCATCCTATTAGGCATTGCCATCTATTTCGTAGATCACCAGGCATTCGCCCTTTCTCTGCCACTTCTCGTAGGTTGGGTTTTCTCGCGCTATATTGCAGCGCGCATTAGCAAGCCAGATGTGCATGAAGAGATCACAATTACACCTGCGCAGGAGACAAAACTGCGCCTTCTAGCGCGCTCTACCTGGTTATATTTTGAACATTTCGTCAGCCCGGAGGACCGCTGGCTGCCTCCCGATCATTTTCAGGAAAATCCACGCGGACTCGTCCAGCACCAAACATCGCCGACAAATATCGGCTTGATGCTGCTCTCGACGATGGCGGCGCACGATATGGGCTATATGGGAGCGCCCGAACTTTCATTGCGCTTGCGTGACACCTTCGACAGTATGGATTCACTTGAGCGTATGCGTGGTCACTTTTTGAACTGGTACGATACACGTACTTTTGCACCGCTATTGCCGCGCTACATCTCTACGGTCGATAGTGGAAATCTCGCGGCGTCCCTGCTCACGTTGAAGCAGGGCTGCCTCGATATTCGAAATTGTTCTGTCATCAACTGGCAGGGGCTGGTGGACACGATCAGCATGCTCTTATACATGTTGGAGGAATCGAATATCGGCAAATCTGCCGGGAAATTAAAGGAGTCCATCAATTCATTAGAGATCCTGGCAATGCATCTCAATAGTCCAGCAACGTTCTCTCCATCTCTGTTAGTGCAATTACTGGATGAAGGTCAATCTGAATTTGAAACACTACTTTGGGAAGCGATTCAGGATTCTCAAGAAGAGTTGCCTAGTGAATTGTTACGAGCACTTTCCACCTGGGTACAACGAGTTCGTTACCAGTTGAGACACATGCGCACAGATTTGCAGGTGCTCGCTCCGTGGCTCATGGCACTTGCAGATGTCCCTACCTTGATCGAAAGACCCGACACCAAGGAAGACCTTCTAATTGCCTGGAATGATTTGCTGACCACACTTTCACTACAACCGACCCTTGGCGATGTTCCACAGATTTGTGACCGCGCAAGTTCCATCCTTGAAAGAATCATGGAATTGCTGGACGCCCGCGATGCCCCATCTTTCAACTGGTGCGAAGTTCTTGCTTATGATCTTCAATCTGCCCGAAAGTTTTCCAGTTCCTTACTCAATGACTTTGCTTCCCTCGCGCAACGGGCAGAAGCCTTCTTCGAAGAGATGAACTTCAATTTCCTGTATGATCCAAATCGTCACGTCTTCCACATCGGATATAACGCCGAGTCGGGTCGCATGGATCCGAACTACTACGACCTGATCGCATCCGAAGCGCGCGTTGCCAGTTTGATCGCCATCGCACGTGGTGATGTTCCACAAAACCATTGGCTCTATCTCGCTCGTCCACTTACGGAGCTCGGCGGCAAACGTGCACTGCTCTCGTGGAGCGGCACGATGTTTGAATATCTGATGCCCAATCTTTTCGTAGAGAGTTATCCCAACACGCTCCTGGATCAGAGCTGCCGCGTGGCAGTAGAACAACACATGACCTATGCCACCGAAAAAAATATTCCCTGGGGTATCTCAGAATCAAGTTATTACAATTTCGATTCCGCGCAAATTTATCAATACCAGGCATTTGGTGTCCCGCGCCTGGGATACAAGCGCGGACTTTCCGACAATCTTGTGGTTACGCCGTATGCGTCTATTCTTGCACTTCCCTATGTGCCACAGGAAGTTTTACAAAACCTGACCTGGTTCGAAAAACATCAAATGTGGGGATTGTATGGTCTGTACGAGTCAGTTGATTTCACGCCTGAACGATTGAAGATCGGTAAACAGTTCGCGATTGTGCGATCCTATATGGCACACCATCAGGGCATGATCATGCTTTCGCTCCACAATCGGATCTTCGACAAGCTTATGGTTAATCGCTTTCATGCAGATCCACGCATCAAGAGTGTTGAGCTGTTGTTGCAGGAGAATACTCCAGCCAATGCTCCCACCGAACATCCGCGACCGCAACAAATGGAAACCGGACGCGGCACATACGCCAGAATTCCTCTTAATTCCTGGCGTGTTTCGGAGGATGGATCTTATCTTCCCGTCCACAGCCTTTCCAATGGAAGATATAGCCTGTTGATCAGCGCGTCTGGTTCCGGGTTTAGTCGCTGGAATGACATAGAACTCACGCGTTGGCGGGCTGATTCCACGCTCGACGATTGGGGAACCTGGATCTATGTGGAAGACCGCCTCAATGGGAAACT
>WNFZ01008180.1_pt1 | contig 10707 bp, 13 predicted proteins | sample 5400081 | NCBI WGS metagenome assembly WNFZ01 (sample SAMN13153365, study PRJNA577476) | soil metagenome | isolation source: 80 cm soil or saprolite under grassland replicate 1 | place: USA:California | collected 2016-06-15
GACCCTCCATTAGGGACCACGTCCGCAGGATGAGCATGCGGCACGCATCCTAGCCCGCATTCCGTTGGGGGCTTTGGCTGAGCTGCTCAGATTCCTCACGTCCCCGTCGGACGTGCGGGCCGACGCGATCCGCCAGTTCCACGAGCACCAGCGCGACCTAGCCGAGGTCTTGATGGACTCGGAGGCTGATAGGCAACTCCGCAACCAGGTCATCGACGCTCTGATCGCTAGCTTAGGCAGTCGATCTCTCAGCGCTGTGAACTAGGGCGACTTTGAGGAGGCATGGATCAAGCATCTCGAACTTATCCAGGGGGTCACAAGCAGGTTGGGGAACGACGGCTTCCTGATGAAGGGTGGGCGATAACTGTCGCTGGAGTGTTCTTCGGATTCGCGGTGAACTCCGACAACCTCTGGTTACCGGTGGCGAGCTTCCTGCCGACCCTTACCTTCTGGGGCCTGGATGCCTACTTCCTGCGGGCAGAACGCCTGTTTCGAAAGCTCTATGGCCAGGTGAGGCAAGGCAACGAGAGAGTGGCCCCCTTCTACATGAGTGCGACCAGCCCGACCTTCATCAGTTTGCTATCGGACCAGGAGTAAAGGCGAACTCTCTTGGCCACGCACCCTCTGGCGTCCATCGCTGGGCTGGTTCTACGGCGCGATCCTCGCCGCCGCTGCCCCGTAGCTCAGCGATCCCTCGATCCCGATCCTGCGGGGTTGCGCCTGCTCGCTCACCCACCGCACCAGCGACCGGTGCCCCTTGGGGTCGTTGGTGAACTCACGGACACCGAGCACCCTGCCGAGGCCGTCCACCACCGCCGCGGCGAGGCTCCCCTTGTGCGTATCGATCCCGATGGCCACCTCCACGCTGGCCTCCTTTCCCCGGCCGACCTACGATGGTGGCTGGCGGAGGACAAGCAGGCGTCGGGTCGACCCAGCCTTCTGACTTGTTTGGATGACCTCAGCACTCCGGGCAACGCGGGCCCGTAGGGTGCGAGGTCGATGACCGACTGGCTCCCAGCCTTCTTGCCCACTTGGTGGTGTGGCTCACTCATAGCGTGCTGGCCGGTCACCGACCGCCGTCGGCGTGGCTCGATAGAGGCGTGAAGTGGTTCCTGCAACTCAGGTTGCCCGCCGCGGTGCCCCCACCGTCCGAGCAGCCCTTGAGGAGGAGGCTCACGTGATCACTATCGGGATCGATCCGCACACGTCCTCGCACACCGCCGTGGCACTCGACGAAGCCGGACGTGTGCTCGGCGAGCTGCGAGTGCCGGCCAACAAGGCCTACCCTGACCCGGCTCCAAAGCTGGGCCGGCACCTGGCCCCAGCGCACCTGGGCCATCGAGGGCGCAGGCGGCCTCGGCCATCTGCTCGCCAGCAACTGGTCGCCGCCGGGGAGGCCGTTCTTGACGTGCCCGCCACGCTCGCCGCACGGTCACGGTTGCTCGGCCGCGGCCACGGCCGCAAGACCGACGGCATCGACGCGCACAGCGTGGCCTCGGTAGGCCAGCACCACCCCGACCTGCGGCGGGTGGTCCGCGAGGACCACACCGCAGTGCTGCGGCTGCTCTCCGACCGGCGAGCCGAGCTGGCCGCAGAGCGCCGACCGGTGGTCAACCGGCTCCATCGGCTGCTCCGCGACCTCCATCCCGGCGGTGCCCCAACCGAGCTCTCGGTGGAGACGGCCTCCAGGTTGCTGGGGAGGGCCAGGCCGAAGGGCGCGGCGGATGCGGAGCGCAAGAGAATGGCGCGCCAGCTCCTGGCCGACCTCAGACGGCTCGACCGGGCGCTTGCCGACAACCGGGTGCGCTGCGCCGCCGCCGTGGCGGCATCTGGCGACCACGCTCACGACCATCTTCGGCATCAGCGACGTGCTGGCGGCCAAGATCCTGGGGCACACGGGAGACGTCAGCCGCTTTCCCTCGGCGGGCCGCTTCGCCAGCTACACGGGCACCGCCCCGATCGAGGTGTCGAGCGGCGAGGTCACCCGGCATCGTCTTTCTCGAGGGGGGAACCGCTCGCTCAACCACGCCTTGCACCTTGCCGCTCGAGTCCAGATCATGCATCCGGGACCGGGGCGGGATCACTACGGCCGCAAGCTCGCCGAGCACAAGGGCTCCAGCGAAGCCCTCCGGAGCCTCAAGCGACAGCTCGCGAAGGTCGTCTATCGGCACATGGTCGCCGATCACGCCGGCCGCCTAGCGAATCTCCCTTGACATAGAGGCGCTATCAAGTCGCTTCCGCCGGCCCGGTTCCGGCCGGGGGGACGGCCAGCTCAAAGGGGAGCGGCACGGCCGCGACATGCGTTTTGGAGTCACCTCCGGCCGGTTCCGGACACTCTCGCCCAGAGCGGGAGCCCACCGGGGATTTCATACGCCTGCGCCTTTTCCACCCGGGGAGAGGCCGGGGGACCTCTGGGTTATTGGGCAAACGAAATGACAGGAGGGTGTCCGCTCGGACACCCCTTCTGACCTGCACTTTCTGTCGTCCCGGGGGACAGATTTGAACTGTCGACCTCTGGGTTATGAGCTCTGCCGATCCGGGTTATATTGGAGCATCTTCGCTGCTCACAGGGCTTGTGAGGTTCTGTGAGATCACCTCAGATTGGCTCAGTGGGGCAAAAGTTTGGCCAAAGATGCTACAGTGTGTGTACACATGGCTACCGACCGAGTGGGCGTACGAGAGCTGCGGCAGAACCTCTCCCGGTACCTTCGGCGGGTGGCGCGGGGCGAGCGTCTTCAGGTGACGGAGCGAGGCAAGCCGGTGGCGGTCCTTGGCCCGGTCGATGAGTTGGGCTCCGCCCTAAGGAAGCTGGTGGCTTCCGGACGGGCGAGACCTCCCGAAGGAGACCTCCTCGACCTGGCCCCTCCGAAGGGTCCGGTCACCACCAAGGGGACGGACGCCCTTCGGGATCTTCGCGATGACCGCGCTTAGTCTGTGGGCGGGCAACTCCTGTACCTCGACTCCTCGGCCATCGTGAAGCTCGTAACTCCCGAGCCCGAGACGAAGGCTCTTCGCGAGCTCCTTCGATCGTGGCCCGAGCGGGTGTCGAGCGTGCTCGCTCGGGTCGAGGTGGAACGGGTGGCGAGACGGATCGGGGGCCGCGCGGTTCGGCGGGCCCGGACGGCCCTTTCTCGGGTTGCCCTGGTGGAGCTCGATGACGAGGTGGTTCAGGGGGCTGCCGTAATCGAGCCGACCGAACTGCGGACGCTCGATGCCATACACCTCGCCACGGCCCTCTCGCTCGGCAAAGATCTCGGAGCTATGTGTGCCTATGACGCCCGCCTTGCGAATGCGGCGACAGCTACTGGCGCGGAGGTCGTGGCGCCAGTCTGAAGCGCTCCGCCTGGTTCGTGTCGGCGGGGTGTCGCACAACCGACAAGGCCCTCTTGGGCCGCTCACCGCCAGGACCAACTGCTATCGAGCAGCGGATTATGAGTCCGCGAACGGAACCCCCGATGACCTCGATGAATAGACGGAAGAGGCCTTCACCTCGCCCCTTGTCTTTGGTCCCTTGCGGTCCTCTTTGGTCGTTATTGGACCTCGCAGCGACCACAGAGCAACCAGTCGCGAGCCGCGTCCATTGAGTGGCCCGGCTCGCCGGAGGTCGGTCCCGAAGGATGAGGCCGGCTCCAAACGGGCAGTCTGCAAGCGATTGCTTCGTCTTTCTTCAGCCGTCATTGCCGAGGGGGTTGGGAGCGGATCGCCCGGCTCGGTGGAAGGACCAGACCGCGATCCCGAGAAGGACGCCCCAGATCAGGAACCACAGGTCCCACAATCCGAGGTGCCAACGCAGCCCCCTCCAGTCGATGGGGGCGGCCGGGTGCACCGCACCGGTCTCGACCAGGATCGCCGCGAGGACCATAACTCCCCCATAAAGGATCAGGAGGGCGGCTGCGGCAGTCCCGGCGAGCAGCACCAACGGGCGAGGCACCCTCGCTCCGAAGGGCCGCACCAGGGCGAGCGCCAGGAAACCACCGAGCACCTTCAGCACGACCGTCGCCCAGACGATGATGAGAGTGGCCGTGCTCGGGGAGCGGGCCCACCGCTCCGCGAACCCTCCGACGGTGTCGAGCCCGCCGGTGCCGCCGAGGGCCCAGTACGCGCTGACGCCCGCGTGCCCGAACGCAAGCGCGCACGCGCCGTACGCGGCCCACCTCATGCCTGCCATGGAATGAGCAGGGCCCTGTTGCGGTTGGGCACCCACTTTCCCCGGCGTGATCGGCGACGATGGTCGGCGGGCCCGCAGCGCGTCCTTCATGCCAGTCATGCGAGTCATGCGATCACCTCTGTTGGTCTCGAATCCGTTCCTATGTTGGTTCCCAAAGCCTCTTTTCAGCGTCGTCCGTCGCACGACGCCACCTCTCCTCCGCGCCCCGCCTCAGCTCGCGCCCAATCGACGCGCTAGCCGCGCCAAATCCCGAACGGGTTCTCCGTTGTGCCCGGGCTCAGTCATCGTCAGTCTCTTGGAACGCCTGAGATAGGGTCGGGATGCCCCAGGAAGTGGGCCGAAAGGCCCGGACGTTTCGGGACCATCGAGCCGGACGGCGACGGTGACTGAAAGACGGTCCATCCGGTGCGACAGGTAGGTCCCTAGGATGGAAACCGATCGAAGGAGGTAGGGCGATGTCGAAAAAGAAGGTACTGGTCCTAGGAGGCAATTTCGCCGGGCTCACCGCTGCGATCAGCGTGAAGCACGAGCTCGGGAACGACGTGGACGTCACTGTCGTGTCGAAGGCCGATCACTTCCAGTTCAACCCGTCCTTGATCTGGATCCCCTTCGGCAAGCGCAAGGCCAGGGACGTGGCCTTCCCCCTGGCGAAGACGTTCGAGGCACACGGGGTGGAGTTCGTCCACGCCGAGGCCACCAAGATCGACCCCCCGGCCCAGAAGGTGGAGACCTCCCAGGGCGTCCACGGCTACGACTACCTGGTGATCGCGACCGGGTACCTGAACGACTTCGGCGTGATCCCCGGGCTCGGTCCCGGCGGCAACGCCTACTCGATCACCTCCCTGCAGGGGGCGGTCGACGCTGCCCAGGGCTGGGCCCGGTTCCTGAACGAGCCCGGTCCGGTGGTCATCGGGGCGACCCAGGGAGCGGCCTGCTTCGGGGCGGCCTACGAGTTCGTGTTCAACGTGGCCTACCACCTGAAGAAGCAGCGGCTCCGGGTACCGGTCGCCTACGTCAGCGCCGAGCCGTTCCCCGGGCACTTCGGGATCGGGGGGCTGCCCGGCGGGGAGAAGCTCCTCGGAATGTTCTTCCGCCGGCAGAAGATCGACGCCATCTGGGACGAGGCCATGGAGGAGGTCGTCCCCGGCGAGGTGCGCCTGACCGACAGGCGGAAGCTCCCCTTCCGCTACGCGATGGTGGTCCCGCCGTTCATCGGGGCCGACGTGGTCAAGGCCTCGGGCCTCGGAAACCCCAAAGGGTTCATCGACGTGAAGGACACCTACCAGACGCTCGGGTATCCGAACATCTACGCGGTGGGCATCGCCGCCGCCGTGAACGCGCCATGGGTCACGGCGAACGCGGTGGGGGTGCCCAAGACGGGGTTCCCCGCCGAGACCATGGCCCGGGTGGCCGCGGCGAACATCGCCTCCCAGATCCGGGGCCAGGAGCCGACCAAGGAGGAGAACTTCGCCGACATCCCCGCGGTATGCATCCTGGACGCCGGGAACAACGGGGTGGTGATCCTGGCCGACAAGATGCTCCCGCCCCGCAAGCGCGTGGTGATGATCCCCGGCCCCCAGTCCCACGCCGCCAAGATCGCCTTCGAGAAGTACTTCCTGTGGAAGGCCCGGCACGGGTACGTGAGGCTGCCGTAGGGACGTGGCCAAGACCTACGCCCTGGGTCCCAGCACGAGGCTGATCAATGGGGTATTCCGGGCCATGACCCGGCTCGGGGTCGGCGCTTCATACCGGCACATCTTGACGGTCCCCGGAAGGAAGACGGGGCGGCTCCACTCGACCCCGGTGGACGTGATGGAGGTGGGCGGCGCTCGCTGGCTGGTGGCCGGGTACGGCCCGGCCAACTGGGTGAGGAACGCCCGGGCTGCTGGCGAGGTGACCCTGGCCCGCGGGGCGCGCGCCGAACGGTACCGGGTCGTCGAGCCCGCACCGGCGGAGGCCGTCCCGGTGCTCCGGAAGTACATGACCGAGGTTCGCGTCACTCGCCCGTACTTCGATGCCGCTCCCGACGCCCCAGATGCGGCGATCGAGGCGGAGCTCCCCAGACACGCCGTGTTCCGGCTGATCCCGGCGGCCTGATCCGAACCGGGTCGACCTTCCCAGGCGAGACGGGTGCCCGTCGTTGCATCAAGACGGTTCCGCCGTCCGGGAGCTGTGCGCCACGTTCTGCCTCTGACGGTGGCGCGGGTCGAAGAGCTGCATCAGGCACAGGAGCGCCTCGGACCACGCTAATAGCGCTCCGGTCGGTTGTACTCGAGGTCGGTCACGCGCAGGCGGATGTACGGGAACTGGCCGGTGTCGTAGTACCAGACCCCAGCCCCTTCCACGGGGACCTTGATGCCTCCGAACTCGGCGTAGTCGGTGATCGGTGTCGACCACGGAAGAATCGCTTTCTTGGCGGTGTCGAAGCGCTCCGCCGTCATATCCGTGAGCCGGCCGCGATCGTCGAACATGAACGTGGCTGAGGCCGTCACACCGCCGTAGCTCATGGTCGCGATGGCGGACCGGTCATCCTTGGGCTGCCAGGTGATGTACGGACTGAGGATCCCCGCCGGGAACCACATCGTCTCGTTCAGGAAGCGAAGCATGGCGCCCTGGTTGAGGTCGGGGCTGCTGTCGTTGGCGACGGTGATGAGGGAGAGGATCCGCATCTGGATGCTCGCGCGCCCCTCCGCGTAGCGGTCGCGGCCGCTCACCGCGAGGAGCGGGGCCATCGTGAACCTCGCGCTCCAGAGGTAACCGGGCGGATCGGTGGTGTAGTACTCCTCGGCGCTGAACGGCATCCATTCCTTCTCTTCACCCATCCGGAACTCGCCCTCCTGCCTCAGGCGGACGATGACCGGGTACGGGGCGCCGATGACGTTCGATGCGCGCAGCCACCGCTGAACGGGCGCCGGGAGGTCGAGGATGTCCTGCTCAACGACGATGCGCGGACGGCCCTTCGCCGCCGCGAACAGCTGGTCCACCTCTCGGGCGATCCGACGGGTAGAAGCGATCCGGCCAACGGTCAGTGCAAGCGCGATCGCGACCACGAGAGCTGCGATCACCCTGACTGCGAGGACCGGTCACCTCCACGCTGAGCCCAAGGTGCAGGCCCTCCCGAAGGCCATTCTCACTTGGTCTGCGTGGACGGTGCACGTCTTTGGGAGAAGCACCGGTTCTCCTACGACGACGCCCTGCCGATCCCAGCTCCCGGCCACCGCGCGCCGGGGACGGACGGCGCGCTGGTGTTCCCATCGTTCCTCATACAGCTCGTGCAGCTCAGCCAACCCGATTGCGTCCTCCCGGGAGCGTGGGCAAGCAGGCCACCGGAAGCGAGACGGGGGACCACTGGAAGCGGTGAAGTTCGCTCTGAGGTCCGGATCACGGTCGGTGCGTAGCGTGGCCCTGGCCAGCGGTGGAAGACTTGGCCGGTGATCGAAGGGAGCTCAGCGGCGTCTCGAGCGGAACGCTGGCGCCGACAACCTCGGCGTGGGCGTCGCCGGAGCATCTGCGGCTCTCACCGGTCTCCTGTTCGTATCGCTCTCGATCAACCGGCCTGCTCAGGCGGCGTCCCGACGCGACCACGCCCGATCGCCCTCAAGGGGGTCCGCATCGAGTCCTCCTTCTACAGACCAAATGCTGGGACGCTCGGATGCCCGACACGAGGGCCGAGAGGCCCCCTACGCCGGTCTCAGCTGGAGAATCGATCTTCGGATCCGGGCCTCGGGGACGCCGACGCTGGCGCCTTGGCCGTCTCGGCACTCCACGGTTGATGCGCTCCCGTCAGGAGTTTTGTCTCTTTTGTCCTGCGAGATGCTCGGGTGTAGCGTTTGTTTTGTCCCTGGAGTGAACTGGGGCACGGGACGCAGGGTAGGAAGCAGGCAAGGGACCTAGCCGAGATCCGCCTCATGTCCCGAGGCCACGGAGCGGTCGAGAGGTCGCTTCGTCCCGGAAGCTCCAGGGACAACTCTGTTTCCAGGTGACGCTGCCCGCGACCCTCACGCATCCGGGACCGCCTGCAGACCCCATGTCCTGGTGTCCTTTGCCCCGCGCCTGGAGCGGTCGCAGCTCGGCCGCGCGTGATCCTCGGGCCTCGAGCGGCGAGATTGGCCGCTCCTCGGCGAATCTGATTTCGGTCTTCTACAGCTCCCCTTGACGCGGAGCGTAGGCCTACCGCGCTCGGAGTCGATCGCGTCCTCGTCGACCCGGAAGAAGCCGAGGCGCGCCGTCTCCACGATGATGCTCCCAGTCCGCTACAGAAAGGGGATCTGAGCGGCGGTCGGCGCCTCACACGCTGACGACGGCCTTCCCTCGCGCGTGCCCCTCCGCTAGATACCGGATGGCCTCGGGGAACTCGCTCAGCGGGTAGGTCCTGTCGATGACCGGGGTGACCTTGCCGGCCTCGATGAGCTCTTTCAGAACAACGAGGTCCTCGTTCCCTTCCTTCGACATGAGCGGCCGCAGGCTCTGGCCAACGAAGACCGACAGCACCGGCGCTCGCAGGATCTGGCGATCGAAGCCTGTTGGGTAAAGAAACCCGATCGGCGCTCTGACCACGCCGTTCGCGGGAAGGCCACCCTGCGGTCAGACTGCCCGGATGCTCTCGTGCTTTCGGTACCGACTGCTCCGCGGCCTGCTCCGTCTGCTCATGCGCTGCGGCGTCGATCAGGGGGATCTCGAGGCCGCCTTGCTCCGCCACCAGTTGAGGATCCTCGCTCGAGGGGGGAGCCGCCCGCTCTTCACTCCTGCTGATCGGGCGTTCCTGGCGGCGGCAGCCCGGCTGCTAGCTACGCCTAATGATCCCGCCTTTCGTGGCGGTCGAGTTTTCCTCCGACCAGGGCTAGAACCCGCATCTGCTCGCAAGCTGCAACATGTGGGGCCCAGCGGCTGAAACCGGTCTCAGCGCGTGCTTCATGAATCGAGGTCGAAGCGTTCTATCGCGTGCCGTGCCAGTTCCCGCCCGATGGCGAGTGAGCTCGTGGCAGCGGGCGAGGGTGCATTCCTTACGTGAATGATCCGGTCAGACCCTCGGAGGTCGAAGTCCTCGACCAGCGTCCCATTTCGGGCGAGAGAGCTCCGAGAGCCCGGTTCGCCAATAGCGAAGCGCTAGCCGAACGAACCCTGGGTACGTGAGCGTTCCGACGAGGTCACGCAGTGAAACATCTCGCCGTCGATAGCCCTCTCGAGCGAAGGCCAGCACGGCGTTCGGCCCGGCCCACACCTCACCGTCGATCCGCCGAGTGAGATGGACGCCCAGGAAGGGGAACCGAGGGTCCGGTACCGGATAGATCAGCCCTCGCACCATGTGACTGGCCCCGGGAGTGAGCCTGTAGTAATCGCCCCTGAAGGGCACGATTTGCGGACCCCCGTCGGAAGTCATCTTGGCCACCGCATCGGCCCACAACCCGGCGCAGGCGATGACGTACCGCGCAGCCAGGTCGCCGCGCGAACCCACGAGAATGACCTCTGAGGCGCGTCGTTGGATGGCGGTGACTCGCTGTCCAAAGTGGAACTCGACGCCGGAGCCCCGCAGGTCGCCTGCGAGCGCGGCAGCGACGGCTCGGAAATCCACGATGCCGGTCGCAGGGCTCCACAAACCGAGGAGCCCCCTCACGTGTGGCTCAAGCTCTCTGATCCGCTCGGGCCGAACCTCCTGCACCATCACACCGTTCGCGGTGGCCCGGTCGTGGAGTTCCCGAAGACGGGGAACCTCTTCTCGCGTGGTCGCGACGACGAGCTTGCCGCAACGTTCGAAGCGAATGCCTTTCGCGTTGCAGTACGTTTCGAGATCAACTCTACCCTCGCGGCACAAGCGGGCCTTGAGCGATCCGGGTGCGTAGTAGACGCCAGCGTGGATCACCCCGCTGTTGCGGCCACTCTGATGGGTGGCGAGGTCCCACTCCTTCTCCACTATGGCGAGGCGGACTCCGCGAAGTAGATTCGTGAGCTGATAGGCGGTCGCGAGACCGACCAGGCCACCTCCGATGATCGCGATGTCGTAGGGCCCGCTCACCGGGCGTCATTTTAGATTGGAGCCCGACATGCCCTGCGCAAGCACAGCGTGATCTCGCATCCTTGACTTGGCGTCCGAATGCCGCAGGGAGTGCCCGGAGACGCTGGGAGGATTTGCTTGCTCTGGTGTCGGAGGGCCGACCAGCAGAGACTGCCACCCGGCCTGGCGGCTCCGGTCATGGCCAGGATCGTTCGAGAGCCGCTGGCTTTTGACGGGCCCTCAGCGGGGGTTCACGAGACAGCCGGCCTCGTTCAAACTTAGACCGTGGACGAGCGCAAGGTTGCCACGGTGCTCTTCGCCGACCTGGTCGGCTCCACCGAGCTCGGGGGGAGTCAGGATCCCGAGTGGACCCGGGCCTTGCTCGAGCGCTTCTACGAAGCCATGGCAGCGGAGATCTCGGCTGCCGGAGGAACGGTCGAGAAGTTCGCCGGGGACGCCGTCATGGCGGCCTTCGGCGCGCCTGACGCATATGAGGACCATGCGGAACGGGCCCTCCATGCGGCGCTGTCCATGCGCCGGCAACTCG
>WNFZ01006361.1_pt1 | contig 10706 bp, 6 predicted proteins | sample 5400081 | NCBI WGS metagenome assembly WNFZ01 (sample SAMN13153365, study PRJNA577476) | soil metagenome | isolation source: 80 cm soil or saprolite under grassland replicate 1 | place: USA:California | collected 2016-06-15
GCGCTTCCATGGATTTTGCACGAAGTGCTTTAGGAGTGCGATGCGTCTTCGCATCGCTTTCTCCAGGCTAAGACCTGGCAGCAAAGGCGACGCGAGGACACCCGCACACAGTCGGGCAGGCAGTGCGCATTCCGAAATTCCGCCATTGCACGGATCGTGTCGCCGCGGCGACCGAGCTTCCGCGAAACATACCCAAGCTATGATGCAGGGATAGTTTTACCGATTGTTGAGAACTACTTTTGTCGCCCGTTTACCCATCTCAACCTCGGCGCTCACCTTCTGGATTTGCGCTGCCTGCTCTTTGAGCTGCGCAGTGAGAACTTCCATTCCTTTCTTCAACTGCGTGACGGTCGCTTCCTGCGCCTCCGCTTTGCGACCCTGTTCTTCGACTTTGCGATGTTCTTTGAGGAATTCATTGAGTAACATCGCGTTCACCTGGTCATAGCGCACGCTGTAGGGTTTTCCCTGCTTGTCGCGCACCACGAGGGCAGGGTTTATCTTTTCTACGTCTTCGGCGATTAAACCAAATTGCACAATGCCTTTGGGGTCCAGCTCCTTTTTGTAGCAGAAGATGACCGGGCGCAGCGCTAAGACCGCTTCGCTCGCCTTGTCCATGCCATGGATGTCCTGTTTGAAACGCGCTGAGGAGAGGACCGTGCCAAGCTTACCGTCTGAATCAATGTAAACCGCCGTCGCCGTTCCACCAGAGATGGGTGCCCCATAAATCCCGGCGACATAGACGTTCCCTTGTACGCCCGGGGTGCCGATAAAACAGCTGTTGCTGACGTTTGCACCTCCGCTGCCGACACAGATAACATGATCGGCCGTGGTAACACCCAGGCCAGCTCCAGCACCGAGAGCCGTGTTGAAACTGCCGGTGATGTTTGCAGCAAGCGCAGCTTGGCCGAGCGCGGTGTTAAAGTTGCCTGTGGTGTTATTTACGAGCGAAGCGACGCCCTCCGCTGTGTTGAACCCGCCAGTGGTGTTGTTATTGAGCGCGACATAACCACTGGCTGTGTTAGAAATGCCGGTGGTGTTGCGAAAAAGCGTCCCAAAACCAACGGCCGTGTTGTTGTCGCCCGTGTTGTGATTGAGCGCTCCGTAACCAGTGGCAGTGTTGTAGTTGCCGATTGCGTTGTTCGTCAGCGCAAAAGCGCCGACGGCACTGTTGAACCAACCAATGGTATTGCCGTAGAGCGCGTAAACGCCAATGGCAGTGTCGTTGCTGCCGCTTGTGTTGCTGAACAGGGCCCGAATACCCGTCGCCGTATTGTTTTTGCCGGTAGTGTCGTGATTGAGCGCCTGGAAACCAAGGGCTGTGTCCCAGATCCCGCTGGTTAGACTCAGGAGCGCGTCGGTTCCCTCAGCAGTATTGCCGCCCGCATAGCCGCCATCTGGCGCCGGACTGACCGCGAAAGCAGTCGGGGCAGGCCAAAGCGCGAAGCAGGCAAGCAAAATCGCTGTGAATACGGCGTTTCGATTTTTCATAAACTTAACTTCCTCTCATTGTTTGGGCCTTCTCTGCCTCCTCGTTATTGAGGAGTCTTGTTTGGCCCTTCCACTGATGTACTTCGTAAAATCCGGCGATTCGTTATACGGAAAATGGGAAAAACTTAAGAACCACGGATTTCACGGATGATGGCCCGTCCAAGCGAAGATTCTAAACAGAAGATAACAAAGGAAACAAAGATTCTGTGCCGCGCGGGCTAGAAAAACCTTCGTTAGCTTCGTTTACTTCTGTGACTCTGTTTCTGCTTTTGGGTTCTCACCGGCATGGTTTATTCAGCACCACCTTGGGCGTTGGCTTGCTCATCTCAATCTGGGCGCTGACCTTTTCGATTTGAGCTGCCTGCTCCTCGAGAGTTGCAGCGAAAACTTCCATCCCTCTTTTGAGCTGGCTGATCGTGCCTTCCTGCTTTGCAGCACCAGAATTGAGTTGCATGATCGTCGCTTGCTGTTCTTCAATCTTGCGGTGCGCTTTGAGGAATTCATTAAGCAACATCGAATTCACCTGGTCGTAACGCACGGTGTACGGTTTTCCTTCTTTATCGCGTACCACCAGGTCTGGATTCACCTTTTCCACATCCTCGGCTACGAGTCCAAACTGCGGGGTTCCTGCAGGATCAATCTCTTTCTTGTAACGAAACGTGACCGGTTTGAGCGCCAGGAGCACCTCGCTGGCTTTGTCTATCGCTTTGATCTCCTCCTTAAAGCGCTTTGAGGAGGTGGTCGTGCCGAGTTTGTTGTCAGAGTTAACAAGAACCGGGATTCCGTTGGCAGAGGTTTGGCCGAAGATACTGGCGATGTAGCAGGCGTTGCTCTCCCCTGGGACGCCCAGCATCCCTGAGCCGATATAAACGTTGCTGGAACCGGATGCGAGGAGGCCAGCGCTATTTCCCAAGGCTACGTTGAAGTTGCCTGTGGTATTCTCGTTGAGCGCGGCATGACCGATGGCTGTGTTGGAGGTGCCAGTGGTGTTGCGAAACAGAGCAACTGTTCCGATAGCGACACTTTGTTCGCCAATCGTATTGCTGAACAGCGCGCCAAAACCAGCGGCTGTATTGTCGTCGGCGGTGTTGCGATAGAGAGCTCCATAACCGTTGGCAGTGTTCTGACTGCCTTTCGTGTTATTCGCGAGCGCAAAAGCGCCTGCGGCAGTGTTGAAAAACCCGGTGGTGTTGCCGTAGAGCGCATAAACGCCATTGGCGGTGTTGTAGCTGCCGCTGGTATCGCTGAACAGGGACCGGAGACCGATCGCCGTATTGTTCTTGCCGGCAGTGTCGTGATTGAGCGCTTCGAAACCAAAGCCGCTGTTCCAAACGCCGCTGGTCAGACTAACGAGCGCCCCATTGCCATAGGCAGTGTTGGTTTGCGCTTGCGCTTTTGGGATAGCCGCAAAGCAGATCAGCAGGAGCGGGATGAGAAGTCCCGATCCGGCAGCCGCCGGACGGACGTGTTCGAATTGGATTGATCGTTTCATGACTTGATAAGTTTGTTCGTTCGGAAGAGTTCTTATTGAACTGCAATTCTTACGGATCACTGGCGAACATTTGCGGCGCGGGTTTGCTCAGTCGAACCTGATCGCTAACTCTCTGGATTTTTGAGTCCTGCTCTTTGAGGCGAGCAACGACGGTTTCCATTTCCTTTTGCTGTTGCGCGATAATCGCTTCCTGTCTTGCTACAGTTATCTTTAACTGGCTGATTGTGCTTTTCTCTTCCTGCACCTCGCGGCCTTGTTCTTCGACCTTGCGGTGCTCTTTGAGAAATTCATTAAGCAACATGTTGTAGATGGCCGTGTATCGGACGCTCTCGATTTGCCCCTTCCCATCCCGGATCGCCAACTTGGGATCGACCTTGGCCACATCCTCAGCAACAAGGCCGTAGTCGAGGTTTTGGCTGGGATCAATGTTCTTCTTGTAGCGATAAGTCACTGGTTTGAGCTGGTAAAGCACTTCACTGCCGGTGTCCATGGGCGCGATGTCCTCTTTGTAACGCCGCGACGAACTGGTATGGCCGAGCAGGCCATCGGAAAGCCGCACCGTAACATAGTCCGCGCCGTTAATAGGAGGCTGAACGGTGCTGTTAATGTTGCGGATCCAGGTTTGCCCGTCCAGTCCTGCAACCCCCGCGACCCCCTGGCCGATAGCAACATTGCCATGTCCGGTAACGTTATAGCCGGCACCCTCACCGATCGCAGTGTTCCCGTTTCCCGCTACGTTATCGTGGAGCGCATTAGTACCAACCGCTGTGTTCAAGGCGCCGGTGTCGTTGGCCTCGAGGGCATCCGCCCCGTCAGCCGTGTTGCTGTCCGCCGCGGTGTTATGCTCGAGAGCGCCGACACCGGTCGCCGTGTTGGTAGAGCCGGTGGTGTTGAACTCAAGCGCTGCCACACCGTTCGCCGTGTTGTAGTCGCCGACGGTGTTGAACTGGAGCGCTGCAGCACCGGTGGCCGTGTTGACGAAGCCCGTCGTGTTTCGCTCGAGTGCTTCAACACCGTTGGCCGTGTTGTAAGCGCCGGTGGTGTTCGCCCCGAGTGCTGCAACGCCCTCGGCCGTGTTGACGCTGCCGATGGTATTCGAAGCTAGCGCGCCCCTGCCGAAGGCGCTGTTGGAGAAGCCGGTAGTGTTGCGATTGAGCGCAAGATAACCGTTGGCCGTGTTGCTGTCGCCGGTAGTGTTGCGGTAGAGCGCACCAAAACCAGTGGCCGTATTTCTGTCGGCGGTGTTGCTGTAGAGCGCACCGTAACCGTTGGCAGTGTTGTAATTACCGCTAATGTTATTCGCCAGCGCATACGCGCCAACGGCACTGTTGTACCACCCGTTGATATTGGCGTGCAGCGCGTAAACGCCAGTGGCGCTGTTGTAGTTGCCGCCGGTATCGCTAAACAGGGCCCGAACACCTGTCGCCGTATTGTTCCCGCCGACAGTGTCGTGATTGAGCGCCTGAAAACCAAGGGCTGTGTTCCAGACCCCGCTGGTTAGACTCAGAAGAGCGTCGGCTCCCTCAGCGGTATTGCCACCGGGGTAGCCGCCGTCCGGCGCCGGACTTACCGCCTGCGCTTTCGGCGAAACCGCAAAGCAGGCAAGCGCAAGTAGAATTGCCGCGAGTATGGTGTTTCGATTTTTCATAAACTTAGCTTCCTCTCATTGTTTGGGCCTTCTCTGCCTCCTCGTTATTGAGGAGTCTTGTTTGGCCCTTCCACTGATGTACTTCGTAAAATCCGGCGATTCGTTATGCGGAAAATGGAGAAACTTTTGGGAACCACGGATTACACCGATTACACGGATGATGGCGCCACCCAAGCGAAGACTCTAAACAGAAGATAACAAAGGAAAACGAAGATTCTGTGCCGCCGAAACTAGAAAAACCTTCGTTAGCTTCGTTTACTTCTTTGACTCTGTTTCTGCTTTTGGGTTCTCGCCGTTATGGTTATTCAGCACCACCCTGCCCGCCGGCTTGCTCACCTCAATCTGCGCGCTCACTTTTTGCAGACCCGATGCCAGGGCTTCAATTTGTTTTTCCTCTTCCGCCAGCTTGGACTGAAAGTTTTTCTGTTGCTCGACAATGAGCGCTTCCTCCTTCGCCACCGCAGACTTTAACCGGGTAATGCTCGTTTGTTGTTCCGCGACTTTTTTGTGCTCCTTTAGGAATTCATTGAGCAACATGTTGTAGATGGCCGTGTATCGGACGCTCTCGATTTGCCCCTTTCCATTCCGGATCGCCAATTTGGGATCGACCTTCGCCACATCTTCAGCAACAAGGCCATAGTCGAGGTTTTGACTGGGATCGATGTCCTTCGTGTAGTGATAGGTTACCGGTTTGAGCCGGTAAAGGACTTCACTGGCGCTGTCCATGGGTTTGATGTCCTCTTTATAACGCAGGGAAGAACTCGTATGACCCAACAAGCCATCGGAAAGTCGCGCTGTAACGTAGTCAGAACCATTAACAGGAGGCTGGATGGTGCTGTTGATATTCGAGATATACGTATGACCGACTTCGTCGGCAACTCCGGTTACGTTCGTGCCAATATAGACATTGAAGCTGCCCGTGGTAACGGTCGCGCCCGCGCCATAACCGAGCGCCGTATTAGCGCCGCCAGAGATGTTAATCAATTAGCGCATCAACGCCGACAGCCGTGTTTGTGCCGCCGGTGGCGTTGTCACCCAGTGCTTGATAACCAACAGCCGTGTTGAAGATGCCAGAGGAGTTGTTCAGGAGCGCTTGTGCGCCGGTGGCGGTGTTTTGGATGCCATCGCCGTTGATATTGAGCGCGGCGTAACCGTTGGCCGTGTTGTCGCTGCCAGTATTGTTTAAGAGTGCCCAAGCACCAGTGGCGGTGTTGTTGACACCCGTGGTGTTCAGATACAGCGCACCCGAACCGAAGGCGCTGTTGCTGTAGCCTTCGGTATTGTGAAAGAGCGCATCAGCGCCGGTGGCCGTGTTGTCGTGGCCGGTGGTGTTGCGATTGAGCGCTTGATTACCGGTGGCGGTGTTACTGGAGCCGATGGCGTTCTTGTAGAGTGCACCAAAGCCGGTGGCCGTATTGCCGCTTCCGGAATCGCCGTTTATCGTGGTATTGTTGTAGAGCGCTCCGTAGCCATTGGGCCGTATTGTAGTTGCCGCTAATGTTGTTCGCGAGCGCAAAAGCGCCAACAGCACTGTTGTACCACCCGTTGATATTGGCGTAGAGCGCATAGACGCCATTGGCGGTGTTGTCGTTGCCGCTGTTGTTGCTAAACAGGGAGCGAAGACCGGTCGCCGTATTGTCCTTGCCCGTAGTGTCGTGATTGAGCGCTTCGAAACCAAGGGCTGTGTTCCAGATCCCGCTGCTGAGGCTCAGCAGCGCGTCAGTTCCCTCAGCGGTGTTGGCGCCGGCGTAACCGCCATCCGGCGGCGGAGTGACCGCTTGCGCCCTCTGGGCGAGCGCAAAGGAGCCAAGCACAAGGGCGATAAGACTCAAAGCGGACCGCCAACGAATAGTGGTAGTAGGTGACCCGCCTTCGCCAAGCTTCGGCGTGGCGGGATACTGAGAAGTGATTAGTGGATTCATAGGTCTCATTGCTGTGTTTTAGTTTGTAGTGTTCAATCTTCTATATCCGTTTCATCTGCGTTATTCGTGGCCAGTCACAAGCCTTTACGGATTGCCCAGCACGACTTGCGGTGCCGACTTGCTGATCTGGAGCTGTGCGCTCACTTTCTGGATTTGTGTGCGCTGTTCTTTGAGCTGCGCCGTGAGAGCTTCCATTCCTTTCTTTAGTTCGCCGATCGTGGCTTTCTGTTCGTGTATTTCACGCGCTTGTTCCTCCACTCTTTTGTGCTCTTTGAGGAATTCGTTGAGCAACATCGCGTTAACCATTTCGTAGTGCACACTCTCGGGCTGCCCTTTAGAATTGCGCGCTATCAGATGCGGGTTTGCCTCGGCTACTTCCTCAGCAATCAAACCAAATGCGGCCGACTGGTTGGGATCAATCTCCTTCTTGTAGCGGTAGGTGACCGGTTTCAGCCGGTAGAGCGCTTCGCTTGCGTTCGTCATCGGTTTGATGTCTTTCTTGTAACGCCGCGAGGAACTGCTGTGACCGAGCAAACGCGTGTTCAAGTTCACGGTGACGTACTCAACATCGGTACCCGGGGGCTGGACGGTGCTGTTAATGTTGGAGATATACGTGTGACCGACCTCGTCAGCCACCCCGCCTAGTCCGACGCCGAGATAGACATTGAAACTACCCGTTCTAACAGCTGCGCCAGCGCCGTTGCCGATGGCCGTGTTGTTTGCGCCGGTGGCGTTTCGAAACAGCGCTTGGTAACCGATCGCCGTGTTGGCGCCGCCAGTGTCATTGGCAGCAAGTGCTTCCCAACCAATAGCCGTGTTGAAGTTGCCACTGGAGTTGTTCAGGAGCGCTTCTGCGCCGATGGCGGTGTTGTCAATGCCGCCACGGTTGAGAGCGAGCGCCGCCGCACCGTCGGCTGTATTGTTACTGCCAGTATTGTTGACAAAGAGGGCTGAAACACCCGTTGCCGTGTTGTTGAGTCCGCTGGTGTTGCTAAAGAGCGCTCGGGAACCGTTGGCGGTGTTGCCACTGCCGGTGTTCGCCGCCAGTGCAGCATAACCGAAGGCGCTATTGGAAATGCCACTGGTATTGGCAGAGAGTGCATACGCCCCAAAGGCCGAGTTCGAGTCTGCGATGTTGTTCAAGAGCGCGTTCACTCCCATGGCCGTGTTAAAAGAGCCGCTGACGTTATTACGCAGGCCATTAGTCCCCACAGTGGTGTTGGCGCGGCCGGTGGTATCGCTGAAAAGCGAAAAACCCCCAAGGGCCGTATTCCATACGCCCGTAGTGAGACTAAACAGCGCATTCTGTCCCTCAGCCGTGTTGAATCCCGGATAGCCGCCGTCCGGCGCAGGGACGACTGCTTGCGCCCCGGGTAAAAGCACAAAGCAAGCCAGCACCGACAGGATCGTGTTGAATAGGATGTGTCGATTTTTCATAAGTTTAATTTCCCTTCCTTGTTTTGCCCTTTTCCGACTCCTCCTTATTGGAAAGTCAGTTCTAGCCTTTCACTGATGTACTTCGTAAAATTTCGCGCGGCGTTACGCGGAAAGAGCAGAAACTTAGGAACCACGGATTCCGCGGATGTCGCGGATAAGGTCAGCGAACAAACAGAACGAAACCAAAGCAGCGGAGGTCGATTTAGTTCCGCCGAAAGAAGTCAGAAACCACTAACAAGAATTCGTGTGATCATTTGTGGTTTATTCGTGGTTAACGCCTCGTGAATCATCTTCTGATCCGTCCGGCAGCTGCCGGATCCGCGCAATCTGTGGTTAAATTTAGTTCGGCGCGAGGGAGGCGACGATTTTTTCGAAGCACGGGTCGCCGCGCAACGGATCCCACCAAGGCAGCAGCTTCAATTCACCATAGCTGACGCCGCCCGGAAGGCGGCTGGCGCGGACAAGCTGTTCGCAGGCGAGATCTTTATTCCCAGCCCAGGCTGCTATTCTAGCCAAACACACGATTAAGCGCATGCCGTTGATCGCATCTTTTTCCACGGGAAGCAGCTCGATCGCGCGCCAGCCCTCGCGCAGCGCTTCCTCTTTTCGTCCCAGGCCAGCGTCGATTAAACCGAGCACGCATAGAGGACCAGCATCATCAAGATGGGCGCGAACCACTTTCTCTTGCTCCGCGCGGGCCGCAGTGAAAGCGGAACGTGCTTTAGCATCGTCTTTTGTCATCCGAGCGATTAGGCCTTCTCCGAAACGCGGGCTGTATCTTAAAGTGGCGCTGCCAAAACCGTTTTCACCCAACGCGGCTAAAGCATTGGCAGCGGCGGCAGGGTCGCGCTCTGCCAATGCGCAAATGAGCCAGCTATCGGCCACACTTTGGATCGCACCACGGCCTTTCGCGTGGAGTTCATCGATCAGTTGATGCACGGGTTGTGTATTAGCTCTCCAGTCGCATTCCACCTCCGCGCGCGCGACTCTCAACCCGGTGTCATTCGGCTCGATCGCTAAGGCGCGGTCCAGCATGGCTGCTTCGTCGCTGTAGCGGCGAAGGTAGGCATAACCGAGGCCGATCCCTAGTAGCAAGGAGCTGTTGCGTGGGTCGAGCTCAACCGCCTGTTCCATGTCGCGCGTGGACTCTTCCCAGCGCCCTTGGCGACGTTCGACGTAACCCTTGAGCTCAAATAACCGGGCGTCATTAGGGAGGGTCTGGCGGGCAGTCTCTAGTTCCGCCAGCGCTCCGTCATAATCACGGTATCCGCGAAAAAGATTCTCCGCTCGCGCGAGGTGCGCTTCGCCCGAATCCGGACGGAGCTGAAACGCGGATTGGATAGCCGCCTCTGCCAGCGCCAGACGTGAAGGCGTACGATCGTAACCAAACGAGTAAAGCTGGTCGTGAGTCCGAGCGAGTTGGCAATATGCCTGGAAAAAAGTTGCGTCATGCGCGGCAGCTTGGTTCAACAGATCGGCCGCCTTCAGCAAGTACCCTTTTGTGCTCCTGGTAAAGGTCACAGTCAGAAGAAGATTTTTGGCGCGGCTATAGAGATTGAACGCGGTGAGATCGGCTGTCGGCGGGCGCTGTATGGCTAGCCTTTCAGCGCGCGAGACTTTGACGTGAAGCTGACCAGCGACCTTTTGCGCGATCTCACTCTGGATAGCGAACACGTCTTTCAAATCGCGATCATATTGCTCCGCCCAGATATGGGTATCAGTGCGGGTGTCGATCAACTGCGCGTTTATGTGCAGCCAGGCTCCAGTCTTTCGCACGCTACCTTCCAGTACATGCGATACCCGAAGCGCATCACCGATCTGGCGTGTGTTGTGCTGGTCACGATACTGCATGACGCTCGTCCGACTGATGACCTTGAGGTCAGCAATTTTCGCCAGCTTGGTCAAAAGATCGTCCTGGACACCATCGGCAAAGGAGGCGTCCTCTTTGTCGTTGCTCAGATTTTCAAATGGCAACACTGCGATTCCAGCCATTGCGGGACGACGGAATAGCTCGCTTTTCCAAACGATCACACCGACCGCTGCTATCAGGGCGAGCGACAATGTGACGACAGCCGCAACCGTTGGATTTCGTTGCAGCCATTTCTTTCCTCGAGCAACAACTCCGGTGCGCCGGGCTTGGATTGGTTCGTGTTTTAGCCAGCGCTCAAGGTCTTCTGCCAACGCGAGAGCGGAAGAGTAGCGGCGCTCGGAATCTTTCTCCAGACACTTGAGGCAAATGGTAGAAAGATCGCGATCTACTTTCGGATTCCACAGACGCGGTTGCCGTGGCTCGGTTTCCAGAAGTAACTTGATAGTCTCGTAGGTTGTTCCTCCAGCAAAAGGCGGATGGCCAGTTAGAAGTTGGTAAAGCACTGCACCAAGCCCGTACACATCTGTTGCGCTGGTTAGCTTGGCGTTATTACCGGCTGCTTGTTCCGGCGCCATGTAACTGGGTGTGCCTAGCACTTCGAGCGTGCGCGTGACCGTGCTCTCAGATTCGACTAATCGGGCAAGGCCGAAATCGGTGAGATGCGGTTCGCCTTTTGCGTCGAGCAGGATGTTTCCCGGCTTGATGTCGCGATGCAGAATGCCGTGTTCATTCGCGTAGGAAACGGTGCGGGCCACCTTTGCGATTAATTCCACGGCGCGCCGAATTGGCATTGGTTCGCGCCTTACCACTTCGTCAAGCTGGCCTCCTTCGACGAACTTCATGCTGAAG
>WNFZ01006365.1_pt1 | contig 10705 bp, 10 predicted proteins | sample 5400081 | NCBI WGS metagenome assembly WNFZ01 (sample SAMN13153365, study PRJNA577476) | soil metagenome | isolation source: 80 cm soil or saprolite under grassland replicate 1 | place: USA:California | collected 2016-06-15
TGTTGGCAAGCGCGGGATCAGAGACCAGGATTGCCTCATCCGCGCCCATAGCGAGGGCGTGTTTCAATGCTTCCTTGGCTGTTTCTGGCCCAAGGCACAAGGCGGTGACTGTGCCGCCCTGGGCTTCCTTTTGTTGTAGCGCGCCTTCAACCGCGTACTCATCGAACGGGTTGATGACCAGCGGCGCGTCTCCCCACATGACTTGCCCACCCTCGGCTTTGACTTTCGCTTCCGAGTCGGGCACTTGTTTGATGCAGGCGATGATTTTCAATGTGAGACTCCTTGATTTATGATTTCAATTTATCGAACTAGTGAAGAGTGTCAGTTGATTTTGAGGCCATAAGTGGCACATATTCTATCTGCCTAACATGAACGTCATAATAACCAAAATGTCCGCTCCGATGACTGCGATCAATCCTATCGTGCTAAATATCTTCTGCCAGAGCACCCATCTCTCTTTGTTCTGCATGCGCTTGAAGAAGAACTCCCTAAATGGATAAATAGAAGGTCGGCGGGTGAGGCTGGCGCGGATATCTTCGTAATATGAGTCCGTTTTAAACCAGAGTCTGTAAGTGTTGAAGAAAAAGATCCCACTGAAGAGTAAGAAGACGAGGGTGAAGCCGAATGACGGGGAGGCGAGAGTAGACATAATCCTTTTTAACCACCAAGAACATGAAGGAAATCTGTTTTGGTCTTAAAAATCTTAGTGCTCCTTAGTGCTCTTTGTGGTTAAGCGGTAACTTGTCATTTCAGGGTTGTAAAACTGATAAGCTTCCCTGTCCTCAATTCCAAGTCACAGGCATGACCGCCGAGCGTATAGGCGGAAAACGTCTCGCCGTCTTTGTTCAGTGTAACCCGCGAGAATAAGGTTTTGGGGTCCGGTTTTTCGGCTCTCCAGATAATCCTTCCATCCTGGGAGGCCATATACAGATTGGATTCATCCCAGGGGAAGCCTGCTGGATTCTCCAAGAAAATATCTCCGAGAAACGTTTGAATTGTTTTTTCAATTGTTGTGTGAAGAGGTCGAAATTCCATCTAAATTATCCTTGCCATTCTTTCTCATTATAAGGAGGCAGTTCACAGCGCAAAGGCTTGTCCGTTCTTTCGCCCAAAGCATAGCCTGCCTGAATTAAGGTCTGAATTTCGGAACTACCTTCGTAAATCATTGCGCCTTTGGAGTTGCGCAGATAGCGTTCTACATCATATTCGTCACTGAAGCCATAGGCGCCATGGATTTGGACCGCTTCGTTTGCGGCACTAAAGGATGCTTCAGTGGCAAATTTCTTGGCGAAAGACGTCTCCCGGGTGGGACGCCTGCCTTGATTTTTGAGCCAGCCAACTTGGTAGTAAAGCAGTCGCGCAATCTCGTAATCCTGAGACATTTTCGCGATTTTTTCTTGGATCAACTGATGTTCAGCAATCGGTTTGCTAAAAGACGTACGGGTTTTGGCATATTTCACACTGGCTTCCAGTGCAGCACGGATAATGCCCGTTGCCCCAGAAGCTACGGTATATCGTCCATGGTCAAAGCCAGACATGGTAATCTTGAAGCCTTCGCCTTCTTCGCCGATGCGGTTTGCAACAGGGACTTTTACATCGGTAAATGAGATCCAACCTGTCACTCCTGCGCGTACGCCGAGTTTGCCGTGAATATCGCCTGTTTTGACGCCTTCAGTATGTAAGTCAACGATGAAGGACGTGAGGCCCTCCGAAGCTTTTTTCGCCGAAGGATCCGTTTTAACGGTGACCATTGCGAGGTCCGCTTTGGAGGCGAGGGAAATCCATATTTTTTCACCGTTAAAAATGTAATAGTCTCCATCTCGTTTTGCGGAAGTACGCATAGCGGCAACATCTGAGCCCATACCGGGTTCGGTAAATGCACCGCATCCGATCTTTTCGCCTCTTGCCAGTGGGATAAGGAAATTCTGCTTCTGTTCTTCACTTCCCCACTGAAACAACGTCATCGAGCATAGACCAGTATGCACCGACATAACGACGCGCAGAGAAGTGTCGATAGCTTCGAGTTCCTCACAGGCGAGGCCCCAGGAGATGTAGTCCATGCCCTGGCCCCCGTAACGGACGGGAAAGCAGATACCCAGGATACCAAGTGCGCCCATACGTTTGAGGGCAAAAGGAATAGGTTCCTGGTTGCGGTCATATTCTTTGATGACTGGGGCGATTTCCTTCTGAGCAAAGTCGCGCACCATCTTCTGCGCCATGATGTGTTCGGGGGAGAGTGAAAAATCCACGATAGTCTCCGGGAGCGTGGTGGTAGTTGGTCAGGTAGCCTCTATTCTACTCACCGTGGCCAATAACTTTGTGTATTATATCTCAAACCAAGATTGACCACCGAACGGTCAATAACTAAAAGAACGCATTGTTGAATTAGGCTAACAAGACTACTCATCAATTTGTGGAATCATTGCTGTCTTTGCGCCCGATAGATCCTCTGAGCTGCTATCCAGCCATATCCGCCCAGCCCAAGCCCACTGATGAGGATGATTAAAAATATCCAAAAAGAGGGTCCGAGGATAATTTTCTCCGGGTAACGGATAAGGGCAATCAGAAGCATGGCGCAATACACAGCATATGCAAGCGCCCCGCCGCGGATCCGTATCCAATCATTTTCCCAGAGGGCATGGCCGAGAATTACACCAATTCCAACCAGCCAGGCAGAGACGGCGCGTGCTGTGAGCGGAGTCAATTCCCAAAGCCAAAATCGAGATAGTGCTTCAGGCGCAACGAATAAAGGGATACCAAAAAGGAGCATAAGCGCGACATGGACGCTCAATGTAGCCGTCAACCATCTTGGAAGAGGATGCTCACGAGGAGGATCACCACCAGTTACGCGTGCCTGTTGCCAGAGGGCTGCAATCTGGACAATCGGTGCGATGATATAAATAATCAGCCAAACCCAGGAAAAAAAGACTGCCGAAGGCAGGTTAGATGTGACAATATGAAACTTGTCAACATGCAATAAGGTTGCGACGAGTGTAAGCAGAGTAAAAACCAGGACACCTGGGAATGCAACTCTGGCATTTGCCCATAATTTCTCATTGCGATAAAGAAATACAAGGATAAATCCTGCACCAAACCCAGCGCCTAAATAGGCTGCTGAGAGGGGATTTTGAATCGTCCATGCGAAGTACTTGTCCGTCGAACTTGTGAAAAAATATAGTTGAAGAATGGCGATGATCTCCACGACGGTGGCGAAATTTAACCAGCCGCGTGCGAGAGGCAAAGTGGGCTTATATTTGGCTTGACTATTCATAACTCCTCCAAAGTGTCTTGATTTACCGCTTGTGCCGTAGCCTCCATTGAGTTTTGTGGAAGTTGCGGTACAAGTACCGCAGCCCCCATACAGTTTATGTGAAAGCTGCGGTACTTGTTGCATCAGTTACTAAACTTTTGGAACAACATGCGGTACTATGTAATTTGTTAGATAATGCCATCGTTTGAATAAGCTTTTATAACTCCCCGAATGATAATTCGTTTAAGTGATTTTCGTAATGATTTGAGATAAAAATGCCCGATGCAGATCTAATTTGCATCGGGCTATCGGATGTGGGTGTCCTCTATCATGATTTTCTTTCGACACCCATGTTGCTCAGCTCGTCCGAATTGATGTTTTCGACGAGCAGGTCTGCGCCTGCAAGGATGAGGAGCAGGAGCAAGATGATTGACACTGCAACGATGAACATAGGTCAACTCCTTTCTCTTTAAATACTATAACAATTTTGGAACAAAAAAGCTATATCCCCTATCAGTACTGTAATGAGAAGGCCATACAACTTTGAAAGGGATGGTTATCAAACGTTTTTCAATAGATTTAGTTCCACGATCTTTATTCTATATACATAGTGTTCAGAAGGAATGAAAAAGTTGTGACGAATGGGTCTCATTCTTAACTATATAAGGAGGTCATTTGGTATGGGCTAATGGATCGACAAGGAAGAGGAATAGAATGTCAGCAATTACTAAATAAGCAAGAACGAGAACGAATTGATCGGACTAATCTATATCTGCTCAAGGACGCAGCGATTAATACCTTAACTGCTCTGGTTCCATACGTCTTGATGGTGCTCACAGTATATGAGTTACTGACTTATAGAAGGGTATGCCATTCCTAGAGCCTTAAGCACTTTCAGTGTAGCAATTGCAGAACATAATCGTAGATACACAACTTAGACTAGCACGCCTTGCCTTCAAGTTTGGAGGTGACCTGCCAACGTGTCAGTCTGATCACGCTAGCAAAATTTCTCTATTCTTCAAGTCAGAAGATGGTTCGCAAGATAGATCTGCGATGATTTTGCGCTCTCAATGGCATTTGCCGTACCTTAATAAAGCTAAAATATAAGCTAATTATGCTTGACGTAGCCAAAACCATACATTAAAATAACATAAACGAAACGAAATTGTATTGTTTAATGTTTGAATAAGTTTGATATCGTGCTTTATAAGAATATAAATAATTCTGATCTTGGGGGTTTATATACAATAAGATGTTCCACCCTCCTTAATGTTTTTTGATTTGATAAATCCTCAATAAGCTTGATTCATATAATCTTCAAAAGAAAGAGGTGATCATCGAAAAATAATCGGAAGTAAAGCATCGGAATCATTAATGAGTGCCACGGACAAGACATATTGGATATCGTAAACATTCATTCAATTTCAAAGAAAAGAGGAGACCGAAATGAAGAAAACGATTCAAATAATCATCAGTCTGATCGTTGCAATTTCGACACTATTGCTAGCATCCGGATGTGGAAACGCCGCACCAGGTGGCAATGCAGCACAACCTGTGAAGCTGACCGTTTGGATAAACGGAAGAGACAGCTTTATCGGCCCAAGCGAACAGAAACTCGCGCAGGACCAGTGGTATATATCTCAGGCCTTCAAACGCTTTGAAACAGCAAATCCTGGTGTTACGCTTGAACTAGCAGTGCAGTCAGATGCCTTGCAGGCACACCAGACGTTTAGAACGGCCGGGCTTGCGGGGAATGCACCTGACATAGCGAACCTATGGGCCGGTACGTTCATCTTTGCCCTCCGTGATGTAACTCAGGATATCCGCCAGTACATTCCCAAAGATGACCTCAACAACATCAATGGTTGGGACACCGTTACCCTGGACTTCAAGGAAGGCAATCCAATCATCGGGTATCCGCTTCCAAACAACCAGGTGTGTTTCTTCCTGTACAACAAGAAGATCATCCAGGATAGCGGTCTAGACTTCGAAAACAATCCACCGCGAACCATCGATGATTTCATGGCGGCTTTGCAGAAGATCAAAGACAAGGGATACCAACCCATGGCTGCGGATGAAGGCCAGGGCTACGTCTACAACTTCTTTTATATTGCCGCCTACTGGTGGGTGCAACAGAATGGTCTTGAGCCAATCCTGGCTGAAGATCGGGGCGAAGCCAATTTCGCTGATGATCAGGCGCTTCTGAAGGCCTTGCAAGTTTATCAAGACCTTTACACCAAAGGTTACCTGAATCAGGATGCGGCTACCTCCGCCGATTCGCAGAATAAGTTCTTCGCAGGTGAGGTTGCCCTATTCCCCAATGGGTCATTCGGCGTAAAGGATGCCCAGGATGCCTTGGGTGAGGATAACGTTGGGGCGATACTGCCACCCGAGATCTCGGCCGATGCCAAGATCAAGAACAGCCTCATCGGCGGGCCTGGTCAAAGCCTAGTGGTTTCCAAGAATTCCAAGAATCCCGAAATGGCAGTGAAGCTGATGTCCTTCCTGAACTCCAAGGATGAGTTCCTCAAGTTCAGCCAGGTCCAGACCGTGATGCCAGTCCGCAAAGATGTCACGGCTGACGACATGGGTATCAAGCCGGGCTCTATTGCTGCCAAGATGTTTGACTGGAGCCAGCACTATACGTTCTGGGTGGACAATGAGCTGTCGGGACCCGTGGTCGACGATTTCAACAAGCTCCTGCCGCTCGTTTTAACCGGCAAGATGACCCCGCTTGAGTTCGCTCAGCAAGTTGACAAAGATAAGATGCAGAAATAAGCATAAGTATCATCATGGGGTACTCCAGAAACAAAGGAGTACCCCATGACAATTTGCCACGTTAATGTCGGAGAGCGGGTGGCAAAAGAGAACTTAACCATAAGAGCACATTCCCGGCTTTCACCCACCCAGGCTATAAAAGTTTTTCCCTTTATACTCGACGAAAAATCAGGACTAAGAAAACATCAGATCATGAAAGGTTTTTTGAGCACCAACTTTCGCAGGACCAAGGCGCTGCACGGCATTTTATCCGTCATCCCGACCATCTTCGTGATGCTCTTCATACGCTTTTATCCGATTGGGGAGGCCATTTACAGAAGCTTCACGAACTGGAATGGGTTATATCGAAACGATTGGGTGGGATTCCAAAATTACGTTGACATTTTCACGAACAGCCCATTTTGGACACTTCTCAGAAACAGCTTTGTTCTGCTGATCAGCGTTCCTCTCCAGATTTTCATAGGCCTGCTGGTGGCTGTCCTGCTCTATGAAGAAGTCGCCGGGTGGAAGTTCTTCCGAACAATCGTTTACGTCCCGCAGATTATTTCAGCGGTCATCATCGGATATTTATTTCGCATCGCATTCGGACTCGACGGCCCGATCAATCTTGTCCTGCGAAAGATTGGCATGGAATTCATGTCCATTGAATGGCTGGGAAACAGTGCATCCGCCCTTTTCGTCCTGGTCTTCTGCCTGACCTGGTTTTCCATCGGCTGGCAGGCTGTCATTATCCTGGCGGGTATGACCAAGATTTCACCATCCATCATCGAATCGGCGAACCTCGATGGCGCAAATTTCTGGCAAAGAACCTTTTTGATTATCGTTCCCATGATCTCGCGCACCATCGAATATGGCGCGATCATGTCCATTGTCTGGACGTTCACGGGAACTTTCGCATTCATCTACTCTATCACTTATGGTGGTCCGGGGTACGAAACATCTACGATCGATTACATGATCTACACCAAGTTCTACCAGGCCAGCGCAAATTACGGATTTGCCACCGGGTTAGCCGTGATCCTTTTGATCATCATCCTGATACTCACCTTTGCTGAAATGCAGTTTATGAACAGAGTCAGCGATTGGGAATAAAGAGGTGAGGATGAGCGGCAAAACAAAGCTAAAAACGACAAAGATCCTGATATTCTCTGCCTTGGTGATACTTGCCATTTCGAACCTATATCCGTTGCTGTTTGTGCTCCTGAACTCGCTTAAAAACCGCACCGACTATTTGAAGAACCCATTTAGCTTGCCGGACTTGAAGCAACTCGCCTGGGGCAATTACGCGACGATGATTAGCCAGTTCCAGATATTGAAGCTTTTCGGGAACACGTTGATCATTTCCGTGTGCACCATTTTCTTTCTGCTCACCCTTGGAATTGTCGCGAGTTATGCGTTTGCAAAACTAAAATTCATCGGCAAGGAAGTCATCTACTTCCTAATCATTTCCAGCATGTTTGTTCCGGTTCAAGTGACGATCATACCAATCTATATGTTGTTTTCTAAGCTGCATCTCGTAAACACATACTGGTCGGTCATCCTTACATACCTCGGCATGTTCCTATCCGAAGCCATTTTGTTGATGACCGCCACGTTCCGAGGCATCCCGGACGAGATCATCGAAGCGGCAGAACTCGACGGCGCCGGATATTTCGATATTCTGCGCTACGTGATCGTGCCTATGGGAAGGCCTGCAATCATCCTTTGCATCATCTATTACTTCATTGTGACTTGGAATGACCTGTTCACACCCCTGATCCTACTCACAGACATGGATTCCCGGACTGTCATGGTGGCGCTTGCTTCGCTTATATCCCGTTATAGTGGGGATCCTACATTTCAATTTGCAGGATTATTCCTGGCCGCAATCCCCGCCATATTGGTTTATGCCATATTCCAAAAATATATTATCAAAGGTATAGGTGAGGGATCAACAAGATGAAATTCAAGAAAGGCCATTCTATTCAATTATAAAAGGAGTTTTTATGCCCACAACCGGTGAAAGTATACGCTTAGCAAGGTTATTCTCGGATGGAAAAAATGTAGTAGTCGTAGCGGTTGACCACGGCTTATATTTCGGCCCCTTGCCGGGCATGATCAACCTGCCAGCGGTCATTGATAACATTACAGGCGCGGACGCGATCTTATTCGGTCCGGCAATGCCAGCTTACTGCAGTTCTGTTTTTTCGCGCCGCGGTGCTCCTCAGTTGATCATTCGGCTAAATTGGGCACCAAACTATGCGGCTCAGTGGAGTTATCGTCATTCTCATAGCGTGAGAATCGTCTCTGTAACGGAAGCAGTCGCTCAGGGTGCTGACTTGGTGATTGCCAGCTTAACCATGAAAAACCCCGACGAAGCAGAGGATGCCAAAAACGTGGAGATCTTGTCTGCATGTGTCTCTGAAAAGCGCGCTCTGGGCATTCCTCTCGTAGGCGAATTTTATCCCACCGGAGGGGATGATCGAACCCCTGAAGATATGCAGAATGAGATTTACGTTGGCTGTCGAATGATCGCAGAGCTGGGAGCTGACTTGGTAAAAACGTTTTACACTGGGAAACGTTTTTCAGAAATCACCAAATCAACTCCGGTGCCGGTCCTGGCGCTGGGAGCAAAGAAACTGCCCAAGGAAAGTGACGCGCTCAATCTGGCGGCGGATGCAGTCAATGCGGGCGCCAGGGGAATTGTGTTCGGGAGAAATGTTCTTCAATCCAAGAATCCCCAACGCCTTCTGGATGCCCTGAAAGAGGTCGTGAAGGAATGTAAAGCTCCCGACACGGTTGCCAAAGCATTTAACATCGAATAGCTCATGGATCTTCTTCTTGGAATTGATGCTGGTACCACATCGGTCAAGGCTGGATTATTCAGCCCTGATGGTCATTGCTTAGCATTGGCGAGGCAAGAATACCAATTATCGACTCCACAAGCAAGCTGGGCAGAGTTGGATCCGGAGATTTACTGGCAGGCTTGTGTGGCTACTACAAAGCAAGTTCTCCAGCAAGCAAATGTAAATGCGGATAGGGTGGCTGCCTTATCCGTGTCGAGCCAGGGCGAGACCATGATTGCAGTAGATTCTAAGGGCAGCCCAGTCTATCCAGCTATCGTCTGGCTGGACAATCGTGCGGCTCATGAAGCCGAGACACTGGCGGAAAAATATTCCTCAGTAGCCTATCAGACAACCGGGATTCCGGAGATCATTCCGACATGGACGGCTTGCAAGATTCTATGGTTGAAACAAAACAAGCCGGAGGTATTTGGACGCGCAGACAAGTTCCTCCTCGTACAGGATTATTTGATCTTTAGATTAACCGGCCGCTATGCAACCAATAGCTCAGTTTCATGCACAACACTTTATTTCGATATTGTGCACGACAGTTGGTGGCAGCCAATTCTGGATGAAATCGGGATTGGCATCAAGCAGCTGCCAAAGTTAATCTCGCCTGGCGAAGTTGTAGGCAATATATCTAAAGAGGCTGCTTCCCAAATTGGCTTGGCCCAAACGACGAAAGTTGTCGGCGGCGGGATGGATCAATCGGTCGGAGCGATTGGCGCGGGCAACATTCATTCCGGTGTTGTATCGGAAACGACCGGGGCTGCATTGACCATCCAGGTAACCATCCCATCACCGGATGTAGACAAGAAGAAGATTATTCCTGTTTATTCCCACAGCATACCAAAACGCTACCTCTTTGTTCCTGTCTGCCCAACAGCAGGGATGGCATACAAATGGTTTCGAGATACATTTGCTGGACCTGAAATGGCACGGGCGGAAAAAGACAGCACTGATTCTTATGATTTACTCAACCTGCTGGCTGCGGAAGTCCCTCCTGGTTGCGATGGATTGATTATGCTGCCTCATCTGATGGGAGCTTTTAGCCCCGATCCAAATCCGGTCGCGCGCGGATCGTTTGCCGGCTTCACCTTAAGCCACACCCGCAGCCACTTCGCACGCGCCATCCTGGAAGGAGTGGCCTTTCTGCTTAAGCGTAATCTCGATGTCCTGCAACAAGCTGGGGTCGAAGTAAAAGAGATCCGTTCCACCGGCGGCGGAGCGCGCAGCCCACTTTGGAATCAGATCAAAGCAAACGTGTGCAACCTTCCAATTGTTACGTTGCAAAATGAAGAAACAGCTTTACTGGGCGATGCAATCCTGGCAGGCGTTGCAGGTGGAACCTTCCGTACCATCGAGGAAGGTTGCGAGAAGATGGTTATCGTAAAAGACAAGGTCATGCCCAATGAACAGGCAGAGACCTATATCAAACCTTTTCAAATGTACTGCGACCTGGATCGCGTCCTAGACAGCTACTACAGCCGCCAATATAAAAATTCGTAACAAGGATGATAGGAAAGGAGAAAATCCTATGGCAACAAAACCAAAAGTAGGTGTTCTTGTAATGGCATTGCTTGAAGATGATTACAACAAGACTGCCCACATCCGTCCGGTGGCACGACAGGCTGCCAATCGCATTGGCGAAATTATCGGCCAATATGCCGAGACGGTCTGCCCACCCCTTGTCGAAGAAGAGCACCAGGCAGAGGCTGCAGCGCAGATGTTCAACGCAGCAGATGTTGACTTGATTGTTGCAGTGGAAGTGGCTTATACCAAGGGCCTTGTGCCGACGCGCTGCTTCTTAAACACCACCGCGCCTGTGTTGGTATGGAATACCCAGCAAATCCAA